>Ga0209599_10000062_pt1 | contig 80572 bp, 60 predicted proteins | sample Shrwel_input2_FT_FD_187534 | JGI IMG/M metagenome (GOLD analysis project Ga0209599, IMG submission 187534) | Subsurface microbial communities from deep shales in Ohio, USA - Utica-3 well 1 S input2 FT (SPAdes) (version 2) ...
ACAGACCGGTAAAACCTTGTTATAATACATACATCAACAACGCACTAAAGGAAACACTATGTTCGCAGTAGCCGCTAAAGAGACTTTCAACGCAGACGCAGTTCAAGACGCATGTAACGAAGCCGCAATCCAAGCCCGTACTGCCTGCAAGCAGACACTGGCCGCAATGGGCGGTGACCGTGGTGCTTGTGGCTTTGCTTGGGTTAACGTCTGGGGTGTCCGTAGCAACTCTAAGTTGGGCAAGGCCCTGCAGGCAGCAGGCTTCCGCAAAGACTACACCGGTTCACTGCAATTGTGGAATCCGGGCAAGGCGGCTGCTCAGAGCATCGACGTGCTGGAAGCAGGTGCCTATGCCTACGCAGAGGTGCTGAAGGACAAGTTGGGTTTGGAAAAGGTCTACGCTGGTTCACGTATGGACTAACCTAAGACTGAAGGGGCTTGACAACAGGCCTCTTTGGTGTTATAATACATACTTTACAAACACACTAAAGGAAGCAAAATGGCTACAGCAAAGAAGGCAGCACAGAAACCCAGCAAGGGCACCACAGTTCTCGAGTTTGACACCGCGGCTATCAAAGCCAATGAGAACAAGGTAGCACGTGAAACAGATCAAGAGATCCTGGCCAGACTGGGTGAACGCTTTGAGATTCTGGATGAGATGACCAAGGCTGTGAAGTCAGGTGATGTCCGTGCTATGATCGTCAGTGGTCCTCCAGGCGTGGGCAAGAGCTACGGTGTTGAGGCAGTACTGCAAAAAGCAGATCTGTTCAATACACTAGCAGAGAAGAAGCCCAAGTTTGAGATCGTCAAGGGTGCTATGAGTGCCTTGGGTCTCTACGCTAAACTCTACGAGTTCTCGGAAGCAGGTAATGTGGTTGTGTTCGATGACTGCGACAGTATCCTTATGGAAGACTTGAGCTTGAATATCCTCAAGGGTGCCTTGGACAGTTCAGAACGCCGTTTCATTGCTTGGAACACTGACAGCCGCTTGCTACGCTCAGAAGGCATTCCAGATCGATTTGAGTTCAAGGGTGCGGCTATCTTCATCACTAATATTAAGTTCGAGCACGTGAAGTCTAAGCGACTCAGAGACCACTTGGATGCATTGGAAAGCCGTTGCCACTACATCGATCTGCAGATGGATACTGATCGTGAGAAGATTCTGCGTATCAAGCAGGTTGTGAACTCCAAGGGCATGTTGGACCGCTACGAGTTTGAACAATGTGTCAAGGACGAGATCGTTGAGTTCGTAGAGACTAACCAGAGCAAGCTTCGTGAGCTGAGCCTGCGTATGGTACTGAAGCTGGCGGACCTGCGTAAGAGCTTTCCTACCAGCTGGACTGCAATGGCCAAGACAACCTGCATGAAGCGAGTCTAACATGCTGACTAGGCTAGCACTGTACACTGCACTGGGCCTAGTGCTCAGTGCAATGGGTGCCACACTGGACACATGGCAGTTCTGGTCAGTGGTAGGATTGTTCTGGGCATCGGAGCACCTGACTCGACAGGAACTGTGGGAACAAATACAACGGCAGGTCAAGCAACTGCAAGCAGAGAACAACAACAAGGACACACAATGAAGCAGCAATCAACACTGATCACAGCCTGTACCTACATGGGTAACTCAACACACCAATGTGGACAGCCTACACTCGCAGGCAAGAGCTACTGTGCAGAGCACTACGCTATGGTCTACAAGGTAGGCTCGGGCACACGCAGACGCAAGGACGAACGCATCGCACAGAAGGTTAGGCTGGTAGAGTCACTGTTCAACGAAGCAATCGAACAGCTGGAAGCAGAAGGTTTTGACTGCTACGGCACATCAGAACTCAAGACTAATCAGTTCGAGAGTGATGAGGACCTGGTGGTGGTGGGGCACTGAGGTGGGGTGGGGGGTTGCTCCCCTGCTACCGCTTGCCCGCTAGCTTTGCTTGCTAGTCAAAAGTTTCCCCAAAAACCCCACCCCTGTTAGACTAGATCACCAGGACCACGGTTCTCACTACCTATTTTTAACTGCGTAGCAATTTTTTGCGGGCTATATAGACCTCGGGCTAAAACTTTCGGTACTGCTGTAAAACCACTCTGCAAAAATTTTTACAGAAATTTTTTTGTCTGCTGTATAGACCGGCCTGTATAAGTACTCACTATGCCGACCAGACAATACGCTATATACACTGTGGATCCCAAATTCCTACCCTGTTTAGAATGGGTAGAACGCAATCAGCTCCAGTGGGAACCGCATCTTAACCGTACCAGATTTTGGGTGCCCGAAGGACCATTGCTTACAGAGTTTGTGCTACGCTGGGCAGAACACTGTGAGTTTATTGACTAGTCGCTGTTAACAGACTGTATGCAGCGGGTCCCACATCCAGCATTAGACTAATACGTCTCACATGCCGTCTAGTCAGTGTTACTCTACGTGGAATACGAGTGTTTACCACAGTGGGCCTGCGTAGAGTAAAGCGATGTAACTCTTCAGCATTTTCGTCATAATAGTGTCCGTACTGACCCGTTATGATAGATTCAAACTTCTTTGGTTCAGCATTGTAGTACACAGTGTCAGCATACTCGCATCCAATTACTGGAATCTCCACTCTAGCACCGTAGCCTATCAGTTCCGAGTATATGGGCGTACTGTCTAACTCTTTTAACACACTGAATCCAGCTGATCGCAGTGTGAGATTGTACAGATCTAAAAATCTCTGCACACCCGGAATTCTAGTCTTCACTGCGTCTAAACTCAGCCTTGACCAGGGCATTGTTATTGGGTTGTGAATCAGATCCAATTCCAATGCCAGTATGGCACACTGTTGCTGTATAGCTGAGTGTTCGTAGTCAAGTATTTTATGGTAGGGCAGCATGGAAATATTTATCCGAGTTTTTGACTTAATTATTATCTGGGTAGTTTATAGTTGAAAAATTTCTGCGTTTACCGCTTCGCGGCTTCGCCGCAAGAAACAGGAATGATCAGATTTGCCGGATGGGGATCAATCGTTTAGGGGTCAGTATGTCCGTGGTACAGTGGCAGTGGTTCAGTTCACATATCACGCTTTCGGTGGGGAATTTCAGCACGGGATCTTGTAACCAACCAATGTATCCGCCCTGTGAGCAATTGCCCCTACGATAGCTGCCGTCATACTGTACAAACAGGCTGTTCAGTCCTATGTCACATTGCCAGCCTGTGAAATAGTGTCGGTTCTGGCTGATCAGTTGATTGGCCCAGGGACCCGATGCGTATTCTTTTTTCTTGCCATCTAGATAGTGTACAGTGGCCGAATACTCCAGTTTGGTAGTGTTAAATGGACGGGGCCTTTTGTTTTGGCATTTGTCCAGCCACGCTAACTGTTCCTCAGTATAGTGTACCTGTTGACTGTTCCCGCCCCAGTCTAGTATGCGTACAGCTTCTACACCCATTGGTGTTGCACACAGCATACGATAAGCACGTTCACATTGGTCCCAGCGAAGTGGGTCCATCATTATTCTGGCTGTGGTGTGTGGAATTAGCTGATGAGTTGCAATAGCACGAGTTAACCAGCTGTCATCTGCATATTCTGCATGATAGCTGAGACAGATGTAGTCCGGGCGGCAGTCTGCCCAGTAATGAGCAGCACGAACACCGTTTGAAGTAATACCTACCTTGTGTCCCCTGCTGACAAACAGGTTGATCAAATCTTTTAACCAAGGACTAACTGTGGGTTCCCCACCTGCTATGGCCAACTGTATATTAGGGTATCGATCCATCAAGGCCAGGGCAAATCGTTCTGCATGTGACCAATCATAGTGATGATTCTGTCCCGAATGCAGCATAGTGGGGCAGTAACGGCAGTGATTGGTACAGATATTGTTGATACTCCACGTGAGTTGAAATACCGGTTCATTGGCTGTGATTTCTAAAATTTCAGTGTTTACCATACAGAGTATTTACTTGTTAATATCCTGCTAAATATAAAAATTAGCATATCTAAACAGGATAACCTTGATCTATGAGCAACATTGACCCAACACGCATTAACCCTTTATTTCCCGTCAAAGGGCAGGATAATCCCAGCCAGGGGTTCAGGGACAACTTTCAGGGCACAGTAGACGGCCTCACAGCCGCTCGTAACGAAATATCGGCACTGCAAAACAACCAGGTCAGCAAGGGCATTTCAACTGGCACACGCTTTGAAAACTCAGTGGACTTTCAAAATGATATGGAAGGTGCGGAATTAACTAACCTACAGTTAAATGACGTTACCTACAGAGTCAAAGGTTGGGGACAGGTATCCAGCGGCACAGTCACAGTTAACTATCCCGAAGGCAGTGTTCACTACATGGAAGTGCGTCCCGCTACATCCAGCACCGTAGTAGGTGTTAATCTAAGACAATTCCCTCCGCTACAGTTCAGCAAGATGCGTATCTACATCAATGTGGACAGCACAGCTACTAGAGTACAGTTCAATGATGTCAGCTCAATTACCAACGCTACTCGTTTGGTAAACTTTGCGGGCGGCTTAATGAGCTTTGAAAATCAAGGCACATTCGGTATTGAAATTACCAGCTTGAATGGTTTAGAATATGAATTCCAAGACCTGGATCGCAGACAGATTGATGCCGCAGTGCAGACAGTCAGTGCCGTGGGTATCTCAGGTGATTTTACAGATTTAGTCAATGTTACAGATGCCAGCAGCAGCACCAAAGGTGTTATGCAGGTGGGCTACGGATTAGAAGCCACAAACGGTGTGGTCAGTATCAATACTGCACAGATCGAAGCTATTGCGGCTTTTGTGGACATTGCATCCACTACCACAGCAGGTGTGGTAAAAATTGGCGATGGATTAAGTGTTGCAGAAGACGGTACACTCAGTGCTGTGTCTACTAGCAACTATGTATTGCCTGTGGCTACTTCTAGCACCGTTGGTGGTGTTATTATTGGCAGCGGACTAGATGTAGACGAAACTGGTACTATCAGTGTGATCAGCGGATTTGGTGCTACAGGTCTAACAGGTGCTACAGGTACAGCAGGATCTAATGGCAGCACTGGTGCAACTGGACCAGGTTCTGGATCTGCTAGTACTTCATCTAACAGTATCAGTGCAGGTGTTAAACAATTTAAATTAACCAACTTGACTAGCCTAGTGGTTGGTCAGCGTGTTCGTGCTAAAAACGTCAGCAGTGAAATTCCAGTCAACGATTGGGTAGAAGGGCAGATCACTGCACTAGACACAGTAACAAACACTATCACAATTAATGTGGATAGATTACAGGGTATCAGTACAGGTGTTACCACTTGGTATGTGACTGCTACCGCAGATTTAGGCAGTACAGGTGCTACAGGTCTTACTGGACCAGCAGGTGCTACAGGCCAGGGTTCAACTGGAGCAACAGGACAGATTGGTCCTATTGGTTTCCAAGGATATCAAGGCTCAACAGGTGCTACTGGTCGAGGCTCCACAGGTGCTACTGGTCCACAAGGACCATTGGGTCAAACTGGTGCTACAGGTCTAACAGGTGCTTCTGGTACAGGTGCTACAGGTTCTACAGGACCAACTGGTGCTACCGGTCCTAGTGGAGGTCCTACAGGTGCTACCGGCTATATAGGAACCACAGGTTCTACTGGAGCAACTGGTGCTACAGGTCTAACTGGTGCTACAGGTTCTACTGGTGCTACAGGCTATCAAGGTGCTACAGGTGCAGTGGGATCAACTGGTTTAACTGGAGCAACAGGTTCGGGTGCAACTGGTTCGACTGGCCCTACAGGTGATATTGGTGCTACAGGTGCTCAAGGCGAAACAGGTGCTACAGGTGCAGGTGCTACCGGATCAACTGGCCCTACAGGTGATATTGGTGCTACAGGTGCTCAAGGCGATATTGGTGCTACAGGTGCGGGTGCTACCGGAGCAACAGGTGAAGCTGGTCCTACTGGTGCAACAGGTGCTGCAGGTACTAACGGTACTATAGGTGTTGACGGTGCTACTGGTGCAACAGGTCCTGCAGGTGCAACAGGCCCTGCCGGAACAGCAAATACGGACAATATCACTTTTACTAATTCTACAATTGGTGTAAACACTGGCCTAAACATTACCCTTTCTCCTAACGGTACTGGTACTGTTGTTGTAAGCGGTAATGGGTTAACAACCCCGCAAATTGCACTAGATGTTTTAGGCGAAACACAAGACGTTACACTTAAGGTACGTCCTGTTGATACATTGTCAACATATTACCCTATGATGGAAATTGGTTCAAGTCGTTCTTGGTTAGAAGGATTTGACTCTCACAATATGCGTATTGTTGGTGGATTAAAGCCCGGCCAAGAAGCTCTTAATACTTCATCTAGATTAAACATTACATTTGGCGGAACATGGGACAATAATGGCGGTGTGTTTAATCCTGTTCCTGATCAAGCATATATTGAAACATATAGATTTGGTGGATTCTACGGAAAGGTAGGAGACTTTAACACTCTTGTAATTAATACTTCTACTAATTCAACTTCTACAACTACTGGTGGATTAGTTGTTAGTGGCGGTGTGGGCATTGGCAAAAATCTAAATGTTGGTGGAGACATTTCTTTTAGTGGGCAATTATATCAAGATGGCCAACTATTTGAAAGCGGATCAAGTGTAACCACATCTTCTGTATTGTTAATTTCTCAAGCTAGAGCACGTAATGGCATAGCTGTTAGCGAAGCAGGCGTAAGTTTTGACGAGAGTTCTTCTACAGTATTTTCAAATACATCTAGCTCAATTTTTGGAGCAACCAATAGAATTAGAGGAATTTTAAGCTATGCAAGCGAAGAAGATCCAACTGGATATGTTGACGGCATAAGGATTGAAACTTCCTTCCTTGAAGATCACAACAGTCCAAATATCCAATTTGGATATACTGGAAACTTTGGAAGTGCGTATTCTTTCCAAGTTCTGTCTGAAGACAGTTACTTTGGTGGACCTCTTACAACTAGTGGAAAGTTAACTGTTAATGATTTTACACAATCTACAGGCACCAGTTCCGGTTCATTGATTACAGCCGGCGGCGTTGGTATTGGTCGAAACTTAAATGTTGGCGGAGATGCAAGAGTTACTGGTGTTTTAACTGTAGATGATTTTATCAGCACCGATGGTATTAGTTCTTTTGGCACGTTAGAATTATACAGTGCTTACAGAGTTGAAGTTACTGCACTTGATAAAATTTCGTTAATCGGCGGTGCCACTATGAATGGGCCGGGTAGTTGGATTCAGATTACTGGTGGTGCAGGAGGCGAAAGCTCAGTTGATCCGGAAACATTGCCTGGCGAAAAAGGTGGACTAATTTCTATCTCTGGCGGGTTCGGCGGTAACGGATTTGGTGGTTTCGGAGACGGTGGTAATGTTACTATTGATGGAGGGGTTGGTAACATTGGAGGAACTGTGTATATTAGGGGTGGCGAAAATGCCGATAACAGTTTAAGTCATGTATGGATTAATACCTACAGAATGCCAAACACATTTGGCCAAGTAGGACAATCACTAGTAGTAAGCACTACTGCAAGTACTACTGCAACCTTAACTTGGGCAACTATTTCAGGTGCTACAGGTGCTACTGGATTAGGTGGTGCAACTGGTGCAACTGGGCAAGGATCAACTGGTGCTACAGGTCCACTTGGTCCAGACGGATCAACAGGTGCTACTGGACCTACGGGTGCTACTGGACCTCAAGGACCATCTGGCGTATCGGCTGCAATGGGCGGCACAGGTGCTACTGGTGAATTTGGTGCTACTGGTGCTACAGGGCCACAAGGTGCTACTGGAAGTGGTGCTACCGGTTCTACAGGTGCTACTGGTATCCAGGGTTCTACTGGAAATGACGGATCGACAGGTGCTACAGGTCCGCAAGGATCGACAGGTATCGGATCTAGTGGTGCAACTGGTGCAACTGGTGAACAAGGTGCTACAGGGCCACAAGGTGCAGGTGCCACTGGTGCTCAAGGTAGCACAGGTGCTACAGGCAGTCAAGGTGCAACAGGCCCTACAGGATCTCAAGGTAGTGTTGGATCAACAGGTGCAACCGGACTAACTGGTGCAACAGGCTTATATGTTGTTAGTGCTACTGTAACTGGTACAGTTTTATCGTTTACACTTAATGACAGCTCAGTGTTAACTGCTGGCAGTGTTGCAGGTGCTTCGGGTGCAACTGGACCTGCAGGTGCAACTGGTGCTGAAGGTACGTTTGGTGCCACAGGTTCCACAGGACCAGTTGCAGCTACAGGTGCTACAGGACCAATAGGTTCTACAGGTGCAATTGGTGCCACAGGACCTACAGGCAATATTGGTGCAACAGGTGCAGTTGGCAATGATGGAGGCACAGGTGCAACTGGTATTAGCGGTCCGCAAGGTGCTACAGGTTTATATGTTGTTAGTGCAACAGTAGCAGGTACAGTACTATCGTTCACACTTAATGATTTAAGTATTCTTACAGCAGGATCTGTGGCAGGTGCTACTGGTGCTACTGGATCTGGTGCAACTGGTGCGTTAGGACCTGCTGGTGCTACTGGCGGATTAGGTGCAACCGGTGCAACAGGTTTAGGTGAACCTGGTCCGGTTGGAGGCACAGGTGCAACAGGTGCAACAGGTGCAAATGGAGCTACAGGTGCTACTGGCATGACGGGCGACACTGGTATACAAGGTGCAACTGGTCCAGAAGCAACAGCATTCTTATTATATAGCACATCTTCACTAGCGTTAAGTACCGGTACTAAGAGTTTTACATTCTTTGATGTGAACGGAAGAGGACGACAAGGCGGATATATTGAAGGTATGCGTGTACGGGTCGGCGGATTAAATTCTACACCGTATGTTTATATGGAAGGTCTAGTAACTGCTATTACAGAAGCAACTACTACTATGAATGTCCTAATTGATCGCGTACTAGGCAGTGGTTCTACTAACAGTTGGTTTATTAGTCCTACAGGAGATGTAGGTGCTACCGGATTAGGATATGTAGCAACTTCAAACTCTTCTGCTAGTATTCCCGCAAGTGGTAATGTAACATTTGTAGTAAATGAAGCAGAAACTGCGTACACCGCAGGAAATCGTGTTAGAGTTATTCCTTTTGGACGAGGCTCACTAAGCTACATAGAAGGCCAACTAAACAGGACTGGAACTAATTTCACAGTGACTGTGGATGAATCTTTCCTAAACGATGCTGAGACCATTAGCACTTTTAATACTTGGACTTTTGCACTTGCTGGCAGCAGACCAACAACTACATCAACACAGTTGTTGCTAAACTCTAGACAAGAAGCATTAAGTACAGGTACAGCTACTTTGGTGGTGTATGGCGGAGTTGGTATTGGTAAGAAAACATTCATTGGTAGCTTGCAAGGTGTTGGAACCCGTGCAGTATATTCTACTCAACAAGGTGAATTAACTAATACTTCGTCAGACGAAAATCTTAAGAAGAATATTACTTCGTTTGATATGGGATTGACTGCAACGATTGCATTGAGTTCAGTGTACTACAATTGGATCGACGAAGATCGATTAGGTTCACAAAGAGAGGTAGGATTCATTGCACAACAAGTACAACAAATCCTACCAGAAGCAGTTGGAACTAATGCAGACGGAACACTAAGTTTAGATTATGCTAGACTAGTTCCAATGTTGGTTAATTCTATCAAAGATCTAAAAGATCAGATAGATGCATTAACCGTCCGAGTTCAAAACTTAGAGTCTTAAATCAGGGAGAGCAACATTTGCTCTCTTTGATATAGATCTTCTAACTCGTCTAATGCAGCCTGATAGTCTTTAGTTACACGTACTGCAACACCGCCAACTTCTTTCCAGCTTTGGCAATTGTCAGGACGATCGTCTACAAGAATATCGCCTGCAATACAATGTTTTTTCTTATCTTCTGAGTACGGACCAAAGTGGACTGGGATATCTGGATAACGCTCTTGTGCCCACAACATTTTATCCCAAAATGCCCAATGCACATCATTGTAATGTGGAATTGCAGTAAGGAATATTAATTCGTATCCTAGGTCATCTCGAATTTTTCGAGCTAAGTTTACCATTTCGTCTGCCTGGGGCATTTTTGGTAAATGTCTAAACAATCGCATATGCGATCGTATTTTTTGCCAGTCAACGTCTGGGTATTTGATTGTAGGATCGTCTAGGCGATATCCGATAAATTCAGCAACACCTTCGGTCCAATCGGCTACTACGCCGTCCATGTCTAAGTAAATTGTTCTCATAGTTTATTATAAACTATTTTCAATTTAATGTCAAATACTTAATTGCTTATCAGTTGCTTTAGTGATTGCAGACATTAGATGTCCGACTAGTCCGTCGTTACGAAGACTCTTGAATGCTAAATTTGCAGGACCAAATTCTCCATCTTTAGCTAGGCCTGCTTTTCTAAAATTTTTCAGCATATCTTTTAGTTTTTCCATAAATTCTAGATCACCGGTCTTAACAGCTTTGAGGATTAAATTTTCCCACATATCAAACAGTCGGCGAACTTCTTTCCTATCATAGTCCATAATAGGAGCACCGGGTTTCTTGATCCACTTGCCTCTAAGTACAGAATATGTAGAGGAAACAGCAGGTTCTTTAGAATCTTCTGCATACAATTCTACTGGAACATTGTGAATGTATAGATCGTGATTTTGTTTCCACAGCCGCCTTTTTGCATCAAACAATTCAGCAACTGCAAGGTCGCAATCAACGCTTTCGTACGGAACAATAAGATGCAGATCTAGATCCGAGTGGCGAGTATAGTTATAATTTGCCTGGCTACCGGTTACTAGAATATCTATAATAGGAACATCTATATCTAAAAAATTGTAATAAGATTTGGCTATTTTTAATAACGCAACTCTTACATCTGTTCTTAGATTACTACCCTGCCACAATGCAGGATTGAGTTCTTTATTAAGATCAATTGGGTCAGTAAATTCAGCAATGCTCATAACTATTATTTATTTTATTAAATATCTCGATGAGTGAAATAAAAAGTTTAACCGGAAATATTATAGTATCGCAGCCTAGAAGCGAGGATCCCTATTTTACTAAAGGAGTTATATTAGTTGCAAAACACAGCCCTAACGGGTCTTGGGGTTTAATGGTTAACAAACCTGCTGCAAATTTAACTCTAGGTACAATTATGCAGGCAGTAGGAATTGATTCAAAAAAACGAGATAAAGTATTTGTTGGAGGGCCAGTAGATACGCATAGAGTGTTTATTATTCACACCCTAGATTGGCAAAGTTCTAACACTATAAAAATTACTCCTGACATTGGAATCACTAACGAAATGGCCATACTTGCTGCAATTAGTAAAGATGAAGGGCCGGGACTTTATAGAACATGTGTAGGTAGCTGTGGTTGGGCACCTAATCAATTAGACGGAGAATTTAGGGGTGATCCTCCGTGGAAACCGCAAAATAGATGGCTCGACGCCCCGGCAACAATCGAGTCAATTTTTAATCTAGTCGAAGACGATCAGTGGAATCGTAGCATCGAACTAGTTGCACAAAATAAAATTTCTAACTGGCTTTAATCTTTTTCTGGACTAAAACTACTTAGGATATCTCTAACACTTCTTTGTTGCGGAGAGACTTTGGCCTTAGGTAACGAGCTACCTTTAGTTGGATCAATTTCACCAGTCTCTGGATCAACGTTGGTTGCAGTAACTACACTGGTTTTCTTCAAACCATCAATCAATGCACTACTTGCCGCACTACGTTGTTGGCTAAAACTACCCTCTTCTTCTTCACCTAAGTCCTTAATTCTAAGGCTATCAATGTCAAATTCTAAGTCAACTTTTTGGCCTACACCTGAACTAGAACGTGTCTTCATAAACTGGATTTGATAACGTCCACGTTCACGCATAGCACGGCTAGTAAAGATACCAATCACGTTATCCGCAGTTTGAATCTTACTCAAGCCACCTGAAATATGACTGTGATCAAACTCAATTTCTTCAACAGCACTTCGGTTCAACTGTGCCGCAGTTACCACAACTGCTTGAGTTTCCATAGCAAAGTTACGAAGCTCTTCCGAAACATATTTGTCCTTAACAAACAGATCACTTGGGCTAACTTTAACACTTAATGGCATCATAAGGTCTAAGTAGTCCACTAAAATAATGTCAGGTTTTTTGCCTGTTTTGACCTGATATTCTTTAAGATATGACCTCAGATCGTTACAGTTTTTGCCGGAAGGAAGGTATTTTATCTGCATTCCTCCTGCACGGCGACCTGTGAGTTTAACCTTCATTTCAACGTCGTCTAAGTTCTTGAAGATGTCTTTGGATGCAATACCAGTTAACATACTGTCCACACGCATACCTACTAACTCTTCCGAAAGTTCGAATGTAAAGTAGATAACGTTCAAGCCTGCGAGAGCAAAATTAACACCAAGATTAGCCAAGAACAAGCTCTTGCCACCGCCCGAGCCAGCACACCAAATATTGAGTTCTCCTCGCTTGAAGCCTCCATAAAGTTTCTTATCGATACTAGGCCATCCTGTAGATATTTGACCATTATTGTCCTTTAGTTTCATTAATCGAGCACGGGGATCTGCCCAATAGTCTGTGCCCATGTCTTTGTTTAAACTGATTTGAATAGCGTCTTTGATCAGCTTTTCGACCGGAGTGTACTCGCCCTTTTCTAATAAGTCAGCTGACTTTAAAATTGCACGTTCAAGTCCTTTATGTCGACTAAACTGCTCAAATTCGTTCATCAGCCAATCATAGTTTTCTTTAGGCAAAGTAACTGCCTGAAAGTCGCTACTACACGAAGCATTGACAATACTAACTTCGGGCATGACTTTATAGTCATCAACATACTTGGTAATAAATGCTGATGCGTCTTGATATCTCTTATCAAAATTCTCTGGGTCGAATATGTTTTGGCATCGTACAAAAGTCTCAGCATCTGAAAGAAACATCTCCAGATACAGTTTTTGCATTTCTGCGTTATAGTTAGGTTTGTTCATCTTCTTGTAGGTTCTCTAATTTTTTCTTCAGTAATTGTATTTTTATCTCATTCGCTTCTACGTACTGTAGAATTGTGAACAGGGTATACAGTCTACCATATCTATGCACAGCATCAGCACAGTCTTTAACACTGCCCTGCCATTCTGGCATACTTACTGTCCAGCCGTTGTCTAGTGCAGCCTGTATTAATTTTGCACCAGGCTTGTCTCGATCGGGTACAGCAATAACTCGCTTACCTAATTTATTAATTCTAGCAATCTGTGTAGCATTTGGTTCGTTAGTCATAATTGCTACACCATCGACTGCAATAGCATCAAATTGACCTTCGACTACAATTACATATTCTCTATCCTCAGTCTGTCGATCGATATTGAACACATAACCGCTTTGACTATCTGTAAGGTACTTGGGTTTACCAGGCTTGATTTTTCGTCCAGTAAACCCTACTACCACAGCGTCCTGATAGAAGGGAATTATAACTCTATCACGGTACCCATTTTCCGGACTCCACATCCAGTTGTACCATTCTAAATCCATACTTCTACCAGTAAGGTAATCAACCACTGCTAATACTTCATCGTTCGGCTCAGCTTCTAACCATTCTAATATTGACTTACAGTCTTCCGGGAGAGTCCTGGGCTCTTGATGAAAATTGATAGTAGGAGCAACTACTGGTTGATCTTCTTTACTACGCAACGCCTCGAGGTTTAGTTTATTAATTTCCTCATTAGGCATTCCCATCCAGTTAAACAAACTTTTAGTATTCTTGCTCAATAACCTTCCGGGTGTCCAGCCTGCTTTGAATCCGCAGTTAAAACAATGATATTGAAATCCGTCATTGCTGAAAAGCACACCACCACGTTTTCTTGTGTCTTGATGATCTCCATTGTGATGGCAACAGACTGCGTTGAAACCTATCCAGCCACTTGGAGTTGTCTTCCTTTTAGGAGGCAGAAAAGTTTGTACGGAAGCCTGTATGAGATTCATACATATAGTTTAGCTTCTTACAAGTACTTTGTCAATTTTTCCGTTTGGATAATGTGCCGAACCAGGCGTAGGATTGCCCGGCATCTCGGGGCTATAGAAGTTTAACAAATTAGGTAAATCCGAGTTATCAGGATACCATTTTACTCTAACATCACTCCATATTCCTACTGCATTTGCATAATCTACACCAGTGAAATTTGTGTAGGTCTTTGTTTCTAATGTTGCATAATTGGCAAAGTTAGAAGGTGCATTGTCTAGTGTTGCTTGAACATCTACTGTGCCAGTGTAATTGGTAAAATACATAGCAATGGTAGTAGTTTGGCTCATCTCAGGATTTGCACGTAAATTTCCAGAATAAAATTCGTATCTGTTAGGCTCAACATCTCTATTTGCAAAATATTTAAAAGCGGCAGTTTCTAAGCTGTCTCGTAGGACTGGCACAAGGTCGCTAGTTAATCTTGCAACGCCGGCAATGTTGTAATAGGTATTTGAATATGCAGGAATAGACGCACCGTCGTTATCAGTTAAAGTAACTGAAAAATTATAATAACCGTTATGCAGTTCTCGAGTGTCATTTTCGGTCAGAGATAACACAGCCAGGCCGCGGGTTGCAGTAGTAACACCGTTGTCAATTACTTCGAGTGTCTTCTGCACAACCATTCTATTTTGATCTGCATCAAACATAGAAAATACAAAATTATGATTAAAAGTTACAGCGGTGCCTGATGTTATAGTTTCAGTAATAGGTGATAGGAACTGTCCTAGATCAGCATCGTATTGTGGATCTAAGTTATCAAGTGTTAGGGTATTTGAATCAATTGCAGAAATGTATGTACCAGCAGTTACGCTATTACTATTCACTAGCATGCCTACTTGGATGTTAGAAGCGTCGGCTACGGTGAGTAAATTAGAAGCAGATGTTGCAGCACCAACGGTGCTGGATGCAGCTAAGATTCTAACTAATTTTTGATCAGAGTTTTTAAACTGTAGCTGTACCTTGTTTTTAAGCCCTCTTTGTAATTTTAACTCTCGTTGGTACATAGTTTCATGTGTCCTTGTTATATCGTCGTCCAGATCTAATTGTACACTGAACAAATTGGAGTATAAATAGATTGGTAATTTCTGCATACATATATTTATTAATGACTAACAAGGACGAGTTTCAACAAAAGTTTCCATTTATAACCTGCATCAAAACCTCAGATAATGAGTATATAGGTATCATTGTAAATCACGATGATAACGTTACTAGCATATACAACTATGCTGATATACGCAACGAAGAACATAAACACTTGTTCTTAGAAATGGGAGAAGTTTGGTGGTGGGAAAGTAATAGGAAAATCCCTATCAACATTTTTCTAAAACAGGAAATGGTAGCTTTCAGACCTTTTATAAAAACATTTAACAGCAAAGATGTTGAAGTTATTTTTGGGCCAATAGTAAATCTAGGTGAAATTGCAGAAAAGCGTGTTAAACGCAAAAGCATTCAACTAGTTAGAAGTGTTAAGAAAAAGAGTAGCTGACTTTTTCACAAATCAAGTTAAGTTGAACAACAATAACGTGAGCATAAGCAACAGCATGAGCCTTCTTAAAGAAATAAGCATCATCCGTTTTAGTCCATATCTCTTGTTGGATACCCTGGAAACCTTCTTTCTCGCATACTGGGATGAGATGTTTTTTACCCGGACGGAGAAGAGCAAGGAACATGGATAATTCTTCAATGCTCCTAGGCTTTAACTTTGCAACTAATTGATGATAACCGTTGATGTGAAACAATTGATCACATACTGATTGATCTTCTAATAAATCCCAAAGCGGCTCAGCAGCTAACAATTCTTTAAGATGTTCTTCACTACGGACACCTTCATATGCACTAACATTCAAGAAGTCAATTTTAAAATAACCTCGGGCTTCTGCTTCTTTATAATTGATACTGGCATTACCTGTTAATGGGTTAACAGGAATTGCATGACAATAAGCACCTGTGTTATGTTTCTTCCCATCTTCGAGACAAGCCGGCACATGTTGAATTACATCCAACACATTTGAACGATTTAAGAAATCTATATCAATATCAGGCAATTCCGGTCTCCTTACAAATCTCTTTTACAAATGCTACGTCGGCAGGGCAGTCTCTAAATTTCTTTGACCAAAAAGATAAATCCAACGTTTGATTAATCATTTCTAATTGTTCGTCATTAAATGTTCTCATCAGTTCAACTCCGCTTCCGGAATTTAAAACTAGCCACGGACTAACTTTTCCATCTCTAATATGATGTACTGCACGATTTGCATTTACATACTTAAAGTAATGTGCAAAATTTGCATTCTGCTCTTCACCCCATTCCATCATATATTGCAAGCTTCTTTCAATAGCACTTTCTACAGGCTCTACTTTGATCAGCTCGCTTAGATATTTGTCATACAGATCATCTCTACACCAATGGTCAAGTTTAATTCCGCTCTTGACCACATAGTCAATAAATCTTTCAGGGTATAACGGATTTACATTATTAATAAAGCTGCCAAATTTTACAAAGGCATTGTAGTATGCACTTTTACAAAAATCGCTGTAGGGTTTTTGTTTTTTTGCAGCCTGAGTAAGTTGATAAAATCTGTTGTAGGCAAAGAAACCCATCTGGACTCGTTTTTCGTCCTTTTGTAGTACTCGTCGTTTTCGTTCACACATGTGAGCAACCAGAGTCTTCTCTTGCATGAAACTCTTGTTACAATGTACACAGGTAAAAGGCTGTTCAACTAACTCCATCACTCGTATTCTTTCCGTTGTTTCTTGTCAAACCCCATTTTGTCAAACAATTCTTGTTTGTCTTTATCGTCCATCAATGATGCTAACACTTTGATATCGCTCAGCTTCATTGCAGGATATAATTCTTCAAGAAGTTTCTCAATTTTATTTGCTTTGCCTTTAGTGCCAGACTTTAGGTAAGTGTATTTTACTGGCATTCCAACTCCGCAACTGGCAAATAATTGCCAAAGAAGTTGCTTATGTCCTTTACTCAAAGTCCAGTGATTGATGTTGACTAGATCATTGACTCGCTCGAGAATGAACTGATATGTTTCAGGATCGACCTGCGGATTGCTCACATACCTCATTAAAATATAAGGACTAAAAACTTTCTTTTCTTCGTCAGTTAGGTTCTTATAAAAGTCATGATCTCTACGATTTACCGCTGCTAATTCTCTGCCAATGTCTAGTTTTGCTGCCATGTTTATACCGGATGATGAGGAACGTTGTATTGTTTGTCTTTGCTTAGATAATATAATATTTTAACACGTTCTAGGGCATGTTCCAATTCTTTATTATCCAATGCCGCTTGTCTAATGTCGTGCCATAGCTGTGATTCATTGGGACTACTCATGTAATTCCTATGATCTAATGGGTCACGTTTATAATCATATCCCACAACTGTCCTTTCGGTTTCGCCTTCTCGGCGAGCATACACAGTATCACCTACTCGTTCGTAAATTAACTTAACGTTCGGAGTAAGTGAGCCCATCAATGATTCCTTGTGCCGTCAAACACACAGTTAAAAACCAAATTCATTTCACCGTCGTTAATCACTCGATGAAATGCCCCATCTGGAATTAATACAATATCACCTGCACTAACTCTAAATTTTTCTTCGTCTACTATCATCATACCTGTGCCTTGAACAAAGAAATACACTTCTTCTTGCCCAGCATGGTTGTGACCTCTAGTAGCTTGTCCCCTGTACAATTTAGTGGAACTTAATACTAGATTTTTTAGAGTTTTATTGTCTTTTAATAGATAAGTTTCGTTGTCCTTAACAACTTCACCACCTACATCATGATTACTAAATTTAATTTGCATATTACCAGCACCTTGAATAATCTACTAGTTCGCTTTGTCGGCTAACTTCTTTAACAAAATAAGCACACGGCGGTTGAGGGTCATTGTTTAATGGAGTACACAACAGTTGTCCGGGCTTCATTTTAGGAAAATACCAACGGACATCTTGATACACATCAACAATATCAATGTCGTAAAACTCGGGCCTAAATGAACTTAATGGATTGAAAATAAATGTTCTAAAGCCGCGATCATTTAAACTAGTTAATGGAATAATTTCCATATCGGGTCCTTCAGGATCCCCTACAATGGTACACCAATCTAGTGGCATATTTACAGTGTATGGTCCTACCTTAAGCACAGCCGCCGGGGCTGTAAAACTTTCTAAGAAAATTAAGGGAATATAAAAATAGTCAGGATTTTGTGGATCGCTATTGTCCATAACACTGAATCTGAGATCTTCATCAACCTCATCTGGTAGGTCGTTTAGATGATAAATCTTATTATCAAGTGTGAGAATTTGCATTAATATTTTACCTTTTCAATTGTGAACGGATACTTGGCGTCTTTGTAGAACTTCTTTCGTTCAGTAAGGTGTCTCTTCGCATACTTCGTTGACGCTGTAATATCCCAGATTTGTACGAAGTCTTTGTCGTCTGCTTTTCTAATGCCTCGTCCAATACTTTGGATAACCCTTGTAAAGCTCTTTCCGGACTCCACCATAACCAGATTAAAAATACGAGGGATATTAAGACCCACAGCGGCCACACCATAAGTCGCCACAATAATCTTTTTATCAGCAGTTCTAACTTCGTCATACTCAGTCTTCCGGTCTTTAGTTTTTACTTCGCCCGAGATAAAGACACTATCCGGGATGTTGTCTACTATTATACGTCCTGTTTCAATCCTGTCAACCAGTACTAGTGTATTTCCACTTTCTGCAATTCCTGCCACTAATTTACTGATCCATGCAACTCGATCTTCATCAGTTACTAGATACTTTAGTTCTTCGGGATAACTGCCAAATTCTTTCCACTCAGCAGTCTGGATAACATTTACATGACAGGTACTTAGTACCCCTGCTTCTTGCAGGGTATGTGCTTTAACTGTGTGTACTACTTCACCCAATGCACATTTAATGTTTTGGAAATCAATATCTTCCTTAGGCACAGTTCCTGTCAATCCCCAACGAATCGGTGCGTTGGCAAGATTGTTGGTTAACAGTTTTTTCAACACTTCTGCCTTGGCCATGTGAACTTCGTCAACCATAACTGTTTGGACACCTTCAAGTAATTCTGCCAGTGTTAGTAACTCCTCGTCGGTAGTATTCTTAGATCTTTTATCGAGAATATTAAGACTTTGCCAAGTACAAATAGTATGTGTCTTATCGAGATTTTTTCTATCTCCGTAGTAAACACCTACGTCTAATCCGCAGTTAATAAAGTCTTCTTCAGTTTGTTCTACCAATGACTTGTTGGGTACAATGGTCACAGTTCGACCATATTTCTCACAGATTTTTGCCAATGTAGCAGTGGTAATTGTCTTACCAAAACCTGTGGCAATTTCTTGAATACATTGTGGATTTTCTAGAAACTTATTAACTACTACAACTTGATCATCACGAAGTCTAATCTTTTCTCCGGCAAATCTATGACCTTCAGGCCATGTTTGATCACCCCAAAAATCTTCAGCAACTAGATCAAAACTCAAAGCCATAGGAACACGATGATCTTCCAGTACAGGGTCATAACCTTGATGCACCAATTCTTCAATAACGTCAGGCAACATACTCATATAGGTAGTGCCACCAAGCCCAAAGAAGCTAGTGCAGCCGTCCCACCGGCCTAATTTATAAGCAGGTAAGTAACGAGCTTTCTGGTCAAAATATTTGAATTTTGTGACCAGTTTTTTACGAGTGTCAAGGTCTAGATTTTCAATTTTTACATTGACTTCGTCCTTGATTATAATTTTACAATAGGCCAAACTGGTACCCTGATTTAGTTTTATCTGTATATCTGATCACATCTGCCCTGCCATCTAAGTATGTAGAAACACTATAGTGAACACCTGACAGACTTCCTAGATTTACAATTAGTTTAAATTCTATGCCACTTTTAATCAATGGTTTAGGAATCTTTTGACTGACAAATACAATTTTAGTGTTTTCATCAATAGGGTTGTTTAAGTTGTTCTGTTTTACTAATTCGTTAAACATACCACCCGTGTCACTGCTTAGTCTAAACAATACACTGATGTCTTTTTCGTTAAATCCTTGAGATTTTAACCAAGTCGTCCATGTTTTTAAAGTAAAGAATTCACCGTATCCTGGAATAATGATCAATGCGGGAACATTATGTTTGAACAGCTCAGTAAACTGATCAATACTATTTTCATTGACGTCAAATTCCGGCTTATTCGATGTCGATTCTTCTAAAAACGATGTCAGAACTGGTGAAAAATTTGCATTTTTTATCAGATTTTCAACAGTTTCGTCCCATGTACTAATGCCGTAGTGCTTGGCCAGTAACAGTGTCTCAATTAGATCATCGGATGTAGGTTGTGGTACTGTTCGATATACATTCTTGAACAGGTACTGGTTATTCTCGTAAGCCACCGTAGGCACATAGTTTTCCATATTTTCAAGAATTTCGGAAATTTGACCAGAAAATTCAAGAAATTCAGGATCTACTGCAAAACTGTCATTTAGGATATTCTGAGTGATCCACAACACGTTATTTTCTTCTAAAGCAAACTTCCATGCCTTAGAGTCACTGTTCCACTCCACCGTTTTAACTTTTACTTCTGATTTGAATTTTCTAATTTTTTCAACAATTTCCTCAGAAAATGGAAATTTTACCAAAATTTCCTTCCCTTCTATTTTAATGGATTTTTCTTGAAGTGTAGGTTCAACCAAGTTGAATTTGAACTCAGGAGTATCAAGTGCCACTGTGACCGCAACGCCGAGGTCAGCAGTTAGTTGTCCTTGATATTTTTTACAAAGACGTAAAACCAGTGAACGTTGCTTTTCAGTGAAGCCTCGTCCAGCTGATGGATTGGCTGCAAGACTGTGTACCACTTTCTCATCCATTGCCCATAGAGAGATTGGATTAGAAAATAGATAGCTGCCGGTGTTACCGAGCCTACAGATGAGATCTTCAATATAGAGTTTCATTTTATATCGATACGTCTTCCATACCAGCGGTACGGAGTTTAATAATGTTACTAACTTGCCACTGTTTTATGTCTAATCCCTTGATAATACCTAACCATTGATTACGCAAGAGTGCAAATTCGTTGATGATCTTTTCCATATCAACAACATCTGCTTCACCATCGACATACTTTTCAACGTCTCTCGAACTTAACGCTCTTTGATAGTTTTCTAAATATTTTTTGAAAGTCTTTGATCTAATTCTGCGGAGCTCAATGTTCAGGTATTCCAAGATACCTTCAATTTCTTGAAGTTGATTAAATCGATGTGCTACAATTCCCGGTAAGGCAGCGGAGGCTTTTTCTATGTTGCCATAGACTTTAACCTCGCTCCTTGCCTGTTCTAATTCGGAATAGTAATGATCGATACAGCCTGGTAAGTGAGCAATATCATTGCTTACTTTGCTGTACCAGTTCATTAATAGTCCTCGTCTTCTTGGGAATAACCGTCGTCTTCTTCGTCTTCGAATTCTTTTTCTTCATCAACTACTGCCTTAACAGCAATATCTAGATGAGGATCATATCCCATAAGGGCTTCGAGAGCGGCGACTTCAACATCCTTACCTAACAAGAAATCAACGTACTGATGAGCAGCCAATTCCTTGTTTTTATCTGGGATATATTCTCGGAAGGTATCCCATACCTCCATAATCAATGCTTCTTCCATTATGCTTCCTCAGTATCTTCGGCAACTACTGCGGCAACTTCCATTGCAGCTTCGTCCCATTCATCCATAATAATTTTTAACTTGTCTTCAGTCCAACCTTTTCGGAAAAAAGAATGAACTTCGCCAGTTTCTTTACTTATATATTGTAGCTTATTTCCGCTTTTTGTCAAAACGTTTTTAGCTTCAAATAAGTCCACTAATCCGGACGTTGGTGCCATACCTGTTGCATACGGAATCTCAACTTGAACTGATTCGAATGGTTTCGAATATCGAGTTTTCATAATCTTACAAGCAGAACGGATACCGTTAACTGTTGTAGTCTTATTACCATCAGCATCTGTTTTCAGTTTCAATTTACGCATAGCAACTACGATAGAGCTGGCATAAATGAATCCTTGACCGCCACTGATTTTGTCATCAGGGTCAAACATATCTTGTGAAGCGTATGTGTGATTAGTACAAACCAATCCAACGTTATAGCTACCAAACATGTTAACACAATTACGAACAAGTGATGTAAGTGCTTTAGGTTTACGACCCATATCACCTTTCATTTCGCCTGCTTCGAACTGATTTACGTCAGTTGGAGTCAATAACATGCCCAATGAATCGATAACAAACAAAATCTTTGGACGTTCATCCGAAGGCAGTTGTTTGTATTCTTTCATGAATTCACTAATGGTTTTTGCCACGTCGTCAATCATAGCCATGTTAAGTTTCAGAAGTTTTTGTTCTGAAGTATCAACACCCAATGCATGTAACCATGCTTCATCGAGAGCATTTTCGCTATCAACTAGGATAACGTACATGCCCTGTTCTTGTGCGTTCTTAATAATGTTACCTGAACAAATATAACTCTTACCTGCACCGCTTTCGCCTGCGAAAACAGTGACTTTACCAAGGGGGACCCCTTTATTAAAGTCCCCCGAGATCAAGTAGTTAAGAGCAAAGTTGCCAGTTGAAATCCAGTCAGTAGGATCGTTAAAGCCGATGCCCAAGCCTTCAATAGACTTAGTAATAGACTTGCGAAACTTAGAAATATCAAATGATTTTGCCATTATGATCTCCTAAATTAAGCGGTTGCGTTACGTGCTTTAATCTTAGCTAAGATATCTTGAGCTCGTGAACTTGCTTCGCTTCCACCTGCTGGTGCAGTTGGTGCAGGAGTAAATGACTTTTCTGCGGTAGCAACTTCTTCATCCCAAGGTGCTGCTTCTTCTGCTACTGAAGTAGTAGCCGCAGGTGCTGCCGCTACTGGACGAGCAGCCGGGGCAGCTGATGCTGTGCCTGAAGCATTGTCACGACCGCCATAACCTGCTGGCTTGAAGTATTGACCCCAACGTTCCATGTCAAATGCTTCACCGTCTACTGAGGCTTCAAACATTTCTTTCATGACCTTGAGTTCAACATCTCCTGGCTTTTTAGGCAAGAATGACTTCAAGTCAAACGCACCGTATTGTGTCAAAGCTGCCTGCTCTGTGTCACTTAGAGCACGTTCACGACGAGCCCACTGCGATGTAGAGTAGTCTGCATATCCGCCCTTGCTAGTTTTAACAATGCGGAAGTCCACACCACGAAGTGTGTCAGTTGGCAATTCTTCCATATCAGGATCTAGCAAAGCTGCCTTGATAATGTTAAAGATTTGACTACCGATAATGAATCTGCGAATTGGATTCTCAGGAGTCTTACCATCTTCCTTGTACTGGCTATCAACCACATAACCTTGGAACAGGTATGACTTTTTCTTCCAGTACTTACGACCCATATCCTCCAACGACTTGTCTTTGAACCAAGGACGAACCTCAGTAAGAATTGGACATGTCTCGCCCCACATTTCCATACAAGGAACTTGCACAGTCACGGGCTTGGAATTGGCTTCACCTTTCACCCCGGCGAAAGGCAACTTGATCATTGCACGTTCAATCCAGAAGAAAGTGTTGTTTGGGTCAGCGTCAGGCAAGAAACGAACCGTTGCGGTTTGTCCTTCTGCGATGTTCCAATGGGGGTAAATTGCGTTGTCTCCACCGGACGAGCCACCAGTGTTTTGTTGAGATGATGCTTGAAGTTTTGCTCTAATTTCTGCTAACGTTGCCATAATGTTTTTCCTTAATGTTGATTTATTATGCCTCTTCTTTAAAGCCCACTGACTAAAAAGAAAAACTGTGCATACGTAAAGTATACACAGTCTTATTTATCATTACAACCCCTAATGGAGATTTTTTATGTCGGTTCTGCCAAAACGTGATAGTGCATATCGTACATTTCTAGTCCATTATGTTTACCATCGAATATACGATCTGGCTCGCCTCGGTATCCTGGAAACTTGTTTTCAGTTACTACGTAGCCTTGATCATTTAAGAAATTTACCACTTCTTCGTACTTGCCTTCGTCGAAATACATGTGAAAATGGAACTCAATTGCCAGTGTTGGCTTGAACTTTTGAATGAATTCTTTACCGCCTAGAATAACATCCAGATCACTACCTTCGGTGTCGATCTTTATAAGAATCTTGTCACCAACAGTTGCTTCGGACACTAAACTGTCAAGGGTTATGGTTTTAATTCCTTCTTCTGTTCGGTCAACATTTTCGTATAAGTCTTTACCAAATACTGTAAATTGTCCTGAATCTGCAGAAGGAGTAGAAATTGATTTTACCTGATCTAACTCGTTTGAACAAATATTCTTTAAGAATTTTACCTTGTTCTGTTGATCATTTATTTTGGTTTTTGCAGCATCTAATGCTTCAGACGACGGCTCAACAAATATAATTTTAGAGTAATCATCGTATAACTGCGACGACCACATACCTACATTTCCACCAATATCGATGAATAAATCACCCTGGAAATCGTATTCAAACGTTTCGATTTTTTTTAACATTGCAACCTCATTAGCTAATCAATTAATTATCTGTTGAGGTTGCTGTGACTTAAATTCTTGAAAGACCTGCTAATTTTTTGATAGCTTCAAACTGCATAGTAGATTCTTGTTGACTACGCATTGCTTCGGTTTTTGCCTGCATTTCTTCAACATACTTTTCTACAAGTTTTCCAACATGATCGCCAAACTGCTTACCAGCCATGATGCCTAATTCAGTAGGACCTTTACGCCATTCGCCAAGCCCTTGTTCTTGGGCATGTTTGTTATAGAAAGGTTTAATGAACTCGACAATTTCTTTCATTGACGGACGATGACCTTCTGGCTTGCTTTCTTGATTTTCCATGTCTTCACCTTCTTCGGGTGCTGACTGTGCTGCCTGGGTTAGTGCAGTTAACAAATCACTCATCTTTAACTTAGGATTTACTAATGCACCGGGTACAATAGTTTTTTCGCCGTATACTAGATCAGCATCGTCAAAGTATACAGGAGCATCTTTTGGTAGTCCTGCTTCTTTACGTAGCCACTTAGTAATTTTTAATTGCCCTGATTTTTCGTTAGCACGTACTACATTCCATCCATGTGCCGAACCTTCTGCTACTGGAGCTTCTGCTGGGGGCATCTCTGCTGGAGGTGCAGCTGGTGGCATCTCCGCTGGTGCAGGTGCTGGCTCGGCAGCGGGCTGCTCGCCGCCTAGTTCTTGTGCAGCTTCAGGGTCATCTTTCATTAACCACGACATAATTGTTTCTTTAGGATCGCCTTCTGGATTTAATTGGGCAGATGCTGTTAGTGCATTTTCAAGTGCATCATTGAACACACCAATACCTTGCAGAGCTTCAATTGCACCAGTAGCATCCGGGCCACCAAATGTTAATCCGCTATCTAATAAATCTTTTAATGCCATGATAGTATCTGGTTCTAATGTGCCTTCAGATACAGAAGTTGCCCAAGACTCGAATGCAGCAAAGTCGTCAACTGGGGTTACTTCTTCGCTAATATCTTCTTCAACTTCTCCCAAACTTTCGAGATCAATTTCGCTTGTCTCTTGCATAATTTTGTGGATTAGTGGAAAGTATTGTGCCAAGTCTTCTTTAAAATTCTTAACTGTAAACTTGCTCTTGTAGTCTTCCATAGTGGCCTGATCTAGCACAAAGCCGTCATCTTCATTAGACGGTTGAAGAGATTCTACCCAAGATTCATAAAATTTCTGTCCGCCTAAACCTTCAATCACTTTGCGAAGTTGTTCTAGCTTCATTTGACTACGTTCAAGAATTTCATTTACTTCTTGATTCATACCGTCATGGTGACCAACGTGTCTCTTGAATGCCACTAACTGGCTTACTTTTTCACTTAGAGAAATAATTTCCTTACCTGCATCATCGTAAGGACGGCCGCCGTTTGAAACGTGACGTTGCATTGCCTTTGCACCAGCTAAGTGGATAAAAGGATATTTGAAACGCTCGCCGTCGGAGTTTTCAATATATAGAGAATTAATATTTCTACTTCTTGCACCCTTCTGTGTTTCGTCAACTACCTTAGAGTGACGTACAATCAGTCTAGTGTTTTCTAGTTTTCTCATGCTGGTCTTCGGACCTCTACCAATCATTGCAGACTCGTTCATATTGTTTTCCTTCGTTCCTGTTTGTGCAAGATATTGAAAATCATTCTTGTTTAAATTGCTTTTTGTAATGTCTCTAGTGTCAAATCGTAGCATTCTACGTTTGGCAAAATAACGCATTTCTCTTAAAAATTCGTACCACTCATTGAGTGTAACTGTGTCTACGTCTTCAGTAATACCCTGACTGTAGAAAACTTTTAAGCTGCCTAATTCGTTAATTGAAACACTAACACGACCTAGATTGTTGCCTTCGATGACAAAATCAAAGTCAAAAAATCGTGCATCTTTTGGTGCGGTGGTTATCGTGCCCTCGGCGTCACCCATTTCAACGTTAGTGAAACGGCCGCGTACTTTGTCAAAGACGTCTTGTGCAATAAATTCGATGATATTCATATTAGCGTATTTATTAATAATGTGATACAAAGATCGGCATGGGTAGGTCAACGTCATCCATTGCCCTATCTTCTACCATTCGATCGTATACTGTAGGATCCCAGTCACCTAACTGGCTGATCATCCGCACTGCTAGCAGGGTAGAAGACACTAGATCGTCGTGCTCATTTACTTTTGCTTCAAAGCTAACACCGTGTGCAATGTAGGTTTTAAGCTCGCTGATTAGGGCTTTGCTTTTAATTTTTAACCGTTTTTGCTCAACTAATTGCTTGAGTTTTGCACATGCGGATATTTTACTTACATTTGTAGTGTTAAAACCTCTGCGGAAGCGTCTTACGTGCCCTTTCTTAATAGGCTCGCTCATAAACATTCCAGGTATGGTTTCTTCACCCATTTCGTTAATTGCAACTAGAGCAGCTTCTCCGACGGTGTTGTTTTCCACTGAATAATAGATCTGTCCTCTATTTTCGCTCTTTGAGCATTCACTATCAATGTGCCTACAGATATCCCGCATAATCCTAACCTGCTGTTGAACTGGCGTGGTATTGTGATTCCACTCGCCCGCTTGCTCAAAACTAGGTACTTCAAATATCTGAAGTGCTGCATAATCTCCGCCCGTGCCCAGGCTCGGATCAAGCGACACAACATAGATACTGTTAGGATCTATTTTCTTGTACCACCTTACCTGACCCATTTTCATGATTGGTTCAACACCTTCTAAATCAGATAATGTAATACTGTTAATCAGTGTTTCGTCAAAAATCAAGAATTCGCAATCGTGTTCTCGACGGAATCTTTCATCACCAATACGTGACCGTTCGGTCTCTGCCCACTCTTGGTCTCTGTCCGGATGCTCTCTCCAAAATGCTCTAAAGGGGAAGAATCCGTTGCGGCCAACTTCTTGTTCGTTTCCGTACTCGTCAAACTTCTTGTTTGCTTCTTTCCAGATCTGTGCAAACTGATCTTCGTCTGAGTTAGGTGTAGAAGTAATAATCGCTTTACCACCAGTAGCTAGGGTAGGACTAATAGATGTCCAGAATTCTGTGGCAATGTTAGGTTCAACGAACGCAAACTCGTCTGCATATAGTAATGATAATGACAAACCTCGACCTGTAGTAGGGGTAGTTGTCTGTGCAATAATACGCGAACCGTTGTCAAATTCAATACTTTGTTTATTGTAACTTTTTACACCACAACGAATATGATCGGGACATAATTCATATGCATAACGAATACGCGACATAATTTCCTGAGCACCAGTGTACTTGTGTGCCGCAACTAAAATAGTTGCATCAGGAATGAACATAGCGTACCATAACAGATAGCCTGCCGCCGTGGTAGTTTTGCCTGTTTGACGCGGTAATAAATTTACGTTAAATCGATGATCATGATAACTGTCAATTAATCTTCGCTGATATTCAAACGGCACATACTTCATTTTACCTTTAACAGGATGTTGTATGTAGAAGAAATTGTCAAGAAAATAATGAGGACCTATTACTGCATCAGTGCATTTCATTAGATCTTCAATGTCCTGTTCTGTCCATTTCTGTGTAGAATAAGGCTTCTTGATTAAATTATCGTATTTGTTAGCTGACATGTAAATATTTACCGAAAAAAATAGCCTCCTAAGAGGCTATTTGGTTAATCCAATATGGATTACTTTCTTGGGCTAGAGAAAACTTTAGCACCAACCCTTTCGTTTCGTTTGTCGTTAGCTTCTTTATTAGCGGCCTTGCCGGGCTCTTTTGACTTACGGATAAACGCAGGAACGTCTTCAGGTTTTGGACCTTCTGCAACAAACTTTTTATAATCATCCATTAGCTTAGATTCAAATGCCGCCATTGGGCTAGCAGTCTCTTCCTTCTTTTTCTCGTTAGGATCGGGCATTGGATTAGAGCCACTGTTCGGGGGTGTATAATCAAAATCACGGACCTTGTTTACAACGTGTGCAAAGTCGTTAGGGTTGTAATCACGAGTTTTTGGATCAGGTGTATTATCGTAACCTTCATCTTCTGGTTTGCCGTTATCACGTGCATTCAGCTTGTCAGTTGTGCTGCCTTTGATCGGCTCGTCACTAGTAACTTTAACTGGCATGTCTGTGGAGATTTTTACTGGCTCGCCTGTACGAATCTTTTTAATGATGTCAGCTAATTCGTCTGAACCGCTATCATCAATATTTGCAGGCTCAGCAGTTAAAGGGCCGTCATCCGGTTGCTCTAGATCGTGATCTTTCATATCATGATCACCGTCCATATCGACATCGCCTAATGCTTTCATCATAGGATCCATTCCTGGCATGCCCATTGAAGCACTAGGAGTATCAGTCTTAGCTAGATCCATAATACCACGCATCATAGAAACAATTTCTTGTGCATTGCCTGCACTCATGTTAATACTAGCTGGCATCTGAGGTGCCATATTCATTGGCGACTGCATTCCCATCATACCGCATTCTGCAAGTGCAGACTCATTAAGTTGTTTCTTAAAACCGCTTAATGCTCTTAGCTCGGACATATCTGGCTCGGGTAGATTTAATTCTACTTCCTTGCTTTCTGTTAAGACTGCTGGCTTTTCAACTGGTGCAGACTGTGCTTTGCCGCCGTCTAGGCTAGACAATTTTTTAAGTATGTTTAACATTTCCATCTTCTATTTCCTTTATTGACCCGAAGTAGGGATCTGTTCCCCACGCTCTTTGCGTCTAGCTGCGGCGTCTGCATTTAACTGTTTTAAAAACGATGTATTATATTTTTCACCATAGTAATCATCGAACTTTGCATTAGGTGCTTCTTTATATGTAGAGTCGGATAGCAATGCACCTTCTCTTGCCTCTACTGGAGCTTGATATTCTTCTGACGGCTCTAATGGGCTACGAACTACCATATAGTTTTCGTTAATGCCTAATTCTGCTGTCAAGTATTTGTGTAATTCATTTGCAGTAGTTGGGTAGTTTAGAGAAATTTCGTAGATACTAACTTCTGCATTTTTAATTTTTGGGAAGTCTAGTGGTAATTGTTGGATAGGAGTTTTGCCTTTTTTGCTAAACTCAGCTACGCTGAAACGTTCTAATAAACCCTTCATCTTTGCTTCTGATTCAGAGGTGCATTCCTGTGCGACTTTAATTTTAAAATCGTATTTTTTTACAGACTCTGTAAGATATTCTTTAAATGATCTCATGGTGATTTCCTATGCTTTATTTATCCAGATTTTTAAGTTTTGCAATGAGGCTGTTACGGTCTGTAATTAGCACTCCTTCAGCCTGTACTGAATCAGGATTTGCATTACCTTCTTTTTTATCTACAGCATACTTCTTTAACTGTAGCTCTACCATTTTTAACTTTTTATCAATTTTGGCAGACTTTGCTGTAATTGCGGCATTCAACATGTTACCCGCAACTTCAAACATGCGGGCACCGTAACGTGCTTCAACGTTCATACCTAGATCCATTAGATCGTCGTATGCTTTTTCAGCTTTGTTTGCCAGTGCATCTAGTTCGCTATCGCTAATATCGCCTAGCCCTTTAACACGAGGTAGTGCTGAAGAAATTTTATCAAATTCTTCTAACTTTTCCTGCAATGAAATTGTGATAGGTTCAGGAACTGCGTCAGCTGTAACTACTTCCTCGGCATCTTGAGGCAAATTAAAAAGTTCTTCAAGTTTCTTTGTCATAATATTACTTATCGCTTTTTACTGCCATTATGGAAAATATCACGCTCGCTTACTACTCTAAACTGTATTCCGCGGGCTTTACACCATGCACTAGCTGCTTCCCATTTTGCCATATTTTTTACATATGCCGCTTGATTATGCGGGTTCTTACCTACAGATTCTTTAACTGCTTGGTTGTTGGGTTTAATTTCTATCATTTCCGCATGACGTTTTTGATTCTTATCTGTATAGACAATCAAAAAATCCGGAACGTACACTGTATTCTTTCCAGTGAGCGGATCTCTGTAAGGAATTTTAACTGCTTCACTTGCCCACTGCTCTATTGCAGGGTTATTATCGCAGAATAGCATAAAAGTGTGTTCCCAACTTGATCTATAAACAGGATCATGTTGACCCACAAATTTTTCAGGATTTTTGGGAATGTATCGACCTTTAGCTGTGTTTCTCATTAGGGTAAAATGTTACGTTTAACCACTTCAACAGGTGTGATGTTTTGTGTTGTTCCTAATACACTGGTCTTAAATCTATTAAAATTTAATATTTCTGACACTAACTGGCTTAGCTCAACATTTCCTAAATTTCTCATAGAGTCAAGCACGTTCATTGGATTGAAGCTGTCACGCTTGGCCTGCATCATAATTGTTATTGCAATATTTTCTGCAGATTCGTCGCTGAACCCTTTGTTAGATAGCAATCCTTTCATTGCAGTCAATGTATCATTGTGTAACTGAACAGGTAAATCGTTATATTGATTTAAGTTCTTGTTTGATAAATCACTTGCAGAACCTGCTGCTTGTTTAGGTGGTATATTAGTGTACATTATGCAAAATATGTAGTTGTTGAATCTTCGTCATCTTCTGGAATTTCGTATACTTCTGCTTCTGAAACATCTACGTCCTCTGTATCTGAGAATCGAGTTTCAGCATTTAGCCTCTCAGCTTCAAATGGATCGTCGCCTCCAATTGTCTCATCTGCATTTTCAGAAGCTTCTGCCTCTGCTAGTAATGCTTCTAATTCTGCATCTTCTAATGCAATGGTATTTAAACTAGATGTTAGTTTATCGGGATCAGTATATCCAAGCTCGTCAAACTCTGAGTAGATTGCTTCTATTGCTTCGGGGTCTCCGTCTGCTGCGGCAATCCTTGCATCTAGTTCACCTTTTAAACTGCGACTTTGTTCAATCTGTGCAGAAATATCCGATGCTAATGCTGCTTTTTCTGCACGAGCATTTGCAATTGCAGCAGACGTGCCGGCAGCACTAGACGGTAATAGTCCTTTAATTGCACTACCAATTTTGTCAGTAAGTCCACTAACTGCACCTACGGCACCTGCGGCTAATCCTCCTAGACTAAATCCACCACCGCCGGCTTGTTGAGATCTAGGAACTGCGTTAGTTGGTACTTCACCTGGTAATGTTGCTAATGATAGACCTGCCGGGCTCTTACCAGTTAATACATCAGGTAACTTTCCAGTTCTTGCAACTTTGTCTAAAATTCCGTAACCTTCTGATAAAATACTTGCCTTAGAAATATTCTTGGCATTGTTAAAAATTGCAGCAGCACCTCTTGCAGTTTTGAATAATCCTAGTGGACCGGTATCTCCGGCACCGCCTAGTATTTCTCCTATGCCAGGAATAATGCCGCCGGGGCCTAATATACTGTTGTTGCCACCACCAAAAATACTCAAAGGGCCAGGAGTTGTATCATAATGTATTGTAGCAAATCCAGTTGGATTGTCTCTCTTAATTTGTCCGGTGCCGTATAACACTGTCTCAAACTGCACAGTCATATTATTTTCTAACAACTTACTCTGTGTTTGATCTAGTTTATCGTGACTGAAATCCGTAATAATAGGATTAACTAAAACATACGCTGTAAACTGTTTTCTGTTAAGCTGATAAATCTCAATCGATCTAAAGAATGGATCTGTTTGACCGTTGTTTAAACCAAATGCTGTGCTTTCGTTAACATTGGTTCCTATCTTTTTATATTTTGTGTCTGCAAATCCCGGGGCAATAGTTAATGCAGAAGTGTTCTTTCCGTCAACAAAATAGTAGTTATAATATGCTTTCCACATACCAGTAGTAGTGTTGTTATGATCATCATGAAATGCCATAGCTACTGGCTGATACTCAATTTTACTCTGTACGATAGCTTTTCTGTTATACTGATTTATTGTTTCTGTAGCAATTCTATATTTAGGTAAGTCTATATTTTTTACCAGCAAACCTAACTCAGCACCGTTCTTTGTTAAGAATTGTTCAGTGATAGGATTGTTATTTCTGTTGATGTTAAACACAACATAATACATAAACCCAGACTTGGGTGCTAGTCTAAAATAGTCATCAACATACAATCTACTCGCATGTTGATAGTCCTTAACCTGCGTGGTGGTCGTAAGTGCTTGACCTAGAAAATTAGTGAATGCATTTGCCATAGTAATATTTAGCCGTAAAAAAAGGCCCCCGAAAGGGCCAATCTTTGAACAGATTAATTAACCTGTTGCTAAGGAAGATAATGTTCTTCCTACAGTAGCTCCTAAGCCAACTGGTTGTCCGGAAGGTCCGATCTGTAGTGCATTATCGTATTGGATTGTAAGTGCAATCTCCATTGGAGCACTCTCAGCGTATGCCAATTCGTTGTAGTTTACTGACTGCAAATAGCAACCATAAACTTCCCATGTTTCTAATACGTTAGCTGCCCAATTTGCATTGTCGCCATTGCCACCATCAAGCATCTCAATACGAGTTAAGAACTTGTATTCAGCACCTGCTGCTGCACTTGCTTGTTCAAAGAAATCAAACTGCTTCTGTAGTTGTTCACCAACTAACTTAGTAACGTTGCCCTGGGCATCGTCACGAAGAGTCAAGTTCATTGGTTGCCATGTGTGCTTACCAGCATAGTTAATCTGGCTGTTGTACACGTGAATTGTTTGATTTTCAAACTGAACTTGTGGCCTTGCAGCAGACACAACCTGCTTGGTTAGCTCAGTGGTAGGTTTTGTAACACCAAAATTTTCTAGTGATACACGGAAGCGATACTTCAACTTCGGCATCAATAGACCTTGAACGGTACTACTTTGTCCACCACCTGCTAGTGGAACTGTGAATCTGCTTAAACTTGCGATTGCCATCTTATGTGCTCCTTGTCCTTAATATTTACCAATTATAGTCCGGCTTGAATATCGCCAGTGTTTTTCAAGCGTAGTGGAATATAGATAAATTCAACTGCTTTTACTGGTTCAATAGCAATGTCTAACCATAATTCTGAACGGTCTACTCTTGTAGGTGTGTTGTTTGTTTCATCACATACTACTAAGAAGTCGTACAGTGCTCGCTGTCCTACTAACTCTAGTAAGAAGCTTTCTGTTGCTTGTTTAATTTCGTTACGAGTAATTCTATCGTTAGGTTCAAACAAGAACGGCTTAACTAATAGACTTAATTGTCTACGTAAGTATGCAACTAAACGTGCAACGTTAATTCTATCTAATGCACTGGCGTTTCTTGCACGAGTGTATTGACCAAAGTTAACAATGCCAGCACCTGGAATTGTAGCGATTGGGTTAACTTTAACTCCTGCTAGCACATCACGTAAGCTCTGCGGCAAGCTAGTTGTTTTAAACTCGCCTTCACTAGTAATATAACCAACACTAGTTGCATTGTCAACACCGCCACGGCGTGTACCGGCCGGAGCAAACCATTGGAAACTCTTAGCATCGCTATTAACGATAGTGCGTAGCATCATATGGCTTGGTGGAACAACAATAGCATTTCCTAAGTTGTCGTTTGTGTAACCGCTTGGATAGAACATAGCCATGTATTCGTCATAGCTAACTGCACCTTCTTCACTGTTGTCAAATGCCAACGCTGTGTTAAAGCCCCAGTTGTTTAGTTCTGTACCGTTAGGTTGTAATCTGAATGGCGTATCACCGACAACAAACGCTGTCAATCCGCGATCAGTGTTGAATGCAATCATGTTTTGAATTGCTTCTGGGTATCCAGGTGTTGCAATCAAGTTAAAGATTACAGTATCAGTATCACGAATACTTTGATTTGTATCGATTAGAGCTTTGAATGCTTCTACAACAAAACCACGTTGTGCCCAGCGTCCGAAGCTACCTTGTCCAGTTGGCTGGTTAGGGCTAACTGTGATCCAACGGTTAGCAACATAAGGAGTAGAGCTGTTAGATCCGTCCATTTGCTCATCGTTGAAACGAGGGTTCTTGCCGTCATTAGCATCAATGTTGATGTGTGTTGTAACATACTTCTTAACGTTGAAACCACTTCGACGTAGGTTCCACAACTTCATACCACGTGGGTACAATGCTGGATCAGGTGCATCTGGGTCTAAGTAGTCACTAGCTAATAGATCAGCAATGTCTGCCATATCTTCGCTAGTACCTGCTGTGCTCCAACGTGCATCAGCAAACAACCATCCATCTGGAGTTGTTTGATCTGTTGTATCTTGTAGAATCCACTTTCCGCCTGTACGGATGTAAACTACTCTACCGTAGTCGCTGACATCAGCAGTACTAATCCAAATATCGTTATCGACTAATGGATCGCCGTTGCTTTGTGTAATCGGTGCTACGCTGGCAACAATTGGACCTGCTGGATCAGTTAATGGGTATACATTCTTATAACCTTTCCATGTGGTTCCGTTATGCACCATAATATCTACTTCGTCAACAACACTGCTATACCACAATTGACCGTCAATTGGATCTGTAAATGGTGTCTGTGCTGTTGCTTCGTATACTAAAGGCTTCCAGTTACTTGCATAGAACGTGATGTCTCTGCTGTCATATGTAGCTTTTGCATATAGATTCTTTGTACCAGTCTCGATACCAGTAGTGCTATTTCTGCTCCAACCGGAGAATCCTAACACGCTAGTTAACGGAGAACCAGTACCATTCTTAAGATTGATCTGACCGCCTAACTTATGTTGAATTGTTAAACTTGTAGCTACGCCGCTAGCATTCGAACTAGCAACACTAGCAGTTACATGTGTCATGTTCAATGCGTTGATCTTGCTAATGATATCGTCGATGTCATCGCCTGCTACTAGGTTAACTGTATAAGCACTGCTGTAATTAGCAACACCGGCAGTAGATGTGTCTAGGCCTTCGTAAATTACAAAGTTAGATGTTGTAGAAACAGTGCCAGTTGTAGCAACACTGGTAATCTTTGTTGCACCACTGGCGTTTCTTCTGTAGGCTTTGAATGCAGCAACTTGTGGGCTGGATGTAGAAGTTGTTGCACTTCCTGCACCCATTGTAAAGTTTTGCTGAATGTAGACTCTACCAACTGGAATATCGCCAGTAGCATCAATAGTATTGATAGCTGTTTGATGCTCATCAAAAATGCTAGCAGATTGTAAGCTAAATGCACCTTGTGCTTCGCTGTACAACTTAACATACCAATCTGCACCACTGTTAGGCACAGTTGTTTTAACATATACAGAACCTGTTGGCTTATCACCAAAATCTGGATACTTTGTGTGAGGTGCTTGATATAGAGTTACTGCATCATACGTAGCTGCTGGTAAACCAATAGCAGTTAGCATCACTTCTAAGCCAGTACCTTCTTCAACTTTGATCTTACCGTCAGATACAGAACCGTTGCTCTTTGCACGAGCATCGGCATACAGCTCTAAGAAGCCGCCTGCATTTACTCTAGAACCAACTCCATGCACTCTCATAGCAGTGTTAATGCTGGTTGCTAATGCTGTCAATGTAGTTCCGCTTAGAGTAACAGTTTGACCGTTGATGATCAAGGTGTTACCGTTGTAAGCAGTTAGTGCAGGGTTAGATGCAGTAGATACCACAACAGGGTGACTTGTCTGCCAGCATGTGCTAGAGAATGTTGCAGCAGAAGCAAACCCTGTTTCAAAGTTTGTACCAACTACTACCCAATTTCCGCTGCTGTTTTTGTACCATACAGTATTAGCATTGTCGCTTGTTACTACCATTGCATACTGACCGTTGGATCCAAAACTTGCTTTTGGTGTAACGCCTAAACCGCCATCAGTTACTGTAGCATAATTGTCATTGTCGATTACTAGAGGAACTTTATTAGTAAAGCTGTCTGTACTGGTGTTCCACTCAAAAATACCCCAACGTGTGTTAGATGTATCAACCCAATATGTTCCGTCTACCGGTTCGCCTACTGGCATAGAACTTGCTGCACTGATTTGACTTAGATCTAAATCTGCACGAACAACATATGCACGTGAGCTTACACCTAATACAGAATATGCAGCTTGTAAGCCGTATTCGTTTTGTTCGCCACCGTGTACTGGATTTCCGCTTGCATCTTGATAGAATTGCGGAGTTCCGAATGTATCAGTTAGATCACGTTGGCTAGTAATTAAATAAACTCGACCAGCGTTCGCTGATAGTGTTCCTGGTGCCGTACCTGTACCGCTAGCATTCTGCTTGTTGGCAGCGGTTGCCACAAAAATCAAAGGTACAGTCGACGGTGCTGCCGGTAAGTAAAAACTCTCGTCAATTACGCTAACTTGTACGCCTGGTGAATTTAAAGCCATTTGTTATCTCCCATATAATGGTTTTCTTTTGTATATTTAGTACCAATGGCTAAAAAATACCGGGTTAAATACTGAACAAAAGGGAACTAAAAGGGCGGTCGTATGCGTGATCTATGTAAAAAATGTCAAAGAAGGCCTGTTGCTATCAATTATCTTAAAGAAGGTAGAATATACTATAGATCAATGTGCGATCATTGTTCTAAGAGTTACAAAACAGCTCGCCCTACCTGGGCAAGTAGCGGGTACAAAAAGAAAGCCGCATGTGATAGATGCGGCTTTAAGGGAGAAGACTCAGAGCAGTTTGACGTATATCACATAGACGGTGATGTCAATAACTGCAAGTATTCAAATTTAAAAACAGTGTGTGCTAATTGTCAACGGATATTACACAAGCTCAAGCAGCCTTGGCGGCGTGGGGATCTGACACCAGATTTTTAATTTGATCAAATAGTGCATCAATAGTTGTGTCATTGTAGATAGTGTAATCGATATCTCTACCAACCCAGGCAGTTTCGCTAGCATGAATTTTAAGTTGTGTTAGTTTAGCCTTGCTCAGACTCCAAGTAGAGTTACCATCAGGACCTTTATTATAGCTAACTGCGGCATCATACCATTCTGGATCGTCACCACGTTTGATCCGTACCACAATACCACCAGCATTGTGAATAGCCTTAATTTCGTTAGGAAAGCGTACATCGCTGATTACAATGTTATCAGTAGTTTTACGCATTTTATTTTCTAAGCTGGCAATCCAAATATCATCATGGAAGCCAGTACGGCATACTTCTGTACCCCAAAGTTGAAGCATTAATCTAGGAGTAAGATTAGGCATGTTTAAGCGTTCTGCCCACCAAGTGTCTACTTGTTCACGCCATTCGCGGGCTTCTTTTGTGCGGCCTTCTAATAGGGTTCGATCCCAGCCGAATACGCAGGCTACTGCATCTTTAAGAGTGTTTGCAAACGAGTCTCGTCGATAACCGTGAAAATTTACCAAATAATCTGCGGCAGTGTCTTTGCCCGAGCCAATAAAACCAACGAAACCTACTATCATAGTATCTCCTGCGATACTATAATTTACATTATCCTATGACAAATGTCAACGGTGTTTGGTTATCTTTGTAATTGATTAGATCCAATTCTAGTGCTTCTAATTCTGCTTTACCTTCAGCTTTTAATGCTGTGCCGTTTAGGTTGGTTCCGCCCTGTGGACTTGCGATAGTTGCAAACTTTTCACGTGCTTCGCCTAGCATGATCTTACAGGTTGCTAATGCATGATCTTTAATCCACCCTGCAGAGTAGGGGTCTTGCATTATGGTAAAATCAGGTTTCTGATTATACATCCATAGCAACACGTTTTCTTCGCCACGAGGACGTTGGGTAATTCTTAAACGTTTTGCGGTAGGGTTCCAGTCAAAGTTGATATAACTACCGAACATTTTACCAACTTCTTTCTGATAGCTAGCAAACATATAATAGGTAGCAATTCCGCCCATTTGTGTACTGGCCATTAGATAAGTGTTAGTATAGGCTAAGTTAAAGGGTTCAAATAATGTACCGCCGTCACCGCCACCTGTTCTACTACCTACACTTCTACGAAATACTTGACGAACTTGCATAACTTCCGGTGCAAGTATGTAATCATTCACATCAGTTTGCAGAGTTAAAAATCCAAAACTTTCCTCAACAGCATTACTACTACGCTGGCGATATTTTGCTAGGGCACGATCGATAGCGATATTGTAGTGTTTAGGGTCTAGTTCAACATCGACCATTCCGTCACCTAGCATGGTACGGACATATTCAACTACATTTTGTCTTTGGGTGTCAAGTTCGTTCATACCAATATTTAGCAATAAATATATGACTATGCCAAGACTATCACTTTACCGCCCTGAAAAAGGCAATGATTTCCGTATGATTGACCGTGTCATTTATGAACAGTTTCAAGTCGGCGGTACTGATATCATTATCCACAAATACCTAGGTCCTGCTGACCCTTTAGAGGGCGAAGCAACTCCTGCTACTCCTGTAAACACTAATCCTATTCCCGAATTGGGAATACAAGATGTACTGTTTATGGAAAACAGAGATAGAAAATACGAACCTGATGTGTATGTTTCTCGAGGAATCTACACAATGCAGGATATTGATTTTAATCTTCAGCAATTTGGATTCTTTTTATCTAACGATAACATTATGATCACGTTTCATTTGCGTGGTATTGTAGAGTTGTTAGGTAGAAAATTAATGGCAGGTGATGTTTTAGAACTGCCGCACTTAAAAGACGAATATGCCTTAGGTGACGATATGGTTGCCTTAAAGAGATTTTATGTAGTATCAGATGTTGCTCGTCCTGCATCAGGTTACAGTCAAACATGGTATCCACATTTGCTTCGTGCTAAATGTGAACCACTAGTCGACAGTCAAGAATATAAACAGATTCTGGATCAAGACAGCGGCGACGGACAAAATAGTCTACGAGATATCCTTTCAACTTACAATCAAAACATTGCCATTAACAATCAGATTATTGCACAAGCCGAAGCAGATGCTGGTCTAAGCGGGTACGACACTGATCAGTATTATATTTTGCCGTTACAAGAAGATGGTAAACTAGATATTAGAGATACAACTGATACAGATGTTGATGCTAGCTATGACGGAAATGCAGCAGATGCTAGTTCTGTATTTGTTACTCCTGAAAAAGACGTTTATATCAGCTATCTACAAGGTGACGGTAAACCGCCTAACGGAGCACCTTACAGTTTTGGTATTGAATATCCGGTTAACCCAGGTATAGGTGCGTATCACTTACGTACAGATTATATGCCAAATAGACTGTTTAGATTTAGTGGTAACGGTTGGGTATATGTAGAAAGCAATGTTAGAATGACTATGACTAACAAGCCGGTTGACGGAATCCCTGCACCAGATGCATTGACTAGACATACGCAACTTGGCAGCTTTATTAACAATAACAATACTGCAACTATTGCAGGAAAAGTTATTGAAGAACGTCAGAGTCTGAGCAAAGCATTAAAGAAGAGACAGGGGCCTGAAGCAGATTTATGATAGAGGTATATATGGACGATTATCAAAATTACAAAAGATTTACATCTAAATGCAAATGCGGATGTCCCGCACACTGTGATCACAGTTGTACCGAATGCGAATACTGCCCAGACTGCGAGTGCCCTGAATGCAAAGAGCTCAACAAATCTAGAGGATATAATTAATGGAACATTTTTACGACGGCCAAATACGCCGTTACTTGACACAATTTATGCGACTAATGAGTAATTTTACTTACAAAGATGGTCGCGGAAATGTGATTCAAATTCCTGTTAGGTATGGTGATATGTCTAGGCAAGTAGCTAGCACATTGAAAAAGAACAGTGAGAACGTGCTTAACTCTGCACCTTTCATTGCCTGCTACATTAAAAGCCTAGACATAGCCCGTGATAGACTTCAAGATCCTAGCTTTGTGGGCAAAATGCATATTAGAGAAAGGCAGTTTGGCTACGTCGATGAGAATCCAAATAGTCCTACTTACGGTCAAACTATCGAAGACTATGCAAATGTGCAAGGTGAAAATTATACAGTTGAACGATTAATGCCAACACCGTTTAATTTGCAGTTTGTTGCAGATGTATGGAGCACCAATACTGAACAGAAGTTACAAATTCTAGAACAAATTCTAGTGTTGTTTCGTCCTGCAATGGAAATACAAACTACCAGCAACTACATTGACTGGACTAGTCTTAGCTATGTAGAGCTTACTGGAATGAATTGGTCTAGCAGAACTATTCCACAAGGCACTGAGAATGATATTGACATTGCCAGTATGAATTTCTTAACTCCTATATGGTTAAGTCCTCCTGCTAAGGTTAAAAAGCTAGGTATCATTACTAAAATTATTGCCAACATTTTTGCAGAAGAACAGGGCACAAGTGCAATGGGGCCTGAATTTAGTTTCTCTAATCCGGTATCTAGAGTCACAATAACTCCGGGCAACTTCTCAATCTTGTTAACAAATAACACTGCTAAATTAATGGCAGCATCTGAAAACTTGTTAGTAAATGACTTAGAACAAATTCCAATTAAAGCTGGTACTAAAATTAACTGGAAGGCATTATTAGATCTGTATCCTGGTAAATTTAGAACAGGACTAAGTCACATTGAGCTTACAAAACTCGACGGTGGAAAAATTATAGGATACCTAAGTATTAATCCGTTTGACGAAGCAGACATGGATGTTTTAAACATTCAGTTTGATGGAGAAACTTTGTTAAACACTGCAATTTCTGATCTTACAAATACTGTAAGTAGGGGCACAGTCAATGCTATTGTGAATCCAAAAACATTCAATCCAGGTACGCCTAGTGTTGATGCACGTTATTTGATATTAGAAGATATTACTTCAACAGAAGAAGACGGACCTAGTGCATGGGTCAATAGCGACGATAGCGGATTCACTGCATCTGCAAATGATATTATTCAATGGGACGGGGTGCAATGGAATATAATTTTCAGTTCAGCTGATACAACTGAAGCAACGTATATAACTAATTCATATACAGGAATACAATACAAGTGGGACGGTGACCAGTGGTCTAAGAGTGTAGACGGTATGTATTATCCTAGTGAATGGCGTTTAATTTTATGATACGTGAAGACATTGTATGCAGTGGAGGTTTATTCTTTGCTAAAGATACAAAAAGATTTTTGTTTTTATTAAGAAATCAAGGCAAAACTGCGGGTACGTGGGGTATTGTTGGCGGCAAAAAAGAACCTGCTGATGCTACTCCGTATGCTGCGTTAGAAAGAGAAATTACAGAAGAAGTTGGCTCCCTGCCTAAAATAAAGAAAGTAGTTCCATTAGAATTGTTTACTAGTGAAGATCAACGATTTTATTTTAACACATACATGTTAATAGTTGATAAAGAGTTTATTCCAGTACTCAATAACGAACATGTAGGATACGCATGGTGCAGTTTAAATCAGTGGCCAAAGCCATTGCATCAAGGTGTTAAGAGAAGTCTATCCAATCGAACTAACAAAACTAAAATAGAATTGCTAATTGAAATAGTTAGCTGATTACCAAGGTTTGTTTAGAGTGACAACAGCAGGTGCCTTTTGTTGCTCAATTTGATTTTCTAAATTTAGTTTATAATCTGCAAGGACTTCTTCGCCCATTGCAGTTTCAACCCAGACCTGCACAGCATCTTGAGTTAATAGATTAAACGGCTTATATGTTTCTGGATCAGGTTCCGGAAGTCCAACTGAACCAAACACTTGAGATCCGTGCCCTTCTCCGTCTGTTGCAGACAATATAAACTCTACATTGTACACGACATTTGTTAGGCCGTTCAATGTAGGGTGTGCAGCGAATCTAGGAAATTCCCAAGTATATGTAATCATGATAATATTTATCTCCAATGCGGTCCTTCGTACCAACCTGCTAAACTGTGTCTTACACCGCTAATTAACGGAGTAACTTCGTGAAAAATAATACTGGGAAATACACAAACTGTTCCCCTAGCACGAAGATTTTCCGAGTTAGGATAGTGTCCAACATCTAAAAACTTTAAATCTCCGCCTTCGTATGTATCAGGATCACTAAGTTGTACAGTTACACTCAGCTTTCTTTGAGTAGGTAACGGTGCTAAAAATACATCCTGATGCCGTTTATAAAAACTCTGTTCTTTACCAGTGTAAGTAGCAAATTGTATTGCAGGTAAGAATTTATAATCTACTTGAAACCACTCGTTATTAATTTGATCAACTACTTTGTCTAGTTCTGTAAACAAGTACGACCATGTAGAATTTCTTACTATACCGCGAATTGAGCTTCTACGCCATTCGTTATTAACTCTATCACTAGAAGGCCCTAATTTTGCTTCTTGTTCGGGCAAAATTAAGGCCTCTTGAATTATTCTGTCACATTGTTCGGGCGTAAAATAACTTTTAATATAAGCCCACTCGCCTATCATGGATTATTTGGATCAGGAGTTGCTGCTCGTTTTGCAATTGTGCTAGCCAATGCTTCAGCTACCGTAGTACTTGTTGTAGTATCTGTTCCTGCAAAAGTAATAGTAGTAACGTTAGGCAGTAAGTCTCTTTCAATTACAGAAACTGCAACAGTATTTTTGACCCAATCAATAATATTTTGTTTAGTTACATTGTCAATTGAAACAAATGTTTCGGAGTCTACATTAGGGTTAAGTTCTACAATTCCTACCTGGTACTTAGAATTTCCTTCGCCGTCATCTGCTGTGCATTTCCATGTGACACGAAATACCACGTTTTCATTTCCGTTGTGAGAACTTATTAAATCTACGTTCTCGATATCCCAGGTGTAAGTTGTTGCCATTGTTTTCTCCGCTATACTAAACTAGTATTTATTCTTTACCAGGTCCCATTGCACCTTGGCCGCCAGCGGCTTGCTGTTCTTGAAGTTGTGGTGCAACTTGTTGACGTAATGAGTCAACAACAGCAAAGCATTGTTCGTAAGGTAGTTTGCCTAAACCCGCCATGATGGTGTTTAGTTCGTTCATATCTAAAGTTAAATTAATCTTGTTCATAAAAGCTCCGTTAAGGTATATTATTTATATACCAATATAATCTATTGGTATTTTCTGAGTTTAGGGTCGTAAAGACGGGTCAGCAACAGATGCTGCTCCTGGTTCAGCAATAGATGCTGTTCCCTTACCCGGTGCCCACGGCAATTCTGGTTGAGAAATTGCAGAACTGTTTATTTTATCTTGTATTCTCGCATTAACATGCTGTTCGTAATCGCCTACTACTACTGATTTAATCCAATTTAACACAGTTTCTTCAGTTAGATCTTCAAAAGCAATAAACTCTCCTGCCGGTACACTGGCTGCAGAAAATGGAGTAGCACCATCAAACGTGCCAGAGTTACCGTTTTCGTCAGTGCCCGTTTTCTTCCAATAAGTTTGTACCACTGCATTAAGATTTTCACCTTCAGTTCTAGTTCTAAGAGAAGTAATTTGCCATGTGTATGTAACTGCCATGATTAATCCTCTATTGCATCACTATAGTAACTTATAGTTTTTAAGAAATCGTAGGCTTGTTCTACAACTGTTTTTGTAGACTCCATGTCAATAGTCATCCATAAATTGGTGTCTGTTTTTGTTTCAACTCGCATATCTGCAGGTATATCTGTAGGATTAACTCCAATGTGTGCAATTGGTAATTTTCCTGCATCTCTTGCAGCTCTGTTATAAAATACCTGTACACAGACTCTACCATAGTATCCTTTTTTCCAAGACCAGGCAGGTGCGTTAGCCGGTCTTACTCCACCAGGATCAGGTTTATCAGTAGGAATTTTATGTGTGATAACTTCGCTAATCACATGATAAGCATCATCTGCTTCAATTCCGTTAGCTAGTTCATACCTTTTAATTAGTGCCATTTTTTATTATTTCCTTGAGTTCATCAATTTCAGCTTTTAGATCTTTAATCGCCTGAATTAAGAACGGCGTAATCTTGTCGTATTTAACAGTTAGGTAACTCTCGATGTGAGAATCTTTGCCAGCACATCTACCTGCTTTGTTTTCAGATACAGCAATTGGTAAAATTTCTTGTACTTCTTGTGCAATCAGTGCAGTTTCAGGCTGGCCTTCATAGAACCCTTCGTTAACTTTGGTTGCTAATTCGTTCCATTCGAAACTAGAAGGTACTAATCTATCAACTAATGCTAGTCCAGAACCTTTTTCTAGAGGTTTAATGTTCTGCTTTAGTCTACGATCGGACCAGTAAGCTGTTACTTCACCTCTTGCATACAAGTTGTTACCACTGTGATAGATACGCCATCCGTTACCAGAACGGTGAATACCACCGTCGCCGTCATTCATCATCAGTGTAGAACCTGTGGCAAAGTAGATACCATGCCAACCGTTTCTAGATCCGTCCATACGCCAAGAACCGTAGTCACCGTTGTTTGGATAGAAGTGAGCTCCGTTTTCGCCGGAGTAGATACCTTGCCCAGCTAGAATGTTAATCCAACGATCTATAAAGATATAGTTACTGCTACCGTTAACCTGCATAACACGACCACTCATATCGTAGTCAGTGTAGAAACGCATACCTTCGTAGCTAGGGTTTGCACCGAACTTTAGACCAGTGTGGAATGCAATTCTCAAATCAGGATATGGGAAGCCCCATCCGCCGCCTTCTTGGAAGATAGAGTAAGCACGAGTTCCGTTACCACTATCGCCGCCTTCGCCTTTAAAGCTCAACCAACGAACTGTAGTACCTTCTGTGTTAAGTACGTTCACGTTACTGGTACTTGCAGGATCAGTATAATAACCAGTGTTGTTACGATCGTAATATATGTATCCACGGACATCATCCATGTAAGTGATACGATACAGTTCCATGTTAGCGTTACCAGCTTCCATACGCAACTGCCAGTTACCAGAACTGTTTAATAAACCAAATTCGTTGCCAGTAGTACCGTATAGGTAACCCATGACGGTGCCTTGATAACCGTTACGCAACCTAATACCGCCGGTACCTTGCTGACCTGCATCCCAATAGTTTCCGTTGATACTATACCAATGGTTAGCGGTTGCTTGGTTATACAGACCTTGCCCAGCATTGTTATTACGGAACCAACCGTTGTTGTAGATGTCACTGAACGTAACACTGCCCTGACCGTTGACTACATAGCCAGGGCCGTTGCTCAACTGACTCAGGTTAGATAAGTTTCCTGCATGCCATACTAAGTGTTGACTATCAGTTGCGTAGAAGTTTCCGTCTGCATAAACGTTAACAACTCCACTAGTTGACGAGAATCCCCAGTTAACTGTTCCGCCACTGTACTGGTAACCAAACGCAGCACTTGGCCACACGCTTGGTCCTATGAAGTTAGCACCGTTTTGAATACTGCTTACTGCACCACCTGCTGTGATAAATCCAGGTCCGTTAGTTAACTGACTTAGGTTAGTTAAGTTACCGCTGTCCCACACAGTATACTGAGCACCAGCACCGTAAGTTGAACGGTTAACATAGATTGTTCCAGTTTCCCATCTCCACTGCCATCCGTAACTGTTGTTATGGAATCCAGTAGTATTCGAGTTTATCATCAGTGATACGTTACCGCTGATATAGCCCGTAAACTCCATTCCTCCCCAGCCGTTTTTACGGCCTTCAACAAGCCAAGGTCCGTAACTGTTAGGGTTAGGATAGAAATGCGGTGCATTGTTGAAGCCGCCAATTGGTGCATACAGACCATGATTACCTGTTAACTGTAACCAAGTATCTACTTGATAATAACTGTTTCCAAACTTACCCAAGAATCCAGGGCCGTTAGTTAACTGACTCAAGTTAGTTAAGTTAAAGTTATTCCAAATTCTACGCCATGTACCATAACTGCCGTTTTCAATACGTCTGTTATAAATTTCACCGTCGTCATAGAAACTAGCAGCCCACTGATTACCAAAATTGTTACCAGTGTTGGTATGACGAGTGTGCAACATGGTATACCATGTGCCTGTCGGGGTGCCGTTATTATAAGCATTGTAGAATCCGGACGGCAAAGCCTGCGTAAATCCAGTCTCTGTAGTCTTAGTTGAGTTATCACCGTAGACAAATCTGTTAAAGTAAATGCCGCCCAGGTTATCAACACTACCACTACTGGTGATAAATCCAGGTCCGTTAGTTAACTGACTTAGGTTAGTTAAGTTACCACTATCCCAGTTAGTAAATGCACTACCTCTTGTGTAGATAGGACGTCCACTGTAATAGTTCAGATATAGGTCGTAACCGTTAGCTGCATCAATGTGTAAGTTGCCGTTAGTTGCGGCCACTGTGGCACGAGTTGCATCAGTACGTCCATTACCGCCAATAATTAAATCAGCACCCCAGGTACTGTTTGGTCCAAAGTATGCTCTGCTGTCTCCTTGGAATCTACTGTCTCCGCTAACATGTAATCTAAATAACGGATCTTGTACGTTAATACCGACAAAGCCATCAACTGGGTCAATGGTCATTCTTTCTACCGGAAGATCAGTACCGCCACCAGTTGTGCCTGTTCCTGGCTTTGTTGCAAATACCAAGAAGCTGCGTTCGCTACCCGGAGTATCGTGCAGTCTTAAACCTACCCATGCATGTGGTGAAATGTTATAGCTAGTATTATCTGCGTTTAATGTTCCGCCACTATAATTCAACAAGTGGTTGAATGCAATACCACCGTAATAGCTGTTAGCTGTAGTAATACGACTAGTTGCAGGACCAACTTGTAGTGCATACGAATCGCTGTTGATAGTACTTGCACCAGTTCCGCTAGAATGGAACATGTGTTTTCCGCCACGGAAGTCTAGAGGACTAGTATAGTATGCAGTAATATAGCCCGGGCCGTTGCTCAACTGACTTAGGTTAGTTAAACTGTAAGTAGTGTGTGCTCGTGCCGCTGTTGTTGGCCCAGCTTCAACTGTGTCAAACGCTGTTGGGAAAGTAATTGCCCAATCATCATTCCAGTCAGTATTGCCGTATGCGTTGTATCCTGCTTGGAATTCAGTAATAAACACCTGAGGATATGACCATGCTGTGCTAGTTTCACCTATCCAGATACAGTTTCTAGTACCATCGTGGCCCCAGCGAACATTAAGATCACCGCCGCCGTGTGTGATCTGATATGCAAATGTATTGTACCAGCTTCCAGGTCCGTAATTATATCCGCCTAATTCAATAGTTCTACTTGTACCTGCGGTACCACCTGCGTACTCATAGATCTTAACAGTCATACGCATCATTGTAGATGTTCTGAACTGCGGTAATCTAATCTTGATTGTGCCAGTTACTGTGCTTGTTCCAGTTACATACGATCCACCGCCAGGTGCGTAAACTTTTAAACCATTGTTGTTGTCAGTTAAACCACCGTTGGTTGTTAACACATATTGGAATGTGGCTGCACCGCCGCCTGTAACAAATCCAGGTCCGTTGCTCAACTGGTTGACGTTGGTCAAGTTACCAGCGTGCCAGATTAAATTGGTACCAACATACGGATTATAACCAAATGTTGTACGTCCAGTAGTTACACTGATATCAAAGGCTGCATCGCTTCTTGCCGCAACAGATCCAGTAAATCCGTTACGAAGAATACCAAATGCATCGGCGTTAGGAGCTCCTAGTCTACCAACAAACCATGCAGTAGTTGATCCTGCAACTGTAGGGAATAATACTGCTGCAAACCCGCCAACTGTGTTAGGGTTAATTCGTAAGCCTTCACTCCAGTTTCCGCTGCCGGTTGTTGTTAATGTTAGTGCAGGTACGCCAGATCCGTTGCTGCTCAATGTACTTCCGCCTGCACTCCATGATGCAAAATCAGTAATTGTGCCGCCAGTTGTAGTCCAGCTGTTTCCGTTACCAAATGTCAGTGTACCGTTAGCAGCACGAATCACGCTAGGATTGTTTGCACCTGCACTATCCTGGTTGCCCATCAGTAGACTTTGTGCTCCCGATGTTGCAGTAATCCTTACATATCCTTGGAACGCTGCTTCGCCTGCAACATCTAATTCATACGCAGGAGCAGCAGTGCTACCTACTCGCATCTTGCCGCCGCCACCGGCTGCATATACATCACCGTTTACATAGTGATTTAAATGAACACCTTTGCCAGTAGTAGAACCGTCAATTACTAATTGTCCTTCACCGTAGCCTTTGATGTTAGCTGAACCAGATGCACGATCTAAGTAAAGAATATCTGTTCTTTGATCAGTTGCATCGTACACTGCCGCAGAACAAATATACCATGTTAGTGGGGTACCTGAACTAGGTGTTGGACTTCCTGTTATATAGAAGAAGTGTGTTGAACTGAATGTTCCTGAATCGCCGCAGATTACTACGTATGCGTATTCTTCCCACTTGCCTGTACCTACATTGTTTGTCGCCCAATAACTTTGTCCGTTAGTTCCGATTGAGTTACTTGCCCAGTTAAGCGTATAACCTGTAGGTATTCTAGCCTTAAATTTTGCTACTAAAATTGCATTGGCTCTAGTGCCTACCGCAAAGTAAAATCCGCCAAAGCCAGGACTCTGACTTCCACCTGTATGCTGTACCTGTAACACAAATCCAGAAGTAGTAGGAGTACCTGACGGTGCTGCAATTCGAGTAATAGCTGTTTGTCCAGAAGCGGCATTGTCGTATACTGCAAGATTGTTAGTGCCTGCAAAGAAATTTTCGTCAAGATAGTTTGCGTGTTTTCTTCCTGCACCACCAAGTGCATTAAATGCTATAGTTGGGCCGCCGCTTAGTGTTGTTTCAACATGATCCCATGATGTTTTGCCGTCAAATCTTAAGCCGCCACCAATGTTTAAGTTTGTACCATCAAATGTTAAGTTTGCACTGCCAGCAAATACGTTACTGCTGTCTTTGTAAACAACCTGATTAGCACTGCCTGCACCAATACCTGCACCTGCATTACCAGTTGCACCAATTTCACCCATCGCACCGAATGCCACGTTAGTAATTGCTACCGCAGCAGTTTGTAAGCTAGAGTCAAAATGCAGTGGAGAACTAGAAATAGCTCTTGCTGTTGTTTTTAACAGCGTACTATTCTGCCAGTATCGAACATTACCACCGTCATAAGTGATTGTAAATTTGTCAGCAGTAGTATAAGCACCGCCAGTTAATACCGATGCTCCTCCTTCATAAATTACTACTGTACCAGCATTAAAATAGATTGCATAATCAAGTGTGTCAAAACTGGCGTTGTTTGCAGGGTCAGAGTTAAGACCAAACATTGCACGACCAGTGGTGTTATTAACACTGGCACTTGCATACGCACCGCGAACAAATCCTTCTGCCGAATAAACCTGTACGTCCCAGTTTCCGCTAGTTCCGCCAGTTTTTGTGAATAAAGAATAGTTAGTAGATGTAATACCTGCACTGATTATCGGAGTCCAATATCCTGCACCAGTAATACCCGTTGATCCTGTTAGGCCGGTAGCACCTGTAGCACCTGTACTACCACCACTACCAACTGGTCCTGTTGCACCCGTTCCGCCTGTTAGGCCGGTTGCACCTGTAGCACCAGTAGCACCTGTAAATCCAGTAGCACCTGTTGATCCTATTGCACCTGTTCCGCCGTTTGCACCAGCACCGCCTTGTGGGCCAGTAGCACCTGTTGACCCTTGATTTCCTTGTAATCCTGTTGCACCGGTTGCACCTGTGCCGCCTCCAGTTCCTTGTGCTCCAGTAGTTCCTGTTAAACCAGTAGCACCCACTGGTCCTGTTGCACCGGTTGAACCAAACATACCAGTAACATCAATAGTCCAGTTTGCATATGGACCAGCACCTGTAGTTCCTCCAACATAGTCTACGTTTACAGTAATTGCTAATCCCACAATTGCAGTAATAGTACCTTCCATGAAGTTAACAGGAATAGCTGGATACACAATGCGAACACGCATACCTACGCTGAACGCACTAGCTTTGTTTACTGTCCAAGTCTTACTGCCGGTTGCATTAGTGTTTGATGTTGAACTAGTAATATCATATCCTAGTCCAGTAGCTCCTGTTCCGCCGATGCTACCATTAGATCCAGCGGCACCTGTTGCTCCAATTTCTCCTGTAGCACCAGTAGTACCTTGTAAACCAGTGGCACCAGTAGCACCTGTAAAGCCAGTGGCACCGGTTGCACCTGTAGAACCTGCATTACCGACGTTACCTGCGGCACCAGTAGCACCTTGCACACCAGTAGATCCACGTTGACCAGTAGCACCAGTAGCACCAATACCACCTGTAGCACCAGCTTGTCCAGTAGCACCAGTAGCACCAATCTGGCCAGTAGCACCAGTAGCACCCGGATTACCTTGTCCACCTGCACCGCCTGTGGCACCAATTGGTCCAGTAGCACCAGTAGCACCTGGGTATCCAGTTGCACCTTGAGGACCTGTAGATCCTGTACTTCCTCTTAAACCAGTAGCACCTGTACTGCCAGGTAATCCAGTAGCACCTGTGGCACCAGTAGTTCCTGTAAATCCAGTTGCACCCGTACCGCCACCCTCACCTGCACCACCTGCGGCACCTGTTGCACCTTGTGGTCCTGTTGCACCAGTAGTACCTTGTGGTCCTGTTGCACCGGTTGATCCTCGTAAACCTGTGGCACCAGTAGATCCTGTTGCACCTGTTGGGCCCGTAGCACCTGTTGCACCTTGAGGTCCAGTAGCACCAGTAGCACCAGTAGCACCTGTTGAACCAACTGGCCCTGTTGCACCTGTTGCTCCGGCAACACCGCTTGCTCCAGTTCCTGGGGCAATAAATGCCAAAGTTCCCTGTGTATCGGCTAGACCGACGAGCCAACCGCTGGTGTTAGCACTATTTGGTAAAGTTAAAGTAACTGTACCTGTAGTCGGAGACTTCAGTGTTACATTACCTTGTGGACTGGTATCGAAATTAATTGCCATAGTTACTCAATTGTTATTCAGTATTTATTAGTTCAAAACTATCAGGTCGTAACCTCAACAGTTTCCACTTTTGCCACAAATCGTACACTGCCGCTTGCGACGCCTATTGCTTGAACACTTAAACCTCCGTTTACTGCATCAGCTACAACATTCACATCGTATGCCTGACTTGCCCAAATTTTTGTTTTGTTAACTGTGCGTACCACAGTTGTATTTGCACCTGCATATCTAGAAATAGATCCATTAAACTCCCATGCACCTTCATCATTGCTGGTTGTAGATTTTGCTGTAACAAAAACTTTAAACATATAACTTGCATTGTCCGGAAGGATCACTTGATTGTTTGTGGTGGCAGTGGTATTATTCACTGTTAAAGTAAATGTAGAAGTTGAAGTTGCTAATCCTCGTAAAATATATGATCCGGATTGTGCATCTCCCGCTGCCGCAAATGTTCCGTTTGAAACTATATTTGCATCTATTATTCCGCGAGTAGTTGCACCGTCACCGACAACAATGTTGTCACCAACTGCTAGGCCTCCTGCTATAACTACCGCAGCACTCTGTGTATTAATTGCAGTCTGTGTACTTCTAAAATTAGTTAACGTACTGGCAATTGTTAGTACACCTAACGCACCTGTTATAGTAGATCCAATGTTAACGTTGGCGATAGATGTAGCAACACCCGCAGTACCAATGTTAACAGTTTTTAATGTGGCTGCTAATGTGGCTGCTGATGCAATGTTTGCTGTCAGTGCGGCAGTGTTATTAGAAATATTAGCAGTTGTACCACTGTGAGTTAATGTTCCGGCTACTGTTAAATCTTCAAAAGAGGTAACATCAGGATCGTCAATTGTTGCAGTAGCACCCAAACTTGTAACACTTGCTGCCCAAGAGCTGTTTACAATCACAGCAGGTGTAACTGTTTGATATACGGTATTTGACGGTATTTCTTCAGTGATCAGTGTCCAAATGCGGCCGCCTGAAATAGCCGAACGTCTCCAGTATTCAAAATTTCCCGATATAGGATCATATGTTACTGTATGATTTGCAGTAGATACCGTACTTGCAGCCGCTTCACCACTTTCTGATAACCAATATACTGTGCCTAATACTGTTGACACTGTGTCTTTTACATAGCTAATCCATAGAACATCATTATCCATGTTATCGCTATAGGTCACACTGGCAGTGGCTTTGACTGCACTCTTTATTTTAAAAGTAGTACTGTCGCCTACATTAGGCAGTGACCATGTCAAACATTTAATCCATTGGTTAGTTCCTGAACTTGCACCAGCATATTCACTGTGTTCAATATATCCCGGTGCACCAAAAATACTGCCTTCTACAAATAAATTCTTCTTAACACTTACGCCACCGGCGACCTGTACTGCACCAGTTGCAGTATTTGTGGCTTGAGATGTATTATTAAAATATATAACTTGGTTAGTTGACGAAGTTCTGCTAGTGATAGAATCTAATGTAGCGGTACTCCAAATTGTAATTGCACCAAAGTTAGATGATACCGCAGTATCTGTACCAGCAAAGATTTGACTTACGCCAATACCGCCTGAACCTAAACTAGATGTTGTTAATACTTCTAGGCCAGCAGCATATATCTTATTGCCAACATACAAGTCGCCACCGATGCCTGCACCGCCAGATACAGTCAATGCACCAGATACAGTGTTAGTTGCACTAGTTGTATTGACTAAATTCAAACTGCCAAATTGTGCGGCACCCCAAGTTCCTGTGTTAGAAAATAGTGCAGGAAACTCTTGGAAACCACCTGGCCAAATATCTGTCTTATAAACTAACTTCTTGCTGGCATTGTCCATACCAAGGAAGGAGTGATTGTCGTATGTAGACGAAGATGTAGCCGTTGTGCTGTAATGTAATAATACACCACGATCGAAACCGTCATTGACAGTTAAGTTAGTATTGTTAAAGCCCGCACCAAGACTTAGAACCGGGTCAATTACGACTGTTTGTGTTGAATTTACATAGGTTTGTGTGCCAAAAACTTGTAAATTACCGTAAATTGCTGCGTTTCCACCTACGATTAAATTACGACCTATACCAACACCGCCGGCAACAGTTAATGCACCTGCTGTAGAAGTATTTGAATCTGTATTATTACTAATGCTGATAGCATTGGTAGTAGTTGCACCTCTATTCGTAATAGATTGCAGAGTGGAAGTATTCCAAACTACTACTGTTCCAGTAGTTCTACTAACGCTAGTGTCTGTTCCTGCTGTTAGAGTTTGAACTCCTAAGTTAGTAAACGTCACAATACCGGTGGCCGAACTTACTCCAATGTAAGTTGAACCAACTGCGGCAATAACACCTGCGTTATTGATAGTAAAACTGGTTGCAGTTCCAACGCTAATTTCATCAGTTATAGTAATACCAGATCCAGCAGTCGGGTTTACATTAGTAACAACTCGATTTCCGTTGTCATATAACTCGGCTGCACGTACTTCTTTGCCAACTCCTAATCCGCCATAGATAACCACAGCACCATCTGTAGTAGTTGTGCTTGCAGTTGTATTTTCAAATACCGCGGTAGCAGCAGGAGTTCCTCTTAACGAACTTGTAACTAATACGTTTTCGATTGTTGCTTGACCGCCAATACCAACTCCGCCTGCAACAACTAGGGCACCTGTTAGTGTACTGTTTGATACAGTATTATTATTAATAATAATTGCGTTGGTTGTAGAGTTTCCTCTTCCGGTAACTAACTGCAATGTGTCAATTGACTCAATAATCACTGCACCAGTACTGGTATTAACTGCAATGCCAGAACCGGTAGTTAAACTGGTTACGCCATATGTACCTAACGAAGCATTAGTAATTACTAAACTGCCATTTGAATAAATGTTTGCGGCTTTGATATCCCCGCCCACTTCTAACTGTGCAGTTGCAGTAGCAGTATTAATTCCAACAAAATTAGCACCTGGTGATCCGCCAGCAATTTTTACAACATCGTTAGCACCTAATGCCAACGTCTGGCTTCCTGCAGGCAATAATTGAAAGTATCCTGTAAGTCCTGTACCAGTCCATAGTAAATCTACAATTCCGCCAACTGGGTCATACCACGACTGTAGTTGATTTGTCCCGTTTACAGTTAATGCACTCCTGCTGTCAATTGCTCCCACAATTGGGCTAGACATAAACGTAACAAATTCGTTAACGTAAAGTTTTTTGCCTACATATAATCCGCCACTAATTCCTACTGCTTTAGTGCTTCCGGAAATTGTTGCCTGAGAAGTATTTGAGAATGTAATAGCATAAGGAGTAATAGCTCCTCGCATTGTTACACTTTCTAAAGTATCTGTTTCAGTAGTTAATACTTGAATGCCGTTTGAATAGATATTTGCAGCAAATACATCGCCAACAATACCGACACCGCCACGGACTGTTAACGCACCGCTAGTTGTAGAAGTACTAGATGCGGTGTTTAAAATAGTAATTGCCGCAGTAGTTGTTGAACCTCGGTTAGCAACAGTGTCTAGTGTAGATGTATTCCAAATAACTATAACACCGGTAGAAGAAGAAACTGCTGTGTCAGTACCTGCTGTTATTGCAGTTACACCTAAATCTCCAATACTTGATTCAGTTACAACTGGGCTTCCATTAGAATATAAGTTGCTGGCATATAAGTTTCCGCCGACTCCTACGCCTCCAGTTACCACTAATGCACCGGTTGTGGTACCGGTTGAATTAGTTGCATTAGCAAAAGTCAATGCAACAGTGGTTGTTGATCCTCGTTGTGTAACAGTTTGAAGTGTAGATGTATTACTAATTGTAATAATACCACGTCCTGGATTTGAAAGACTACTATCAATATTGATATCTGCACCAGCTAACGCTTGTGTTACAACATATTGACCAATTGTAGAAGTTGAAACAATTAAACCAGTTGAGTCAAAATATCTATTAGCGTATAAATCACCAGCAAAGCTGCCGCCGCCGGCTACTTTTAACGCACCACTACCGAGTAGACCGCCGCCGTCAGTTGACATTAATTCTAATTTGCCAAACTTTGCTGCACCCCAAGTACCGGAACTTGCAAAGCTAGGTACATATGAACCTGCTGGACCTGTTAAAACACTAGTCTTGTAGATTAGCGTTTCACTGTTGTTGTCCATACCTAAAAATGTTCTTGTGTATGTGCTAGTTCCTGAACCTGTATTATAGTGAAGTAATAAACCTCTATCAAAACCATCGTCTACGGTGAGGTCTGTTCCATCAGGATTAATACCTAAATCTAATATAGGATCAACAATGCTAGTCTGTGTACTGTTAACAATTGTAGTTGTTCCGCGAACAACTAAATCTCCAACTATTGTTGCTTTGCCGCCGACCCATAAGTCTTTAGCGATACCAACACCGCCGGATACTACCAATGCACCAGTAGTTGTGGACACTGCATTTTCAACACTTGTGGCTAAAATCTGTCCAGTAAAGTTTAACGACCCGTTAACTTGTAAATCACTTTCAATAGTTGTTAAACTACCTGCAGGGTCTATTGTTAGATTACCGCTAATTGTACCAATTCTGCTGCCTGAAAACAGCAATTGGCCGACTTGAATACTTGTAGGTTGCAGAACCGATGTGTTAACACCGTCACTAATTGTCAAACTAGACAGCGGGCCTAATCTAAAGTTAGCTGTACCAAAGTCTACGTTACCTGTTCGTTGGTTAATACGGAATTCAGGACCAACTCTAAAGTCGCCTAAGTGGTCAACTGTTTGGAAGTATACTTTTGCACCATTTAGTCTAACAATTTCGTTAGCTTGAATTGCAAGACTCGGATCGTTAGTAAAGTCTTTTCCGCTACCAATGTGACTCATGTTAAAGGCAATTGCTTTAAAGTCAATACCTTCACCGTTGGCGTATATACCGTAATTACCGTAGACTACAGCAGAACCGATACTACGCAGCTCGCCGCCAAACTGTCTATAATCTGCAAGACTGATTTGTTGAGCACTGGCCACTACTGCCGCAGTATAAGTTCCGGTAGTAGAGTAAACATTTTGACTGCCTAATCCGTCATCTGTAAAACTTGTACTTAAATTTGCACCATCGCAGTGTAATAATACGGTCGTGCTATTGTCACTTGCGTAAGCACTAGTTGGAGGTGTGAAAGATCCAGTGTATCTAGGAGTAGTGCTTATTCTAAGTTCGTCTAGATAACCTCGTAAACTTAATGTTGGTGCACCTGTATAACCACCAATAGTTAAACTATCTGCATTAGTTATATTTGCAGACGAAGTACTAGTTACTTCAAGGTTACCGTTGATAAACAATCTATTAGTATTGCTTAAATCACGGCTCATCATTACATGATACCATGAGCCTGTGCTTAGAGTATTTGTAGAAGTAAATGCAATAGCACCGTGCTGGCCTGCAAGTTTGTTGTCAGCACCTATCCAAAGACCAAATGTTGTTGAAGGAGTAAGTCCTTTATTGACAACGTATTGCTTTCTGCTATTCTGTGTTAGGTAAATCCAAGCTTCAACAGTATAAGAACTAAACCCGTACTGTAAATCAGCATCGCTTACAATGTCTAATAAGTCGCCATCTGTAGTGAAATATGCTGCCCCTGTTCCAAACTTGCGTTCAAAACTGCTGATTACTGTGTTACCGTAAACGTTAATCGTTTTACCAGTTCTGTCTGCTGCTTCAACGAACCCAGATGCCTTGCCGTCTAGGTAAACGTATTCGCTAGTAACTTCGTCAATTAATCCCGAAGCTAACAATGTGCCAGTTGAACCAACATAATGTAAGTTATGACCAACAGTAAATGTTCCTGTACTGTTTGCTAGGCGTAGTCTCGTGCGTCCTTGGCCGCCCCATCCAACAGATCCGCTAGTACCAACAATACCTTTGTCTGCAAAATAACTGAAACCGTTTAATAATTCAACTCTTGTTCCGTTAGTAATATGTACTGCTTCACTGCTAGGAACAATAAAAGTTGCTTCGTTGAATAAAAATGCTGCTTCCAGGCTAGTGGGATCAACATTCGCACCGTCTAAGTATGCACCGCCGCCTGCATCGTTGCTGTCAAAACCGTAAGGATCTCCTGCTGTAGGATTTGAACCTTTTGTCAGTACAGAAAATCGTTCTACGTATGGACTACGTGTTGTGATCTTTGCCCCAGGGGCAAACTTAAATGCATATCCTGGTTTGTAAAATCCCCCAACAGTAAAGTCAGAGATTGTAGTTTCACCGTTTAATAAAAATGCACTCTGTGTATTTGTTGCTGTGGTAGGAGCAACGTATACTTGTCTAAGTCCTGCACCTTTAACTGACACGCCAACAGGAACAGTTAATGGAAATTCTTCAATGTAGGTTCCTGCTAAGATATTAACCGCAGCATTTACACCAACGCTGCCCGCAAGTTCTAAACCTCGTTTAACAGTTTTAACAGCAGACTGGGGTAATTTTCCGCTTGCATTATCGTCACCGTCTTCGGAAACATAGAAATGATGATAGTCAGATTTTAATAAATTGACACCCTGAACAATTAAATCGCCCTGTATGCCTACTCCGCCTGATACTACTAATGCACCTGTAAGTGAACTAGTAGATGTTGTGGTATTTGTTATGAATAACGGGCCGCCAAATGTGGATTGGCCAGATGTTGCGATGCCCCCGTGTACGACGAGTGCTCCTGTTGTGGTGCTAGTTGATGTGGCTGTTAAACCATTAAGAACTACAGCACCGTTTTTAACGATGAAATCAGCTTGTGCCACTCAGTTTCCCTTTCCACTTGACGGCTTTAAATTTTTAGTATTTATTAAGTCACTATTGCCATACGCAAAGCTCTAAGATTCATACTTACCGGAGTATAGTTTGGTGTAAAAATAACGTTGATGTTACCGGTATTGTAGGTAACATCAAAAGTTCCTAACTCACCTGTATTTGTAATGATACCATACTGACTAATGTAGACGCCGCTAGTATCATTTGACCCGTCATAGGTTACCATTAGTTCAACTACGTGGAATTTATTAGGAGTTCCTAAGTCAACTATCTGTACAAGATATTTGGCTGTGGTAAATTCATTACCTACATATGTGTCAATTGTTACAGCAGAATTGTTACTCTTACCAATAACGGTTGCAGAACTGATCTGATTATCGACAACTTTAAAAGTCTGTGCTTTGACTTCGCCACCGGAAGTAATATTGCCACCAACACCAACCCCGCCTACAACTTGCAATGCACCAGATGTAGTAGTTCCTGCGTTAGAATTAGTACCACCTAACTTAACTTTGCCGCTGTTAACCTGTAATGCCCACTTGTTAGTAGCATCAGACCCACCTGTAAATAACGGTTCGTTATCGATGAAAACTGTAGCAGCGTTTGTCCATACCGGATTCAATACACCTTGAATAGTTGGACGGCCGATACTGTGAATAGCTAATGAATTAGGTGTTCCAGATGTTAACGAATCGATATAAGTTGATGAACTTAATACTAGGCCTGCACCTAAGGCGTTAATTACATCTTGGGTTACTTGTCCAGAGCGAATTAATTTTCCGCCAATAAACACATCTTTAGCAACACCAACACCGCCCTTAACTACTACTGCACCAGTTGAGGTATTAATTGCAGTATCAGTGCTTAATACATGAAGTTCTTTGCCTACAAATACTGCACCACCAACTCCAACACCTCCAACAACTGTTAAGTCACCTGTAGTAGTTGATGTAGAACTTGTTCCGCTATTAACACTTGCAGTTTGAATATTGATTCTATTTGCATTAATAGTTTTGCCAACACCCAAGCCGCCAGCAATAACTACAGCACCGTTGTCTGTTGCAGTACTATCTAAGTCACTAGTAACAACCAGTGTCTCAACAGTTAAAGTGTTTACAACAGTTACAAGTCCACCAACAGTCAAATCACCGCCAATACCTGCACCACCGCCTACAACTAATGCACCAGTGTCAGTACTTGTGCTTTGTGTAGTATCGTATATTTTTGTTCGGCCACCAATATTGACATTTTTACCAATTCCAACACCACCAACAACTGTCAACGCACCAGTATCAGTGCTGTCAGATTGAGTATCATTGAAGATTCTTAGTGTTCCGGCTAGTGTTTGATTACCGCCAACATTAAGATTACCGCCAATACCAACGCCGCCAGACACTGTGACTGCACCTGTGTCAGTGCTGTCTGATTGTGTTAGATTAATAAATGCGAAACTTAATGTAAAGATACCGCCAATATTATCGTTAACTGTGCCTGTTGTAAGAATTCTAGCATTACCAATGTAGCCTTCTTCTTCAACATAAAGGTATCTAGTTCCAAGTCCGCCTGTAGGAATTTGAACTGCATTATTAACAATGTTAGTTAAAGAGAATGCACCGCTAGTAAATGTTACTGTTGAACTAGCAAAAGTACTATTACCGCTAACGGCAATCCCGCCTTCAACAATCAATGCACCGGTATCTGCATCAACAGATTCAGTAGCATCACGTAAAATTAAACTACCAGCTTCTAATGTGCTCCATGTTCCGCTATTATAATAATTACCAAACGGATCGCTGCCAGAAACTCCGGGAAGAATTTCTTGTTTGAAAATAAATCTTTCTGTAGTATTTTCTAAACCAATAAATGCACGATAATCAGTAGCTGTACTTACAGAATTTTGATAGTGAATCAATAATCCCTTGTCGTACACATCTGGCATTGTCAGCATTGAGCCGTCAATACCGCCGCCAATTTCAATAACAGGATCAACAATATATGTGTTTGTTGAATTAATAGTTACCTGAGTACCTGTTCCTAATAAGAACAAGTCTCCTTTGATCACAGTTGAGCCGTCAACTGTTAATGATCCGCCAAAATGTCCACCACCTGCAACTACTAAAGCGTTAGTTGCAGTAGTGCCAGTAGAACTTCCAGCAGCACCAATAATTAAATTCTTACCAATTCCAACTCCGCCGACTACAGTAAATGCCGCAGTGTCAGTGGAGCTAGCCGCAGTGTCGTCTAATATTTTAGCAGTGTTTGCAGACAAGTTACTTTCAACTGTTGCACCACCTTGAACAATTAATGCACCAGTACCAAACCCGCTACTGTCAGCTAGACTTGTCAACCATACTTGATTTTCAAATCTTGCAATTCCAGTAACACCCAAGCCGCCACCGTTTGTTACTTGTAAACTATTGCCACCAACTGTGGATGTATTAGATTGCCCGCCAACGAAGAACCCGTTCTGTGCATAGATATCTGCACCTACTCCTAAGCCGCCTTTAATTGTTAACGCACCACTTGATGTAGAAATTGCGTTTAATGTGCTTAGGAATGTACCAGTGGTCTCTGCTACAAATCGGCCGCCAATATATAAATTGCCACCAATACCTGCACCACCATTATTGTCAACTACTAATGCACCCGTATTTGTGCTGATAGATTGCGTAGAAGTTGTAATGCGAATACCGTCTGGGAATTCAGCCAATCCAACGTTTTGTGTTGCACGAGTTAAAATTTCGCTGCTATTTAATGACCATGGTCCAAATAAACTACCGCCGCCATAACCAACCATGCCGTTGTTAAAACTAATTCCGCCTGCTACCTGTAATGCTTGACTGGACGTAGTTGATGTATTGCCGCTTGTTTCTCCTAGGAACATTGTTCCAGAAGTAATGTACAATGACCATGCTTTTTCAATTGTTAAATTAGAGCCAGCTGTTGGTGCACCTTTAACATATATACTTGCAGCATTTGTGTATGTTGCATTTTCACTAATTGTATCAAGTACTGAACTACCAAAATAGTTAACAATACCCCAAGTAGTTCTACCGCTGATTAATTCATCAGTAAATGAAGCATCTCTTAAAGAAAGTTGAGCACCTATATTGTGTTCACGTCCCTGTGCGACATTGCCATGTCGTTTAATAGATCCGCCGACGTTGATATTTCCGCCTACGCCCGCACCGCCGGCGACAATTAAAGCACCGGAAGAAGTTGCTAGTGACTGTGCAATCCCTTCTGCTACTATGCCTTGCTTGACGACGAAATCTTTTATTTGTGCCATCTGTTGTTCCTTTGTTACCTACTGATGCTAGTTCTTACTGTTTTAACTTGCTTAGCCGATGCGGCGTCTGCTGTGAATAACAATCGTACTAGACCATTGCCTCCTATATTATAATCCACATCAAACTCCCCCACTGTGCCTCCTGTAGTAATAATACCGTATTCTGATTTGTAAACGTTTCCATTATTATCCACTAATACAACTATTTCTACCACATGAAACTTTGCACTTGTTCCTACTCCGTCAGCTATCTGAATTAAAAGCTTCGCAGTCCTATAATTTGCAGCAGGAAAACTGTCTATTACCGTAGTACTTGTGTTATTTATGCTGGTACTGCGTGTAAACAGTTGACCGTCTCCAAAACGGACGCTTCCTGCTACTTGTAATTTGTCTACGCCGTTGTCGGTTTGCGGACCAACTAGCAAGTTTCCAGTGCTTTTTGTAATAGCCAAACGATAAGTGTTCTGAGTATCGTTATATAGCGTCAACCCGCCTTCGTTTAAGTTAGCACCGGCCTGACCTTCGAAGTTATTTCCACCAACTCTCCATGTATAACTCTGCCCGTTAGTAGCAGTGTTACGCATTCTGAAGTAGACGCTGTCTGTTTGTACCTGAGATTCTAAGGTAATGCTTTTGCCTACATACAGATTGCCGCCGATGCCCGCACCGCCCCAAACTTGCAACGCACCGGAATATGTGTTATTAGCTTCTGCAGGGTTTCTAATTCTTAATGGTGCAGATATTTCGCCACCGTTCCAATATAAATTATCAAGCGGTTCACCTTCGGCAAAATATCTCTGTGCGTATATATCTCCGTTAAATCCTGCACCGCCTTGAACAATCAAAGCACCTGTAAACGTACTGGTTGCAGAAGTTAAATCATAAATTCTTACAGGGCCACCGATGTTCATATTGTCACCAATACCAACGCCGCCTGCAACTACAAGAGCACCGCTATCTGTACTTGTAGAAGTTTCTGTACTGTTTAATCTTAATTTGTTTGCAACAAACGATCCAGTACTTTCAATTTCTGTAAAAACACCTTTACCCGGAATACGAGTGCCAATATCAGTTGCATCAATTAACTTGTTTGTGATATCTTGGTTTTTAGTATCAGCAATGATCTGGTACCAATTTACTGGATCAGTACCTAACGTATCTGTTGCTTTAAAATCATTATAAAAATATCGGCCGGATAATGTGTCACCGTTAATAACGCTAACAATAGCTGCTGCCATTTCTTCGGCAGAATTGGTATCCGATGATCTTGCCCAGGTTCCGTTGCTACCTGATCCTAAGAAACTTACTACGTAGATACCGTTAGTTGCAGTATTTGTCTGTGCCCTAACTAAAACACGATCACTTAATTCTAAACTATAGCCATCAACTTCAATTGGTGCACCGCCAATTAGGTCGATGTTAGCTGTGGTTGCAACTTTTACAGGCCCTTTAAATGCAGTTTGTGCATCTAGGCTAGGAATAACTACTTCGCCGTATAGGTATAATGTGCCAGTTCCGTTTGGTCTGTAAATTACATCGCCGTCTGGTATTGTGCTTGAAATAAAGTTTGCTGTATTTGTAAATGTAAACTCAACTCGACCTAATGTAGAAGCATATGTTGTTTGACTGTTTGCTGTTATTAGAGTGTAACCAGTTGAAGTTGTAGGAGTATTACCCAACGCAGCCTGTGCTTGACCTAATGTGATATAACCTGACGGTGAGGTCGGGTTTCTAACTGCTCCGCTTAATAATGATGCCACGTTATGCTCCTACAACCAAGATAAACGGTGTCATTTCAGCATACAAACTCTTCTGGAAAGTTCGTCCGCTTAGAACACCTGTACTCTGGCTAATAACCAGTGTAGGTCCGATTCGGAAGTCGCCATTTTGATCTGTTGAAGTAAAGAACACCTTACCATTATTTAACTGAACTACTTCTTTGCTCTGTTGAGGGTCAGCAGTACCAACCTGGGGCAATGCACCATACTGTGTACCTGCACCAACATATTCAAACAAATATCCAGAAGCAGAAATGTAACTCTGTTGATAGAATCTAACACTTGCACCATCAATAAACAATGTTGGATCAGTTACGTTCTGTTCTAGTCTTACTAAATGGTATTGCCCTTTACGTAAGAAATATCCGTTGCCAGTATTCACAGAATTATAGTTTCCACCGTAGATTAAATCGTAACCAACAGCATCTACAATTGCACCCATGTCTCTAAAACATTTTGCTCTATCATAGTTTGTTGCATCAGTGAACACTGCGTCAATGTATGCTACAACTTCTGCCTGAATAAAGGATCTGTTTGCTAACAAGATATTAAACGAGTTCACTACCTCAGTGCTAGTACTTGCAACAGAACTAATTGGTTCTTTTGTAGGTGCAACATCTGGGCCGTTTTCGATAATATTTGTAATGTTATCAATTTTTGCCTGTACTAAACTTACTTCAGCAGGAGTACCTACTGCTGATAACAATACTTGAGGAACTTTCTTTTGGTAAGTTACTGGAATTGCGGTACCTTGTATTATCTTATCAACTAGTTCTCTAATGTAATTGTATGCCGCAGTTGTTTGAGGAATTTGATCGTCGATAGCTGTGTCGGCTGCATTGAATCCGTAGTAATAAACACCAGATGTAACACTTTGTCTATTTCCGCCGTGTTGTAAATCAAAGCTAATGCTGTCAACAATGTAGCCTATATCTCTTCTGCATTTTGTTCGGTCGTATTCAAATTCAGTATTGTCTAAATCAATTCTTGCAATAACTTCATTTTTAATAAAATCTGCGTTTGCTTCTAATAAATCAATCGCTGTTACAACATCGGTGCTAGTTTGGGCCACACCGTTAGGAACAATTATATCAGTTACTCCTCCGGTGCCATTTGATAAGATGTTAAGAATAACATTTATATTGCCAGTTAGTACATTAGCAATACCTTCAGTGCTTGCTGGAAGATTGGTTACCTGTAAAGTATTATTTCCAGTAGTTGCTGAGACAGTGTTATTCAACACAATATCTCCAACTACTTGTCTTAAGTACCTAATGGCGTTAGTTGTAGTGGTAATTTCTCCTTGTATGGTGCCAATATATGTATCTTGATTCCAATATTGTAGGCCTGCAAAGGTGCTTTCAGTAGTACCTTCGTACAATAAGTCGAAAGCAATACTGTCAACAATCAATCCTGTGTCTCTTTTACACTTAGTTTTATCATACAAGAATCCAGTGTTATATTCGTTGTTGATAAATGCAATTGTTTCTGCACGAATAAAATCTCTGTTGGCATTTAATAAGTTTGCAGCATTAATTACAGAAGTGCTGGTGCTTCTTGTAAGTGCAATTGGTTCTTTTACCAACACTTCGTCTGGACCGTATTCAATTATATTGTTAATTAAATTAACATTGCTCTTTATTAAATCTGCTTCAACTGTAGTTCCTGTTAGTGTTGATACTACTTGTACTACGGAAGACTGTTGAGGATTAGAAATCAATGTGCCTGTGACAATATCAGTGACAATTTGTTCGATAAAATTATAAGCACTGGTTGTCTGAGGAATCTCATTTGGAATAGCAGTGCTATCTTCTAGGTAGCCGTAGTAATACACTCCGCTTTGAACAGATTGTTTGTTGCCTCCGTATAAAACGTCAAAGCTAACGCTGTCTACCATATACCCAACATCTCTAAAACACTTGTCTTTGTCGTATACAAATCCTGTAAAAGTGCTATCAATGTAAGCAATGATTTCGTCTTTGATAAACTCTCTGTTAGCTATTAACAAATCGTATGCACGATCTGCATTTGTATCGGTACTTGGAATTAAACTAATAGGAATTAGCTCGCTTGCTACTGCCGGACCGTTGTTAATAATGTTTGTAATTTTATCAACTTTAGCTCGTGCCGCAGTAATTTGTGTAGTACTCGAAGGCAACATGTAAGTAACCTGATTAGTACTATTACCTAAGCTCGGAGTAATAGTAACTCCAGTTAAAATGCTTGGTAAAATTTCTTTTATTCTATTGTACGCAGCAGTAGTCTGAGGAATCTCATTTGGTACCGCAGTTGAAGTAGAATCATATCCGTAATACAATACACCGCTTTGAACAGCTTGTTTATTTCCGCCATGTAATAAGTCAAATGCAACACTGTCAACCATGTAGCCTACATCTCTTGCACACTTGGTTTGATCGTATTCGAACTCGGCAGTTTTTGTATTTTCAACATATGCAATTGCTTCTGCTACTAGGTACGTTTTATTTGCAATCAATAAATTGTAAGCATTAACAGTTGAAGTAGTAATACTTCTTCTTCCGTTTGGTACAATAATATCAGTAACACCGGCTGTACCTGTTGAAAGGATATTTAAAATAACTCCAAAATCTGTTCCTACTGCAACGGCATCTAAAATTCCGCCTGATGCTGTAGAAGTAGTTTGTGTTACTGTGCTTTGATATCTAGTACCCGATAGGTCTCCAACTACAACTTTTTGTGCAATCGAACTGATGTGTGTAATTGCATTTGTAGTTGTGGTAATTTCTTCAGCAATTGAGCCAACATAATTACTTTGATTCCAGTATTGCAGGCCGGCAAAATTGCTTTGACTATCAGTAGCTGTTGGATATAATAAATCAAATGCAATGCTGTCAACAATTAAACCTGTATCTCTTGCACACTTAACAGAATCATAAACAAAGTTTGCGTTGGCTTCAACCCAAGCCACTGTTTCGTGCTGTAGATAATTTTTATTTTGTTGCAGTAAATTATATGCAGCTAATCTAGCAGATGCAGTTGATGCAGATAGTGCATTGGGCACAATTCTATCAGTAATTCCGTCTGTACCGTTATCTAAGATATCAACAATTACATTAAAGTTGGTTCCTACTACAGAAGAAATTAAACTTGTAGAACTTGTAATAGTACTTACTACCTGTGTTACTGTGCTTTGATAGTTATATGTTGAAGTAGTATTTGTTACTACTTTTTGTGCAAGAGATTTTAAGTACTTGACCGCATTAGTAGTGGTAGTCTGTTCGCCTGGTATAACAGTTAGTCCTTGATTCCAGTATTGAATACCGGCAAAGGTGCTTTGACTTGTTCCGTTGAACAATAAGTCTTGTGCCAAGCTGTCAACAATTAATCCGGTGTCTCTACTACACTTTACTGGGTCGTAACTAAATTTACTTGGCCAAATACTGTCTACGAATGCCACTGTTTCGTTTTGAATAAACAATCTATTCTTGTCAAGCAACTTCTTAGCGTTTAAAATGTTTTGATTTGTATCAACATATTGTCTTGGACGTTGGATAGCTGGGCTAGAATCAGCTCCATTTATAATGATGTTAGAAATTATGTCAAACTTTTCACCTAGGCTAGGAACAGCGTCAATACCGCCTGTTAAGGTTGCATCAAATATCTGTTGATACTCTGATTGATATGTTCCAGATTCATAAGTTTCATTGATGTATGCAATCACTTCTTCTTGAATAAATGCTCTATTAGCATTTAGTAATCGATAAGCATTATACACATTTGGATCAACTGACTCAGTTAAGCTAATTGGTACTTTGATTTCAGCAACAGTTGGACCACTATTAATAATATTAGTAATGTGATCAATAAAAGTTTCAACTGCTAGTACTTCGTCATCAGTTGCTGCATCTAAATTAGTAACTTGGTCGAGATACGTTTGGTATGTTGAAGTAGTAATACCTTTAAGCACGAACGGCATTAACTGTTTGATGTAGTTATAAGCCGCAGTTGTCTGAGGAATTTCACCTTCAATAGCTGTGCTAGATGCATTGTATCCGTAATAATAAACACCTGACTGAATTGCTTGCCTGTTACTTGGCTGACTGCCGTTAGGGTGGATCAAGTCAAATGCAACACTGTCAACCATGTAGCCTACATCTCTGTAGCATTTTACAGAATCGTATGTAAATCCTAGAGCTTTTGTATACTCAACAAATGCCACTGCTTCAGTTTGAATGTATGACCTATTTGCAATTAATAGTGAGTATGCATTAACTATATTTGTTGCAGTAGATTGATCTCCGTTTGGTACAATTCTGTCAGTTACTCCTGCAATTCCATCTACAAGAATATCAAGGATAACTTCGAAATCATTTGACACAATGCCGGCTTCGACTGCGGTTGCAAAATCTCCTACAACATTTTGAGAAACAGTACTTTGGTATCTTGTACCTGTTGTGATTCCTTGCACAATTTCTCGTGCAAGTTCTTGCACGTATCGAATTGCATTTGTAGTTGTGGTAATTTCGTCTGTAATTTCGTTGATGTAATTTTCTTGATTCCAGTACTGTAATCCTGCAAAATTACTTTGACTTAATTCTGGTGTTGGGTATAACAAATCAAGTGCAAGTGCATCTACAATCAATCCTGTATCGCGTTTGCATTTGGCTTGATTATAAACTAGGCCAGTAATTTCTTCATTTTGTATTACCTTTAATGCTAACTTTTTAGCATAGCTGATTGCCAAACTAGTGGTAGTTTCTTGGCCGGGGACTAGCGTTACTTCTGTAGTAACAGTCGACGACAGACTAGCATCAATAGAGCTAGACAATACTGTATAGTAAGCATTTCCACAGAAATATAGATTAAAATAGTTAGCATTGGCTAGGTCAGTGTAACCTGTTAAGATAGGAGTATCTAGTGTTATAGAACGATAGTTAACGTCAACTACTTGTGTTCCAGTAGTGATGTACGGCTCTCCAGTCACTGGATGTGTTTCATTGCCTAATACATCTCGAACGTACAAAGTGTGGCCTACTGCAATGCTGGTTACATCAATATCATTAATGGTATAACTACCAGTTGTAATTGTAGAAGTGTTAGAAGTAACTGCTAGATATCCTGGATACCCTGCTTCATTAACATACGGAACACGATTGCCTTCATAATTTATATATGTGTCAGGCGGAACAACTTCCATAACTTGGCCAATGTGTGGTCGATCGCGATCGTTAGGAATGAACACTTCCATGACCTGCTTCTGTGGCCAGTATCCTAATGGGTAATATTCACCGTTTGGCACGTTTGTTGGGTATGCCGGATTTCGGACAAACCCCTGGAATGCCAGTTTACCTAAACCTTTTGCAGTCAAACATGTGTCGCCGAAGTTGGCGTTAGAGTTAGTAATAGAAGCAATGCCTCCGTTCTCAACAATAACAGCCTGACTACACATAATTGTAAACACAGATACAAGCTGTGCGTATCCGTTGTTAATAATGTGAATACCAATGCCGCCCTGATTCAACTGCGTAAACGCATCAAAAACAAACGACTGAATAGGACTGCGTAAACTAGGAGCATTGCCGTCAACAAGGGCACCGCCTCCAGATCCTTCTGGGTTTAATCGACGGTCAACATACTTGTCGCCGTCATCAGCAGTCCATATTGCAGGAATGTCTGCATCTAAGTAAGGATAAGTTGTAGTATATCCAAAATAAATTGTAGCATTATCACTAGGACTTACTGTAGAAGTACTTAGAGTAATTACATAAGTGTTGGTGGTTAACTGTGTTACTTCAGTAACTGTAGTTGCAACGTTTACGTTATTTGGACTTAGTCCAGTTGGATAAATTAATCCTAATAAGTCTGCTGTAGGAATATCCGGTGCTGCTGCTTCTCCGTCTACAATAATATTTTTAATTAGATCATAACTTGATGCAGCTCTAGTATAGACTACTGCACCTTTATCAAGGTTTAAATTAATAACTTGATTTGATAATGTGTTGTAGATGTTTGTTACTGTGGTGTTAGTAATAACTTCTAAAGAAATTTCTTTCAAATAGTTAATTGCATCAACTGTTTGAGGTACTTCGTTTGATATTAGAGAACTGTTTCCACTCCAGTATGCAAGGCCGGCCTCAATACTTCGTTTGTTACCACCTAGTCTTGCATCCCCTGCAACGGCATCAACAATATAACCAACATCACGATAGCACTTTGCTTGATCGTACTCTAAATCTGGGAAGGTAGCTTCTACATATGCAACCGTTTGACTTTGTAAGAATGTCCTATTCTGTTTTAACAGCACTTGTGCATTTCTATAACCTTCATTTGCTGCATCGTTCAACGCCATACCTACAGCAATTGTCCCTGTGTATAAAGTAACAGTAATTTGATTTTGATCAGCTACCCATGTACTAGTTCCTGCTGCTAACGGAATCTGAACTGTTTGGTTTGGCACCATCATTGTGCCGTCTTTTAGCCAAGGTCCTGATTGGTTAGTACAGTTCTGAATGTACGGAGAATAATAAATGTCAATTGGATTTTCTAAATTAGGTGGAAATGCACAGCAATACGCACCAGTAGTATATGTGCCGGCACCGCCTGGTGCATATCTCTCAACTGCACCCCTGCGTAAGTTACGCATCTGCATCTGTGCAATATAAACACCTGAGTTGACGTGGAATAGATCTAAGTCCTTGTTCAATGGTTCAACGAATGTTGTACGTAAATCGTTTCCAACAACTGAAGTATACGGCTTTAACGGAATTGGGTTGTCTTCAAAATAGGTTCCTGCCATAACTTTAATAGCAGTACCAGATTGATAAAAAGGGCTACGAACAGCACCGCTAATAGTACGGCAAGCACGAGTTGCGTCCATTGACGTTCCGTCGTTCTCGTCGTTACCATCGGGCGTAACATACAGTGTGTTACTAACTAATGGAGCCGTTCCTCTTGGGATTCCTCTAACTGTTAGGTCACCGTCAAGAACTGTATCGCCTTCAACTGAAAAATTTCCAGCAACTCTAGCAGTCTGAAATGGTGTTAGTACAATGTCGCCGTTGTTAATTGATCCGTCAATCTCGATGTCAACGCCCGACTGTGTACCAGATATTACTTGGTCATCAAATTCTAATTTACCAAGGGTATTAGTGAAAGATACTCTGCCATTTTCGTCTGTTTCTAAAGTAAAACCAGTATTTGCTTCAGGTGCGAGACCCAACGCAGGTTGTGCTTGCTGAAGATTTAAATATTCGAATCTATTTTCTTTTAAATCTTCCGGACGCGATACGGGTTTTCGATTACTTAATAAACGTGGCATTGCTTTCTCTTTAAAATATTTTAGTTGTTAGCTGTTTCAAGAATACTCAATACTAACTTCATAGTGCCGTTGGCATCTGTGAACGCTCGAATACTATCTTGTGCTTCTAAAATCATTTTACCAGTGATCAAACTTGCTGAATCATTTGGCGGTACTTCAAAGTTCTGAACTAGCTCTGTAGTAATGTTAGGTTCTTGCGAATTGTTACCCTGTGCATCCGGAAGCACTCTAAAACGTCTGTGATGACTGAATGTAATAGTGTGTGATGCCGTGGGGTCAACGTTTGCAACCTGAGCCATTAGTACAATTGAAGTAACACCAATAGGTGCAACATATACTGTCGCTGTCGAATTTGTATCTAATACTTTTGTTTTTGTTTTAAACGTGTTTAATGGAATTAATGCCATATATTTCTCCTTTATTCTCCGCCCGTCTCAACTGCTAAGATGAAGGGCGTCATCTGAGCGAATAAACTCTTTTCAAATGTTCTTCCTGATAATACACCAGTTGCCTGACTAATTACCAATGTTGGACCAATTCGGAAATCACCGTTTTGGTCTGTTGAAGTAAAGAACACCTTACCATTATTTAACTGAACTACTTCTTTGCTCTGTACAGGATCTACACGGCCTACTTGAGGCAATGCACCGTACTGTGTACCAGCACCGCAGTATTCAAACAAATAACCCGATGCACTCTGATAACTTCTTTGATAGAAATTAACAGTACTGCCGTCAATATACAACAAAGGATTTCTTACGTTGTCTTCAATTGTAACTACGTGATATGTTCCGTCTCTTGTGTAATATGTTTTAGCTGCTTCGACTGCACGGAAGTTTCCGCCGGTTGCTAAGTCAGCAACTAATGCATCAATCATCAAGCCAACATCTCTTCGGCATTTTTGTCTGTTGTACTCAAAGCCGCCAAACTCATTTGCAATATATGCAATGACTTCTGCTTTGATAAAATCTTTGTTTGCATTTAATAATGCAAATGCTCGTGCCACTGCCTGACTGTCGTCCATTACTAGGCCAATTGCTTTCCTGTCTTCTGCAACAGAAGGACCATTAGATAGAATGTTAGTAATTACATCAATCTTAGATCGTAACGTATCGGCCTCTGCATCAGTTGCAGGTAATAGATTAGTAATTTGAGCTATTGCATTTTGATACTTAGGACTGATTGGTGTGCCGGTTATAATATCTTCTACTAGCCCTTTGATAAAATTGTATGCCGCAGTAGTCTGAGGGATTTCTCCTACGATAGCAGACTCATTTGCATCAAAGTTATAGTAGTATACTCCAGCCATTATACTTTGTCTGTTACCGCCATGTACTAGGTCAATAGACACACTGTCAATAATATAGCCAACATCGCGAGAGCACTTAGCTTGATCATATACAAATCCAGGATGATTTGCTGTGATCCAACTAATCACTTGTGCCTGTATAGTTGACTTGCTTGCCTGTAGAGAATCAAATGCTGCTAACGCACCAGCGTCTGTTGTTTTGTATCCGTTGGCTACAATAATATCTGATACGCCAACAGTTCCAAATTCGAGAATTTGTAGTATGTCGTCAAATCGTTGTCCAACTACTACGCCACCGCCACCAGCAGCTGACACTGCTAGGCCTTTTGCATATTCAATTGCAGCGGTGGTAGTAGTGATTTGGCCGCCAATGCCATCAACGTAGTCAGTTTGGCTCCAGTATTGTAAACCTGCAAATGTACTTTGTGAAGTATCATTGTATAACATGTCCATAGCAATACTGTCAATAATTAATCCAGTATCTCTTCTACACTTATTCTCATCGTATACGAATCCGCCAAATATATCATCAGTGTATCCAACTACTTCGTTCTGAATAAAAATTTTATTTAATTTTAGTAATTCGATTGCACTTTCATAATAGTCTGCTCTAGTACCAGTTGATTGCACAGCAGGTGCAACTTGTGGGCCGGATAAAATTACATTGGTAATAATATTAAGACGATCTCTAATAAAAGAAACAGTATTTTCACCACCTTGGTAACTTGTATTAATAGTTTGGCTAACCGCAGTAGTATATGTTCCAGTGTATGCTACATTAGAAACTACTGCACTTGCTAATTTCTTTAAGTGATTGATAGCATCAATAGTCTCTGTTTCTTGTCCAAGAATTTTACTCTGTCCTGTTGGGTATGGACTTTCTGCTACCACGCTGGTCAACACATTATAGTATGCGTTTCCACAGCAATAGATATTAAAGTAGAACCCGTTACCGTATTCTCCACCACCAGTTTCAATAGGATTGCTTAAAGTAATAGATTGATAATTTACTTCTACAATTGTTGTACCGGTACTAAGATATCTAGTGCCTTCTCCGTTGTCGGGTGCTTCGTAACCAAATTGATCTTTGATAAAAACTTCTTGACCCACGCTTGCACCAGTTACATCAATTCCGGAAATGGTATAGCTGCTGGTTGTTAACGAACTAGTGTTAATAATTGCTGTTAAGAATCCAGGATAACCTTGCTCATTCCTGTAAGGAACAACTTCACCGTCATAGTTTACATATTGATCCGGTGGCTCTACTTCCATTACTAAACTAATGTGGGGCCTGTTGAGAGGATCCGGAACGAATACACCAACTTGTTGTCGGTATGGGAAGAATCCTTGCGGATAATATTCGTTTGGTTCAAATTCGTTTGTCAGCTCATTGTAGGCAATGTTTGCTGGGTTATATATTGTACCGCCAAACTTTCTTTTGCCGTAACCTGTTGATAATAAACATAAATCGCCGAAGTTATTGTTAGAGTTAGTAATAGAAGCAATGCCTCCGCTAGCAGTTTCGACGGCAACATTACAGAAAATTGTAAACACCGAAACTAACTGTGCATAACCTTCATTAATAATGTGAATGCCACGGCCACCTTGTGTAATTTGCGTAAACGCATCAAATACGAACGACTGAATTGGGCTCCTTCGACTCGGAGCATTGCCGTCAACTAGGGCACCGCCGCCCGATCCATTAGGATCGATACGACGATCTGCATAACCATTTTCACTCCATTCGCCTGGCATGTTCTTATCCTCAACTGGATAGACTGATGTATATCCAATGTAGATAGTATCGTTAACGGCTGCACTAACTGTAGAAGTGCTTAAATTAATAATGAATTGTGTCTGCGTACTATTTGTACTGAACGGAGCATATGCTGGTCCGTTGTTGATAATAGTAGTAATAGCATTAAAATTACTGTCGACTAGATCTCTTGCAACATCGCCGCCAGGTAACTGACTATTGATAATCTGAGAAACTACCGCAGTCATTGTGGTAGAACTAGTTCCAGGAATAATTGTTTCCATCGATTCTTGATAGAAAGATGTAACTGGATTATTAGCAATAACATCAAGTGCAATGCTCTTGATATATTGAATTGCACCGGCGGTTTCTTTTAACTGTCCTTCAATTACACTGACTGCACCGTCCCAATATGATAGGCCGGCTTCAAGAGAGTTTACATTTGATCTACGAATAATATCATTTGCAATTGCATCGACAATTAATCCAACATCTCTAAAACATTTTTCTTCGTTGTAATTAAATTCGTAAGGTTGAATAAATGTTTTGTTCACAAACTCAACTGTTTCAGCAACAATGAACGCTCTATTTTCTTTCAGTATCTGATATGCACGAGCAACATTGGTTGAAGTACTAGCTGCTAATGTAATAGGTACTTGGACCGGAGCTTCGCTTGGACCTTTCTTAATTATTTTCTTAATTAAGTTTATGTTTTCAGTAATTAATTTAGCTTCATTAATACTTGCACCTAAGTAGTCAAAATTTTGTTCAACTTCAGTTTGATAAACTTTTGTAGCCGGAATACGTTGGACTACTTTTTCAATCAATGTGCCCATAAATTTATATGCTGCCATTGTTTGTGGAACTTCATTGACTAATACAGTGCTGGTGCTGTTATATCCGTAGTAGTATACTCCAGCCTGAACACTCTGTCTATTGCCACCACGTAACAAGTCCATTGCAACACTGTCAATTACATAAGTAACATCTCTTCGACATTTTGTTTGATCGTATGTAAATCCTGAAGTTTTGTTAGCTTCAATCCATGCAATAACTTCGTCTGCAATAAAATCTTTGTTTCTTGTTAAGTTATCAATTGCATTGGTTATCAAAGTACCGGTATTAATATCACCATTAGGCACTATTATGTCAGTCACTCCAACTGTGCCGTCAGTAATGATGTCAATCACGGTGTCAAATTTTAATCCCAAAAGATCTGCGGTTACAACATCAGTTCCTGTACTAATATACTGTGTTAACGTACCTTGCGGAGAAATTGCGATTCCTTGAACAATATTTTTAGAGATATCTCTTGCAAAGGTAAAAGCGTTGGTAGTAGTAGTTTCTTCTCCTGGGATAACTGTATTAGTTTGATTCCAATACTGTAGTCCTGCAAAAGTACTTTGACTCGATCCTCCGTGAACTAGATCTAAAACCAATCCGTCTAAGATTAAACCAGTATCTCGCCCACACTTTTCTTCATTGTACTCAAAATCTAAATTAGTAAATGTAACATCAATATAGTTAACTACTTCGTGCTGTAAAAATGTTTTATTGGCAACTAATAGATTGTAGGCAGCAACAATTCCAGGAATGGAACTGATACTTCCGTTGTTTACAATTGTTGGGACTAATAGTCCATCATTAATCAGTGCGTTAATTAACTCTATATTTCTAGTAGTAAGTTCTACAGCAGCGTTTGTACCTGTAACTAAGTTAGTCACTTGAGTTACCGTAGTTTGATAGCCGTCGTTTATCTCTTGTTGGAGAATAACATCTCTTACTATCATGCCTAAATAATTAAATGCTGCAATTGTTTCATCTACTTCGTCAGCTATAGCAATACCGCCAAGGTAAGCACTTCCGGCAGCAACTGATTGTTCATTGCCACCGTACAACAAATCTGTAGCAATGGCATCAATAATGTAGCCAGTATCTCTAAAACATTTTGCTCTGTCGTATTCAAAACTAGGAATTGGTTGTCCAACGTATGTGTTATTAACAAACGCTACTGTTTCAGCTTGTAAGAATCCTCTATTTGCATTTAACAATGCTGCGGCATTTTCATAACCGGTATTGTTTCTTATGATGTCAATTAATAAATCCATCAACATTACAATATTGTCTTCAGCAACATCTCCATCAACTAGTTCTATGTTTACTACTTGATTAGCAATATTTCCTGCACTTTGTATAGTTGACAAATCTGTATTATTAACAATACCTACTGCAAATGTTTTAACTCTTTCAAATGCTGCAATAGTCGGAATTGTTTCATCGCCAAGAATTTGTACATTGCCAAGATAATAAGACCGCCCTGCATCAACAATTTTTTCATTACCGCCAAGTACAGCATCGTTTATCAATGCGTCTATGACATATCCGGTATCTCTTCGACACTTTGTTTGATCGTAAACTAGCTCTGGGTAAGCAACATTAATATATGCAAGCACTTCTTCTTGCATATAAGACTTATTCAAAGTTAATAATTGCTTTGCGTTTCTAAATCCAAGAGTTGGATTTTCAACTGACTCAATTGTAGCAACTGGTACATCGTCTTCAATTAGAATACCAGCACCATTTACTGCCATACCAATCTTAGGCATCTGTGCAGTAACTTCTGGCTGAATGTTTATTGTAATAGTAGTAGTACTCGAAGCATAAGTTGCTGTTGCTACTACTAAAGGAATTTGAACAATCTGATTTGGCACAAACATTGTGCCATCGTATAACCACGGACCTGATTGATTAGTACAGTTCTGAATATATGGACTATGAAATAAATCAATTGGATCGTCTAGTCGAGGAGGAAACGCTACACAATATGCACCAGTGGTATATGTGCCAGCACCGCCTGGTTGATAGCGAGTAACTTCTCCGCGTCGCAGATTTAACATGGTCATACCGGTGATATAAACTCCGGAGTTAACATGAAATAAGTCTACAGTTTTGTTTAACGGTTCTACAAAAACACCTCGCAAGCTATCGCCGTATACTGACGTATACGGTAATAATTGAATAGGATTGTCTTCTGCATAATAACCTGGAGCTATTTTAATAACTGTGCCTTGTTTAAAATAAGGACTACGGGTAGCACCAGTAATTGTTCGACAGGCACGAGTTGCATCCATTGCACGACCATCGTTATCGTCGCTTCCGTTTTCGTTTACATACAAAATATTATTAACAACAGGTGCAGTACCCAAAGGACTGCCGCCATACACACGAATGTCTCCGTTAATCTGTACGCTCTTGTTTAAAGTTCTTTCCAATAAAGGAATATCAGGGAAAAACTGTATATCAGTAGATGTTCCAGCAGTGTCAATCTGTTTTGTGTAGATATTTTCTAAGTATGCACTTTGCCAATAGCTAGTAGTGTTACCTAGACTATATTCAGAAACAATTTCTGTACTGGTATAAAAGTCAGTTACTGTTAGTCCAGTTGTTGTACTAATATATGTTGAGAAAGTACCGCTGCTGATGTAAGGAAGAATATCGCTTTCTACTTCACCAAACAATTGAATAGTGTCTGTAGATGTGGTATCACCTAATTTAATATTTCCTTGTGCAAAGAAATTGCCTGTGGCAAAAACATCGCCGTCTACTCTTAGATCAGATTCAACAAATGTATCATCGCCGCCACCTGGAGCAATTGTAAATGGGCCAAAGATTGTGGAAAGTGTGCTACTTGACGTAGAGCTTTCAATAGTAACTAGTCCAATAGTTGCAGTATCTGCTATCAGAACTTTAGTTGTGAGTGTGCCGTTTACTTCTAAATCAGTACGAGGAGCATCGGTTCGAATACCTATGCGGCCATTAACAACATCAATATATAGCAGATCAGTTTCGACTGCAATGTTGACTCCATCCCTAAGCAGATTTTGTGCTAAGAGTGGGCCCGTTATACGACCTACGGCCATGCTTGCTCCCTATACCCCGTGTTTCACGGTTAACCACCTTTCATTGCGGGTTTACCACAGTATAATCTGCCGAAACATCCGGCATCGTTATATTTATCGGGAAAGAGATTTTTGGGTTACTTAGGTGTTAACCTGGAGGGAAATATCCATCAAGACCTAGCAGTACCACAACTGGCTTTGCAGGTACCGCACCGGTAAATTGTACGTAGGTGCCTGTGTTAAAATTAAATGTAAGAGTTGTGCCTATTGACACAGGTGCAGTAACTGGTTCGCTTAGTTCAACGTTTGTTGTGCCAGTAATTGTTCCAACTACAGTTGTTGATGAACTAATTCCAGCAGAACCAGATATAGTCTGTCCAGGCTGTACGTTTTGTACATTGTTAAGGTATAGTACGAATGATGATGCACTAGTAGTTGCTGTAGTGGTTGCTGTTACTGCACTAGGATCAACCGTTAAATCGTAGTTAGTAAACGGAATTTGAAAAACGTTATCAACATATACCTGAATGTTAGCTGCACCGCCCAATGTCGATGCTGAATAAGAAGGCGAATAAGTTGAGTTTAATGGACCAAAAATGTTACTATAATAGTTGCCGCTGCCTAAATTTTGAACTGTAATTCTTGCAGGACGAACTGTTCTAATTCTTTCCCATGATGTTCTGACTCTAGTTTCCAAATCAAAAAGCTGAGAATTATTTCTAATTTGTCCTAATGTAGTATTAGAAGGTCGTTGGGCAATTGTTCCACTAGGTAATTTTAAACTTTTTGTAGAGTCTGAAATTAGGCGGCCGTCTGCTTCAACAGCAAAACTGTCATCTTGCGGATTATGAGAATCTATTGATTTTCTTTTGTAAAATTTCATAATTATTAGGCCGTTTGTACATAACTTACTGTAGCAGTTACAATTAAATTTTGACTAGCTTGTGCTTGAATACTATCACCGTCGTTGAGAATAAATCTCTCTGTGTCCATACTGAACGTTTCCCCAGCTGGTAAAGATATCTCATTCATAATCATATTAGCATCACCTGCTGCGACTGCTGCTGGCACTGCCCAAACTGTTACTGTTGCATCAACAGATAAACTTGTATTACATAAGATAATACAAGTGATTGCGTTTTCGCCGGACCCAACAAACACTTCTGTTTTTGCAGTTGAGCTAAGTTGCGAATTTGTGATTGCCATTTTTAATCCTTAGAATATAATTGATAGTACCAGAGCTTTTCTTGCAGAAATTAATTCTCCGCTAGTCGGAACTAGTGTAGTTGGACTTTCAAATCCAGAATATTTAATACCTGTACTACCAGCACCTACAGTTGATGTAGTGTAAATTTTTACAACACCTTGTGCAGGCTGCGGAGGAATAGATGAAACTCCTATACCAATACCATTATTTACAACTACTGTACCAGTGCCTGATGTTTCTAAGACTAAATCTCGGTTTGCCGATGCTGTTCTTAAAGTATTACCTGCAACGATTAATGTTCCTAAAGTAATAGTCGGAACACCAGCAAGTCGTTGTACAATCATTGTAGACACTCCGTCAATTACTGTTGTAATATATCCTGGTTGAATATTATTATCAGTTATAGTGATGCGAGTGTCGTTTTGTCTTAATTCTAATGCAGTTAATGCACTAGTTGCTGTGCCTCTTAACGGAGTATTGTCAACGTAATATTTGTTTGGAATGTCGTTATCATCAGTAACTCTTAGATGATAATTCTGTTGTCCAGCTACACTGACAACTCCGTTAATACCTGCACCTAGTAGATTTAATTTGTTGTCGTTGTTAGGGCCGCCGCCTGCTAATCGAATAGAGCTTACTTCAATTGCAGCACCGCGATTTGCAGTTTTAATTGCCCAAATACCTGTGTATTGCGTTGCTGTTGTAGAAGTTGAACTCCATGCACGTTCTTCAAAAAGAATAGATGCACGAGTTGCAGTACTTGCGTTACTGCCTCGATCAATTACAAATCCTGATTGTCCGTAGAACGGTGTATTTGCTTCTCCGAGACTTACTCCACTACCAGATTGTCCTGCGTTCAAAGTAATAATATTATCTTTGACTATAGTGTTAGTAGTTGCAATATTAGTAGCAGTACCTAGTACATTTAAATTACCAGTAATAACTACTGTGCCGGAACTTACACCCGTATCTAATGTAATGGTACCGCCTGCGGCAGTTGCCAATTTTAAATCGCCAGAATATCTGATTACATCTACGGCCATGAAAATTTCCTTTATCGTATTTAGCCACAAATAAGAAAAGGGCCTAAGCCCTTTCCTATATGCTTACTTTAATTAAGCGTTGGCTAATAGAACAGTTGTTCCAGTTGCTGCGGTAATGGTCCATTGTGCCCATGCACCGTCAGCAATTAAGAATGCTGTGCTAGAAGTGACCTGCTTTAGTCTTGCTTTCTTAGCATGTAGTTTGATAACACGATATGTACTGCCATTCCAGTCAGTTGCTGTTAAATCAGCTTCACCTACTGCATTAGCTGCACTACCGTCTGCTACTAAACGAACAACGCCAACACCTTCTGAGTTTTGAACAACATACTTGTTATTACCAGCTTGACGAATAACGTCAGATAGTAAACGGCTAGTACCGCCACTACCGCTAATATAACCTGCTTCTCCACTTTCTGGTAGATAAGCGTACATTGCAAGACCGTTCTGGCGTGCTGCTGCTGTTAATGCAACGTGATAAGTTGCAGCAGAACCAGTTGTTGCTGGACTAACTGTAACTGTTACACTTGCTGTAGAAGTATAACCACTACCGCCATCTGTAAAATTAAAAGCACTTACACCGCCATCTGGTCTAATTGACAATGTGCCGCTAGCACGTTGTCCGCCAGCAATTTGCGGAGCACTTGCTAACCATGTGTAATTTGTAGTTGTAGAATATAACGTACCAGTTGTTAGTACTGTTAGTGCAGAGAATTGTTCTCCGCCAACACCTTCTCCGTCTCGAGATACGTTAGTGTTTGCAAAATATTTTTTTTGAATTGGGCGTCCCATTTTATTATTCCTTTATTAAATCCCAATTAAGGGTTGTATCCTTTTGTAGCACTGTTGTGAGCAAATGTAATTGCGTTTGTACCTGTGCCGCCTAATATGGTATTTGTTCCTGCTGAACGGTTCATGAATAGTTGGAAGCGTTCGCTACCGCCGTATTCAGCAAACCAAATTCTTACTGGATAATACTGTCCACCAGTTAGTGATAAACTGTTAGCGTTATATCCAACGCTTCCTTGATTA
>Ga0209599_10000063_pt1 | contig 80422 bp, 63 predicted proteins | sample Shrwel_input2_FT_FD_187534 | JGI IMG/M metagenome (GOLD analysis project Ga0209599, IMG submission 187534) | Subsurface microbial communities from deep shales in Ohio, USA - Utica-3 well 1 S input2 FT (SPAdes) (version 2) ...
AACCGATCCACTGGACCAATGTTACTTTCGTCTTTGTTGGGATAGTCAAAGCGATTCAAGACATAACGCATCGCATTTAAGCGGGCACGTTTTTTACAGTTGGATTTAATCACATACCAAGGCGAGTCTGCGGTGTCTGTATGATAAAACATCGACTCCTTCGCAGTAGTGTATTCCTCCCATTTATCCAAAGAAGCCAAGTCAATCGGTGACAACTTCCATTGTTTGAGGGGATGAATTTCTCTTTCTTTAAAACGCAACCGTTGCTCTGTACGACTAACCGAAAACCAAAACTTCATCAAATGAATACCGCTACGCACTAGATTGCGCTCAAACTCAGGACACTGACGCATAAACTCGGCGTATTCCTGCTCACTACAAAAGCCCATCACGCGCTCAACCCCTGCACGGTTATACCACGAGCGGTCAAACAACACGATCTCACCGCTGGTCGGTAAATGTTGTGTATAACGCTGGAAATACCATTGGCCACGTTCTTGCTCGTTCGGTTTTTCTAGTGCCACAATATGCGCACCGCGTGGATTCAAGTGCTCTGTAAATCGCTTGATCGTGCCGCCTTTACCAGCCGCATCACGTCCTTCAAACAGAATCACCACCCGCTGTCCCGTCTCTTTCACCCATGCTTGAAATTTCAGTAACTCTATTTGCAATTTATATTTTTGATGCTCGTAACTCGCACGCTTCATTTTAAATTGATAAGGGTAACTGCCATCGCGCCAATCAGGACTTAATACTTGATCTAAATCCTGTTCTGGAACGGTATCGATTAAATCATCGACTTGACGTTTTTTAAGTGCGCGCAGTAAGGTTTGCTGTTCATCGACAGACAAGCTCTGAACTAAGGTATCCGCCACCTCTTGAACATCACGAATCGGTGTTGTCAGCAAAATATGCTGGAGAGCTATTCCGACTTTATCGAACTCTGCTTCTTGACGACTGTCAACACTGACATCTTCAACCGTTTCTGCTGTTAATGGTCTATCTTGCATGAAAACCCTCTCCTCTATCTTAAATTAATTTTTAATCAGGGCTTGTGATCTGTTGTTTGGAGTCGCTTTTCAAGCCAAACACAGGCAAAAGGCATTACTGAAACCAATAATGTAACCAACCAAAAACTAACCGACCATTTCTGTTGATGGCTGACCATTAATGACATAACAACATACGTTAACCACAAACTACCATGTGTTATCCCTGCAATAGGAACTACGCCCGAAATGCCAAAGTAGTATTTGGCGGGCATCGCTATAAATAATAAAATAACCAGTGATAAGCCTTCGATGAGACTCAACATTCTAAATACTTTTAACATAATGAACCCATTCAATCATGATTTTCAAGCGCATTGATGCTGATTGCACTATCGTAAAGTAACTTATATTTTACACATCAAAAAGCCCCACCAGTTTTAACACTCGTGAGGCTTTTTTTACCGCAAAAACCGAGTTATTGCTTACGTTTCATCGCTTCAAAAAACTCATCGTTCGTTTTGCTGTCTTTCATTTTATCTAACAAGAATTCAATGGCTGCAATTTCATCCATTGGGTGCAGAATTTTGCGCAAAATCCACACTTTCTTCAATTCATCTTCAGGCATTAAACGCTCTTCACGACGCGTACCTGATTTTTTGATATTGATAGCAGGGAAAACACGTTTTTCCGCAATACGACGATCTAAATGCACTTCATGGTTACCTGTACCTTTGAATTCTTCAAAGATCACTTCGTCCATTTTTGAGCCAGTCTCAACTAAAGCGGTGGCAATAATGGTTAACGAACCGCCTTCTTCAATCGAACGTGCAGCACCAAAGAAACGCTTCGGACGCTCTAAGGCATGAGCATCAACACCACCCGTCAACACTTTACCTGACGATGGGATCACCGTGTTATAGGCACGCGCTAAACGGGTAATCGAATCGAGTAAAATCACCACGTCTTTTTTGTGCTCAACTAAACGCTTCGCTTTTTCAATGACCATTTCGGCGACTTGGACGTGACGCGCAGGTGGTTCATCAAACGTGGAAGCCACGACTTCGCCACGTACGGTGCGGATCATTTCCGTCACTTCTTCAGGACGTTCATCAATCAGCAACACAATCAAATGCACTTCAGGATTGTTACGCGCAATCGAATGAGCAATATTTTGCAACAGAATGGTTTTACCTGCTTTTGGTGGTGCGACAATCAACGAGCGTTGACCTTTACCAATCGGAGCAACCAAATCAATCACCCGCGCAGTCAAATCTTCCGTTGAGCCATTGCCCAATTCGAGAATTAAACGTGAGGTTGGAAATAACGGGGTGAGATTTTCAAAGAGGATTTTATTGCGGGCATTTTCAGGTGAATCGTAGTTAATGTGATTCACTTTTAACAAAGCGAAATAACGTTCACCTTCTTTGGGAGGGCGAATCGTGCCAGCAATGGTATCGCCCGTCCGTAAATTAAAACGGCGTATTTGCGAAGGGCTGACATAAATATCATCAGGGCCTGCTAAGTACGAACCTTCGGAGGAACGCAAGAAACCAAAGCCGTCGCTTAAAATCTCTAAAACACCATCACCATAAATTTCTTCGCCGTTCATGGCGTGGCGTTTCAAAATAGCAAAGATGATGTCTTGCTTACGGTTACGAGCCATGCTGTCTAAGTTCATGTGCTCAGAGATTTGTACCAATTCAGCGATAGGTTTCTTTTTAAGTTCGGTCAGGTTCATAGAGAGGATGCTGCAAAAGAGAGAATGCGAAAAATGCTCGCACACCGCCATCATCAACCAATATTTATAATAACGTAGAGGATATTAGTTGCGCTGTTGACAATTTTTTTGAGGGATATTGCTAACAGAGCGGCTTGCGTTGGACGAAAAGGCGACCTAAAGAATAAGAGTCGCCTTGGGTGCGTATTATATATTGGAATCTAAAAAGGCTGTCAATTGGGATTTTGCCAAAGCACCCACTTTTGTTGCTGCAATTTGGCCTCCTTTGAACAAACTGAGGGTCGGAATGCCTCGAACGCCGAATTTTTGAGCAGTTGCTGGATTTTCGTCCACATTGACTTTGACGATTTTTACGCGGCCTTCGTACTCGCTGGCCAAGTCATCTAAAATAGGAGCAATCATTTTGCAAGGACCACACCACGGTGCCCAATAGTCAACTAATACGGCAACATCGGCATTTAATACGTCTGCTTCAAACTCAGCATCAGTGGTATTCACAATCAACGGGCTAGCCATGAAACTCTCCAGATAGATAAAGACGCGATAATAACAGGTTTAGAGGCTTTTTTTGTACCGCTAAAGCTGTTATATCACGTTCATAAAGTCGCATTAGTATAGAAGCTTTTGCAAATTAACATATAGAACAAATGTGACTTATGTAAAAATGGTTGTCTCCGTTAAAGTCGCATTTGCTAATCGTAGGATGATAATGAACCGTTCGCTCCCCGAAGACAGCCTATTGGCTGCGATTGATTTAGGCTCTAATAGTTTCCATTTGGCGATTGCTCGTTTGGATCATGGCGAAGTACGTCGTGTTGACAGCCTTTCTGAGAAAGTACAATTAGGTGCAGGTTTAGACAAAGATAATAATCTCACTGCCGATGCCCAAGCGCGGGCATTAGCCTGTTTGGCGCGTTTTGCGCAACGCTTACAAGCTATTCCGCACAAATATTTGCGTATTGTGGCTACCAATGCCTTACGTCAAGCCAACAATGCCTCGGCGTTTATCGAACAAGCCGAACGTATCCTCAAAAAACGCATTGAAATCGTCGCAGGGCGCGAAGAAGCCCGTTTAATCTACTTGGGTGTGTCACACACGCTAGCCGATGAAGGTCGTCGTTTAGTGGTCGATATTGGTGGTGGCTCAACAGAATTTATTATTGGCGAAAATTTTGAGCCCTTGGTGACAGAGTCGTTGCAAATGGGCTGTGTTGCTTATACCCAACGTTTTTTTGCTGAGGGTTATATCACCGCCAAAGCACTCGACAAAGCCATTATGGCTGCCCGTCAAGAAGTCATGGCCATTGCCAGTACGTATCGTGCATCGGGTTGGCAATCGGTGGTGGGGTCAAGTGGCACGATTAAAGCAGCACGACAAATTATGGTGCAGAATGGCTGGGCGAGCAGTGAAGGATTTATTACCGCAGAAGGCTTGAAACACGTTCGTGAAAAAATACTGACGTTTAAGCATGTCAATGACTTGAGTATTTCGGGCTTAAAAGAGGATCGTCGCTCCATTCTGCCCGCAGGCTATGCCATTTTACAGGCCGTCTTTGATGAACTTAAACTTGACTCCATGACCTATTCCGATGGTGCGCTGCGTGAAGGTGTGCTTTACGATATGCTCGGTCGTTTTAGTCATGAAGACATTCGTGACCGTAGCGCGCAAGCCTTGTTAGCGCGTCATCATGTTGACAACAAACAAGCGCAACGTGTCGCCCAAACCGCCGAAACCTTCTACCAACAAGTGCAACACTTATTGCACTTAGATGATGAAGATGAAGATTTATTACGCCGCTCTGCTCTGCTCCATGAAATTGGTTTAGCTATTTCCCATAGTAGTTATCATAAACATGGCGCATATTTGGTGCAGTACTCCGATGTCGCAGGCTTTTCTCATGCTGACCAAGAAAAATTGTCGTTATTAGTGGGTTGTCATCGCCGTAAAATCCGTGAAGAGCAAAAGCTGCAACTGATTAAAAGCGGTGGTTTGTCGCTGTTTTATGTCTGCGTGTTGCTACGTTTATCGGTGTTGCTGCACCACAGTCGTAGTGACATGCCGCTACCATATACTAAACTCAGCACCGATGGTTTATTGTTTATTTTACAATTCCCTGATGAGTGGCTGGTCGCTCACCCGTTAACACAAGCTGATATTGACGAAGAAATCGCCTATTTAGAAGCATGGGGCATTAGTTTAATTGTAAAGTAGCATCTGCCCCCTTCCCTTCGACTCCGCTCAGGGAGCACTTTACGCTGACCGAATAAAGTCGCGATGGCTGAGCGGAGTCGAAGCCTTTTTAAGTAGGCTGTACTGTTGCCCCTAAAGTCATCTAAGGAAAGTCGTATGAGTAAACTACCTGTCAGTGTCGCCGCATGGCAAGCGCGTGGTAAAACCTGCAAAATTAGCGGCTTAGATGTTTTTTTTCGTGATATTGGCGGAACCAGTTCCGATGCCGTATTGTTTTTACACGGCTTTCCTTCGAGCTCTTACGATTGGCATACCGTATTCCCATTATTAGACGATGATAAACGAATTATTTGCCTAGACTTTATTGGCTTTGGCCTCTCCGAGAAACCTAAAAATCACAGTTATTCGTTGTTTGAACAAGCCGATATCGTCGAACAACTGCTCAAACAACAAGGCATTAAACGCGTCAAAATTATTGCTCACGATATGGGGACAACCGTCACCTGTGAATTATTGGCACGGCGCGAGAAGAAGCTGTTAGGGTTCGGTATTCAATCCGTTTTACTGATGAACGGCAGTGTTCATATTGAGCTAGCGCATCTTACGCCATCACAACAATTGCTACGCTCGCCACTCGGTTCTATTTTTGCGAAACTATCCTCAAAACTCATTTTTAAAGCACAGTTAAAAAAGATTTTAGGTAAGCCCGTGTTAAATGATGAATTAGAAGCGATGTGGGCATTAATGAGTTATCGCCAAGGCAAAGCCCGTTTAGCACAAACGATTAGCTACATTGAAGAGCGTTACCGTTTTAGCCATCGCTGGATACCGCCGTTAACGCGTTTGGATATTCCTGTGTTGATTTTATGGGGCAAAAAAGACCCCGTTGCGGTAGCTGCAATTGCCGAAAAATTGGCACAAGAAATTCCAACCGCTAAATTACAATGGTTGCCCCAGTTAGGTCATTATCCGCAACTTGAAGACCCCGTTGCTGTCGCCGACGTGTTTAATTTGTTTTTGGCTTAAATACAGTAGGGGGGGGGTCAAACTTCCCCCACCCTATCAACTCAATTAAAAACTCAAACCAACACCCATATTAAAACCATCACCTTCATTGTTGGGTTTATTGCTATTTTGAAGATCCGCTTTTAATACCACTCGCGGCTCAATCCAATAATTCACCCCCACATTGGTTTGTTTGTCGTCATCTTTGCCCATTGCGTTAGCGGCGGTGCTCCAATTATTGTAACGGGCAAACACGCCAACTTTTTCATTCATTTTCCATGTCGGCTCAACATAAAACCCTGCTAATTTGTCAGCACCTGTCGCCTTAGCAACATCATTATCAATATCCCATTGTGCGGCTAAAGCGCGTAAGCCAAATGCTTGCCAATGCCAGTCTGCGTGAACTTCAACCAACCTAGCGGGTGCTTTTCCGCCCACTAATAAGTCATGGCTTTGAGTCATATTGTCTTGTTGCTGAATCGTTGCGCCCAACTCCAAGCCATTGATCCCACTGTATTTTACACGTAAGGTATAGGCTAAATCCTCAGCACGCGCACCACCAAACTCTTGGCGGAACTCACGTAAACCGTCAGCACCACCTAAGGTATTCACATCGCCACGCAAACCATTATGGACAGCAAAATCAACGGCTAAACCTTCGGCAGGCATGCTACGAATCATCACGCCTTTTTCCCACCATGTTGCAGGAATAATTAACTCCTCAACAGGATTACGCTCAACACCATAAAAAACATTCGGTTCGTGTGTTTCATTTAACAAACCGACTGGTACTAAAAACTGACCGATGTTTAACGACACTTTAGGATGAATACGCCAATCAATAAATACCTGCTCAACTTCGGTTTCTATTTCTGTTGAGTCGGCTGCACCTTCAAATTCAAACTCACTATAAAAGTGTAAATTGTCGTTAAAGGCATGATTTAATAACACGACCGCCCGATGTAAATGAATATTATTTTTACCAATCGTAGCATCAGTCTCTTTGAGACCGTTGTAATGTACTTCACCATAAAATCCAACATTTGTCGCGCTGTTGGCACTACCTGTTGTTTTAGCTTGGCTTTCTAACGCCGAGGCCAATACGTCTAACTGTGCCTGTTGTGCACTAATTTGACTTTTTTGACGTGCTAACTCAGCACGCAACTCATCTACCGAAGTATCAGCATAAGCATAAGAACTACAAGCAATTGCACAGGCAATCGTCGTTAAAGCTGGACGCAACATAAAGATAACTCCAAAAAACAACTATTACATTGTTCTATTAGTATTTGTGGGCGAATAAATTCGCCCCTACAGATGTGTAGCACTCAAAATGAAAACAGCTATCAAACTAATGCGTATGTCTAAGACACAATAGCATTGCACCTTATGATATAAATTAGGGTTGATAGCCATCAGATAAGGTATTCAAAAAGGCGACTAACGCATCGATGTCTCGGTCATTGAGTTTTAGATTACCTAACTCATCATGATTGACTGTTTCAGGCACTTCTGCCTCGCCCCATCGTTGAGGATCCGTGTCACGGGTGTTATAAAATTCAATGACTTCACGCAATGATGAGAAAACGCCATTGTGCATATACGGCGCGGTTTTAGCGACATTACGTAAACTAGCGACTCTAAATTTACCCCGTAAGCCCGTATCATCCTTGGTCTGCATTAAGGCATTATCAACAAAATCCGCGGCAAAAAATTGACGATTTGGATGACGAGGCACACCAATATTGTCATAGGTAAAATCGGTAAATAATGATGGTTGATTGCTGCTTGCCGCCATCGTATGACACGCCGCGCAATTGCCTTTATCGGCACGAATAAACACGCTCATACCTTCCAGCTCTTGTGTTGTGAATTTAGCTTTGCCTTGCAAGTAAAAATCAAACTTTGAACTGAATGGGCTGAACTGAGGTGTGCGTTCAAATGCGGCTAGGGCATCAGCAACCCGTTGAAAGGCTTGCTCTTCTTTACCCACATCTAAAGAATCGCCACCAAAAACATCACGGAACATATTCGCCGTTTGACTGCTACGTAAGTTGGCGATCACTTCATTCAGGTCTTTATTGTTCATTTCGACAGGGTTAAGAAATGGCTTTTGTGCCTGTTCTTCTAAGGTATTAACACGGCCATCTAAAAACAAACCACCCACCCATAACATCTCACCGTCATCCAACACTTGATGCAAGCTTGGCGTAAATGAAGCATAGGCAATGCTTGGTGTGTTACGCGAACCAAATAAGCCCGCAACCGACCCCTTTGACACGGGAATCGTTTTATCGGGATCAGAAAAGGCAACACTTTTGTCGTGGCAACTGGCGCATGCTTGATTTTTATTGCTTGATAGATTGGTATCATTAAATAACGCCTCCCCTAGCGCAACCACTGTTACCGAGGCTTCAGGAGGAGTTGTCGTCGAGATGGTGGTATTTTCTTCAGGCAAACAGCCCGCTAACACCACACTCATCATTAAAAAACTAGGCCAACGCAACAACATAACCGATTACTCATGCGACTTTATACGCTAATGATAATTGTTATTATTTAGATTTGTAAACATATATCCATAACTTGACGCTTTAAAATGCAAAAAATCGGCATATAGCCGATTTTTCGTACAGAAAGAAGCATCAAACTTACAACTTTGACAGCTTTTCTAACAAGATATTTTGAGCGTGATGGGGATGTGCTTCTTCCCCCGAATGCACGCGTATCCAGCTACCATCGGCTTGTAATTCCCATGCCAATTGATTATCCGCAAGATAGTTCAACAAGCCATCTTTATAAATCCGTTTCTTTAAGATGGGATCATCAATCGGAAAACAAGCCTCGACACGCGAAAATAAATTCCTGTCCATCCAATCAGCACTAGAGCAATAAATTTTCAAATCGCCATCATTAGAAAAACAAAAGACACGTGTATGTTCTAAAAAACGCCCGACAATCGAACGCACACGAATATTGTCAGAAACGCCGCTGATATTAGGCCGTAAACAACAAATCGAGCGAATAATTAAATCCACTTTGACACCCGCCATCGATGCGCGATACAACGACTGAATTAACTGTTTTTCGGTTAATGCGTTAACTTTAATAATAATATGAGCAGACTTGCCCGCTTTGGCATGTTGAATTTCTTGCTCAATAGAAGCCATCAGTTGCGCGTGTAAGGTAAACGGCGCATGAAGCAGCTTTTTCAGCTTCGCTGTTTTACCCATGCCCGTCAGTTCTTGGAAGATTTTATGCACATCCTCACATAGCTCTGTATTGGCCGTCAGTAAGCCATAATCGGTATAAATACGAGCGGTAACGGCATGATAATTACCCGTGCCTAAATGCACATAACGATGGAGTTTATTATTTTCACGACGCACCACTAAAATCATTTTGGCATGTGTTTTATAACCCACGATACCATAAACAACAATTGCACCTGCTTCCTGCAATTTATTCGCCACTTCAATATTGGACTCTTCATCAAAACGCGCACGTAACTCAATAATTGCCGTGACTTCTTTGCCATTACGCGCAGCCTCCGACAAAATACGAACGATTTCAGAGTCTGCACCTGTGCGATATAAGGTCTGTTTAATCGCTAATACTTGTGGGTCTAGTGCCGCTTCACGTAAGAAATTAATGACAGGTGTAAACGACTCAAAAGGATGATGCAACAACACATCTTGCTTTTTCAGTGCTTCAAAAACACTTTCGGTTTTTTGCAAAATTAACGGAATCGTTGGTGTAAACGGCGCGTAACGTAAACGTGGACGATTAAAATTTGATAATAATCGCGCTAAGTTAACGGGGCCATTCACACGATATAAGGCATCTTCTTTTAGGGCAAATTTACGTAATAAATATTCAGTAATAGGCTGTGGACAATTATCTGCGACTTCTAAACGTACCGCTTTACCAAAACGACGCGAAAATAAGCCGCCCTTTAAAGCCAACGCCAAATCGTCCGCATCTTCATCTACCGTTAAGTCGGCATTACGCGTGACACGGAATTGATAACAGCCCGTTGCAACCATGCCTAAAAATAGCTCGGTAACATGCTCATGAATAATTGCCGATAGCAATACGTGCTGATCGCCGCCATTAGTCAACTCATCAGGCAAGCGCACAACACGCGGCAATGAGCGTGGCGCAGGTACAACCGCTAAGGGAATTTGACGACCAAATGCGTCTTTACCTTCTAAGGAAACAATAAAATTAAGGCTTTTATTGACTAAACGCGGGAAAGGATGGGCAGGATCAATACTAATCGGTGTAAGAACAGGTAAAACCTGCTCACGAAAATACTGTTTTACCCATGTTGCTTGCGCTTCGTTTAATTCATCACGTTTGAGAAAGCGAATATTTTCCGCCGCTAATGCTGGTAACACGTCATCATTCAAAATACGATATTGTTTTTCAACGGCACGATGACAGGTGTCGGCAATCTTTTTTAAGACATCTTGTACCAACATGCCGTCGGAAGACGTTGAGGTAATCGCAGGATCAAATGCCAATTGTTGCAATAATCCAGCGACGCGAATTTCGAAAAACTCATCCAAATTACGACTAAAAATCAGCAAGAAATTTAATCGCTCCAACAACGGATGCCGAGGATCAATCGCTTGCTCTAATACCCGTAAGTGAAAATCTAAAATACCGAGTTCACGATTAATGTAATAGTCGGGGTTATTCAAATCAACAACAGACTCTGTCGTCATGATGCTACGTCTCTAAAAAGATAATTTATATACTGACTGCTGATGCGACAGCCCACATTAAAATATGACAACTTAATGACATTTTAATGACTTACGCGGTTATCGCTTATTTGCTCACATTTCAGCCGCTTTAGGCGGCTTTATGTTCACAAAACGCACTAATCGCGGTGCGATGCGTAAGTCCTGAGTTTAATGACGAAAACTAGGGATAATCCGCATAATACATCCGCCGCTGAATAATACGCGATTTGCGTAATAAACGACGATCCGAGCGATTTTTATCGAAATAACGAGGATTCGGCACCATTGCGGCTAATTTTGCCGATTCACCTGCCGATAGATTGCGTGCGCTTTTGCGATAATAATGACGCGCTGCGGCCTCAGCACCAAAGACGCCATTACCCCACTCAATGACATTCAAATAAATTTCAAAAATCCGTCTTTTCGACATCATTTTTTCCATCATGATAGTAATGGCCGCTTCTTCTAATTTTCGCCACGGGGTTTTCTTACCTGATAAAAATAGGTTTTTCGCTAACTGTTGCGAAATCGTTGAGCCACCCGCCACAATTTTGCCTTTTTTTAGATTTTTTTCCCATGCCGTTTGAATACCTTCCCAATCAAAGCCGTCATGGTCTAAAAATTTGGCATCTTCAGACGTAATTAACGCTTTTTTGAGATTAGGGGAGATTTGGTTGTAGGCAATCCAACGATGTTTTAACTCCGCTTCGGGGTCTTTACTTTGTAACACTTGTAGCTGTGTTTCCATAAAAGCACTGCTTTCGGGATTATGATCAATCCACCAATACACATGCGCCACTAACCACAATTGATAAGCGACAAATAAAGAAATAACAAGCAAGCAGACACGAAAGATAATGGCACGTAAAGTCATAAGAAAAGTGTTCTTTATGGGCGATATTGCACCGAAATAGAGGCATCGCTGACAGGGCCATTAATAAATACATCATTACCAAAAAACGTGCCTGCTTTTTTTAAGATTGATAAACTTGCTTCACTCATATCGTCTGATTGTTCTAGCGATTCTTTTGTTTTTTTCTCAGGCGTATTTCCTGCTAAATTTTCCGTGACCTGCTGTTCTATGTCAGGGCTAAAGCTTAACTTCAAGCCATTACCAATGGCGGCCTCTCCCAGCACAGAAGGTTCAAGTGGTTTTAAGGGGAAACTTTGTGCCGTTGTCCGTTGATAACGCAGTGTCTCTTGATAGATTGGATGTAAAAAACGCTTTGCTGCCTCAATCGCCATTTCTAAGTCTTCTGGCCCTGAAATCACCAATGGCGGCAGATAGGTATCAACTAGGGGACTCATTTCTGGCGACTTAATCGGCATAACACTGATTTTTGATGACTCTGTATTCGATTTTTCGCTTAATTGAATATTAATAACAATCGAGTCAGCAAATTTCTTTTCTAATTCTAATTGTTTTTTATATGCATACACTGCCGCCAAAAATTCATTGTAATTTGCATAGTTTTCTAAACGAGGACGAGGAGTTACCTCTTCAGCAAAGACAGGATTAACAACTAACGCCATAAAGACTGCGAAAACAATACGCCTCATGATGTCATCTCCCGACTAAATAGAATGCTGAACGTGTTATTTTTAGAATAAGCTCACTCGAACAGCAAGTACAACGCAACGGTACGCTCTTGGCATTGTACAACAAAGCTAACAAAATCCCAATTTGCTCACCATGAGAACGAGGCGTTTTATGGTGTTTAAGGACAGGCTTAAAATCTCTGTCCCACATCATGGCTATTTATGGTGTTGATGATAACTCATGAATATAAGCATACTGCAATTTTTGATAGCTTGGCTCGCCAATAATCTTACGCAAGCCTTTGAGGGTGTTGTATGGATGCTCTTGTATCAAAAAATTAACTGCCGTTGCAGGAATACGTCCACCAGGATCGGCATGACCCGACATGGTTACTTCAACCATGCCATTTGCTAATGGTTTGAACGACCAATAACCTTGCACCATAGGCATGCGTAAACAACAATTTTTTACAGGATAATTAGCCGCATTAGGGGACTCGCTGCTATCAATACGTACTTTTGCTGTTTTGGTGTCTTGGGCAATACGCACATCAACTAAGGCTTCACGATCCGTAAATGGCCAAGGAAAATCAGTCACTACACGAATGGTAAATGCTTGATTGTTTTCACTACGCTGCAACACATCTATTTCGCTAGTACGATACAGCCAACGATTTGCATGCTCTGTATCTGTGATTAACCCGACCAATCCTGCCAATGTACTTTTTACTGTCGTTACCGCTTTAAAGCCATATAGTGAACTTTTTGGCACTTGATACGACCAAATTTTAATATTTTGCTTATCTAAAACCAGTTTTAAGTCCGTTGGTGCGTCGTCCGCCCACACCATGTTGATAAAACCTAACCATGCAATGAGAAATAGGGAAAACCAGCGCATAAGACGTACATCACTCTAAAGTAAATCAAGGCGTAAAGGACGGCATTCGCCCCAACATAAATTAGTATTATCGTACCAATGATAACAGTAATATGGTGTTTCTATTGTTGTTTAATGTCACTATTATTGGGATGTGTTTGCGGAAACAACGACAGCACGCTTCCCCAAAATAAGCCCACCCATGCACCATATAAATGCGCTTGAAATAACACATGACCACCAATCACATCGGCGGTGACAGATATACCTTGCCCCATATTTTCCGTCAGTAGTTTTAATGTCACCAAACATGCTAATCCTACCGCAAAAAAACGTTCTTTTGGCTGCATCAATAGCTGCATTACCCCGACAACATACAGTGTATGAATCACCCCCGACAACCCAACATAGCCCGTTACCTGCGGTAAATACAGATACATCATGACACTAATAGTCAATGCACTGATGACCATCACAATGATCCATTGCCCAATTGATAACAATTGCTCAAACAACATGAGCACCAAACACACACCTAACATATTCAACAATAAATGACGGTCATTCAGATGAATAAAATGCGCCGTTAATAATCGCCAATACTCACCGTCAGCAATACTTTGGCGATTAAAGGCAAAATAATTAACACCTAGATATTGTGTTGCTATTAACAATAGCCACAAAGCTAAAATAAATAATAAAACCGGATGTTTCATGAAATCACCCAAAACAAAAGCCGACACAAAGGTCGGCTTTTGTTATTGCTCAATGATGTTACTTTGCATAGAAGAACAAAGGAACATATGCGACCAGCAACAACACGGGTGCCATAACAATTAGGGGTAAGACCCAACGCTCATATTTGTAATAAAAGCTAAGGTGTCGAACTTCTGCATCGGCTTCGTCCATTTCTTTTTCACCAACCACCTGTCGTGTTAACAGTTGGTTTAATGCAACAGGAGGCGACAAATAACCCAACTCAAATGCCGTTAACACGATCATCCAGAAGTGAATCGGGTCAATACCATTGTTATAGGCAACGGGTGCAACCGTCGCAGATACCAAAATTACCGCGCCAAATGGATCCATTACCATACCAACGAAGACCAATAAGCCGACTAAAATCGTTATCGCCAAATAAATATTGTCAAACGTATGTGGCACAGAATCCATAATACCCGAACGTTCAATCACACCGCCCACGCTAACAGACAATGCCATTAACATAATTAACGCACCAATATGACCAATAGTGTCATTAGTGGCAACACGCACACCTTCTTCAAAACCAATACGACGCTCTTGAATTTCAGGGGCAACATCGGCAGCAGGCTCACGACGAATTTTATCAAACCATACCACCGCCAACATAATAAACGGCAGAATCATTGGGGCCGTAAATTCGTCAAGTTTGGTATCCAAGATATAGCGATAAACCATCACCACAACAATCGCAATCACAATATAGGAAGAGACTGGCACAAAAGCTCGCATTGACTGAGGAAGCGCAATCGCAGGTCTTTCCAGCCTAAATTTATCCTTTGCAATGATCAAAGAAACAATCAAAAACATGGTTGAACTGAGCAAAAATACATGAATACCGTTATCGTACAACAAAGAGGTTGTGACTTCTTTGTTTAAAGCAGCAATTACCACCACCAATAAACAAGGGCTTAACACCACACCTAACGAGCCTGACATCGCGGTAGCTGCCAACGCATATTGACGACGCGCACCTGACGCAAAAACCTCTTTATAAATAACAGCACCCGCCGCAATCACAAAAATACCTGATGCACCTGTGTAAGCAGTGGGAATCGCGGCCGCCAATAAAATAATGTACGTCAAGACTTCAGGTGAGAATTTCCATGGCCGAACAATATTTAAGAATAAGTCCACAACACGAGTTTGTTTGAGTAACATACCGACCCAAATATACAAAGCTAAGTTCAAAAATACGCCCGACAACTCCATCATTTGGCCTAAATAAATTGCCAAACCAGAATAATGTGATTGGAATAAGAAATTAAAGCCCGATGTCATCGCCATGAAAGCATATAAAGGCACAGATAGTAGTGCCATACCGACACTTCCCCCTTCTGTTGCCTCTACAGGCGGTTTAATTAAGCTTTTAATACTAATACCAATGATTGTCGTGAATAACATCACCCACAAATAATTAATAACGGGATATTCTATTGGAATACCCGAAGCGACTTGCAACTGCCAGTAAGAAATACTGGATGCTAGCAGTAAAAGGTTACCGACAATCATAGCGATCGAATAAACTTTGAAGTCCATTTTAGTTGAAGGAGGACGCAAACCAATGTGATGCAAATTCAATGTCGTTGATACCGCAGCAATCGCCACCATCAAAATTAAAATAACAGCACGATTTTCCGTACCAAAATGGAATAAGCCAAAAAATGCCGTTTCGGTGGCACGATACGCTTTTAGTTCAGGCGTAATATTTTTACTGAGATTAGTGTAAGCAACAACTTTTTCACCGCACAGTTCTTTGGCAGTAGTCAGTGATTGACGGATTGCTTCAGGATCAACCACATCATCGGCAAATAAACTATCAATATCACCTGTTGCCGCAGGCGCGGTTAGCTGCTTTTGTAATAACGCTTCAATATCAGCATTAGGGTCACAATCAGGCTTCACAGGATCAGCACGTAACATAAAGTACTGAACCCCTGTCGCGGGATCGCCAAATAGTTTTTCGCCCATCCGTAATAATTGGCCGTGGATCATCTCCCCTGTACCAATGACTAGCGTCAACATGAGCAATAGAAAAATAGGCAGACTCGACACCCACTCTGAAATAGAGCGGTTAAATAATACAGGCTTATGGTTCATGTTTTCCTGCTTCTTGTTTTGTGATTTTAGTGATGCCGACCCTAGTTATTGATAAGGCGAGCAACTCCCTATATTGTTTTTACACTCGTTAAAAACAATTTTTTTCAGCCTTTGATACAGCTTGGTTTTTAATAAGGCGATATGACTTATACGACTGGTCCATTATCACATGTATTTTCTTAGAATCACAATGACATCACAAACATCAATTGCAATCGTCAAGGTCAACTGCCAACACCATGAAGACTTACACGGTTACTGCTTATTTACTCACATTTCAGCCGCTTTAGGCGGCTTTATGTTCGCAAAACGCGCTAATCACGGTGTGATGCGTAAGTCCTACTAAACACAAAAGCCGACTCGAAAGTCGGCTTTTGCTTACATCATCACAACTTATTTAGCGTAAAAAAACAACGGTAGATAAGCCACGATTAACATACCAATCGTCATCACAATGACGGGTAAATTCCAACGCTCATAGCGACGGTAAAAACCTAAGTGTTTGACTTCGGCATCCGCTTTATCAATTTCCACCTCACCAATAACTTGGCGTGCCAATAATTGATTCAAGGCAACAGGCGGCAACAAATAGCCTAATTCAAACGCGACCAACACCATCATCCAAAAATGAACAGGGTCAATACCATTAGCATAAGCCATCGGCGCAAGGGTGGACGATACGAGAATCACCGCACCAAATGGATCCATCACCATGCCCAAGAGAACTTTTACCACAACTAGGAAGGTCATCGCGATCCAAACGTTGGCAAAGTGTTGTGGTGCGTAGTCCATTAACTCTGCACGCTCAACAAAACCGCCGACACACAACGATAAGCCCATCAGCATAATCAACGCGCCAATATGGCCAATTGTTTCATTCGTGGCCAAACGCACTGCTTCTTCAAAACCAATACGACGCTCTTCCGGTTTTGCATCGACAACAGGCGGTGCAGAAATATCAACTTTTGGCTCACGGCGAATCTTATCAAACCAAACAATGGCTAATAAAATAAACGGTAAAATCATCGAGGAGGTAAATTCGTCTAATTTTGTATCCAGCACAAAACGATAAATACCGACCACTATCAACGTAATAGCAATATAAGGTGAAACATTGGCAAAGGCGCGAGCAGAACCCGGTAAAGCATCTTTAGGACGCGCTAAACGGAATTTATCTTTAGATGCAATTAACGACACAATTAAAAACAAAGTGGACGTTAAGAAGAAAACGTGGACACCCCAAGAATAAAGAATCGTTGTGGTCACTTCTTTATTCATGGCAGCAATAATCACCACCAACAAACAAGGACTTAACACGACACCTAACGAACCTGACATCACCGTTGCTGCTAAGGCATATTGACGGTTTGCACCTGAGCTTAATACTTCACGATAAATAACAGCACCCGCCGCGATCACAAAAATACCCGACGCACCTGTATAGGCCGTAGGAATAGCAGCACCTAATAAAATAATGTAAGTCAAGACTTCGGGTGAAAACTTCCACGGACGGAAAATATTCAAAAACATATCAACAACACGGGTCTGTTTTAACAACATACCACACCAAATATAGAGTGATAAGTTCAAAAACATACCCGCCAACTCTTTCATTTTGCCCAAATAAATCGCCAAACCTGAGTAATGTTGTAATGATAAGAAGAATATACCTGTGACTGCTGCCATAGTGGCATAAATTGGTACTGCCAACAAAGCAGAGCCGATACCCCCCCCTGTTGGAACATCTTTCGGCGGTGTAAAAAACTGATAAATACTAATACCAATCAAAGCAACAAATAACAGCATCCAAATATAATGAATAATTGGCAACTCCATTTCCAGTCCCGTAGAGACCTCTAATCGCCAATAAGAAATGGTGGACGCTAACAGTAAGATATTTGCAATGACCATAGATACCGCATAAACCTGAAAGTCGATACGGGTTTTCGGTGGTCTTAATACAATGTGGTGGCGAGCTAACGTGGTGGTGATTGCCGCAATAGCAACCATTAGCACCAACAGAACGGGTCTATTTTCAGTGCCGAACTTAAAAATACCAAAAAACGAAGTTTCTACCGAGCGATAGGCTTTCAGAGCAGGCGTAATCAGCTTGATACCATTTTCATAATTAGTAAACTTTTCTTTACACACCGTTTGCGCCATTAAAATCCCTTGGCGGATTGCTTCAGGATCAGGCGCGGCGGCTGTTGCTGAATCATCAGCAAAAAGTGAATCCACATCACTCATAGGACCTGTTGGTGCGGCAAGTTGTTTTTGCACTTCCGCCTCAACGTTAACATTCGGATCGCAGTCGGTTGGTTTTACGGGGTCTGCACGCAGCATAAAATACTGTACGCCCGTTTTAGGATCACCAAAAAAATGTTCACCCATACGCAATAATTGGCCATGGATCATTTCTCCCGTACCAATCACTAACGTTAATATGAGTAACATAAAAACAGGCAAACTTGACAACCACTCATTCGAAGAGCGATTAAACAACACAGGTTTATGATGATGATGATCCATAGATTCCAACTTCTTGTTTTACCGTAAATTTACACGCACAAATAACGATAAAAACGACCCCGTTATTTACTGCACCTTAAAGTGTTTTACTCTAAATTTTCACTACACTCCGCACTTTGCGGCTCAATTTGGCAACGTACTTTTTTCAACAACGACATCATGCGTTTGTCATAAGTGCCATTCTTGGTTAAATCAATACGTGCTGAGCGCATCAAGGCAAAATACCGAGGACGATCGGTATCGGGAATGTGTAACCAATACTTCGGGTTAATGTCACGCTCGTAGCGTTGTACTATAGCAAGCACACGGTCAAACTGACTTGATAAATACTGACGAGATTGTTGTCCATAACCTTCGGGGAAACGATCTTTACGAATAACGACTTGGAGAAAAACCTGCGCCAAAACAAAATCAGGAATGCCACCTTTTGTGCCCAAACCACGATACAACTCTAAGGGTCGATATGCCGTGGCAGGTGCAGCAATAATATCCACCACGCCATTATTAAATTTTGAGCCAAAATTACTAATATCCGATGGTACTGCTTGTGCGCCCACTCGTTGAACTAATTGAGACTGAGACTTGTCATAATCAAAAACAGCGATTTTTTTACCTGCTAATTTTCCGACTTCATCAATTTCACGATTATTCAAGAAAAAGTAAGCTGACCCCATCGGCATAACGCCTGCAACCTCATAGTTGCCTTGCTGCATTAAACTTGCCGCTTTAGGAGAACTAATCGTTGCAACCACTGCTTTGAGATGTTTGTAAGAAGGAATAGCACCTATAGACTCCAAACTGCCCGCAAAGGTATTAAAAGGCTTGGCACGCAAGCCTGTTATAACCGCTGCATCACATTGACCAACACGAAAATCTTCGGTCGCTATTTTCTCATCACTATAGGCTTTAAGCTTTACGTCAACGCCCCACTCTCTCGCCGCAATGCGATAATCCTTCATTAAAGAATAATTATCGCCATTTGCCCCCATCAAGTCCCATACGCATACTGTACGCTGAACCAAGGCATCTGCATGAGCAACAGATGCCACAAGCCAAAGAGTAGCCAGACGAAATAAACCAACGAATTTCGGCGACAACATAACGCTAACACTCAACGATTAGAGTAGATCATCAATGGAAACACCGACGCTATCGGCAGAAGGCTTGTCATCCCAAAACTTGGTATAACCATCTTCTGGTGTGCGCGTGCCCGTTTTTTCTGTCCAATAACGATCCGAAATGGTTTGCACCATCATGCCGCCCATTGCATCTAATAAACGAAACCTTGGATTAACTGCCATATTGCTTGATGCACCATAGGTTTTTAATGCATCACGCAATAAGGCTTCGTCACCTTTGGCTTGTGCCGCTAACGCATAAATAGCATGAGCTAAACGCACACCTTTACGCTCACCAATGCGTGTTGCATCTTTCATTACCGTAAAGGGGTCTGGTTTGCCTTCGCTTGCACCGGGTAATAAAGACCATACTGCGGCACGAGTGGCCATCGGCACACCCCAATACTCAGCATTATCTAAACACGCCATACCACGCTCAACCACAGCGGCAACATCTTTAGGCACACCGACAATACCTTGAGCAGCAATATCGTTAACAACCGCCTGCATACCCGCAGCCATACCAATCAGATAGACCAACTTATCAAAGTCTTCTTTTAATGTTGGGCAAGATGCACCAATTTTGAAATTAAACTCTTTCTCAAAACGCTCAACAAAACGGCGATACGCTTCTTGTTGACGACGAGCCGCAAGTGCTGCCCAACGCTTTTGAGCAATACGTGCATCTTGAGCTTCTTCAATATTATTGGCACGTGAGGCACGCAAATAACGCAATTCATTTTCTAAGGCACGGTCTTCAGCACAGAGGCCAGCAGACACGTACATAAATACAGCCATTTTGGCAGGGTCTGCACCCATACCTTCCGTTGCTAAAATCATGGGGGTTAATGACTCGCCCGAGGCACAGGCCATCGGTGCGTCATCTAATTTAAGAATAGGTGGAACAATATTATTTTCAGTGAAACTGAGGGCAATCATTGCGCCTCCTTTCACAACTTGTGAACACCCCGACAATAGAGGCTGTATTCCAATCACCGTACAAATAGCACTTACACGTAAATAGTGCGAGAATTTCATCCCCTCTCTCCTAGACTTGTTGTTTTTAAGTTGCGTGTCAGCCTCAACAATAACACTAAGGCTTTCGTTTCACAAAGTCATGTTGACCGTTATCACATAAATCAGAACAGACATCCTTGTCTTTGGCGAGCTGTTAAACAGCGGCAACGTCTTTCATAGACAATTTAATACGGCCACGTTGATCAACATCCATGACGCGGACTTTAATCATTTGACCTTCTTTTAAGTAATCACTGACATTTTCAACACGCTGCGTGGTGATTTGTGAAATATGCACTAAACCGTCAGTACCCGGCATAATAGTAACAAACGCACCAAAATCAACCACTTTGGATACTAAGCCGTCATAAACTGCGCCCACTTCCACTTCCGCAGTAATGGCCTGCACTTTAGCTAAAGCAGCTTGAGTAGCACCTTTGGTTTCACCATAAATACGGACAAAACCATTATCTTCAATGTCGATCGTCGCTTTGGTTTCTTCACAAATCGCACGAATCGTGGCACCACCTTTACCAATAACATCACGAATTTTTTCGGGGTTAATTTGGATAGTGGCATAAGTCGGCGCGTGAATGCTCACGTCAGCACGTGCATTGGCTAACACTTCATTCATCGCAACCAAAATGTGCAAACGACCTGCACGCGCTTGATTGAGAGCAACTTCCATAATTTCTTCGGTGATGCCTTCGATTTTAATGTCCATTTGCAGTGCAGTAATACCATTGGCACTACCCGCCACTTTAAAGTCCATATCACCTAAATGATCTTCATCACCTAAAATATCGGAAAGAACCGCAAAACGCTCGCCTTCTTTCACTAAACCCATCGCGATGCCTGCAACGGGTGATTTTAACGGTACGCCAGCATCCATTAATGCCAAAGAAGCACCACAGACCGAAGCCATAGAGGACGAGCCGTTAGATTCAGTAATGTCTGAAACAACCCGAATCGCGTACGGGAATTTATCAGGTGCTGGCAACATGCGTTGTACACCACGACGCGCTAAACGACCATGACCAATTTCACGACGCTTAGGGCCAGACTCACGTCCTGTTTCGCCCACCGAATAAGCAGGGAAGTTATAATGCAACATAAAGTTGTCGGTGAAAGAGCCTTCTAAAGCATCAATCATCATGGAGTCACGAGTACCGCCCAATGTGGCTGTCACTAACGCTTGTGTTTCACCACGCGTAAATAAGGCCGAACCATGAACACGTGGCAATACGCCCACTTGTATATCTAAACCACGTACTGTATCTAATGCACGGCCATCAATACGAACAGAGGTATTGAGAATATTGTCACGTACGGTGCGGTATTTTAAGTCTTCAAATGCCGTTTCAACGTCATCAGCAGAGACATCTGCGCCTTCAACAGCGAATTGTGCCAACGCTTGCTTTTTGATTTCGCCGAGACGGGTATAACGTGTTTGCTTTTCGGAAATGGTATACGCTTCGGAAATTGCTGTTGCGAAAGCCTCTTTCAAACCGTCTTTTAAGGCTTGATTGCTTTCTGGCGCTTGCCATGTTGATACTGCTGGATTGACTTCTGCGGCAAACGCTTTGATGGCTTCAATCGCGACTTGCATTTCGTCATGACCGAACAACACAGCACCTAACATTTGGTCTTCGCTGAGTTCTTTCGCTTCAGATTCAACCATTAATACGGCTTTATCTGTACCCGCAACCACTAAATCTAAGTCAGAAGTCGCTAATTCTTTGTACGTTGGATTAAGAACATATTCGCCTTCGATATAAGCAACACGCGCACCTGCAATCGGACCATTAAAGGGGATGCCTGCAATGCTTAGAGCAGCCGATGTACCGAGCATCGCTGCGATATCTGGATCTAATTCACGGTCTGTAGAAACAACAGTCGCCGTTACTTGGACTTCGTTGTAATAACCTTCAGGGAATAATGGACGAATCGGGCGGTCGATTAAACGGGACGTTAAGGTTTCTTTTTCGCTCGCACGGCCTTCACGCTTGAAATAGCCACCGGGGATACGACCCGCAGCATAGGTTTTTTCTTGATAATTAACCGTTAATGGGAAAAAATCTTGACCAGACTTAGCAGATTTAGCAGCAACAACAGCAACTAAAACGGTCACACCACCCATCGTGACTAATACGGTATTGGCTTGACGAGCAATACGACCTGTTTCTAAAACGACTTGATGACGACCGAATAAAAACTCTTTTTTGACAATATTAAACATGCGACAGAAACTCCAGTTTTTTATGTTGGGCTGACATAACTCAGATTACGCCCATTCTTTTGGGACTTACGCGGTTATCGCTTATTTATTCACATTTCAGCCGCTTTAGGCGGACTTATGTTCACAAAACGCGCTAATCGCGGTGCGATGCGTAAGTCTAATTTTATGGAGGCCACTAAGAGTTGAGTGAGTAAAGACCCAAGTCTTAGTAGCCTCTCCATATTCTTTGAGCAATCAACAACAATAACGAAGGGGAGCAAAAGCTCCCCTTCGGCGGTTCTTAACGACGTAAGCCGAGTGTTTGAATCAAGGCAACATAACGGCTGCTGTCTTTACGATTCAAATAGTCGAGTAAACTACGACGTTGGTTAACCATACGAATCAAACCACGACGAGAGTGGTGATCGTGTTTGTGTGCTTTAAAGTGCGATTGCAAGTCGTCAATATGAGCTGACAACAAAGCAACTTGAACTTCAGGTGAGCCAGTATCTGCTTCACAACGAGCAAATTTCGCCATAATGGCGGCTTTATCAGCAACAGTTAAGGCCATGATCTTCTCCAATGAGATGCATAAATAAAGCACGCATAGCCGTGCATCTCTACAGCCAGCGCGCGGGGTATTTTATCTGTTCAGCGACTAATGTGCTATGACTTATTTTACTGACTTACACAAGCGGTCAGTCTGTCTTATTTTTGGGTTTTTAATAACCGTTTAGGAGCTAATAAACCATCTTCATCCATGACACCCAGACCTAAAAATCGTTGCTCAGGGTCAAATATTAATACTTCCCCTGTGGATGGCAAACCGTTGGCACGAACGGGTTGGCCTTGCATGAGATAATAGGTGGTATTTTCTGTCAGGGTAATCTTAGGCTTATCTGCCATTGCTGCCCACGGTGCTAACAATAACGCATCTAAGGCTTCAAAACCATGCTCGGCAACTTCACGCAGATGATCCAAGGTTAAATCGTTTTGCAATTGAAAAGGGCCACTCGCTAAACGTCGTAATTCAACGACATGTGCACCACAACCTAGTGCTTCACCAATGTCTTCCACCAAATTACGAATATAAGTGCCTTTACTACAGGCGACTTCTAATTCCCAAAATAACGGCTCGACGCTCAATAGCTCTAGACGATAAATGTGAATGGTACGAGCTTCACGTTCAACTTCAATGCCTTGACGCGCTAACTCATACAAGGGTTTACCGTCTTTTTTTAATGCGGAAAACATCGAAGGTATTTGTTGGAGTGTGCCGCGAAACTGCGCTAATACTTGCTCAATGTCGGCAGATGTCAAGTTCGGGATAGCGCGCTCAAGCGTCACCTCCCCTTCCGCATCCGCGGTCGTCGTTTTTTGACCTAAGCGCATTTTGGTACGATAGACTTTATCGGCATCTAATAAATGCTGCGAATATTTCGTCGCTTCACCCAAACAAATGGGTAACAAACCTGTCGCTAATGGATCTAGACTGCCTGTATGACCTGCTTTTTCCGCATTATATAAGCGTTTGACGTGTTGCAAAGCATGATTAGAGGTCATACCCAATGGTTTATCGAGCAAGATAATACCGTCAATGGGACGGCGAATTTTTTTGACTTGTTTAACTGTAGCCATGAAACCATTCAAAGGAGGGTAAAACGAAGGACAATATAGCGATAGCCGCCAAGAAGCAAGGCGAACTCCACATTAAAGGCAAAGTTCGCACGACACGATGATATTAGGCTTCGGGTGAAATATCGTCATACTCATCATGACTAGACACATCATCATTACCGTGTGCTAACTCATCAGCGGCAATAGCGTGCTGAATTAATTCGGCCATCCGATTACCACGTACCACGACTTCATCATAATGAAAACGTAAACGGGGAATCATCCGTACTTGCAGACTTTTACCTAATGCACCGCGTAAAAAGCCAGAGGCTTTATTTAACACAGCAATACTGGGTGTAGGATCAAAATCCAACTCTTTACCCAAGACGGTGACATAAATTTCGGCATAGCCCATGTCTTTACTGACTTTTACCGCAGAAATGGTCACCATGCCTAAGCGTGGATCTTTTAACTCAGAACGAATCAGTCCAGCGACTTCACGCTGAATTTGATCCGCTAAACGTTGCATGCGTTGGCTCACACGAACCCTCTTTTTCAACGCGTTTTATCTCTAAGTTGGCGAAATAAAACGACTTTACATAGTGGTAAGAGCAGTTAATAAACTGCCCTTACGTTAACACTCACAACCCATTAGGTCTTACAAGGTGCGTTTGATGTGATGAACTTCGTAGACTTCAATTTTATCGCCTGTGCGAATATCGTTGTAGCCTTTAACAGCCATACCACATTCCATGCCGTGTCGAACTTCTTGCAAATCGTCTTTAAAGCGACGCAAGGATTCTAACTCACCTTGGAATACCACAACTTCATCGCGTAAAACACGAATCGGTTTGTGACGGTAGACTATCCCTTCCAACACCATACAACCTGCAGCGGCACCAAAACGAGAAGAACGGAATACTTCACGAACTTGCGCCACACCCAGAATATTTTCACGACGCTCTGGTGTTAATAGGCCAGACATCGCCGCTTTGACATCATCAATCATTTCATAAATGATGCTGTAATAGCGTAAGTCAATTTCGTCTTGTTGGCATTTCAGACGTGCGGCATTATCAGCACGCACATTGAAGCCTAAAATAACGGAATTTGTTGATTCAGCTAACGTGACATCCGACTCAGAAATCGCGCCAACACCCGAACTTACGATACAAACACGAACGTCAACAGTCGCTAAATCCGTTAATGCTTGAGTAATCGCTTCTAAAGAGCCACGCACGTCGGTTTTTAATACCACGTTAACAGCAGCCGCTTCTTTTTGCCCCATGGTGGCAAAAATATTCTCAAGACGCATATTTTGTTGACGAGTCAACTTGTCTTGACGTTCTTTATTGGCACGGAACTCAGCCACTTCACGCGCTTTACGTTCATCGTCAACCACCATGAACTCATCGCCTGCATTAGGAGCTTCAGGTAAACCTAAAATCTCTACAGGGATAGACGGGCCAGCCGATTTAGTTGGCAAGCCATTTTCATCTGTCATTGCGCGGACACGGCCATAATGTTGACCAGCCAAGACGAGATCGCCAGTGCGTAACGTACCTTTTTGAACGAGAACACTTGCAACCGCACCACGACCTTTATCAATACGCGATTCAATGACAACACCTTGAGCAGAGCCTAACTCAACCGCCGTTAATTCTAACAATTCAGCTTGGTTTTGAATCGCTTCTAACAACGCGTCAATACCTTCACCCGAATGTGCCGAAACTTTAACGATTTGGGTATCACCGCCCCACTCTTCTGGGACAACACCTTTCACCGATAACTCATGTAACACACGATCTGGATCAGCAGAGGCTTTATCCATTTTGTTGATCGCAACAATCAATGGCACACCTGCGGCACGCGCATGATCAATGGCTTCAGCGGTTTGTGGCATCACGCCATCGTCCGCAGCAACGACTAGAATGACAATATCCGTTGCCTTGGCACCACGGGCACGCATTGAGGTAAATGCAGCATGGCCTGGGGTATCAAGGAAGGTAATGACACCGCGCGGCGTGGTGACATGGTAAGCACCAATATGCTGTGTAATACCACCCGCTTCGCCAGCCGCCACTTTAGCGCGGCGAATGTAATCCAATAACGACGTTTTACCGTGGTCAACGTGACCCATAATGGTAACGACAGGTGGACGAGTAATACCATCACCATCGTGAGCCATTTCGTCTTTTAAGGCATCTTCCGCAGCACTAGAGCTGACATACTTCGAAGTATGTCCCATTTCTTCAACAACTAATGCGGCTGTTGCTTGATCGATAGCTTGATTCTGAGTGACAACTTCACCCATTTTCATTAAAACTTTAATCACTTCTTTGGCTTTAACGGCCATTTTTTGCGCCAAATCAGCCACCACAATGGTGTCACCAATCGCAACTTCATACACTTGTTTTTCAACAGGCTTTTCAAAACCATGCTGTTTAGACAGTGCAGAACTTAACATGCGATTAGCGGGACGGAAGCTTTGCTCTTCCTCACGCTTTTTGCCACCTTTGGATTTACCACCACGGCCTGATGTATTACCACCACGACGAATCTCACGATCTTCGCGCGCAAATGAGTCTTCATAGGCACTGCCCACCAAACCACGCGCTAAGGGGACATCTTCAACTTTAACTTCACTACGCACAGCAAGCTCAGCCGCAATTTTTTGTGCTTGCTCAAGCGTACGTTGGCGCGCTTTTGCTTCCGCTTCACGACGCAAAGCCTCTTCTTGCTTACGCTTAGCTTCTTCGGCTACTCGTTGCTTGGCTTGCTCTGCTTCTCGTTTCGCTTTGGCTTCAGGCGACTCTTCTTTCTTTTCAGCTTTTAACGCGCCTGCTTTAGGCACTGCTAATTTTTTATCACGCGGGTCTTTTGATTGAGAGGCCGCAGCTACGGCTGCTTGACGCGCCTCTTCTTCTGCTGCCTGACGTGCCGCAAGTTCTTCAGCCGCTTGACGTGCTGCTGCTTCCTCTGCTTGACGCTTGGCTATTAAGCGCGCTTCTTCTTCTGCGGCTTTACGCGCAGCTTCTTCGATTGCAGCTTGGCGCAAGGTTTCGAGAGAAACCTCACCCTCAGTCGGCTTAATAAACGTACGAGTCTTCCGCACTTCAACGTTAACTGTTTTTGCTTTACCGCCCGAAACAGGCGTTTTAATCGTGCTGAGTGTTTTACGTTTCAAGGTGATTTGTTGATTATCACCCGAGACATCACCGTGACTTCGTTTAAGATAAGAAACCAATTGCTGTTTTTCAGCATCGGAAACTAAACTATCCGCGCCACGAGCAGGCAATCCTGCTTCTTTAATTTGTACTAATAGCGTTTCTACTGAGCGTTCAACGATTTGCGCTAGTTGTTTGACAGTTATTTCAGCCATGTGGCGCGTCACTCCAAAACTTTTAAGACTTACGCGGGTAGTTTGTCATTTCCGCACAGACGAGATATGAAATATGTCGTGAGGCGATGAGACGAAAAACTGACACTGGGTTGCACGTAAGTCCTGATTTCTACGGGTTAGATTACAGAAACCAAGGCTCACGAGCTTTCATAATCAGCTGTGCTGCCACGTCCCCTTCCAAACCATCAATACCGACAATATCGTCAATCGCTTGTTCTGCAAGGTCTTCCATGGTGATGACCCCGCGCGCTGCCAACGCATAAGCAAGTTTACGATTCATGCCTTCCATCGCCAGCAAATCATCGGCTGGCTCGGCTTTCTCTTGAGAAACAAGAGCTTGCGTCAATATTGCATCTTTTGCACGCTGACGTAAGGAGCTCACCATTTCTTCATCAAAATCAACAATTGCTAACATTTCTTCAATGGGCACATACGCCACTTCTTCGAGTGTCGTAAAACCTTCATTCACCAAAATAGTCGCTAAATCTTCGTCAACCTCTAACAAGCGAACAAACTCATCAACAAATTTTTGCGATTCGGACGCTTGTTTCGAGTTCGCTTCATCAACAGTCATGACGTTTAAACGCCAACCTGTTAACTCAGACGCTAAACGGACATTTTGTCCAGAGCGACCAATGGCCTGCGCCAACTGATCTGCTTCGACCGCCACATCCATTGAGTGCGCATCTTCATCAACGATGATAGAGACCACTTCTGCTGGCTGTAAGGCATTAATGACAAATTGCGCTGTATTATCATCCCAAAGTACGATATCAACACGCTCGCCACCTAATTCAGCCGTCACGGCTTGTACACGCGTACCGCGCATACCAACACACGCACCAACGGGGTCAATACGATGATCGTTAGTTTTTACAGCGATTTTAGCGCGAATACCTGGGTCACGAGCCGCACCTTTGATTTCGATGATTTCTTCACCAATCTCAGGCACTTCTTTGTGGAATAATGATATTAACATTTCAGGACAGGTTCGTGACAATAACAATTGCGCACCACGACCTTCTGCATTGACCGCATAAAGAATACTATTGACACGTTCTTTGACGCGAAAGTTTTCTTTCGTCATCATTTGTTCACGCGCTAAATAGCCTTCAGCGTTATTACCCAAGTCAACAATGATACCGTCACGGGTGATTTTTTTCACTTCACCTGACAATAACTCACCAACACGCAATTTATATGCGTCAACGACTAAAGCGCGTTCAGCTTCACGAATTTTTTGAACAATCACTTGTTTCGCAGTTTGGGCAGCAATACGACCAAACTCGATAGAAGGCACTTGCTCTTCAACGACATCACCAATGTTTAAACCGCGCTCAGCAACATCACTAATTGCCAATTGTTGCGCTGGCATTTCATGATCTTCATCAGCCATCACCGTCCAACGGCGAAACGTATCGTAATCACCCGTTTTACGATTGATACTGATACGAGCATCCATCTCTTCGATGTTGTATTTTTTCTTTGTGGCTGCCACTAACGCTTGTTCAAGCGCCTGAAAAATAGCTTCGCGTGCAATGCCTTTTTCATTACTGACGGACTCGACCACCAATAAAATTTCTTTGCTCATGCTACTGCCCTGATACTATGAAATCGTTTAGACGCTGGGAACCAAATTGCCCTTGTCAATTTGTGCGAAAGGAATGCGAATGACTTGATCTTCAAAACTCAACTCAATAGCATCGTCAGTCACGGCTTGAATGACACCTTTATAACGGCGACGAGCATTAATCGGAGCGACTAAACGCAAGGAAACTTCACTAGCGACAAAACGCTGATAATGCGCCAAGGTATATAAGGGACGATCCCAACCCGGAGAAGAAACCTCTAAGGTGTATTCACCTGCGATGGGATCTTCAACATCTAGAATACCGCTCACTTGATGACTCACTATCGAGCAACCTTCAACGGTAACGCCCTCTGGACCATCAATATAAATACGCAACACTGAACGCTTGCCCTGCGGGAAAAAATCTAAGCCCCACAATTCAAAACCACACGCTGCCACAGCAGGTGCCAACATCGTTGTTAGCGTTTGGACTTTTTGCGAAACCGCCATGCACAAACCTCAAAAACAAAAAATGGGCGTGAACGCCCATTCTCATCAAGTTAAAAATTAAGATTTAACCTGCTTTTAGGTGCAAAAAAGCCCACATAAAAGTGGGCTTTCAAGACCTCGAATATGGTAGCGGGGGCTGGATTTGAACCAACGACCTTCGGGTTATGAGCCCGACGAGCTACCAGACTGCTCCACCCCGCAACATCAAGTGCGCTACTATAACTAGAACACTGTACTCTGTCAAACGTTTTTTTGTTTAACTTCGAGGACTTACGCAAAATACTTCGCTTCGTCCTCTTCTTACATCAACCCTACTATTAAAACAGACTCTGGTATATCCGTTTTAATATGGTGCGGAAGGGGGGACTCGAACCCCCACAGCTTTCGCCACTACCACCTCAAGGTAGCGTGTCTACCAATTCCACCACTACCGCAACAGGGCGACTACTTTACTGGATTTACAGGAGGATTACTAGCCTCTACAGGAGTAGAAGTCGCAGGAATATCATTATTCGTCGGTGCAACTGGCGCAACAGGTGTCACCACTGGCGCTTTAGCCGCTTCTACAGGTGCAGCAGGTGTTGTACCCGTTGGAATGTCACTGTTTGCAGGTTTAACGGGTGCTTTTTGTGTGGCTGCGGGCAACACTAACGAACCATCAACGTGTTTCTTTGCGTAAATAGCCAAGGTTAAACTGGTCACAAAGAAAACCAAGGCCAAGCCTGCGGTGAGCTTTGTTAAGAAGCTAGCAGAACCTGCACTACCAAATACCGTTTGTGAGCCACCAGCACCAAAAGAAGCACCCGCATCGGCTCCTTTGCCTTGCTGCATCAAAATAAAAAATGTCATCACAGTAGCAACGATAACATGCAAGACTAAAATAAAATTTTCCATGCGCTTAACCTACAATTGACGCTTTTGCCGCGTGGCAAATGGCTAAAAAATCACTGGCGACGAGAGACGCGCCCCCTACCAATGCGCCATCTATGTCGGGCATGGCAAATAAAGAGGCGGCATTATCGGCTTTTACACTGCCGCCGTAAAGGATACAGAGCTTTTCTGCGATGTTTTTATTGTGAGTAGCCACTAATTGCCGTAAAAATTGATGTACAGCTTGCGCATCTTGTGGTGTTGCAGTTTTCCCTGTTCCAATTGCCCAAACAGGTTCGTAGGCAATAACCGCTTGTGATAGTGCTTCTATACCACAGTGCTCTATCACGACACGGAGTTGCCGACTGACAACCTGCTCGACCTGCCCTGCTTCGCGTTCAGCAAGACTTTCACCAACACAAATGATGGGTTGAATACCCTGCTCTTGGAGACGTAAACATTTTTGCGCGACAAGTTGGTCGGTTTCACCATAATATTGACGGCGTTCAGAATGACCAACGATGCCATAAGTCACCCCGACATCCGCAAGCATAGTCGCAGAAGTTTCACCTGTGTAAGCCCCTTTTTGGGCTTCACTGGCAACATTTTGTGCCGCCAAAGCAATCGCACTGCCTGTCAGTTGTTGGCGAGTCGCCGATAAATAGAGGCTTGGTGGCGCAATCGCAACAGCAACACCCTCTGTCTGACCTAATAATGCCTGTATTAAGGTGCTATTACTGGCAAAAGTACCGTGCATTTTCCAATTGCCAACGACTAATGGTGAACGCTGTTGAATCGTCATAACAAAATTCTCGTTTAACCTAATGCTTTACGAACTTGATCCGCTAAATCTTGGCAAATTCGGCTAATTTGCTGCTGATGCTCACCTTCAACCATGACACGAATCAGTGGTTCTGTCCCTGATGCGCGCAACAACACACGACCTCGTGCACCCAACTCGCGCTCAGCTTGTGCAACTGCCGCCGCAATATCCTCATTAAGCATCGGATCAGATTTTTGAGCAATTTTAACGTTGATGAGTTGTTGTGGAAACTTAGTCATGCCTTGGCGTAACTCATGTAACGAGTGACCACTTTGCACAACCGCGGTTAATACTTGTAAAGCAGCAATAATGGCATCACCCGTCGTTGTTTTATCGAGACAAACAATGTGTCCTGACGACTCACCGCCTAATGTCCATCCACGCTTGCCAAGCTCAGCCATGACATAACGATCGCCGACTTTGGCACGTACAAAATCTAAGCCCATGTCACGAAGAGCTACTTCCATGCCCATATTGCTCATTAATGTGCCAACAACACCTTCTAAACTCGGATTATCTTGCTGACGGGCACGGGCAATCATGACAATAATTTCATCACCATCGACTACTGAGCCTGTATGGTCAACCATGACAATACGGTCACCATCACCATCAAAAGCAATACCTAAATCCGCTTTGTTAATTAAAACCGCTGCTTGTAAGGCTTGGGGATGAGTAGAGCCACACTCGTCATTGATGTTCATACCATTCGGTTCACAGGCGACCGTGATTACTTTGGCACCGAGTTCACGAAATACCGCTGGCCCCACTTGATACGTTGCGCCATGCGCACAATCAACAACAATTTTTAGCCCTTTCAAATTAAGGTGATAAGGGAAACTGGCTTTACAAAACTCGATATAACGACCGCGCGCATCTTCTTGACGCAGGGTTTTACCCAAGGCATTGGGATTGTCGATGGTCATTGGCTTATCAAGCCACTCTTCTATTTGTAGTTCAACATCATCGGGCAGCTTTTTACCGAATGAAGAGAAGAACTTAATACCATTATCATAATAAGGATTGTGGGAAGCAGAAATCACAATACCCGCACTAGCATGAAAGGCACGCGCTAGATGAGCAACTGCGGGCGTTGGCATTGGCCCTAATAAACGCACATCAACACCCGCCGCAGATAAACCCGACTGTAATGCCGACTCCAAAAGGTAGCCAGACAAACGGGTATCTTTACCAATAACAACGGAGGGTTGGCCACTCGCTGCCAGCACTTTACCTGCCGCCCAACCTAACTTCATGGCAAATTCAGGGACAATAGGAAACTCGCCGACCAAACCACGAATACCATCAGTGCCAAAATACTTACGTGTCATCATATTAATTCCTTAATTTTCATCGCTGAAACCACCGCAATCGCGTCTTTTGTCGCTCTTACATCATGAGTTCGGACGATATTTGCGCCATTTATCACGGCAATTGTGGCTGCGGCAACGCCTGCGTACAAACGTTCGTCAACGGCAGCACCACCTAAAATTGTTCCCAACATACTTTTACGCGACATTCCCACTAATAAAGGAAGATGAAATGTCTCAAACTCGGCGAGTCGTCGTAAAAGTTCCAAATTATGGCTGAGTGTCTTACCAAAACCAAAGCCTACGTCTAATAATAACTGTTCACGACAAATACCAACAGCGAGACAGGCATCAATGCGCTGTTGTAAAAACACTTTTACTTCTTCAACAACTGATAAATAATGCGGCTGTTGCTGCATAGTATTCGGTTGACCCTGCATGTGCATTAAACAAATGGGTAAACCTGTCGCTGCGGCAGCCATTAATGCACCCTCACGCTGCAAGGCTCGAACATCGTTAATAATACCTGCGCCACGGTGTGCAGCTTCGGTGATGACCGCTGGAGTACTGGTATCAATAGAGACAATCACATCTAACTGTTGTTTGATGCGTTCAATGACGGGTAATAAACGGTCTAATTCTTGTTGCTCACTGACGGGATTGGCGTTGGGGCGTGTTGATTCAGCCCCAATATCAATAATGACTGCGCCCTCTCGAAGCATTAACTCGGCTTGACGCAAAGCGGCATCGACATGCAGATAACGTCCGCCATCCGAAAACGAATCGGGGGTGACGTTTAACACCCCCATAATGACAGGTGACGATAAATCGAGAAATTTATCGCCACACCTTAACGTTGCGCTCATGCTACACGCTAGTATCCGTATCTGGCCTGATGATCACTGACGGTTTCTCCGTCAAGCTAGAAGGACTGTGTGGAGGACGTGGCGGTTTTCCTGCCATCAAGTCATCAATTTGACCTGCATCAATCGTTTCATATTGCATCAAGGCACTTGCCATAGTTTCTAATATTTCACGATGCGTTTCTAATAAATGCCGTGCTTGGCCATAGCATTTATCAATCACCACACGCACTTCATTGTCGATATCCATTGCTGTTTGTTCGGAAACATTTTTACGCTGCGTAACGCTACGGCCTAAAAAGACTTCACCTTCATCTTCAGCATATAGCATTGGGCCTAGTTTTTGCGACAAACCCCACTTAGTAACCATGTTTCGTGCCAGTTCAGTGGCACGTTGAATATCGTTCGATGCACCTGTCGTGACGCCATCAAATCCTAAAGTTAACTCTTCTGCAATCCGCCCACCAAACAACACCGCAATTTTGCTTTCGATGTTCAGTTTTGACCATGAATAACGATCTTCTTCTGGTAAGAACATCGTCACACCTAAGGCGCGGCCACGTGGAATAATCGAGACTTTATAAACAGGATCATGATCGGGCAATAAACGCCCGACAATGGCATGACCTGCTTCATGATATGCGGTGTTACGTTTTTCTTGCTCTGACATCACCATCGATTTGCGCTCTGCACCCATCATGATTTTGTCTTTTGCCAGTTCAAACTCGCGCATATCAACCGTTTTATTGTTGGTGCGCGCTGCAAACAACGCCGCTTCGTTCACCAAGTTTGCTAAATCTGCACCCGAAAAACCCGGTGTACCACGTGCAATTAACTCAGGGTTCACATTTTCACCGAGCGGCACTTTACGCATATGCACTTTCAGGATTTGTTCACGACCACGAATATCGGGTAAGCCAACCATAATTTGACGGTCAAAACGACCGGGACGTAATAAAGCGGAGTCTAAAACATCGGGACGGTTGGTTGCGGCAATAATAATAATGCCTTCGTTGCCTTCAAAACCGTCCATTTCCACCAATAATTGGTTTAAGGTTTGTTCACGTTCATCATGACCACCGCCTAAACCTGCGCCACGTTGACGGCCAACGGCATCAATTTCATCAATAAAAATAATACAAGGTGCTTGTTTTTTAGCTTGCTCAAACATGTCACGGACACGAGATGCACCGACACCCACAAACATTTCAACGAAGTCAGAACCTGAAATTGTGAAAAATGGGACTTTTGCTTCGCCCGCAATGGCTTTCGCTAATAACGTTTTGCCCGTTCCCGGTGGGCCTACCATCAATGCACCACGGGGAATTTTGCCACCTAAACGTTGAAACTTAGCAGGATCACGCAAGAACTCGACAATTTCTTGCACGTCTTCTTTGGCTTCATCACAACCTGCTACATCGGCGAAGGTCGTTTTAATTTGATCTTCTGACAACATCCGTGCGCGTGACTTGCCAAAACTCATGGGGCCGCCACGACCACCACCACCGCCTGCGCCACCTTGCATTTGACGCATAAAAAACATGAATAATGCGATGATTAACACAACGGGGAAACTGGCAACCAGTAACTGCATCCACACACTTTGTTGCTCTGGTGCTGCACCTTCAACAATGACTTTTTTATCAAGTAAGTCATTCATCAATTCGGGATCAGGAATCGGTGGACGTACGGTTTCAAACTTATCACCATTAGCGCGTTCGCCACTAATCGTTAAGCCTTCAATACGCACACGTTTGACATCGCCACCACTAACCGCAGTGACAAAGTCGGAATACGTGACCATTTTAGCGGGTGTTTGTTGATTAAAGTTGCTAAACACAAACACCAACACGCCAGCGATGGCTAGCCATAAGAGGAGGTTTTTCATCATATCGTTCAAGGGTAAAAATCCTACGTTTATCACCGATCTGAGTTTTGACAATAACGACCTACAAGAGATAACGTTACTGACCACTCCCCAAATGTAGCCATTGATTGATAGCTTATAGCATTGATATGAGCAACAAGGTCACATCAATGCTGACATTTAATAGGACTTACGCGGCTATCGCTTATTTGTTCACATTTCAGCCGCTTTAGGCGACTTTATGCTCACAAAACACGCTAATCGCGGCGCGATGCGTAAGTCCAGATTATTTAGCCTTAAAACCTGTCGCTAGTAAGTACACTTCTCGTGAACGGGCGCGTGACGCCTCGGGTTTACGACTTTTAATCACCGTAAAGTTCTGTAATAGAGCCTTACGATACTCTTCGTAACCTTCACCTTGAAAGACTTTTACTAGAAACTTGCCGTCTGGCTTTAATACCCGTACCGCAAAGTCGAGTGCTAATTCACACAAGTACATTGCACGCGGCTGATCTGAGGCATTACCACCGATATTGGGTGCCATATCAGAAATTACAAGGTCCACAGGGCGTTGATTCAATGCGTCAAGAAGATTATTAAAGACGCTTTCTTCGCGAAAATCACCCTGAATAAAATGTACATCGGGCAACGCATCCATTGGCAAAATGTCCGAGGCCAATAATAAGCCTTGCTCACCAACGAGTTGTGCAGCAATCTGCGACCAACTACCCGGTGCCGAACCCAAGTCAACAACGGTCATGCCTGACTTAAAAATACGGTCTTTTTGCTGAATTTCTAGCAGTTTGTATGCGGCGCGTGAGCGGTAACCATCTTTTTGGGCGCGTTTTACATAAGGGTCTTCAAAATGCTCTTGCAGCCATTCTTTGCTGCTTCGACTGAGCTTTTGGTTAGTAATTCGAACACTCACAATGCGCTAAACCTAAAGTTGCGTTAAAATGGCTATTCTATAGACTTACGCGGTTATTTTGTCACTTACGGCAACAAATAACGTATTTTGCAGACGTATTGTTACTAAAAAACAATATAACCCACAAAATAAGCACGTAAATACCAAATGGCGGGTATTTACTTGTTTGCTGTCAGTCTTATTTTATGTTTCCCAAAATTTTAGGTTAGTGTCTCATGGCTTCATCGATTGCTGAAAAAAAACGCTTCCGTCAAATTGGCCACCTGTTAAACCCCATTGTGTTATTAGGCAATCAAGGGCTGACTGAGGCCGTACTCACCGAAATAGATCGCGCACTGGAAGATCACGAGTTAATTAAAGTACGGATTGGCGGTGAAGACCGTGAAGCACGTCGTGAGGCAATTGAAATAATGACCTCAACCACAAAGAGCCAAGCCGTGCAAATTGTGGGTAAAATCGTCTTGTTATATCGTGCCGCTAAAAAGCCTAATCCCAAACTGTCCAATATTTTACGCGCCAACGCGTCGAATTAATCTGAGGTTGAGAATGAGATATTTCCTGCTCCCGATGGCGATAGCAACATTGCTGACCGCTTGCGCCAGCTCAACGCCAACATCGATGACCCTACCGAGCCATACCTTAATGAAAGAAGGTGGCATTTACCAAACGTCTGGTTATGGCTTATTGCAAGATGACAGTGAAAAGTCTGCGACATTTAATGCCAACCAAAGCTGTGCCATCTTCAAGAAAATGCCTGTTGTCGCCAAAATGGAAAGTAAATACCAAGGGACAGTTGGCGAAGATGTGAATAAGACCGTGACAATGGTCAGTGGCATTTTGAAGTCGGTAACAGGTAAAAATTACGGCACGACAGCAACGGATAAAGATTACAAAACGACTTTAGAGTTTCGTTGCCAATAAGTATCTGGCTGATTAGGACTTACGCGGCTATCGCGATGCGTAAGTCCTGAGATTGCTACGGTTTATGCGCCAAGGATGGCTCAGACAACCAACCCTCTACCATTAATACGGCTGCGGTAGAATCTAAAGACGGCAATTTTCCTTTACGTCGTGCACCAATATCCACCAATAACTCACGCGCAGACCGACTGGTTAAACGCTCATCCACCATAAATACGGGCAATGCAAAGCGTCCTTCCAAACGACGAGCAAATTTGCGCGCTAATCGCGATAATTCTGATTCACTGTCATCCATATTTAACGGTAACCCGACCAATAAGGCATGGGGTCGCCATTCTTTGATCACGGCCTCAACACGCACCCAATCAGGAACACCGTCTTGTGCCGCTAAGGCATGTAAGGGGGCTGCCGTCGCGGTGATGCGCTGACCTGTTGCCACTCCAATACGCTTCAAACCATAATCAAAACCGAGTACCGTTTGAATTCGCTCAAGCATGGCCAACTTGACCCGTTAATAAATTTAAATTCACACCAATTTTTGAAGCCGCTGCTTGCCAACGTTGCTCATAGGGCATTTCAAACAGTAAGCTTTCATCGGCGGGACAGGTTAACCACGAGTTTTCCGCCATTTCTTTTTCCAACTGACCTGCTGCCCATCCTGCATATCCCAAAACGACTAAGAAGTCTTTAGGCCCTTTGCCTTGGGAAATGGCATCTAAAATATCGCGTGAACTGGTGACGCACAGTCCACCTTCCACCACTAAACTGGAATTCCATAGCCCTTTATCACGATGCAGAACAAAACCTGCCTCTGAACTCACAGGGCCACCGAATAACACGGGCGTTTCAGGGTCTGTCAATGGCGTGAGTAATGGTAAACCGACCTCAGAGAGCAATTGATCTAATGTCAATTCTAACGGTTTGTTGACGACCAAGCCGACCGCTCCTTCTTGATCGTGTTTCACGATATAGGTGACGGATTCGGAAAAACGACTATCTTCCATGTCGGGCATGGCAATAAGACAGTGATGTGTAAAGTTGCTAGTAGGTAGTGTCATAATGCTTTGAGTATTGGGGGCGTTATCCTAGAAGGCAAGTATTTTTTCACGCAATAGACAGACTAATGGATAACTCCCCTAAGAAGATTGACGAATGGTTGATCTGTGCTTTACCTTCGACGGCATCGCGCAATCAATGCTGAGATTTGTTTGCCATTTTTAAGCATCGTACAGTCCTTAATGACGACGATAGCCAACACTCTACGTTAAACATGAAAAAGAGAAGAAACGCATCATGACAACATTAGCCACAGTGATTACGGGTGCTTCCAGCGGTATTGGCGAGGCATTAGCGCATTTATTTGCACCTGAACACCAGACATTGGTACTGGTTGCTCGTCGCAAAGATCGTTTGGATGTATTAGCAAAAGAGCTCAATAGTAAACATGGCATTAAAGTGCATGTTATCGCCCAAGACTTACAAGAAGTTGGCGCAGCAGCCAACTTAATGAATGCCATTTCTGCGCTGAACTTAACGGTGGACACCTTAGTCAATAATGCAGGTTTTGGCGTAAGTGCCCCATTTGCTAAAGCCGATGGCGCTAAAACATCGGGCATGATGCAGTTAAACATGGTGACACTCACAGAACTGACTCACATGACATTGCCTGCGATGTTGGAGCGTCGTCATGGTCGTATTATGAACATTGCGTCTGTTGCGGCTTTTCAAGCGTGCCCTTATTTTGCCGTTTATGCCGCCACTAAAGCCTATGTCTTATCGTTTACCGAAGCGTTGGCTGCTGAAGTAGCCGATCGAGGTGTTTTAGTCACCGCCGTTTGTCCCGGTTCTACCGCGACGGGCTTCCATGAAGTGGCTAATAGTCAAGGTGCTTTAATTAACAAGATTTCCGACAGCCCTGAAATGGTCGCCGAAGAAGCCTATAAAGCCTTAAATAATGGCAAAGTGGTCGTAGTAACAGGATTATTTAATAAACCGTTACCTGCAATTAATCGTTTATTACCAAGAAAAACAATGACTTGGGCTGTTACCAAGATGATGGGTAGATAGGTATTTTTACAAGTAACAGAATAAACAAAGGGCGTGATACATCACGCCCTTTGCAGAAACCCTAAAATGCAATTACTTGGCTTTGCTGACCATGTAATCCACACCGTTTTTGACTTCTTTATCGCTACAAGCGGCACATGTGCCTTTGGCTGGCATCATACGAATACCTTTTATGGCATGATCGTATAACATAGGCATACCTTGAGCAATACGCGGTTTCCACGCGGCTTTATCGCCTAATTTCGGCGCATTCATTAAGCCCGCAGTATGGCAAACCGTACATGCTGCTTTGAATACGACTTCACCTGAACGATCTGCCGCAAAGCTTGAGCCTGCGCTCATTGCACCCATCATTACTAACAACAGGGTCATTTTTTTCATCGTTGTCTCTCCAATAGTCACTACCAAACAAAATTCTTTATTTACAACTGATTATTGCCGCATATTCAACTCAGGGTACATCACGCAAAGGTGACACAAACTCTACGACACAGAGTATCAGCCCCAGTTATTTAGGCTCAGGTCGCAGAACAGCGTTAATGCGCTAATTTCTGCTCAATAACGGACATCAACCTATCGGCAATACCGTAATTAAACTGTGCATCTATTTCACGTAAACACGTTGGGCTAGTGACGTTAATCTCCGTAATATAATCACCAATGACATCTAAACCAACAAAAATTAAGCCCCGCTTTTTGAGTTCGGGCGCAACTTGAGCCGCCAACCAATAATCTCTTGGTGTCAGTAAACGTGGCTCGCCACTACCACCTGCCGCTAAATTTCCCCTTGTTTCGCCTGTCGGTGGCACACGTGCTAAGCAAAAGGGAATTGGCTCACCATCAATCAACAAAATTCGCTTATCGCCTTTGCTAATCTCAGGAATATAGCGTTGTGCCATTATCGGCAACGTACCATTTTGCGTCAGTGTTTCGAGTGTTGCACCGATATTAAAACTACCTTGCTGTAAACGAAAAATACCTGTGCCACCCATACCGTCTAAGGGTTTGACAATGGCATCTCCTTGCTCAGTAATAAACGCTCTAATACGCGCCATATCACTCGTGACCAATGTTGGAGTCATACAGTGCGGAAATAGTGTAGCAAACAGCTTTTCATTACAATCACGTAGCGACTGCGGTTTATTAACCACCAAGACGCCTTCACTTTCGGCACGCTCTAAAATATAGGTGCTATAAATAAAACGCATATCAAACGGCGGGTCTTTACGCATTAAAATGACGTTCATCTCAGAAAGCGGTATATCAATAGGCTCGCCTAGTTGTTGCCATTGCTGCTGCCGTTGTTGACGATAGTTTTCAAAGACCTGTAGTGGTTTAAGTTGACCATAGGCTTTGCCATCACGAATAAATAAATCATTCTGTTCGGCATAATACAGCTCATAACCTCGTTTCGCGGCTGCCCACAACATAGCAATACTGGAATCTTTTTTAATGTTGATGTAACGAATATCATCCATCACGATCAAGAGTTTAATAGCCATACGTTAAGCTCCGTCCGCCATCCAGTCATCGACATCTTTTGCCCCATACTTAGCGCGGTAACCCGAGATAGCCGACACTAACTCATCATGGCCGCCTCGTTCATGCAAATACTCGACGACATGATCCAATTTAATAATCGACAACACAGGAATACGATATTGCTGCACCACCTCTTGAATGGCCGACAACTCACCTGTCGCTCCGCGTTCTTGACGGTCTAAAGCAACAACAATACCTGCAGGAATTGCGCCTTCAGCCTGCAAAATGGCCATGACTTCACGAATCGCTGTGCCTGCGGTAATGACATCATCAATAATCAACACACGTTTGCCGCGTAAATGTGCACCGACCAAGCTACCGCCTTCGCCATGCTCTTTGGCTTCTTTACGATTAAAACACCACGGTATATTGACATGAAATTGGTCATGTAATTGTATGGTCGTGGCCGTGGCGATGGGGATGCCTTTGTAGGCTGGGCCAAAAATAACATCATACTGAATGCCAGATTTTTGGATTGTCTCCGCATAACACTTACCCAATGCAGATAACGCCAAACCATCCTGAAATAGTCCCGCATTAAAAAAATACGGACTTTTACGCCCCGACTTTAAGGTAAACATGCCAAAGCGTAAGACATCTTTGTGCATGGCGAGTTTGATAAAAGCGCGTTGATACTCTTGCATAATAAAAACTTCTGTCTGAATTCAAGATACAGTTATCATAACTCAGGACAGACGCATTTCATCGGAATTAGCGCGTTTTGCTCACATTACAGCCACCTAAAGTGGCTGCAATGTGAGCAAACAAGCGATAACCGCGTCTGTCTTAAACAGTCTTAATGGAGGCGATACAGTCATGCGTGTAATTTCTGTCAATGTTAATGGTTTGCGCTCAGCAACGAGTAAAGGTTTTTTTGAGTGGTTAGCGCAAAGTGGCGCAGATGTCGTCTGTTTGCAAGAAATTCGTATCCAGCCGCATCAACTGAGTTTTGATCATCAACCTGATGGCTGGCACAGCACCTTCTTCCCTGCCGAGAAAGCAGGTTATGCAGGCACAGCCATTTACTCCAAACAAAAACCTGATGCCATTGAGCAAGGTTTAGGCTTTGAATTATGCGATAGCGAAGGTCGTTGGCTGGCGGCTAGATTTGGCGAGTTAACCGTTGCCTCATTGTATTTGCCTTCTGGCTCAAGTTCAGAGGCGGCACAAGCGAAAAAAGATGACTTTCTCCGTCAGTTCACGCCACTATTGCAACAATGGCGGAATGAACATAAATCCCTGATTATTTGTGGTGATTGGAATATTGCTCACAAAAATAGTGATTTGAAAAATTGGCGTGGCAACCAAAAAAACTCAGGCTTTTTGCCTCATGAACGTGCTTGGTTAGATCAACTCTATGGTGATATGGGTTTTGTCGATGCTTATCGCCAACTATATCCCCACGAAGAAGCCAATGCTTATACATGGTGGTCGAATCGGGGTCAGGCGTGGGCAAATAATGTCGGTTGGCGTATTGATTACCAAGTTGTCAGTCCTGATTGGCTCGATAAAATCACGCATGCTGAAGTGTATAAAGCTCAACGTTTTTCTGACCATGCGCCATTGATTATTGATTATAATGCTTAAGTCCCAACTTTCATCTTTCACGACGACATCACCATTATGACGCAAAAATCCTCTCTTGATGCCGCCACCCTTGCTCGCTGGAGACAAGACATTGTTTTCAAAGACAATGTACTTGGCGATGACTATACCTTTCACTCGACATGGGGAATTTTCTCCCCCGAAAGTATTGATGAAGGTTCACGCTTATTACTGGAACACGTTGACTTTAAAGCCACTGACAACTGCCTAGATGTAGGTTGCGGTTATGGCATTTTAGGCATGGTCTGCGCGAAAAAAGCACCTCAAGGCACCAGTATCTTATTGGATAAAGACTTTGTTGCGGTTGATTACGCCCGTAAAAACTGTGGCATCAATAAACTCAACAATACTGAGATTTTTTTGAGTAACGGTTTTAGTGCGGTCGGGAATCGCAAATTTGATATTATTTTGTCGAATCTACCCGCAAAAGTCAGCAAAGAACAACATTACTTGTATTTGTATGATGCCTTTGAGCATTTAGAAGTCGGCGGTCGTTTTTATGTCGTCACGATTAACGGCCTACGTGATTTTATTTCACGGACGTTTAAAGAAGTATTTGGTAATTACAGTAAATTAAAACAAGGGAAGGTTTATACGGTGGCAATGGCGGAGAAAATGTAAATCCCCTCTAACTCCCCTTTGCTAAAGGGGAGAATCTCTTTGTTTTGGCCGATGATGTGGTGGTTAAGCCCCCCTTTGTAAAGGGAGGTTTGGAGGGATTTAGATTTAGCACTCAACCATAAAAATCGCTTGCATGTCGCCCATATCCATTCCTGCTAGCAACAACTCTTCAAACTCTTTTTGTGGCATCGGTTTCGCGAACAAAAAGCCCTGCATGGTGTTACAACCACGACGCAACAAGAAATCCGCTTGCTCAGTCGTTTCCACGCCTTCTGCGACGACACTTAATTTTAAGTTTTGCGCCAAGCCAATAATGGCAGCAGTAATGGCAGCATCATTGGTATCGGTAATAATATCTTTGACAAATGAGCGATCAATTTTCAGCTCATCTAAGGGAAAACGCTTGAGATAGTTCAGCGAAGAATAACCTGTGCCAAAATCATCCACCGAGAGATAAATACCCATATCTTTCAAGGCTTGCAGCGTCGCAATACTTTCTTCCACATCATTCATCAACACGCCTTCGGTCAATTCAATCACTAGGAAGTCAGGATGTAGTTGTAAGTCGGCTAAGGTTTTACGAATACCCGGTAATAAGTCAGGATGACGGAAGTTGGCGGCGGATAAATTAATCGCTAACGGTACACTCGGCATACCGCGATTTTGCCAGTCGCGATTAATCTCACACGCACGATTCAATACCCAAACACCGAGTTCAATAATAAAACCCGACTCTTCGGCGACAGGAATAAATACCACAGGGGAAATCATGCCGCGATGCGGATGTTTCCAACGCAACAAGACCTCTGCACCGACGATGACACCTGTCATCGGGTTAATTTTAGGCTGAAAGTAGAGTTCTAACTGGTTTTGCTCAATAGCTTTGCGTAAATCATTTTCGAGGGCAAACTTATTCAACACCGTTTCGTTCATGGTGTGATCAAAGAAATGGAAGTTATTTCGACCTTTATCTTTGACGGAATACATCGCTAAATCGGCATTTTTTAACAGGCTTTCAACATCGTAGCCATCTCTTGGCCCTAAGGCGATGCCAATACTGGCGGAGACAATAACTTCTTGCGTACCAATTTGAATCGGCAGTGCAATGGAGTCCAAAATACGTCTCGCAGCTTGCGCGGCATCTTCTGGCTGGCCAATATCCGTTAAAACAACGGTAAACTCATCCCCGCCTAAACGAGCGACTTGTTCATTTTTACCCGATGTTGATTGATGCAAGGCGGCAATATCACCGCTACGAATACAGGTGTTGATACGATTACCAATAATTTGCAACACCATATCACCGACATCGTGACCTAAAGTGTCGTTAATGCGTTTGAAACGGTCAAGGTCGATAAATAATAACGCGCATTGTTTATCTTGCCGTTGAGCGCGTTGTAATTCATGCAATAACAGCTCACGGAATAATTGACGATTCGCCAAACCTGTTAAGTTATCGTAATACGCCAAGTTACGAATCCGCTGCTGAGCATCGACAAGCTCGGTAATATCTTGGGTGATGCCTTCAATGTAACTGACTTTGCCGTCTTCTGTTCTAAAGATTCGTGCCTGTTCGTGAACAACACGCAACCCCGTTTGCGGTGCTAAAATTCTAAACTCATGTTGATACGCTTGACCTTTAGTCATCGCCGCTTCTAACACGGTTTTGACCCGCTCTTGGTCTTCGGCGTGGACTTGAGGTAATACGGCAAACATTGAACTGGCTAAACTGTCTCTGTGCATCCCATAAATACGATAATACTCATCAGAACGATGCGTTGTATTCGTCGCTGGCCACCACTCCCAACTACCTAAATGGGCTAAACGCTGAGCATTGGCAAGTGCCGTTTCGCTATGAGCCAATTGCTCAACGGTACGGCTAGCGCGCAAAATATAGCGAATACGATAACTGAGCAGCTTCCAATTAATCGGTTTGGAAAAAAAGTCGGTTGCGCCATGATCGTAAGCCTGCACAATAGACTCGGTATCATCTAAACCTGTCAACATAATGATGGGTAAATGTTGGGCACTCGGCAGACTACGTAAATATTGGCATATTTGATAGCCATCGGTATCAGGCAGAACCACATCCAACAGCACCAAGTCTGGACTTTCGTCTAGCACTAATTGAATGCCTGTGGCTGAATCTTCCGCCTCAATGACGATAAAGCCTTCTTCTGCCAGTTTTGCCATAGCAATAGCACGAAGGACGGCATCATCATCAATAATTAGAATTTTGGGAGTCATGTGATGTCCAAGAGGCTTATATTAACGCGGAAATATGCCTGATCTAAGCACTGGTGAGCGTTAATTTTTGTTCCAAAGAATTCAGTTCATCCTTCAACCGGGTAAACTCACTCGACAACACCGTCGATAATGCCTTTGCTTCGGCAATACGCGCTTGTCTAGCGAGATGCTCTATATGCTTTGCCACATGTGACAAGGCATTTGCACCGATAGAAGCTGATGATGACTTTAAAGTATGCGCTGAACGCGACAAAACCTCTTGATCGTCAACCTCAAAGGCGTTTTCAATCCCGTGAACCAATTTTTCAGCTTCTTGGCGATACAGAGTAATTACTCGTTTAACCAATGGCGACGCTAACCCAGAAGTTCCACCCAAGCTCGTCAGCGTAGTTTCATCTAAAACCGATGTTTTATAGTCATCTAAAAGAGTCATTTTATTTCTTTTTATTAAATAGGGCGAGTGTTGCACTACCTTAGGACTTACGCGGCTATCGCTTATTTGTTCACATTTTAGCCGCTTTAGGCGGCTTTATGTTCACAAAACGCGGCTAATCGCGGCGCGATGCATAAGTCCTGACCTCTTGAAATATAAACTTTCCGTGTTAATATCTCAATTACAGGATTACACGATTATTTACAATACGATTATACAACTTTTAACAATTCGCTGACAATTGTTGCTAATCGGTCATATATGACTGTTCGTCGGAAGAATAGGAAGTGACTCCTTCCTACCCTCGCGCCAAATCCATCCATTACCAGCCTAAGGCTTCTTGTTGTTGCTGAATTAAGGTTTGAATACCTTGTTCGGCAAGTAACAACATGGCATCGGCTTGCTCACGTGTAAACGCTTTGCCTTCGGCAGTGCCCTGCACTTCAACAAAGCCGCCTAATTGGCTCATCACGACATTCATATCGGTATCGCAATTAGAATCTTCGACATAATCCAAGTCTAACACCGCTTCACCATTGACAATACCGACAGAAACAGCCGCAATCAAATGCTTGAGTGGGTCTTGCTTCATCATTTTTTTGTTGAGCATATATGTCAAGGCATCCACTAAGGCAATCGCGCTACCTGTAATGGCAGCCGTACGTGTACCGCCATCGGCTTGAATCACGTCACAATCAATGACTATCGTATTTTCGCCTAACTTTTTGAGATCCACCATTGCCCGTAAACTACGACCAATCAAACGTTGAATTTCTAAGGTACGACCACCTTGTTTGCCTTTGGAGGCTTCACGGTCATTACGCGTATGCGTAGCGCGAGGCAACATGCTGTACTCGGCGGTAATCCAGCCTTCACCTTTACCTTTTAAAAAGCGCGGCACACCTGAATCAACACTGGCGGTACACAACACTTTGGTATCACCAAACTCAACCAGCACTGAGCCTTCAGCATGTTTAGTATAATTACGGGTAAAACGCACGGCACGCAACGCATCGGCTTGACGACCTGAAGGACGCATCTCTTTCTCCAATTTCTATGACATGATAGGACTTACGCGGTTATCGCTTAATTGCTCACATGTCAGCCGTTTGGGGCTGCTTTATGTTCACAAAACGCGCTAATCGAAGTTCGATGCGTAAGTCCTGATTAAACTGACGCAAGTATAACGGTTAGCGATTACAATCGGGCTAAAGTCTAGCAATTTTCTGAGGTTCTTATGATTTCTAGTATGACTGCGTTTGCTCGCCGTGAATTACGCGGTGATTTTGGCTTGGTAATGTGTGAAATCCGCTCAGTCAATCATCGTTATTTAGAGCCTACGTTTCGATTATCGGATTTGGTACGTGAATTAGAAATGCCTTTGCGAGAAAGGCTACGACAACAACTCAGTCGCGGAAAAATAGATGTTTGGCTTAAACACGAAACGATTGATAACGATGTTGCCGAGATTCGTATTAATCATGCGTTGGCAACACGTTTAGTAGCCGCCGCGAGTGACATTGACAAAATGACTCGCCATGCTGCACCGCTCAATGCCGCCGACATTTTGCGTATTCCCGGTGTTGTCTGCCCTGCACAACCCAATCAACAGGTGGTCACGCAGGTCGCTTTGACGCTTTTTGATGACACCTTGATTGATTTTATTGCCATGCGTCAACGGGAAGGCGCAGCGATTAACACCATGATTAGTCAACGTTTAACCGCGATTGCTATTGAATGTGAAAAAGTGCGTATTCGTATGCCTATCATTATGGCGCATTATCGTCAGCGTTTATTGAGTCGCCTACAAGAAGTTAAAGCCGAGTTGAATCCTGAACGTGTGGAACAAGAAGTGGTATTGTTTGCCCATAAAATTGATGTTGCCGAAGAACTAGACCGCTTAAATGCCCATATTGTCGAAATTCGGCGCGTCTTAAATCAAGAACAGGCTGTCGGGCGAAAGTTGGACTTTTTAATGCAAGAGCTAAATCGAGAAGCCAATACCTTAGGCTCTAAATCGGTAAGTGCGGATAGTTCGTTGTCATCGGTGGAGTTGAAAGTATTGATTGAGCAAATGCGGGAACAGATACAGAATATCGAATAGTGTTTTACAGGGTATCACCCCATGTCACAGCAACATTAAAATCATTGTTTTTGAATGATTTTTTATGTCACGCCCTATCGCTTCATCGGGCTTGTTTGTGTGAGAACGATATTCTCCGAGGTTGCTCTTTAAATTCAAATACCTTTTCTCAAAACGTCAACACGCCCTAGGGATATATAACAAATAAACTCGACTAATTCTGAAGTTATTGATATTTGAAAACGTCAACCGCCTTAAGATGGCTTCATAAAACGCACATATAAGATACAATGCCAAAGTGATGATAAATAAGAAGGTGTTATGGCTCAAGCGCAAGCATGAGCTGTTTGCTAAACGATACTCAAGGCAACATGCCTTGCTTTTGTTGAGATGGACTTATGGCTAAACGATTAAAACTCCTCGATTCTGGCTGGTTAATGATGGAAACTCCTGAAACACCAATGCACGTTGGTGGTTTAATGTTGTTTCAATTGCCAGAAAATGCGCCCGATGATTATTTACAGTCATTTTTTCAATATTTATTGCAAGTGGACGATGTGTCCGCACCGTTTAGCCAAAAGCTACAACGCATGCTGCCATTTAATATGGACGCCAGTTGGGTAAAAGATGGCAATTTTGATATTGAGTACCATGTACGGCCATCGGCTTTGCCTAAACCGGGACGTATTCGAGAACTATTAGCCTTAGTCTCGCGTTTGCATGCTCAGCGTATGGATCATCATCGCCCGATGTGGGAATGCTATTTAATTGAAGGCATTGAAGGTAATCGTTTTGCCATTTATACCAAAATACATCATTCACTAGTGGATGGTGTGGCAGCAACCCGTTTGATGCAATCGAGAATGGCTCGTTCACCCGAAGAAGATTTGCCGCCCATTTGGTCAGCAGAATGGACGAAACGTTTACCCAAAAAAGAAAAACGCATTTTGCCGCTCCCGCCCTCACCTAAAGAAGCATTCCGTAGCTTTAGTAATGGTGCGGCACAACTGATTGATTTATTAAAAACACCGCGTGATGGCAATGCCAAGGCGTTATTTCAAGCGCCAAAAACCATTCTTAATCATCGCGTAACGGGTGCTCGTCGTTTTGCCGCGCAATCATGGTCGATGGATCGTATTCGTGCTGTGGCTAAAGGCTATCATGCCACCGTCAACGATATTGTCTTGGCGATGTGTGGCGGTAGTTTGCGCGACTACTTAAAAAGTTATGATGCCCTGCCTGCTTTACCTTTAGTTGCTCAAGTCCCCGTGTCCGTTAGAGCAGCAGATGCCGACGATGATAATGGTAATGCCATTAGTGCCGTGCAAGTCACGCTAGGCACTGATATTGGTCATCCAGTTGATAGACTACGAGCTATTCAAGAGTCAATGAAAGCCGCCAAACATCGTTTGTCGAGCATGGAAAAAGCCGATTTAAATGCCTTTACGGTTTTAAGTAACTTACCGTTAATGCTAGGTCAAGCAACAGGTTTGGCTGGTCGGCGTACGACTATGTTTAATGTGGTAATTTCTAATGTACCCGGCCCTAAAGAACCGCTGTATATGCACGGCGCCAAGATGCTGGCTAATTATCCTGTCTCGTTGATTTGGCATGGTTATGCCGCTAATATTACCGTGCACAGTTATGTGGATAGCCTAGACTTTGGCATTATTGCTTGTCGAGATACTGTGCCGCGTGTACAGCGTATGCTCGATTATTTGGAAGATGCTTTAGTGGCACTGGAGAATCATTTGCCACAACACGCGTAGGGTTGCTGCTTTAGATTGAGGGAGAAGGAATCTCCCTCAATGCTATCTACATTTGTGCTTGTTTAAACAGACTTTAAGCTAAGGCACTACTTCTACTCGCACTTTTAGCAGACCTTTATTCGGCTGACTAATTGCCATAAAAGCCGATTTTGACAAATCCATAATACGCCCTTTGACAAACGGCCCTCTGTCGTTAACTTTAACCACCACACTTTTGTTATTTTCTAAATTGGTCACTTTCACATTAAGCCCAAAAGGCAAGGTTTTGTGGGCAGCGGTTTTTAACGTATGGCTATAACGCTCACCACTCGCTGTTTTTTTATATTGATGCTTATCGGCATAGTACGAGGCGATGCCCGATTCGCTATAAGCAAGCCAGTCTTTATTTTTATTAGGTTGTACGGTGCTACAGCCTATCAGGCTCAATAAAATCAGGCTAAATGTTATTTTTAATATAGGCATTATTTGTATTTAACCTGATGTTTGGTTTCGGACGTTAACTTTAGTGCTGACTAAGCTACCACTGTCCGATTCCTTCCCCCCGCTTTAGCCTCATACAATGCTTTATCAGCGCGATGAATAGTGTCACCAATAGATTCACCCTGCCGATAACTGGTTAATCCAACCGAAAAAGTGACTCGTAAATCGGGTGCATTTGGACTTAACGTTAAGTTTGCCAACACCGTGCGTAAACGCTCAAGCCCTGTATTTGGGTTGCCATTATTGGTTTCTGGCATTAGCAATAAAAACTCTTCGCCACCCCACCGACTAAGAACATCGCATTCGCGCAGTGTGTTAGTCGCTGCGTCTGCAAAGCCATGAAGCACGTCATCACCAACAGCATGCCCCCATGTATCGTTAATGTTTTTAAAATGATCTAAATCAAGCATCGCTATAGAAAAGCCAATCGCTTTCCTTTTTTGGCGTGAAGCATGGTCGTCTAATACTTTCATCATATAACGACGATTAATTAATCCCGTTAACTCATCATGAGCAGCGAGTTTTTCGATATGAATTAATGCGTCTTCTAATGCTTTTTTTTGCGCCTTCATACGATCACGCATCTGTGTGATTTGCATACTCAGTAAGGCAATGGTGGGCATTATGGTGGCGACAAAGATAAAATACGCCAATTCCACTTGCAGAGGATAAACGGCTGGATCGGTGATGGTTTTGTAGGCCATTGTTGCGGCCATTGCTATCACGCCATAACTGGCAGAGATAATCGAGCGGCGAATACTCATGGTAAAAATAGCAAAGACCAGTACCAGTGCAAACAACATCAACGTGCCGCCGTGGGCGATATTGCCGATGGCATATGCGCCACAAATCCATGTCAACGCCGCAAGAGTTTGCGGTAACGTCAGCGATGGTTCAGAAAAGCGCAAGTTAAAGCCTGAACGTAGGGCGATATAAAATCCACCGCAAGAGATTAAAATACATGCAGATAATATCGCGCCCTGTTGGGGAATAATTTGACCAATCGCTGACAAATAAAAAATCACCCCCACGCAAATGAAAAACACCATCGCTGCGATGAGTGAACGCGTGATACGCAAGCGTTGTTGACGATTTTTACCAAACACGACATCGGCCAAACGATGAACAAACGTTCTTTGTGGCTCAGACATTTCTTGATCTTGGAATTGATTGTGATTCATCGTGATCGCAGTTCGCTCACAGATAACGTCATGGTGACGCTTTTATTATTTTAGTGATTTTACTTGTTTAATAAGTGGCCGATCATAGCAAATTTACAACTATAAAAAAGGCGCATGACGCGCCTTTTTTATTGAAACAGAGTAATAGTGTTATGACTTAAATGTAACGCACTTCACTAATTTCATATTCAATTTGTCCAGAAGGTGTCGTAATAACCACACTATCGCCTTCTTCTTTACCAATCAAACCACGCGCAATCGGCGAGCCCGAAGATATTTTACCGAGCTTGATATTAGCCTCATCTTCACCGACGATTTGGTAAGTTTTTAGCTCGCCTGTATTGACGTTTTCAATGTCAACCGTCGCGCCAAAAATCACCTTACCGTTATTAGTCATCTTAGAAATGTCAATAATCTGCACATTGGAAAGCTTTGCTTCAATATCTTTAATACGACCTTCGGCAAAACTTTGCTGCTCACGCGCGGCATGGTACTCGGCATTTTCTTTTAAGTCGCCATGCGCACGGGCTTCAGCAATCGCAGCAGTAATACGCGGGCGATCAACATTCTTCAAACGGTCTAATTCAATACGCAGTGCTTCAGCACCACCTACGGTCATAGGATAACGTTGCATAATTACAACTCCTGATGCAAATCTTGCAAACGACAAACAGACAACTCACCACCCGCTTTTAACGCTTGGCAAACCGCATTAGCACCACTAATTGTCGTGGTGTAATACACTTTACCTTGCAAGGCATTACGACGAATCGAGAACGAATCTTGCTGTGCTTGTTTGCCTTCGGTCGTGTTAATGATAAAACTGATTTCACCATTTTTCAGCATATCAACAATATGTGGACGACCTTCCGTCACTTTGTTGACTCGTTTACAGGGCACGCCTGCATCAGCCAAAATACGTTGACTGCCACCTGTAGCGACCAGTTTAAAACCCAACTCAACCAAGTCACGGCCAATTTGCGGCAATATCGCTTTATCGGAATCACGTACCGAAATAAACGCACAACCACCCGTCGGTAATTTTTCGTTTGAGCCTAACACCGCTTTATGGAAAGCTTCGCCAAAGGATTTGCCTACGCCCATCACTTCGCCCGTCGATTTCATTTCTGGCCCTAAAATGGGGTCAACACCGGGGAATTTAGCAAACGGGAATACCGCTTCTTTCACGCTAAAATACGGTGGAATGATTTCTTTGGTGAAGTTTTGGCTCGCTAAACTTTGACCTGCCATACAACGGGCCGCCACTTTCGCTAAAGACACGCCAATACATTTCGAGACGAACGGCACCGTACGTGAAGCACGTGGATTGACCTCTAAAACATACACTTCGTTGTTTTTTACCGCGAATTGTACGTTCATCAAACCGACAACACCCAACTCTAAGGCCATATCGACCGATTGTTGACGCATAATCGCTTGCACATCTTCACCTAATGCGTATGGCGGCAAGGAACACGCGGAGTCACCTGAGTGAATACCTGCTTGCTCAATATGCTGCATAATGCCACCGATGACCACTTGCTCACCGTCAGAGACACAATCGACATCGACTTCAATCGCATCGTCTAAGAAACGGTCTAGCAAGACGGGGGATTCGTTAGAAACTTTCACCGCATCACGCATATAACGACGTAACTCTTCTTCGTTATAAACAATTTCCATTGCCCGACCACCCAAGACATAGGATGGACGCACCACTAAAGGATAACCAATTTCATCAGCTAAACGCACACCGTCTTCGGCATTACGCGCCGTACGGTTTGGCGGTTGACGCAAATTTAAACGCTCGACCATTTGCTGAAAACGTTCACGGTCTTCTGCACGGTCAATGGCGTCTGGGCTAGTTCCCAAAATAGGCACGCCAGCGGCTTCAAGGTCACGCGCTAATTTTAACGGGGTTTGGCCACCGTACTGCACGATCACGCCTTTAGGCTTTTCGATACGGACGATTTCAAGTACGTCTTCGAGGGTGACAGGCTCAAAATACAAACGATCAGAAGTATCGTAATCAGTAGAAACGGTTTCAGGGTTACAGTTGACCATAATGGTTTCATAACCATCATCACGCATCGCTAACGCGGCATGAACACAGCAATAGTCAAACTCAATACCTTGGCCAATACGATTGGGGCCGCCGCCTAAGACCATGATTTTTTCACGGTTAGACGGTTGTGATTCGCACTCTTCTTCATACGTGGAATACATATAAGCCGTGTTAGTAGCAAATTCAGCGGCACAAGTATCTACACGTTTATACGTCGGATAAACACCTAATTCCCAACGCTTTTTCCGCAATTGTTTTTCGCTCACACCGAGCAAATGTGCCAAACGGCTATCGGCAAAACCTTTACGTTTTAAGGTGCGCAACCAATCACGATTACAGCCAGCAAAACCAAGCTGTTTAACTTTGGCTTCTGCTTTAACAATGTCTTCAATCTGCACCAAGAACCACGGATCAACCGCCGAATATTCGTACACTTGCTCTAAAGTCATGCCTAAACGGAAAGCATCGGCAATGTACCAAATACGATCAGGGCCGGGATTTTTTAACTCATGACGCAAAATGTCTTGCGCATCGGTTTGGTTAGCATGCACTTTCGGATTGAAACCGTCAGAGCCTACTTCTAAGCCGCGTAAGGCTTTTTGTAGGGACTCTTGGAAAGTACGGCCAATCGCCATCACTTCACCGACCGATTTCATTTGCGTGGTTAAACGCTGTTCGGCTTGTGGGAACTTTTCAAAGGTAAAGCGCGGGATTTTGGTAACAACATAATCCAACGACGGTTCAAACGACGCAGGGGTTTTGCCGCCTGTAATATCGTTTTGTAGCTCGTCTAAGGTGTAGCCAATTGCCAATTTAGCCGCAACTTTGGCAATCGGAAAGCCTGTGGCTTTTGATGCTAACGCAGATGAACGGCTGACGCGCGGATTCATCTCAATCACGACCATACGGCCTGTTTTTGGATCAATACCAAATTGAACGTTAGAACCGCCTGTTTCGACACCAATTTCACGCAATACCGCTAACGAAGCGTTACGCATGATTTGATATTCTTTGTCGGTCAAGGTTTGTGCAGGGGCAACGGTAATCGAGTCACCTGTATGCACGCCCATCGCGTCAAAGTTTTCGATGGCACAAATGATAATACAATTGTCTTTTTTATCGCGTATGACTTCCATTTCATACTCTTTCCAACCAATCAACGACTCATCAATGAGTAGCTCTTTAGTTGGCGACAAATCAAAACCACGTTCGCAAATTTCGACAAACTCTTCGCGATTGTAAGCAATACCGCCGCCTGAACCACCCATCGTAAATGACGGACGAATGATACACGGAAAGCCTAACGTTGCTTGAATTTCAAAGGCTTGCTGCATATTGCCAGCAATGCCTGCGCGTGGGCATTCTAAGCCAATTTTACGCATGGCTTTATCAAACAACGCACGGTCTTCGGCTTTGTTAATTGCATCTTTAGACGCACCAATTAACTCAACATTATACTGAGCAAGCACACCATGCTTATCTAAGTCTAACGCGCAGTTTAATGCTGTTTGGCCACCCATCGTCGGTAATAACGCATCAGGACGTTCTTTTTCGATGATTTTAGCAACCGTCTGCCATGTAATCGGTTCGATGTAAGTGGAGTCAGCCATCGCAGGGTCGGTCATAATGGTGGCTGGATTAGAGTTCACCAAAATGACGCGATAGCCTTCTTCACGCAGAGCTTTACAGGCTTGTGCACCTGAATAGTCAAACTCACAGGCTTGACCAATGACAATAGGGCCTGCGCCAATAATCAAAATGCTTTTTAGGTCGGTACGCTTCGGCATAATATTCTCGTGTTAGCTAACCCTCACTCTAACTCTCTCCCTCGGGGGAGAGAGAACCATCCCCTCTCTCCCTGAGGGAGAGGGTTGGGGTGAGGGTTTTAGGTACGTGCAGCCATTAAATCAGTAAAATGGTCAAACAAGGCATCGGCATCATGTGGGCCGGGCGCAGCTTCAGGGTGACCTTGGAAGCTAAACGCAGGCTTATCGGTGCGATGAATACCTTGCAACGAACCATCAAACAACGATTTATGCGTGGCGCGTAAATTCGCTGGCAAGGTCGTTTCATCGACGGCAAAACCGTGATTTTGGCTAGTAATCATCACCCGTCCAGAGTCTAAATCTTGGACAGGATGATTGGCACCGTGATGGCCAAACTTCATTTTTAAGGTTTTTGCGCCTGATGCCAAGGCCAATAATTGATGACCTAAACAAATACCAAAGACAGGAATATCGGTGGTTAAAAATTGTTTAATCGCTTCAATCGCATAGGTACAGGGTTCAGGGTCGCCTGGGCCATTGGAAAGGAAAATACCGTCTGGATTCATCGCCAAAACAATATCGGCTGGCGTTTGTGCAGGGACAACCGTCACTTCACAGCCTCTATCGACCAACATTCTCAAAATATTGCGTTTCACACCAAAATCATAAGCCACCACTTTAAAGCGTGGTGCCGCGCTTGGTGTGATATGACCTTTACCTAACTGCCATGAGCCTTCTGTCCATGAGTAGTTATCGGAGGCAGACACAACTTTTGCTAAGTCTGCACCTTTTAAGCCACCAAAAGCACGCGCTTGCGCTAAGGCAGCGGCTTCGTCGATGTTGTCACCCGCGACGATACAGCCATTTTGCGCGCCTTTCTCACGCAGAATACGCGTTAAACGACGCGTATCAATATCGGCAATACCAACAATACCATGACGCGTTAAATAGTCTGATAACGACTCTTGACTACGAAAATTACTCGCGAGTAACGGCAAATCACGAATGATTAAACCAGCCGCCCATAATTTGGAGGCTTCTTCATCTTCACTATTGATGCCTGTGTTACCAATATGAGGATAGGTCAAGGTGACAATTTGGTGGCAATAGGAGGGGTCTGTGAGAATTTCTTGATAACCCGTTAAGGCGGTATTAAAAACGACTTCACCGCTAGTGCTACCAACTGCACCAATAGCGATACCCCGAAAGATGCTGCCATCTGCTAGGGCTAAAAGGGCGGGCTTACTCAAACGAACCTCCGCGCTGGGTTTTGAACAAAACGAACCTACAAAAAAGCGAGACAGACAATGGCTCAACGGTGATTGTTGCTATCCCGCTGTCAGTGCTTCTCGCTTAGAAAATTTGCGCGATTCTACGGAAAAGTAGCGCAAATGTCCAACGCTTGCCGCTGGTTTGCCAAAAGAAAAGCGACTAATGGTTTTTTTATCCCGTGACGATGCTTCCTCTCATTTTTCTCATTCATCCTTTTTTTCATCCTTTTTTTCATCCTAAAGGATGATGTGCAGCGCATAGGGTTTGAACGAAGATAGCCCTGACGGAACACTCTCATCGTCAGGATCACCGCGATGAAGAGCGTCACTAAAAAATCAAAACAACCATAAACACGGACATCACGACAATGAAAAAACTTCTCAGTTTAAGTGCTATCGCTCTCGCCAGCTCATTAATGGTCGCTGCACCTGTCGCTCAAGCAGGCTACACCACCACTAAATATCCTGTGTTATTAGTACACGGTATTTTAGGTTTCAAAAACTTCATGGGTGCAGACTACTTCTATCAAATCCCTTCATCGTTAAGTAGTGAAGGCGCAAAAGTGCATGTTGCGACGGTTTCTGCTGTGGGTAGCAGCGAATTGCGCGGCGAGCAACTTATCAATGAAATGCTGACCTTAAAAGCCATCAATGGTTATGCTAAATTCAACTTAGTTGGCCACAGCCAAGGTAGCCCAACTTCACGTTATGCCGCCGCAGTGCGTCCAGACTTGGTGGCTTCTGTTACTAGCGTTGACGGTGTAAACAAAGGCTCACGCGTTGCTGACATTGTGCGTAAAGTTGCACCTGCAAACACAGTGACTTCTGCGGTGTTTGGCTTTGTTGCTGACGGCCTCGCCAAATTTTTAACCTTTGCTTACGGCACGCCTAATTTAGACCAAAACTCGTTAAATGCTTTGGATAGTTTAACAACCAATGGCTTGACGAAATTTAATGCCAAATATGGCGGTGGTGTACCTAGTGCCTGCGGTGAAGGGGCTTATAGCGTTAACTACGTTAAAAACAATGTCACTTACCCCGTAAAATACTATTCTTGGGGCGGTGTAAGTCAAACCACTAATATTCTTGACCCATTAGATGCTGGCATCCAACTATTATCTGCGTCATTTTTGTTTAGCGGCGACAAAAATGACGGCTTAGTGAGTGAATGTTCACAACGTTTAGGTAAAGTTATTCGCTCAGATTATTGGAATAACCATTTGGATGCTGTTAATGGATTTTTTGGTATCACAAACTTGTTAGAAGTTAACCCTAAATCCATTTATCGTACTCATGCTAACCGTTTACAAACTGCTGGCTTATAACTAAAAGTACCGTGTATAAGGGCGTGATCATCACGCCCCTACCGCTTCTCACCTCAGACATCCCCATCACTTAAACATTATTTGGCTATTTTCCATACCATTCGTCGGATTGTCGTTAATTCACATTAAATTGCCGACGAAAAACAAGATAATTCCGCTATTGTTGATACGTGCTTATTTTTTGGCTCATTTATCACACACAATCATAAATAAAACAAAAATAGATAGGATGTACGCTTTCCAACTGCGTCTGTCCTTAACCAGTGGATGCTTGTATCATGGCGATGGACTATATACTTTCGACAAAGTTAGTCATTCCTGAGAGTCACACCCATACGATTCAGCGTACTCGCCTAATGTTGCCTACTCAACCGACACGCATTACCTTGGTGTGTGCGCCTGCGGGTTATGGTAAAACCACGTTATTAAGCACTTGGGCGCGCAACACCTCGCTGCGTACTGCGTGGCTGTCGCTTGATAATAACGATAACGACCCAACGCAATTTATGCTGCACTTTATTAGTGCTATACAAACTCAGTTTCCCGATTTCGCCCAGTCTATTGCCGCCAGTTTAGCATCAGCACAACTGCCATCAGCGACAGGTTTAGTGCGTTCTCTGCTCAATGAACTATGTCGGTTGCCCGAACCTGTTTATGTCATTTTGGATGACTTACACTGTTTACATAACAGCAGCATTCACGAAACCATTGCTTTTATTGTTGAGCATCAACCTGCGCCGCTGCATTTATTAATGACCAGCCGTAACACAACACCGTTTTCTTTGTCACGGTTACGCGCACAACGTCAATTGACCGAATTTTATACCGAAGATTTACGTTTTAATGAGGAAGAAGTCGCACAATTTTGTAATGATGCGATGGATTTAGATTTATCACCGTCTTTATTGGCAACATTGGAAACCCGAACCGAAGGCTGGATTGCAGGATTACAGTTAGCAGCCCTGTCGTTACATAATACCCAAGACAAAAAGAACTTTATTCACAGTTTTGCAGGTGACGACCGCCATATTACCGATTTTTTGATGGATGAAGTGCTACGCCACTTACCTGCTAACATTCAACAATTTTTATTACATACCTGTTTATTGCAACAACTGAGCGCGCCATTGTGTGATGCCGTGCGCTTGCAAAACGATAGTCGTCAGTTAATGGATGAACTCGAACGCACCAATATGTTTATCACCAGTTTAGACCATAAACGTATTTGGTATCGTTATCACCATTTGTTTGCTTCATTATTAAAAACCCGTTTATATGATGCCCAACCTGAGCTCGTAAAAACCATTCATCATCGGGCAAGTCGTTGGTGTAGTGAGCATGGTTTATTTGCCGATGCCATTCAACACGCCATTAAAGCAGGTGACTATGAATATGCCGCCGCGTTAATGGAAGACCATAGTGGCAAGTTATTTTCTTTAGGCCGATTTACTACCGCGTTAACATGGGCGGATCAATTACCGCCTGACTTATTGGCACGTCATCCGAAATTGTCGATGTTGTGTGCATGGGCGGGTTTGGTGATGGACAACCTGCCCGAAGTCGAACGTCATGTTCGTGCCGCGAGTGCCTGTTTTGACGGCTATCAAGATGCCCCTATTGGCAGTAAAGAGCGTGCTTTGTTTGGCCAATTGGCGTTGATTTCGAGCTGCCAACAGTGTTTAGCGGGCGATGTTGAACGCGCTATGTCCTCAGTGATGGATGCGTTAAGCTCGTTAACGACAGGGCGAGTCTTATATCGTGCGGCTTCGGTTTGCTTAGGATTTTGTTATTACGCCCAAGGTGAATTTGAAAAAGCCCAACGCCTATTTGAAGAAAATGCCCGTATTACCGATGCCAAACAAAACTTAATTGTGCCTATTTTTGCCACGTTGGGTTTAGCACGCTCGCATTTATTACAAGGGCAATTTGCAGCGGCAAAAGCCAGCTACGAAAAAGCGTTGCGCGAGTGTGAAAGTTTAGGCTGGCAAGATATTCCCGTTTGCGGCATGTTGTACATTGGTTTAGGTGAATTGGCCTACGAACAAAATGACTTACTCAACGCCAAACGCCAACTCGAAAAAGGCATTAGCATGACCTCAGCAGGTCAAATGCAATATTTTAATGCATGGGGACAAGTGTTATTAGCACAAACACATATTGCTTTGGGTGATATGGATAGCCCGTTAAGTGCGACTTCCGAAGCCGCGTTTATGCGTTACTCTGGCCGTTTTGTCGTTGAAGTACCACCACTATCGGCAGGTTTAGCGAACTTATGGTTGAGCCAAGGTCGTATTGATAAAGTCGCTGATTGGGTAAAAGCGGCACAGTTGCCGTTAAAAGGACAATTTGCTTTAGAGCGCGAAGCCGAATATTTATCGTTGGCGCGTTATTTTATTGCCTGCCAACGTCTGCCTGAAGCCTTAGATTTATTGTCACGCTTATGGTTTCATGCCGAACCTAGACATCACACCAAAGTCATGGTTGAAATTCAAATCCTCAAGTCAATGGCGTTGCAAGCCGAAGGTTCTACACCTAAAGCACTGGCAGCACTTCAACACGCGATTACCATTGCAGGCGATAATCCCTTTATTCGTTTATTTAGCCAAGAAGCCCCTGCCATTAATTCGCTACTGCATAAATTAGCCAAAGAGATGTATCGCCATCCTTTAATGTCATTACTGATGAATGCCATTGGCCAAAGTTTAAGCAGCTCACAAATCGCCCTCTCGCATATTGAAACCTTCTTACTGAGTAAAAAAGAACGTTTAGTGGCGCGCCATATTGTCACAGGCGCAACCAGTCAAGAGATTGCCGAAAACTTATGTGTGTCGTTGAGTACCATCAAAACACACACCAAAAACATCTATGCCAAGCTCGGTGTGAATCGTCGTTTACAGGCGATTGATGCGTTATTGAAACAAAACTTGGCATAGGGTCAAACCACTATTATCCAGTAATACGCAAAAAAACATGCATCAGCATTTGCTTTAATCGCTCAAAAGCCAAGGGTTTGGTGAGAAAATCGTCCATACCCGCATTCAGACAGCGCTGTTGTTGTTCGCGCATGGCGTGCGCCGTCAACGCGACGATGTTAATCGCTCGTAAACGCTCCTCTTGTTCAAAGTCACGAATTTGTTGGGTTGCTCGGTAACCATCCAACTCGGGCATTTCACAATCCATCAGAATCAAGTCATAGGCCAAAGGATTTTTTGTATAAATTTCAACGACTTCAAGACCGTCATTGGCCACTTCCGCACTAATATTCAGCTTTTTCAACATGCCAATAATCACCATTTGATTGACAGCGTTATCCTCCGCAATGAGCAGTTTTTTACCCATTAACATCCGTTGTACTTGGCTTAAATCTTGGCGTTTATCACTGGTTGAACGATATTTTTCTTCGCAGCCCATGAGTTTTAGTAAGGCATCGCGTAGGCTATTGGCCGACGTTGGCTTTTGAATCACTAAACTTAAACCGACGGAGGCTAACTCTTCTTTGCTTGGCGGCATACGCATTGCAGTCAACAAGATCCGTTTAATACTCATCAGATCACTGTGTTGTATCATCTGTTGAGCAATCTCCAAACCACTCATATTGGGCATACGCATATCCAAAGCCACCATGTCATATGGGGTCTGTGCTTGGTGCGCTTGCAACATTAAGGCAATAGCGTGCTCACCGTCATGCACCGCATCGGCAATCATGCCCCATGCTTGAGCTTGCTCGGTCATGATTTGGGTAAACTCAGCCGAATCATCGACAAATAAAATCCGTTGCCCTTCCAATGCCGTTAAAGGCACAAAATGATCGTGAACATAATCGTCACTCGCTTGTTGATAGGGAATCGCCACCGCAAAAGTTGTCCCTTTGCCTACTGTACTTTCAACGGTCATGTGGCCTGACATTAAATCGACCAACCGCTTACTAATACTTAAACCTAAACCTGTGCCGCCAAACTGACGGGTGGTGGAAATATCCGCTTGGCTAAAGGCTTCAAACAAATGCAGTTGTTGCTCTGCGGTCATGCCAATCCCTGTATCGCTGACTTCAAAATGCAATAACGATTGCTGATCTGTTGTTTGTGTATAGACCCGTAACGTCACCCGACCCCGATGGGTAAACTTAAAGGCATTGCTGAGTAAATTGAGTAATACTTGCCGTAGCCGTGTGGGATCAGACTGAATAAAAACGGGGGTTTTTGGCTCTATTGAGGCGAGAAACTCCAGTCTTTTTTGTTCTGAGGTTAATGAAAAAATAGAGGCGCATTCTAACAGTAGATTATCCAAATCCATGTCGACATGCTCAATGTCCATCTTGCCCGCTTCGATTTTAGAATAGTCTAAAATATCGTTGATAATATTGAGTAATGCACTGCCTGAACTATGAATCACTTGCACAAACTGTTGCTGTTGCGAAGTTAACTCCGTGCCTTCTAGTAACTCCGTCATGCCCAACACACCATTCATCGGTGTACGAATTTCATGGCTCATAGTGGCTAAAAACATACTTTTAGCGCGGCTTTCGGTTTGTGCTAAGCTAATGGCTTGCTTGGCACGAACTTCTTCTTCTTTGGCTTTGAGTTTGGTTTGTAGATGTTGTTCACGTTCGGCGTTCGCTCGACGCTCTTCAAGCAGAACAAGGGCTTGCGCTTCTTGCTCTTGCAAACGACTGACGTTAATACGGTCAGCCAGCGCAAACGACAACAATAACACTTCACACCATTCACCAAACTGCACCGCTAAATTGGTAAACGTTGTTTTGGGAATGATACTTAACTGGCTTAAATCATAGACAATGACCATTACCGCTAACAATATCCACGAATAAACAAAAAAACGCGCCGCTCGATTGCCTGCACGCCAATTACAAATGCCTGTGGTAATGACCAAAAACGCCGTGCCAGCCGACAAAATCAGCGTAATAACAATCATATAGCGATAGGGAAAATAAAATCCTGCGGCAATCACCAGTGCCATGAGTGACATATAGGCCGTGAGTGCTTTGTTTAAGCGTGGATTATAGTGTGCCGTTCGGAGAAAGTTTTTGCTGAACGCCATGCTTAAAAACAGGGTCAATGCCAAAATAATGACAATGGCGCGATTGTTCCACCACACCTGCGTTGGCCATAAATACTGAAAGGTAAAACCATCAATTGACGCGAGCAACAAACCAAAAGTCATGACAAAAATAACGTAATACAAATAACTTTTTTCGCGTACCGACAACCAAATAAAAAAATTATAGGCCATCATAATCAATAATGAGCCATAAAATATTCCCAATCCAAATTGTCGCGCTTGGTCATAACCTTGAAATTCATGCACCTCCCATAACGTTAATGGCACTTGCAAACCACTGGTACTGACCACACGCACATACAAGGTGTAATGACGCTGGGCGTTAAAGGCAAGTGGAACGAGTAATAAACGATGCGGGATAATCCGTTGTTGAAATTCAACGTTATCACCTAGACGAAACTGTTGCTCAATCTGCTGATTAGCAACCATAAAGACTTGCACGTCATCTAATAAGGGATAGGTAATTTCTAATAGTTTGGGGATGCTTTGTGCGGAGGAATTGTCGATATTCACTTTTAGCCAAAAGGCACTGGCTGAATAACCAAAATAGGGTTTTTCGTGTTGTTGGGCTTGCCAGTCCGTTGTCTGCGCCATGACTTGCTGAATGGTGGCGGATTGATTTTTATCTTCCCAGTACCACAGGCTTTTGGCGAGTTCGATTTTATCTTTACTGAGATCAACACCTGCTGCCGTGTTAGCAAATACGGCAAAAGGGATGCATAGTAAAAATAACAACCACCATTTATTTTCCGTCATTTTTAGGGTTGTCTCGTGGACGATTTTCCCTAAGATTAGCTGAGTTTTCGCGTTTGTGCATGTAGTCTTTTGGATAGATTGTCTGTTATATCAAATTGCCTCTCTCCCCAATGGAGAGAGGGGCTAAAATCATCAATGCAAACCAATCGCTACTTTGTTTTTGACTTGATCGTATAACAAACCATCTTCTTTAGAAAACAACAAGGTGCGCCATTCTTCTAGCAAGGCTACGGTGTCATGTTGGCTAGGATGAAAACTCGGCTTGAAGAAATCTAAAAATTTCGGCACTAATCTTGGAAATAAGCCTTTGTATCCAAACAAATAATTAAAGCCCTTGACGTTTTGACGAACATTTAATAACTGTCCATCGGCAACTAATAACCGCGTTTGAAAGTACGCCATCACCGCAAACAAAATGATCGTCGTTGGAATCATCGTCCCTGCCCGTAAGGCATAATTACCACTGACTAACTCATAGACATCATAAGCCACTGTTTTGTGTTCGTTTTCTTCTAAGGCATGCCACAACCACATTTTTAACGCTTCGGGGTCATTCATCATTGCTTGATGATCTTTATCGCGTAGTAATTGCTCGGCCATAATCGCGGTGTAATGCTCAAGGCAAACGGTTGCCGCTAATTGCATAGGTTTAGGCAACACTTTTTGCGCGAACTTCAATAATTTACCGACATCTTGGTCTAGCTTATCCACAGGAAAGCCTTTGGCTTTAATCATTTGATTAAAGGCATCGTGCTCTTTGCTGTGCATGGCTTCTTGGCCTATAAAACCCGCGACTTGCGCTTTTAAGGTTGGGTCAGTAATTTGGTCACGGTAATGACGTACCGCTTCCACAAAAAATGACTCACCTTCGGGTAATAATGACGAAAAAGTATTCCAAAATGTCGATAAAAACGGGTCATTGCCATAAAAATGGCGAGGTGATGTGGCTTCTTGAAAACCAAAATCCATGCGACGTGGTGGAATGTTAACGGTTGCGCCAATAGCGAGTTTTGGTGCAGGCGCGGCTGATTTTTTGACTGGCTGCGAAATAGTTGCGGTATTCATATTCAATTCCTCTATTTTATGACTTACGCGGTTATCGCTTATTTGCTCGCATTTCAGCGGCGTTAGGCGGCTTTTATACTCGCAAAACGCGCTAATCGCGGAGCGATGCGCAAGTCAAAATGTTACATTTCTTAATGTCATGGTGAGAATTTAACCGTATGAACGTATGGTAAGTAGGTGCTTTGGTGCCATTTTTTTGTCATTAGGGGACAAAAAGCAAAAAGACGCAGGAATGCGTCTTTTTTGGGGGACTGTTGACGTTTAGCTATTTAGATTCTTTTTTGCTAAAAAATCTAAGCTGAGTAACCTCCAAAGGGCTTCGACTCCGCTCAGTCAACGAAAAAAATGCTCCCTGAGCGGAGTCGAAGGGTCAACGTCAACAGTCCATCGTGTTAATGCACACCCACTGCCGCTTTGTTTTTTAATTGCTCATACAGCAAGCCTTCAGGCGCAAAAAGGATTTTTTTCCATTGCTCAAGCAACACGCTGGTATCGTGTTGTTTAGGGTGAAAACTTGGTTTGTAAAAGTCTAAATACTGCGGCAATAAACGTGAAAACACGCCTTTTTTACCATTGAATAAATATTTCAACGCACTGGCATTTTGACGAACCTTCAATAACTGACCATCAGATGCTAAAAATGACAGATGAACGGCAGCAGTCACCGCGAAGAAAATAGCGGTGACGGGAATCATCGTCCCGACACGCAAGGCATAACTACCAACCACTTGCTCATAGACATCATAAGCCACGGTTTTATGCTCGTTTTCTTCTAAGGCATGCCACAACCACAAATGACGTGCTTCACCCATAAATTTTTGTTGCACATCGGCATCACGCAACAGCATTTCGGCAATAATGGCGGTGTAATGCTCTAGAGAAACGGTAATGGATAACTGTACCGAAGCAGGCAATATTTTTTGCCCAGCATGCAACAACTTACCCAACATTTTATCGACTTTATCAACGGGATAACCTTGGCGTGTGGCCATCTCGTTAAACGCTTGATGTTCTTTACTGTGCATCGCTTCTTGGCCAATAAAGCCCGACACTTGCGCTTTCAAGGTAGGGTCGGTAATCTGATCGCGATAATGACGCACAGACTCAACAAAAAAAGACTCGCCTTCAGGAAATAAGGAAGACAACGCCGTTAAAAACGAACTGAGAAAAGGATTGTTATCGTAATAATAACGATTTGACTCAACAGGAAAATTAAAGTCTAAACGACGAGGTGGAATATTGACGGTAGTACCAAGAGCTTGTTTTTTCGCGGTTGGTGTGACCTGAGTAGTCACAGAATGAGAAACAGTAGCAGTATTCATTTTCAACCTCTAGCGTTACAGTGTTTGATGTCATATTCTCAATTTAACCGTACAAGCGTATGGTAAGTAGGTGCTTGCGTGCCATCTTTTTATCATTAGAGGCCAAAATTTCATGTATTCACTGCAAAGCTTGCCTGCTGTTTATCCTTTATTGATGGTGGACATTGCAGCACGTTGGAATGTTAAACCAGAAGAATTACTCGGTGATTTAGGCTTAACCCGTGACATGTTGCTAGACCCACAACGGCGTATCTCCTTGGATCTACTCAATCAATTATTAATTAAAACGCAAGAACATACACAAAAAGCCGAATTAGCCGTTTTATTTGGCCAAGAAATGCAAATTTCGATGCACGGTTTTATTGGTTTTGCGGCATTAACAGCGGCTAATGTCCGTCAGGCTTTAGGTATTGCCGAACGCTTTGTCGGCATGATTAGTGATATTGTTGGCATCCGTTTAGAAGAAACCGATGATGCGGCTATTCTCTATTTAGATGTCAATACTGACTTACAACCCTTACGTGATACAGCGATCATGGCGGTGATTTTTGGCTTTGTGCACATGGGACATGTTGCGACGGGTTGTTCATTGTCGGGTCGTGTGGAAATTGATTTTCCTGCGCCCAGTTATCTTGCGCCGATATTGCCTTTTTTACCGGGTGAAGTGTTTGTCGAACAACAGGCTAACCGTATTATTTTTAGCAAAGAATATCTAGATTTACCCTTAGTGATGGCCAACCCTATCGCAAGTCAATTAGCGTTATCACAATGTGAACAAGGCTTAGAAAAGTTTGGTTTAGAACAACCGTTTGTCGCACAAGTGAAAGCATTAATGTTTGATGAAAAGACAGGTTTTGCGTCTTTAGAGCATGTTGCCAGTCGTTTGCACATGTCCGAGCGCACGCTAAAACGCCACTTAGCCAAACACAACATCACTTACAGCGATTTAGTCGATGAGGCACGTAAACAAAAAGCATTGGATTTAGTGGCTGATTCGCAACGTAATCTGGATGACATATCGGAATATTTAGGCTACTCCGATATGGCCAATTTTACTCGCGCCTTTAAACGCTGGACGGGACATACGCCTAGCGCTTATCGAAAGTTGTAAACGTAGCATCATCATGCCATAAACACGTCAATCACTCTTATTTTTTACTGCGCCAACAAACCACGTACCTGTTTAGAAATATAGTCATTATAGGCATAAACAGGAAACGGTGTTGGTTCGTTTGACTTTGTATATTCCTCTTTTTTAACCATCCGTAACGAGCCTAAAGTCACACTGTAAGGTGCGCTATGCTGAACAAAATTAGCCGCCCACGAAGGCACATTACCACCAGGATCAACATAACCTTCTGATTCTACTAAAAGATCGTTGCCTTCTAAGGGGGTAAATTTAAAGCTTAAATCTTCGGCAATCATGCGCACTAAGGGCGGTTTCGCAGGTAAATAACGGGGATCGGCTTGTACTTTCAGCGTGATATAATTTTTTGACTGGCTTTGCGGCTCAATCGTCGCATGGAGAATGACATCTCGATCGGGTAAACCTGCGGGAGCTTTATGCACCAAATACACATAATACTCGGTCGGTGACACGCGCTTTAACAACTTTGACTCTGCGACTTGCCAATACCATTTATGATAACTGTCAAAGTCGAGTAAGAAACGAACCAATGCCTCGGGTTTGGTATCTTTCATGATCACCGTCGCTTTAAATGAGCGATAATGTTTACCATCTTCTAAACGGGCATAGGTCTTAATTTGTCGTAACTTATCGCTTTTGACTAATGTCCACTCACTCGTCAACTTGCTTTGCAATTGATCTAAGTCATCATCCTCTTTAGCATAGACGTTGGTCAAACAACTCACACCGACACACAGACTTAGCAGGCATTTTTTCAACACAGTCACTGTTTTTCACCGTTGTTATTTTGCTTGTTATGTTGCCAGTCTAGCCGATAAAGACGATTAAAATCCTGACTAAGACCGCCAAGCATTTGGCGGCATCAGACAAAGAACTGCTGTAATATGTGTTTTAGGTGTTCAAATGCTAAGGGCTTTGCTAAAAAGTCATTCATACCGACTTCTAGGCAACGCTGCTGCTGCTCCCGCATGGCATGAGCCGTCAGCGCGATAATATGGATGGGTCGAAGATGTTGTTTTTGCTCAAAATCACGCATTTTTTCTGTCGCTTGATAGCCGTCTAACACAGGCATTTCACAATCCATCAACACCAAGTCATAGGCTAAAGGACTATTAACATACAGGGTTAACGCTTCTAAACCGTGATTAGCAACTTCTGTTGTCATGCCGAGTTTTTTTAGCATGCCGACAATCACCATTTGATTGACGACATTATCTTCGGCAATCAACACATGTTTATTTTTTAACGACTGAAGGGCATCTTCATTATCTTGATACGTGTTATTAGCAGACGAGGATTTTTTTTGCTCGCCCAATACCGTCAAAAATAAGTCACGTAAGGCATTGCTTGAGCTGGGCTTTTGCATCGCCTGCAACCCTGCGGCAAGTTGTAGTTGCTTATCAATCAGTGTCCGCATTGTGGTGAGTAATATTCGTTGGCTGCCTGCCAACTCAGGCGTGTTCGCTATTTTTTGCGCGACATCTAAACCCGTCATGGGGGTTAAGCTTGCATCTAAGACGACAATTTCATAGGGTTGACCCTGTTGATACGCTTGATACATCAAGGCTAACGCCTGCTCGCCATCCTGTGCCGTATCTGCAAACATGCCCCATGCGCGCGCTTGCTTGCTCATGACCGAGGTAAACTCAAGCGAATGATCGACCAATAACACACGCACGCCCATTAACAGAGCCGATGACCGAGCATGGTCATGAATATAGTCTTGACTGGCTGACTGGTACGGTAATGTCACCGTAAACGTCGTACCTTGGCCAATATGACTTTCGACCGTCATTTGCCCCTGCATTAAATCAACTAAACGCTTGCTAATACTCAAGCCTAAACCTGTACCGCCAAATTGGCGTGTTGTTGAGGAGTCGGCTTGACTAAAGGCTTGAAATAATCGGTCTTTTTGCTCCTGCGTCATACCAATGCCTGTGTCTGAAACCTCAAACTGAATGCTTGCTTGCCCTTGTACACGCTGCGTTTGCACCCGTAAATTAATATGACCGTGATGAGTAAACTTGAAGGCATTACTCAGTAAATTTAATAAAATTTGTCGTAACCTTGTGGGGTCTGACTGAATAAAAACAGGGGTATTGGGTTCAATAAATGCTAAAAAATCAATATTTTTTTCTTCAGCCGTCAAGGCAAAAATAGAAGCACATTCTAGCAATAAGGTTTCTAAGTCCATATCGATATGCTCGATTTCCATCTTGCCTGCTTCGACTTTAGAGTAATCCAAAATATCGTTAATAATATGCAATAACGCTTTACCAGAGAGATGTAACACCTGCACAAACTGCTGTTGCTGTGCGCTCAGCTCGGTGGTTTTTAATAAGTCCGTCATGCCTAAAACACCATTCATCGGCGTGCGTATTTCATGGCTCATATTGGCGAGAAATAAACCTTTTGCCGCATTGGCACGATCCGCTTCAATACGAGCTGCCGCTAATTCGCTATTTTGTAGGCGTAAGATTTGGGTTTGTTGAGCAACCTCATGTTCTAAATACTGATAATGACCTGTACTGACTAAGGTATAACTCACCGCGATGCTCGTGCCTATTAAACCAATAATTAACACCATCCACGTCAGCCAAGAGGAATAGGTGGCCATTTGTTGAGCCATTGGCCACATTTCCACACGCCATACTTGCTGACCGACATTAATGATCGATAGGTAACTTAAACCCATTTGCTGAGCAGTTCTTAACAAGGTGTCATTAGGGCGATGCCCGTACAACGCCACGCCCGTCTTTTTATCAGTGATAAACACCGACTGGCCGATAGGCATAATATCTTTAGTCAGCGAGGCTAATACTTCATCACTTTTTAGCACTATCACAACAAAGCCTTGTACATCTAGCCATGTTGGATTTTCGTGGAAAGGCTTTTTATATACAGGGGTATAGAGTAAAAACGCTGGGCGTTCTACGGTTGCTTGAATAAGTTGACGGGGTGATGACAACGTTGGGCTGCCGTACTCAGCAGCCTGTTGCAAAAACGCTTTGCTACCCTCATGCGTCAATGCATCAAAACCGACCATGCCCTGATTATTTGACAAGGGTTCAATGTATTCAAGCGGTAGATACTCGCTACGCTCAAACGCTGGAATTAATGGCAACTGATCGTGTTGAGATTTTTCAGTAATGTGAATAGGCATCCCCAGTTCTAAAGCAACACGCTGTTGCCACAAGGGGCGTTCCTCTTGACTGATCAGTGGAGCCCATTCGACGGCCTGTACTTCGGGGTGTGTTTTTGTCCACTCAGAAACAAACTGTTGAAACTCTCCCCGAGAGACAAACTGGCTACTATTAAAAAAACCACGTAATAGCACTGAAAACTGGTCATACTCAGCAAAATGCTGCCGCATTTGGCCGACAACACGTTCGCCTGAGACTTGGAAACTGCCTGCTCGCTCAGCTTTTTCTAATTCAGTCGCCAATAAAAAAGCGCAGGCGGCCAACACAAATGCCCCACACGAGACTACCGTTACAATCAGTGCTCGTACACGCTCATAAAACGGTGGTGCTAATCCCCAGATCAAGACTAATGGGGTAAAAATCCATACACCAATACTATCGCCAATCCACCACGTCAGCCAATTTTGCACACATAAATCAGTTTTTAGCACGCCAAAGCCATAAAGAACGGCGGTACTCCACGCTGCATTAAACAGGGTTGCAACCGTGCCACCCAACATGAGGGTTTTAATGACAATATGGGGAGCATCAAACGCAGCAAAAGAGGATACATAATGTTGAATAAGCCGCGCACCTAGCCATGCTTGCGCCGCCGCACCACAGGCAATTAACAGAGGGATTGTCCAACCTACCTCAAAAATACCAACACCCGCATTGTGGGCAACAACAGTCATATTGACCGCAAAAGACCCCAGTACAATACCTGCCAGCAAACGCCTGCCAAATAATAAAATCCAACCTAAGGCGATACCTGATGCAGGCCAAACAATGGTGGCGTAACCCGGTGGTGTTGCCAGCAAAATACCCACTTTCCCTGTTAAAAAATAACTCATCGCCAACAATAAATTACCCACAAGCCAATGCCGAGTCCATCGACCTATCGTGTTTTCTATCGTATTTTTTTGAGGCAAAAAATCCATATTTACTTCTTCCAAACGGGATCACTGATGAATACTAAGATCTCTTGACGTGTTGAAATTTAGTGCATTTTTTACTAAATACGTTAAAAAAATATCAGCTTAATCACCCAAAAAATGGCTTCGACTCCGCTCAGCCACCACGACTCCGCTCAGCCAGCGTGAAAACGTACTCTGAGCGGAGTCGAAGAGTTAACCACACATCAACGGCATCTAATATCCTATACCCAAAAGCCAGCTACTCATCGGCAAACTCAACACGATTACGCCCCAAGTCTTTAGCGCGATATAAGGCTTTATCCGCAGGCACAATTAAATTTTCTATTTTGCTCCGTTGCTGTGGTATCAACGTACACACACCAATACTTACCGTGACGATTTTCTTGGCAGAATTGACATGCTCAATGTTTAAATTTTGAATCACATCCAACATACGATTGGCAACGGCCATTGCTCCTGCGCCATTCGTTTCAGGCAATAAACACGCAAACTCTTCACCACCATACCGAAAAATCATATCAGCGGAACGACACAAAGAACTCTCTAAGGTTTGAGCCACTTTCTTTAAACAATCATCACCCACCAAATGACCATAATGGTCGTTATAGTGCTTAAAGTAATCAATATCTATCATGATTAAAGATAATGGCCGATCTGCACGAACCGCTGTCCGTAACTCTCGTTCAATAAAATCATCAAACTGGCGACGATTACGCACGCCCGTTAACCCATCAACCCATGCTAAATCGGCTAATAAATCACGGTAGCGTTTCAGTTCTAAGTGGTTGGCAATCCGCGCTTTGACCACAGCGGGACTAAATGGCTTGGCAATATAATCTATTGCGCCTAATTTTAAGCCTTTTTCTTCACTGTCAGTTTGCCCTGCGGCAGTAATAAAAATAATGGGAATATGCTGAGTCACAACATCCATTTTTAAATGTCGACAGACTTCATAGCCATTCAAACCCGGCATCATGACATCAAGAAGAATTAAATCGGGGTGAGTGGCAACGGTCAGTTCTAAGGCTTCCAAACCACTGGTAGCAAACAATACTTCATAGGTTGGTGTGAGCATTTCATAAATGACTTCAATGTTTAACAGGTTGTCATCCACCACTAAAATGGTTGAGCGTATTGCAGGTGAGCTGAGTTCAATCAAGATGAATCCCCATAACGTGAGCCAATTCAACAAGGCAATCCTGAGCGCGTTTAAAATCTAAGCGCGATAATGCTGTCGCTATTTCCTGACATTTATCCGCATCTTGAGCCGCTAATAAGGTATGTAACGCGGCAAATGTAGCGCGTGCTTCAAGGCTTTTTCGTCGTAACAACACCGATAATTTTATTATCCCTGCGTGTAATTCACTGCTATTAATGGCTTCTGGCTCTGTGGCTACAGCTAACTCAGATAACGCTATTTCTTCAATCGGTAAATATTGCGCTAAGGTTTTTTCAAACAACTTAAAATCAATCGGCTTGGCAATATGAGCATTCATCCCGACATCAAAACAGCGTTGACGCTCCGAAGGAATCGCATAGGCGGTCATGGCGATAATCGGTAATGTCGTACTATCAAAGCGTTCGCGAATCCGTGTTGTCGTTTCATAACCATCCATGACTGGCATTTGTAAATCCATCAAAATCAATTGGTAAGGTTCATCGGCTGCATTAATACGCTCCAATGCTTTATTGCCGTTATTCGCCATATCCACTTGTAAGCCCAAACGACGCAGCATTTCGGTGACTAAACGTTGATTAATGACATTATCTTCGACTAATAAAATACGAGCGGTGGCGAAACGTAATACCGACTGGTTTTTTGTCTGTGTATTCACACCGACATCATCATTTTGGAAAAAACTAATAATCGTGTCGAGCAGCATGGAAGGTGTCATGGGTTTGTGTAAATGCGCGGCGAATAACGTGCCTTCACTCATTTGTTTCATGGGGGTGTAGCCGTAACCTGTCACTAAAAACAAGGTTGGGATTTGTGATAAACCTGCATTATAAATACGACGAGCAGCCGCCAAACCGTCACAATCAGGCATTTTCCAATCTAATAACACAAAATCGAATGGCTTACCTGCGGCATCGGCCTCCTTGAGCAGCGTTAGGGCTTTTTCTGCGGAAGGCACGGCTTGTGCAGTACACGAGAAATGCGTCAACATCGCTAACATCACGTGACGATAGGCTTCCGAGTCGTCCACCACTAAGGCGTTGAGCTTTCTGTTTTGAATCAACTGACGTGGAGCAAAAGAATTCGGGTCGCGTTGAAAATCCAAGCTAAAACTAAAGGTACTACCCACACCTGCGGTGCTATCAACGCTAATCGTCCCTCCCATCAATTCAACTAAACTTTGACTGACGACTAAGCCTAAGCCCGTACCCCCATAACGACGTGTAATTGAACCATCGGCTTGCGAAAACGCGGTAAATAAATTGCCTAAATGCTTGGGGTTAATACCAATACCCGTATCTTGAACACTAAAACCTAAGCGCACACTGGCTTCTGTTTCGGCCTCGGCTTTTACACGGACAATCACTTCACCATGTTCCGTAAACTTGACGGCGTTACTGCACAAATTCAGCAACACTTGGCCAAGTCGCAGCGAGTCACCTAATAATTGCTTTGGCAAATCGACAGGAATATCCAGTATTAACTCAAGTCTCTTTTCAGCAACAATCAACATGAGTTGCTGTGCAACCTGCTGCAACAAGGAATCAACATGAAACGGATATTGCTCAATATCAATGCGCCCTGCTTCAATTTTTGAAAAGTCTAAAATTTCGTTGATAATCGTTAACAGTGACCGTGAAGCACTGTCAATTTTTTCGAGATATTCTCGCGATTGCGGCTGTAATTGGGTGTCTAATAAAAGATGTGAAAAGCCTATTATGGCATTCATCGGGGTACGAATTTCATGACTCATATTCGCTAAAAATTGCCCCTTTGCGGCATTAGCACGTACTGCTTCTTGATGAGCCGCTTCTAGCTGTGTATTACGTTTTTGTAATTCGCCCGTATGTATTGCAATGGCATGCTCTAAATATTGGCGACGACCTGAGTTAATCAGTGTTGAACAGACGGCAATACTTGTGCCCATCAAACCAATGACTAAAACCATCCATGTTAACCACGACTCCGACTGAGTGATATAGGTTGACGTAGGCCATATTTCTAACTGCCATCTTTTTTTACCCACATCTAATGTGTTGTGATAATTGACCTTTATTTTTCTAGCGACTTGCGCTAACTGTTTATCAGATGGCTGACCATATAATACGAAGCCTGTTGCTTCATCACGCAGGAGCAACGTTTGTCCGCTACTGCTCAGATGAGGCTCGACATATGCCATGATTTTATTAATATCTATCTCTAGGATAATAAATCCTTTCAGATTACTCCAAACCTGTTGGTTCATCGCCGCCTGCTGATAAATAGGCGTGTACATGGAGAGCGTTGAGGGTTTATTCATTTGCTGTGGCATTAGGGTCGGATGGCCACTTTCAGTGATTGCTTGCAATATATTTTTATGCTGCGCGGAGGCGAGTAAATCAACCCCAAACATCTGACGGTGCGCTGCGGGAGGCTCAATAAAAGCTAAGGGTAAATATTCTAGACGCTCATCAGCCGTCAGTAATTGACCATTTTCATCCTTTCGTTGAATAAGCCTAGCAACACCAATATCACTGGATAGTGTCTGTTCCCATAACGGACGCTCTTCATGCGTGATGAGAGGAGCCCATTCAACAACGGTGACTTCAGGATGTGCCAATAACCAGTTATAAACCACACCTCTAAAATCGGCACGAGAAACATCCGTACTGCTATCAAAAAAGCTACGAAGAATCTGCGAAAACTCTTCATAATCAATCAAACGACGTTGTATTTCACGCGTTGCAAACTCGGCATTGGCTTTAAACTGCCTGACTCTATCTCGGCTTTCTAATTGCGAAACCATCATAAAACCTAAGATAGTGATCGAAAATGAGAAAGTCAGTACCGCTGACACAATGACAGCACGCGTCCGATCAAAAAAATGACTTTGGGTATTCCACACCAACATCAATGGTGTAAAGACTAAAACACCAATGCTATCGCCTTGCCACCAAATCAACCAATTTTGCAAACAGCGATCAAGAGGGAGAACCCCTGAACTATATAATACCAACACACTCCAACTAGAATTGACCAGTGTCGCTAACAAGCCCCCCAATGCCAGTGTTTTAATCACCACATTAGGATCTTCAAAACCTGGCGACAAATCAACATAGCGACGAATCAATGTCGCACCCACCCATGCTTGTGCCGCTGCCCCCAAAGCAATCAACAGGGGGACAGTCCAGCCGATATCAAACAATCCTAGTCCAGAAGAGTGAATCGTCACTGCCAAATTAACCGCAAAAGAACCACAGATTACGCCCGGTAATAATCGCCAGCCGTACAATAATATCCAACCTAAAGCAATGCCCGATGCAGGCCACACAGCCGTAGCAAAACCTGGTGAGACCGCCAGTAAAAGCCCCAAATTACCCGTCAAAAAATAGGCCATTGCCAACAGCAAATTACCTGCTAGCCAGTGTTGTGCCAACTGCGAAAAATGACTTTCTATCGTAAGATTTTTATCTTGGCTGGACATGGTTGTCATAAATACTCATTCATTATTTATTTTTCTTTCGTTAGCAACATTAGCACAAGAAATACGTTCTTCTTTGAGCAACACGCCTTCTCTTATTTCTACGCTATCATTGACGACAGTCAAGTATTAATCTCTAAACAGCTCAGGACTGACGCTTTTCACCGAAATTAGCGCGTTTTGCGAACTAAAAATCGTTGGAAACACTTATTTGGCGAGCAAATAAGCAATAAGTGCGTAAGTCCTAAATTGATAAACACGGCAAAATTGACACCAAACCGCGTGATTCGTCAACCCCAATTTAACGAGGCGATCAATGACCACTCTTACCCCTGCCCTATTTATTGGTCACGGCTCACCTGAAAACGTGATTCTTGATAATGCTTTCACCAAAAGCTTGCAACAACTCGGGCAACAATTATGCAAACCACGCGCTATTTTGATGGTATCTGCCCATTGGTTAAGTCGGGGAAGCTTGTTAACCACTGCGCCAAAGCCAAACCAAGTGTTCGATTTTTATGGTTTTCCCGATGCTTTATATAAGATTAGTTATCAGCCTACTACCGATGCCCGTGTTATCGCCGATATTTTAGCGGTTGGTAAAACCATTCCACTGGTTGCCGATGCCAATGCAGGTTTCGACCACGGCACATGGACAGTGTTAAAACACTTGTTTCCTGCTGCTGATGTGCCTGTCGTGCAATTGAGCTTGAATAGCCTATTAAACCGTGAGCAACATTTTGCCTTGGCGCAGCAATTACAAACGCTACGCGGTATGGGCATTATGGTGATGGGTAGTGGCAATATTGTTCATCATTTAGGCCAATTAGACTGGCACAATCGACATGGCGGCTATGATTGGGCGATTCGTTTTGACCAACAGATGAAAACCGCTTTAGAAACGGGAGATGTTGATTTTATCACCCAAGCACGTAGCAGTATGAATAACGATGGTCGTTTAGCGATACCAACAGAAGACCATTATTGGCCGTTGCTTTATGTTGAAGGGGTACGTCACGCCAGCGATAAACTGACATGGATTTATGAAGGCTTTGAATATGGCAGTATTAGTTTACGCAGCTATATGTTGTCGTAGGGGCAAATAATTATTTGCCCTATGGGTTCAAAAAACAAGGGCGAATGATTATTCGCCCCTACCAACCGTTATCCGTTAATCAACGACCAAGACCACCTTACCCGTCGCTTTACGTTCTAATAAATCGTTTAACGCTTGTGCGGCTTGCTCTAGGGGATATTCTGCGGAAATATGCGGTTTGAGTTTCCCCTGCATTAACCAGCCAAACAGTTGCATCATATTGGCTTGATTATCTTTTTTCTGACGTGTGGCAAACTCACCCCAAAACACGCCAACTACCGCACAGCCTTTTAGTAACGGCAAATTTAACGGGATTTTTGGAATATCGCCTGCGGCAAAACCAACCACTAAATAACGGCCATTCCATGCCATTGACCGTAAGGCAGGTTCGGCATAATGGCCACCGACAGCATCGTAAACGACATCAACACCTTTGCCTTCGGTAAGCACTTTGACTTGTTCGCGCCAGTTGTCGTCACTGTAGTTGACAATGGCATCTGCGCCATATTGACTACAGACCGCAAGTTTAGCTTCGGTCGAAGCCGCAGCAATCACTTTTGCGCCCATCACTTTCGCTAATTGTACGGCGGCCAGACCCACCCCACCCGATGCACCCAACACCAGCACCGTCTCACCTTCTTTGAGTTGTGCGCGGTCTTTTAAGGCGTGATAGGACGTGCCAAACACATAGGCAAAGGTAGCAGCCGTTTTAAAATCAAACACAGGGGGTACAGGAAACACTCGCGAGGCATCAGTTAACACTTCTTCGGCAAAGCCACCCCAACCCGTCATGGCGATAACCGTATCGCCAACATTCAAATGGCTAACGCCCTCGCCCACTTCTTTAATAATACCTGCCACTTCACCACCCGGTGAAAACGGTAATTCGGGCTTAAACTGGTATTTATTTTGAATAATTAAGGTATCGGGAAAGTTAACACCACAGGCTTTCACCGTAATCACGACTTGTTTTGCGCCTGCTTTGGGTGAAGGAATATCCTCAACCACTAAGGTATCTGGCAAGCCATGTTGTTTGCATAAAACAGCTTTCATTGGTTGTCCTCGTTAATGCGCGGCTTCGTTAATAATGGTTTGTAGTGTGCTTTCGACTTCGCTAGCTGCCGTTGCGAGTTCAGTCGAATCCGACAACATCGCTAACATTTCTTTCGGGCTAATCATACCAATATAGGTTTGCTGATTTTCGCTATAGACCGAAATACGGCACGGTAATGCTAAATTCATGCTCATATCCATATCAAGTACGTCTTTGGCTTTTTGCGGATTACAGACATCAAACACCAGACAGTCATTGGCTAACTCAAACCCTTTACTATGTAAGGTTTGGCGAAGATTTAAGGTATGTAAAACACCAAACTTGTGTTTTTTAACGGCACTTTCTAAGTCAATTGCTGCTTGTTCAACGCTTTTTGAACTGGTGACGATGTATTTCATCAAAATATCCTTAATTGTTATAAACCCCGTCCAGACAGAAACCCGTAGTTTAAGCTTTCCGTTCACCCTGAGCTTGTCGAAGGGCTTTCTGCCAGTGGTTCGACAGGCTCACCACGAACGGTGCAGTTTTTACTATGGTTTTCTACTTAGACGTGGTTTAAAGCAAGATTGTGTAAAAACTCACGAATCGCGATGGTGACTGCATCAGGCGTTTCTATGGTTGAGGTGTGTCCTGCATGAGGAATCACCACCAATTGACTGCCCTGAATCGCGGTATTCATCCGCCGAGATTTGGCAGGAATAGTCGCAATATCTTCATCACCAACAACAATTAAGGTTGGTGTCTTAATCGAAGGTAAATATTCATAAACGCCTTGTCGTGAAAATACACCATCAATCGCTTTCGCAATGTTGAATCGGTCATTCTGCAATAAACGGTGACGCATCTCAGCACGTTGGCTTTTTCGTGCAGGATCGCTAAGAAAGGTTTTGCCAAACATAATTTTCATTGCTTGCGGCGCAACAATCCACATACCAAAAATACGGGCAATTTTGGGTAGAAGTTTATATTTCAGTAGGTTTTCTTTGGGTTCAGGGTCAGCAGAGGTTTCGAGCAAACTTAAAGACAATAACCATTCGGGATGATGAATCGCTAAACGCATACCGACAAAACCACCCATCGACAGACCAACAAAATGGACAGGCTTACCGACTCGTTCTTTAATGAGTGCCAAGGCATCTTGAGCGAGGGTATCCATATCGTAGCCCGTTGCTGTGGCTTCGGATTGGCCTTGCCCGCGAAAATCAAAGGTAATACAGCGATAACGGTCTTTGAACGCGGCGACTTGCGCTTCATACATTTGCCCGCTCCATAATAAACCATGAGCAAAGACAATGGTTTCATCACCGTTGCCATGTTCTTCGTAATAAATGGCCGCACCGTTGAGCATAATACGTGGCATAACTAGAGCCCTGCTAAAGTGGGATTACGCTGTTGAAGAATATCTTCCATACGCGTTTGAATTAAAGATTTAATTTTAGGATGAGTGAGAATATAAAACTGTTCGGTAGCAATCGCATTAAAGACATCGTCAGCGACTTTATCGACACTAATCCCTTTGGCCACGGCTTTGTGCATCATACCTGCGGTAAATTGATTAACCGCATCAGCTTTGCTGAAATCAATATGCTCTCCGACCGTGCGATTACGTTCGGCATCAGCAATGCCTGTTTTCACCCATGCCGGACACAATACGGACACTTTTAACTTGGCTTGGCGTAATTGCAAATCAAAATACAAGCCTTCGGAAACCGTAACCACCGCATGTTTACTGGCGTTGTAAGCAGCGGTACTCGGTTGCGATAATAAACCCGCCACTGATGCGGTATTGACGATATGACCTTCATCACCGTTGGCTAACATACGAGGAATAAAGGCGCGTAAACCGTTAGTAACACCGTAAAAATTAACGCCCATCACCCATTGCCAGTCTTCAAGCGTCGTTTCCCAAACAGGCCGCGAAATGGCAACACCTGCATTATTCACCAGTAAATGTACATTGCCGAAACGGGCAAACGCGGCATCGGCAAAGGCATCGACTTGCGTTGAATCAGCCACATCAACACGTTGGCCGATAACCTCAACCCCTTGCGCTTCAAACTCGGCGACGGTTGCTTGTAATTTTTCGGCGTTAATATCGGCTAAGACTAATTTCATGCCTTCGGCAGCCGCACGTATGGCTATCGCTTTGCCGATACCTTCGGCTGCACCTGT
>Ga0209599_10000064_pt1 | contig 76976 bp, 74 predicted proteins | sample Shrwel_input2_FT_FD_187534 | JGI IMG/M metagenome (GOLD analysis project Ga0209599, IMG submission 187534) | Subsurface microbial communities from deep shales in Ohio, USA - Utica-3 well 1 S input2 FT (SPAdes) (version 2) ...
GATATTTTGATTGGCGAAAAAGGTGACGATTATTTACGTGGCGAAGGTGGTAACGACACTTATGTATTTAATCTTGGCGATGGTCAAGACATTATAGTCAACTACGACCCTAACCGTAGCGAAGACAGCAGTATTACTGACGCGCTGGTTTTTGGTGAAGGGATTAGCGCCGCAGATATTGTCTTTACTAAAGATAAAATCAACACGAACGATCTCATCATCAGTATCAAAGGCACAAATGATCGTATTACGGTTAATAGTTACTTTCGCTATGCCCATCAATTGAGTCTTATTGTGTTTGCGGATGGCACGATATGGGATGAAGCACAAATCACTCAGCGCATAGACCACAAAAAAATTGAAGGCACAGCAGGTGGTGATACCTTGCAAGGCGGATCAGGCGACGATACTTACATTATCAATGATGTGCATGATGTCGTGGTTGAAAACACCAACGCAGGCATCGACACGGTGGAGTCCTCTCTCAGCTATATTCTTCGTGATAACCTCGAAAATCTTACTCTAACAGGTAATGCCAATATTTCGGCAACAGGCAACACCGTAAATAATATATTGACAGGTAACGAAGGCAATAATCGGCTCTTAGGTGGTGATGGTAACGATACTCTCTATGGTTTATCAGGTGGTGACACCTTAAACGGTGGTGAAGGTGCAGATAGGATGTACGGTGGCTTAGGTAACGACACTTTCACCATCGAAAATGTCGGTGATATCGTCGGTGAGTCTATTAATGAGGGTTTTGATAGCGTCAATAGTTTTATCAACTACACCTTAAACGCTAACGTCGAACGCTTAATTCTTGAAGGTTCAGACAACTTAAATGGTTTTGGTAACGAGCTAGACAACACACTCAACGGCAACAATGCTAAGAACTATTTAGTTGGTAGTTTAGGCAACGACACCCTACAAGGTAAAGGCGGAGCAGATACCTTAGAAGGTGGTTTAGGCAATGATATTTATTATGTGGATAACGTAGGCGATGTCGTGACCGAATTGGCAAACGAAGGTACAGATAAGGTGAGCAGTTCTATCAGCTATAGCTTAACTGAACATGTGGAACAGCTATTCTTAACAGGCATGGCAGGCGTAGCAGCAACAGGTAATGCCGCTAATAATATCATCTATGGTAATGATGGCAACAACCAACTGTTTGGTGGCGCAGGCAACGATAGCTTAAACGGTGGCGCAGGTAACGACATGTTGGCGGGTGATGCGGGTAACGATACTTTAGTTGGCGGCTTAGGTAATGACAGCTATGTATTTGGCATAGGTTTAGGACAAGACACGATCAACAATACCGATGCCGCAAATGGTAACGATACGGTATTCTTTGATGCAGGTATTTCAGCCGATCAACTGTGGTTACGTCAATTAGGTAATGATTTAGAAGTATCTATTATGGGTACAACTAACAGTATCAATGTGCAAAATTGGTACACTAATACGGCCAATCAACTGGACAGCTTACAACTAGCCGATGGCAAAACCTTATTGGCTAATGAAGTGCAAACACTGGTTGAAGCAATGGCGGCATTTGCTGCACCAGCATTGGGTCAAACCAGTTTAACTACTGCGCAACATACGGTTTTAGATAGTGTGATTGTGGCCAGTTGGTAAATTTCGTTTGCAGTAGCAAAAAAGGCGCGGAAATGCGCCTTTTTTGTTGGGGCTGTTTTTTTTCCTTCGACTCCGCTCAGGGAGCGTTTTTGTGGTGGCTGAGCGGAGTCGAAGCTAAGTCATGCTTACATGGCTAAAAACTGTTGTGCCGCCGATTCCACCTGTTCAGCACGTTGTTTTTCCAACATGGCAGTCAATACTTCCGCAGGAACAGGACGACTAATCAAAAAGCCTTGAATGGCATCACAGCCTTGCGCTTTTAGAAAGTCTAAATGAGCTTGCGTTTCCACACCTTCAGCCACGATTTTCATGCCTAAGCTATGTCCCATCGCAAAAATGGCGCGGACAATGGCATCATCTTTTTCTTCTTGGCCAATCCGAAAAACAAACGACTGATCTATTTTGAGAATATCAATGGGAAAGTCGCGCAAATAAGATAACGAGGAATAACCTGTACCAAAGTCATCTAGTGCGATTTTAATGCCGCGAGTGCGTAAGCCTTCTAAAGTTTGACAAACAATATGGCGGTCTTCCATAAAAGAAGATTCCGTTACTTCGAGTTCTAAGGCAATGGGGTCAAGTCCTGTGCCGACCAAAATTTTATCAACAATATCCAGTAGATTACCGCGTTGTAATTGTTGTGCAACCACATTCACCGAAGTACAAATCATGCCAAAACCTTGTTCATGCCAATCTTGTGTTTGTTGACATGCTCGCTCTAGGACAATTTCGCCAATAGCAGAAATTAGTCCCGCTTCTTCGGCTAAAGGAATAAATTGACCCGGTGCAATGAGTCCCATGGTGGGGTGTAACCAGCGGACAAGGGCTTCTGTGCCAATAATGCGGTTGGTTTTTAAGCAGATTTTAGGTTGGTAATACACCACAAATTCATCTCTAAAAATCGCTTTTCGTAACGAGCTTTCGAGATTCACTTGTTCAACGGAGGCAACACGCACGTCTGAACTAAAGAAACGCATGGTATTTCCGCCCATACGTTTGGCTTGTTGTAGGGCAACATCGGCATGATTAATCAGAATTTGCAACTCTCGCCCATGCTCTGGAAATAAGCTTACGCCGATGGAAGCACCTAACAATAACTCATGCTCACCAACACGGAAGGGGCGGCGTAAGTGTTCAATAATAGACTCACAATATTTTTCGACTTCGTCACGTGCTGTCTGTTGGTCAAGAATAAGGGTAAATTCATCACTGCCCAAACGAGCAACGGTATGGGCAGAAGAGGCACAACTACTAATGCGTTCAGCGACTTTTTTCAGTAATTCATCACCCAACTCATGGCCTAAGCTATCATTAAGCGTCCGAAATCGGTCTAAATCAATATAAACAACAGCTAATGAATTGCTCTGCTCACGGGCTTTGAAAATGGCGGTATGTAAGCGGTCATGAAATAAATTACGATTGGCTAAACCCGTTAAACGGTCATAGTTGGCCAAATACTTTAATTTTTCTTCGGCCTCTTTACGTTGCGTCAGGTCAGAGACAATACCCACATAATGGCCAATATTGTTTTCACTATCATGGACAGCCGTGATATGCAGCCATTGTGGGAAGGAGCGGCCATTTTTACGGTATTCAATTAATTCACCTTGCCAGTCGTCTTCTTGTTTGAGTTGTTCAAAGACGGCGTGATAGGTTAGTTGTTTTTGATTGAGCTCTTCGGTATTTTCATCATAAATAGACTTGCCATGCAGTTCTAGATCACTAAAGCCTGTAATTTGCGTAAAACGGGGATTAACCGATAAATAACGAAATTGGCTATCTAAAATATAAATACCTTCGGCGGCATGTTCAAATACGGAGGCAGATAACCGTAGCTTTTCTTCGGTTTCTCGTTCGGGGGTAATATCTCGACGCGTGCCAATTAAGCGTAAAGGCTTGTTTTTTTCATCCCACGCTACCACCCGACCATTATCTTCCACCCAAATCCAATGGCCTGCACGATGCCGAATGCGATAACACACTTCATAACTGAGTTTCTTTTTCCGTAGGTGTTGTACTAAGGCATGACGGACAAATGAATAGTCATCGGGATGAATAATATCTTTCATTTTGCCCATAAATGATTTTAATTCTAATTTTGAGTAGCCTAATAGTTGTTCAAAGTTGGAGTGATAAATTTCGTTGTTGGTTAAATTCCAGTCCCATAAGCCAATGCCTGCGGCATCAATGGCGAGTGTTAAACGTTCTTGGCTGTTGCGTAATGCCCGATTAATGTCGGAGAGGGCGAGGGTGCGCTCACGCACTTTTTGTTCAAGATTAAGATTAGTTTCTTGTAGCAAGTTTTCGGTGTGTTTGCGGTCTTGAACTTCCAATGTTAAGCGTTGATTGGTTAACTCAACCGTGCTTTTTGAGTCTTCTAAAAAGTGAATTAAGTCTTCATTACGCAGTTGTAGCCATGACGACTGATAACTCAAATCACTTAAACGTCGGCTAGCGAGTAACACAAAAAAGAAAAAGAGTGACGACACGCCTGCGATGGCTGAATTGAGCGCAGAAGGCTCAAGCATCAACCATATTAATCCTGGTGATACTGCCGTAATGGCAAAACTAATAAACGTTTCAAAACGACTGGCAAAACTGGTGAGAGCGGCAATCGCCTGCCAACTGACCAAACAAACAAACAAGGCAGGTCGATAAAATTCAACAATACTGTTGCCGACGTTTGGCAAGCTGGGAATAAAAATAATAGAAGCAATACCCCATACAGCCCCCATAATTCCCGCACAGGCATTGACTGCTCGTATCATTTGTTGTGCAGAATATTTTTTGAGTTTATCTCGCAAATGGCGCATTAGCCCAATACAGAAACCCACACTCACAAGAGACAGCACAAACCATACTTTAAAAGTAGTTAAGTGAATTGCTGTGTCATACCAATATAAAATGCCAATGGTAATGATAGAAACGATAGAAATTAAACAAAAAAAAGGAAACTGGCTAATCAGTTGTTGGGTTTGCAGCGAGCTGACGCGCACAGAAATACTTCGATCGGCGGAAGTAGGTAGTGCTGCCTCTGTCTCAGGTAATAATTTGCTGGGGCTATCCTGAACAGTCATTCTTGCAATGCTCCACAACTGACCGATGAATAGTCGGTGATAGTTTGTATTTTTATTAGGTTAAGGCTTCCGTGCTCAGTTACTGTGCCTCATATAGCTATTTTTGCCTGTAGGGGCGAGTTTATTCGCCGAAAATATACGGCGGTTAAAACGGGCTCTACAAAAAGTAGCACATGAATAGGGAAGTCTTATCGTTATTAAATAATGGCCTATGTCATCTAACATGTATTTTAATAACAGTCTTAAAACTTCATGTTGCAACCCAAGTGGGGAAGCCAATTAGCACCGTCTAATCATAGACGTCTGAGCTTAGTGCAAACAATACTTATTTAGGCGATTATTAGCGATGATGATCTGATCTTTAGTAAGAATCACACAGTTTTCGGTTTGCCCTCATTCATCTGTGACAATTTTGTCATAAAATCGTCATAATCCTTATTTACTATAGCTTCAAGATTTTATCAATTCTCAATGTGTCGGAGTCTGTTATGAAGATGCAACCACTGGTGTTGGCTCTTAGCCTCGGTTTAACCGCGATCACTGCACAAGCAGCAGTTGATGCTGGCATTCCTGCCTATGCAAAAACATCGGGTATTTCAGGTAACTTATCAAGCGTTGGTTCGGATACCTTAGCAAACTTGATGACATTTTGGGCAGAAGATTTCAAAAAAGAATATCCCAATGTTAACGTACAAATTCAAGCCGCAGGTTCATCAACAGCTCCTCCTGCATTAACACAAGGCACGGCTAACTTTGGCCCAATGTCTCGTGCGATGAAAGACAACGAAATTCAAGATTTCGAGAAAAAATACGGTTATAAGCCAACCGCAATTCCTGTTGCTGTGGATGCTTTAGCGGTGTTTGTACATAAAGATAACCCGATTAAAGGCTTGTCCATGCCAATGGTTGACGCGATTTTCTCCAGCACCCGTAAGTGTGGTTTTGAGAAAGAAGTCAAAAAATGGGGCGATGCAGGTTTAACCGCTGCTTGGGCTGGCCGTGATTTACAGTTGTTTGGTCGTAACTCGGTATCAGGTACTTACGGTTACTTCAAAGAACATGCTTTATGTAAAGGTGACTTTAAGTCCAATGTTAACGAGCAACCGGGTTCTGCTTCGGTGGTGCAATCGATTTCTAATTCGATTAACGGTGTCGGCTACTCAGGTATTGGTTATGTCACGTCAGGCGTAAAAGCCGTGCCGATTAAAAATGACAGCGGTGAGTTTGTTGCTGCAACGCCTAAAAATGCGTTATCGGGTAAATATCCATTAGCTCGTTATTTGTATGTTTATGTCAATAAAAACCCGAAAAAACCTTTAGCTCCTTTAGAAGCAGAGTTTGTCAAGTTGGTTTTGTCTAAACAAGGTCAAGAAATTGTTGAAAAAGACGGTTATATCGCTTTGCCTGCGGCTGAGGTCAAAAAGGCCCGTGCTAAGTTAGGTTTGTAATCTGAAGTGCAATAAAAAGGGGCGTAATGCCCCTTTTTTGCTAAAAACATGCTTTTTGTGTGCCTGTCGCGGATAATACTGCGTCCTTCTATCTGCTGAGACTACTATGAGTAAATCTGAGCGCGTTCGTTTAGATGCAGCAACTATGGCTGCCTTAGATCGTCGTCGTCAAGTGAAAGATAAAATTGCCAATTCGGTGATTGCGTCTGGCGGTATCTTTGTTGTTGGTGCTATTGCATTAATTTTCTTTTATTTATTCTACGAAAGCTGGCCATTGTTTCAGCAGGCTAAGTTTGAAGAAACACACCGCTATAAAACGGATGCCCATGTTCAAGCTGCTTGGACAGACATGGACGAATATAATGAAACGGGTATGCGTTTATTAGCAACGGGCGAAGTTGCTTTTTTTCGTGTCAGTGATGGCCAAAAAACAGGTGGTCAAGCATTACCCATTCCTCAAGGTGTGACCATTGCCAGTGTTCAGCGTAGTGGTGTGATTCAAGGCTTGGTCGGCGTGGGTTTGTCGAATGGTCAGTTAATCGTCTTTAAGCCAGATTATGTCGTTGACCATCAAGGCGAGCAACGCCTGATTACCCCCACCGTACGCTTTCCATACGGAAATTTACCATTAACCGTTGATGACAATGTCAAGGCACTCGCACATTTTGCGCTTCGTGATGAAGACGGGCAGTTGCAAGTATTAGCTGCCACATCACAACAGTTATTATGGCAAACATTCAAAGTACAACAAGCAGAAGGCGAGAGTGCGGGCTTGGGTGGTTTGAGTGATGAATCGAGCGATGATAGCTCAAGCAGTGATGCCCCTAAAGTTTTTACCCGCGCCACCAATATGGCAATGGCGATGGACGGTTCGGCCGTTAGTCATATTGTCATTGGTCAAGGTGCGCGCTGGGCGTATGTCTTTACCACCGAAAATGACGTAGCAGTATTCAAAGTCGGCGATCAAGGCCCTGTACTTTATCAGCAAAGCAAGGCTGATACGGCGGGTGCAAAAATTACCTCGGTTGTTGCTCTGCAAGGTGAAATTTCACTGTTAGTGGGTGACAGTAAAGGGGTGGTCAGCCAATGGTTTTTAGTACGTGACCCTAATAGTGTGGAAGATAAGTTTAGCCTAAAGCGCATTCGTAGCTTCCAATTAGGTAATGCTGCGATTACCGCGATTGCGCCAGAAGCCAAACGTAAAGGCTTTGCCGCAGGCGATGCTAAAGGTGATATTGGTTATTTCTATACCACGTCTGAGCGTACTGTCGGTATTCACCATGCCGCCAGTTCACCGATTAGCGCGTTGTCGATTTCGGCGCGTTCCGAAGGCGTGTTAGTACAAGCGCAAGACAGTGCCAGTTTTTGGAATCTTCATGCCGAACATCCTGATATTTCCATGGCTTCAGCATGGGGCAAAGTGTGGTATGAATCTTACGATGAGCCAACTTATACATGGCAGTCTTCATCGGGTAATGCCGATTTTGAATCGAAATTCTCATTAGTGCCATTAACCTTTGGTACGTTAAAAGCCGCTTTTTTTGCCATGCTGTTGGCTGCGCCGTTAGCGATTTGTGGCGCAATGTACACCGCGATTTTTATGTCGCCTGCGTTACGTACTAAAGTGAAACCTGCGATTGAGTTAATGCAGGCTCTGCCAACGGTTATTTTGGGTTTCTTGGCGGGTTTATGGTTAGCCCCTGTGGTTGAAGGCAGTTTGCCCGGTATCTTTAGTGTCCTGCTTATCACGCCAATCATTATTTTGATTTGTGGTTTTTTCTGGATGCAAATTCCGCTCGAAAAACGCAGTCGCATTCCTGATGGTTGGGCTCCGATTATCTTGATCGTGCCGATTTTATTGGGCGGCTGGGCATCATTTGCGTTATCACAACCGATGGAGTTGGCCTTTTTTGGCGGTGATATTCGTCATTGGTTAGAACACTCCGCAGGTTTGAAGTTTGACCAACGTAACTCGTTAATTGTTGGTTTGGTGATGGGTTTTGCTGTTATCGCACCGATCTTCTCCATTTCTGAAGATGCGTTGTTTGCTGTGCCTCGCCATATTACCAATGGTTCATTGGCTTTGGGTGCAACTCAATGGCAAACCCTCGTCCGTGTGGTCTTACCGACGGCATCACCGGGTATTTTCTCTGCCGTGATGATTGGTTTTGGTCGGGCAGTGGGTGAAACGATGATTGTCTTGATGGCAACAGGTAATACACCCGTCATGGAATGGAATATCTTTGAAGGCATGCGTACCTTGTCAGCCAACGTAGCCGTTGAAATGGGCGAAGCAGAAGTCGGTTCAACCCATTTCCGTGTCTTGTTCCTCTCGGCGTTGGTATTGTTTGTCTTGACCTTTGTCTTGAATACGATTGCGGAAGTGGTTCGTGGTCGTCTCCGTAAAAAGTATGGTTCTTTGTGAGGCATCATCCATGAAAGTACGCGAATATTTCAAAAGCGGCGATGCTTGGGTTTGGCTCAATGCAGGCGCAGTGGCCATATCGTTGATTATGGTTGCGGGTATTTTGGGTTTGATTGCGGTGCGTGGTTTAGGGCATTTTTGGCCTGCCAATGTCATGCAAGCGCAATACAATGATAATGGCACCATGCAAACTGTTATCGGTGAAATCTATGATGAGAAGATAGACACCGCGCAACGTCTTCGTGAGTCAGGTGTTACCATTCCTGATAGCATGAAAACAGTCACGCGTTACTCCATTAAACAGGGTAATCGTGATGTGACAGGACAAGATTTTCGTTGGGTCTTAGGTCATAACTTTACGCAACGTCAATATCCTGCTGATATCGTGGCTCTTGAGCGTTATGAGTGGGGTGATTTTTATGGTCGTCTCAAGTCGATCAAAGAAAATGGTGCGGTGATTGCTGACGGTGAAAAAGCATGGTCTGAATTACAACAGCGTGTTGCCCGCAGTAACGACTTTCATCATCAAATATCGGTGATTGAAAAAGGTGAAATTGGCCGTATTAATTACCAACTCGAAAAGCTACGCTTAAAAGAACGTAAATTAGAGTTGAGTGGTCAATTAAATGACGCAGCTCGTGCCGAGTTAGCTAAGTTGCAAGACGTGCAGCATAAAAAATATGAGGCATTAAAAGGCAAACTAGAGCAACTCCATCAAGCGGTGAATCGTGATAGCGCTATCTTTATCGTGGCGGATGGTTCGGAAAAAGAATTGTCTGTGGGTAAAATTGTGACGGCACAACGTCCTAATGATATGGGTGTAGGCGCGAAATTAGTTGCTTATGGTCATAATGTTTGGTCATTTTTAAGTGATGATCCGCGTGAAGCCAATACCGAAGGTGGCGTATTTCCTGCAATTTTTGGCACGGTGATGATGGTCTTTATGATGACGATTATTGCCACGCCTTTAGGGGTGATTGCTGCGATTTATCTCCGCGAATATGCCAGCCAAGGTGTTATTACCCAAACGGTGCGTATTGCGGTGAATAATCTGGCAGGTGTGCCGTCGATTGTTTACGGTGTCTTTGGTTTGGGCTTTTTTGTGTATTTTGTTGGCGGTAATATCGACAAAATCTTCTATCCTGAGTCATCACCTGCTCCTGTTTTTGGTACGCCGGGTTTGTTGTGGGCGGCATTGACGTTGGCATTAATGACTTTGCCTGTCGTTATTGTTTCGACCGAAGAGGGTTTGTCACGTATTCCACGCTCGTTAAAAGAAGGTTCATTAGCTTTAGGGGCAACCAAAGCGGAAACTTTGTGGCGTGTGATTTTACCAATGGCGACTCCTAGTATTATGACAGGCATGATTTTGGCGATTGCGCGTGCCGCAGGTGAAGTTGCGCCGTTAATGTTGGTCGGAGTGGTGAAATTAGCACCCACCTTGCCATTAGACTTAAACGCACCGTTTATTCATTTAGACCAAAAGTTCATGCACTTAGGCTTTCATATTTACGATGTCGGTTTCCAAAGCCCAAATGTTGAAGCAGCACGGCCTTTGGTTTATGCCACCGCATTCTTACTGGTGTTAGTGGTTGCCACGCTGAATTTGTCAGCCGTTGCCTTGCGTAATAGCCTGCGTGAAAAATACAAGTCCTTAGAGTCGTAATACCGAAGCACTGACGAAAACACATTTCGTCAGTGCTAACAAATTTTTTGTGTCTGTCCTGTTTTTTTGAGTGACAATATCATGAGTCTAGATTTGGAAAACCCCGTCATGAATGCTAATACAACAACCCCCGTTAGTACGCCCAGTGTTGCCATGGATATGGAGGCTTTAGGCCGTGAAAACCGTAATTTGAACATGGCGGATGAGGATATTTGCTTAGAAACACGCAATCTCAATTTGTTCTATGGTCAAAAACAAGCGTTGTTTGATGTCAATATGACTATTCCGCGCAAACGAGTCACGGCGTTTATTGGCCCATCAGGGTGCGGTAAGTCCACATTATTGCGTACCTTTAACCGTATGAATGACTTGGTGGATGGTTGTCACATTAACGGCAAAATTTTGCTTGATGGTGGCGATATTTTTGACCGCAGCATGGATATTACCAATCTTCGTCGTCGTGTTGGCATGGTCTTTCAAAAGCCAAATCCTTTTCCTAAATCGATTTATGAAAATGTCGCTTATGGTTTGCGTTTGCAAGGCATCAATAAAAAGCGCGTATTGGACGAAGTCGTTGAAGAGTCATTAAAAGGTGCGGCATTGTGGGATGAAGTTAAAGACCGTTTGCAAGACTCGGCATTAGGCTTATCGGGTGGTCAGCAGCAGCGTCTCGTGATTGCGCGTGCCATTGCCATTGAACCCGAAGTGTTATTGCTAGATGAACCAACAGGCGCGCTAGACCCAATTTCCACCCTCAAAATTGAAGAATTGATTCACGAATTACGTGATCGCTTCACAATTTTGATTGTTACCCACAATATGCAGCAAGCAGCGCGTGTTTCTGACTATACAGCGTTTATGTATTTAGGTAAGTTAATCGAACACGGTGATACGGATACCCTGTTCACTAATCCTAAAAACAAACAAACCGAAGATTACATCACAGGCCGTTACGGTTAATAGCCACGAGGAAGCCGCCATGACGAAAGAAGACTACGGTCATCACATCTCTCAGCAATTTAATGCCGAGTTAGAAGACGTTCGCTCCCATTTTTTAGCGATGGGCGGCTTGGTCGAAAAACAAGTCAGTGATGCGATGCACGCGTTACTCGATGCGGATTCGGCACTGGCGGTGGCGGTGCAAGCCAATGACCATCGCATTAATGCGATGGAAACACGCATTGACGAAGAATTAGTCCGAATTCTTGCCCGTCGCCAACCCGCAGCCTCTGATTTACGGATGATTATTGCCATTAGTAAATCATTGACTGACTTAGAGCGGATTGGTGATGAAGCGGCAAAAATTGCGCGTTATGCCCAAGCGTTGTGCGAAGAGGGTGAGTCGCCGCGTGGTTATATGGAAACGCGTCATATTGGTAATCAAGTACGCTTGATGATTCATGACACCTTAGATGCGTTTGCTCGTTTAGATGTTGAGCAAGCCTTTAAAGTTATGCAAGCCGATAGTGAAATTGACTTAGAGTATAAAACGGCAACCCGTGCGTTAATGACTTATATGATGGAAGATTCGCGTTATATTTCGCGGGTGTTGAATGTGCTGTGGGTGTTGCGTTGTTTAGAGCGTATTGGCGACCATTCTCGTAATATTTCAGAGCAACTCATTTATTTGGTGAAAGGCGCAGATGTTCGTCATGTGAGTTATGACATTATTGACAAAAAGCTGCACGGATAATTCACCATCGTGACAACAAAGGGCAAGTAATTGCCCTTTTTTATTGGCGACTCGCTATACTTTTTAGGCGATGCCTTGCTATCATCAAAGCAATCTGCTACTAAATAAGACAAGTCATCCGTTCTTATTTGTAGCAATCATGCAACTGACACAAGCTGTTTTTTGTTGTGTCTCGCGCACTTTAAGAGATTGTTGTACCAGATTCGGAATCTTTTGATAATAACTCTGTCAATAACAACAAATCACGCCTATTTCTATTGAGGCGCGTATTTAGACATAAAGAAGGACGACCTCCCATGATATATCCCGCTCTCAAAAAAATGCTCGTTAGTAGCTGTCAGTTGGGCTTGTTACTCAGTTGCATGCCCGCTCAGTCGGCAGATTTATTGCCTTTAATTAAAGATATCAAGCCAAATACCAACAACTTACCGCCTGCATTCGTTAAGCCAATCAAAGTGTCGATTTGTTTTTTTGATATTCAAGGCAGTTCAGGCGAATTTTATGGCCGAGCTAAGGATATTGGTTTAATTGCTCAACGTTGGAATATTAAAGCTGAATTTAAAGTCTTTACCGATGAGGTCATGGCGGTTGACAGCTTTAAGGCAGGTAAATGTGATGCCGCTGTCATGACGACGTTACGCGCTCGTCAGTTTAATAAATTTATGGGTAGTGTTAATGCTATTGGTGGTGCGCCGACTTACGAGCACATGCGCGTATTATTAAAAAGCTTATTTGATCCTAAGTTAGAAAAGTTTGCCATTACCGAGCCTTATCAAGTGGTTAGCGTCTTTCCTATTGGTGCTGAATATTTGCATGTTCGTGACCAATCTATGAATAGCATTGCATCATTGGCAGGTAAAAAAGTATCGGTGATGGATGGTGATGTCTCTGAAGCGGTGATGATGGAAAAAATGGGATTACAAGCAACAGGCGCGAGTATTGCTAATTTTGTCCGCCCGTTTAATAACGGTGAGGTCGATGCTTTAGTTGCACCTGCAATGGTGTATTCACCTTATGAGGTGCAACGTGGTTTGGGTGAGAAGGGTGGCATTTATCGTACACCTGTCGCACAAATGGTTGCCAGTTTAATTATTAATAGGGATGCTTTGAAAAAGAAAACAACGGATTTAGATAGCCGTGTTGCCGCGTTTCATGCCATTACTGCCGAGTTCTTAGACCAGTTATTAGATCGTAATTTGGTCACCATTGAGCGTACAGAAAAAGAAATCCCTAAAAAATATTGGATCACACTTGAGCCTGAAAACGAGAAAAAGTTTCAAGAGGCATTACGGACAACCCGTATTCAAATGACCAAAGATGGTATTTATGATGCGCGAATGATGAAGCTGTTGAAAAAAGTCCGTTGTAAAATTGAACCAGCAGCGGCTGAATGTGCGTTAACTGACGAGTAGAGTCTATCGCTGTGTTCATTTTGCGAGCTACATGCCTGTAGGGTCGAATTTATTCGCCAAAAACATATGGCGGTTAAAATCGCCCCTACAAAACGTAGCGCATGAATAGGGCAATATTATTTTTTTATCCCTTCGACTCCGCTCAGGGAACGTTTAGACGTTTGCTGAGCGGAGTCGAAGCCCATTCATTCCACCAACAATTCTTTGTTAAACACACATGTAAACGTCGAGCCAACATTGGGTTTAGAATTAATATTGAGAATGGCTTTGTGTTGTAATAACACATGTTTCACAATCGCCAAACCTAGCCCTGTTCCACCTGTTGCCGAACTACGCGCAGTATCGACGCGATAAAAACGCTCGGTTAGACGGGAGATATGCTGGCTTTCAATGCCCATGCCAGTATCTTGGACGCTCAAATAACCGTATTTATCATCATGAGACCAACGAATAATAATTTCACCATGTGCGGGAGTATATTTAATGGCATTGGTTATTAAATTAGAAAAAGCACTGCGTAAATCGGTTTCCAAGCCCATCAGTCGTAGCGGACTAATCACTTGTACGATGATATGGTGTTGTTTATCAGCAGAGTAAGCATTGGCTTCCTGTCGTAGCTGTTCTAATAACAGCTTCATATTGATGGGTTTAGGTTGCTGTTTGGTGGCATCACTTTCTAAGCGCGATAACAACAATAAATCATTGACCAAATTATTCATGCGTAGGCTTTGGTGCTGCATTTGCTGAAACGCACGTTGCCAACGACTGGGTAATTCATCACTATCAACAAAGGTCTCAATATAACCACTTAACACAGTCAGGGGAGTGCGTAATTCATGTGAGACATTGGCAACGAAGTCTTTACGCATTTGTTCGAGTTGATGTAGGCGGGTAATGTCGTAGGCAATTAACACGCGGTCATTGTGACCAAAGCGTGTCACTTCGTATTGAACATAACGATTGGGATGTGTCCACGAGGGGAGTTTGATACCTTCGTTATAAGGGCCATGATCGAAATAATGAATAAATGCAGGATCACGAATTAAATTAATAATCGGCTTGCCATGATCAATCAGAGGCTTAAAGCCCAGTAGTTTCTCGGCGGCAGTATTCCACCATTCTAAATTGCCCTGACTATCGGTTAAGACCACAGCTTCTTCAAGTGCAGACATGGAAGTACGTGCACGCGCAATAATCGTTAAGAGATTTTGTTTAGCCGCCTGTTCATTTTGCTGTAAATGATAAATGTTTTGGGCAATATCTTCCCAAATGCCTGATAGTTCAGGTGGCGAGTCTTTGTGATTGGTCTTTAGCCAATGATGCAGTTTGTGCAAATTGCGCAAATGCTGCACGACATACATCATTAAGCCTAAAAATAGCCCTTGTACACTAACCCCTAATAGCCATGAAGGGATGGCAAAAATAGTGAGAATATAAGCAAGACGTACCAGTTCTTCTTTTAGGAGCGCGGTCACAGTACGTCCTGTTTACTAGCATCGGCTTTGACGGAAAAACGATAACCCGTGCCGCGTACGGTTTGAATAAAGCGGTCGTAACCAAAAGGCTCTAAGGCTTTACGTAAACGACGAATATGAACATCAATGGTGCGGTCTTCAACATAGACATTGCCGCCCCAGACTTGATCGAGCATTTGTGTCCGTGAATAAGCGCGCTCTTGGTGACTCATAAAAAAGGCGAGTAAACGGTATTCGGTCGGGCCCATATCAATAGCTTCGTCGTTGGCGGTCACACGATGACTGACGGGATCAAGCTTTAAGCCTTCGGCTTCAATCGCTTTTTCGGCACTGAGAGCGGAGGAGCGACGTAATACGGCTTTAATACGAGAGACTAACTCACGCGTCGAAAACGGCTTGGTGACATAGTCATCTGCACCTGCATCCAAACCTTGAATTTTATGGTCTTCATCGCCACGCGCCGTCAACATAATGACAGGAATTTCATTTAATGTTTCGTCACGTTTGAGACGGCGGCATAACTCTACACCTGTCATACCGGGTAACATCCAATCTAACAATACCAGACTGGGTCGTTCATCGACAATTTTATGGTGAGCTTGGAGCGCATCTTCGGCTTCAATACAGTCAAAACCTGAGAGTTCTAAGGCGATGCGAATCATTTCACGGATGGCAATTTCATCATCGACAATCAAAATACGTTCGTTTTTCATGGCTCTTTTCTCATGTGCGCGACGAAAAGAAAGGGACTTCTCACGCGAGTTGTATTACATGACAAGCCTATTGCAGAATTATTACAGTTGTTTATATTTGTAAAAAAAACTGCCGTAAATAACGCAAAGAATCACTTAAATACAGTCCTACGAAGATAATCATACCAATTTTATGGTTGTGTAAAAAAGCTTCAGTACAGTGTACGGCCATTCGGTCGCGGCTATGTCGCCATTGCCAGACAAATAATCCGACACAAATACCCAAGGTTATAGACCAAATCATGCCGAAATCGAGCATGTAGCCAATGATTGCCATCAGTGCAATAAAGACACTTTGTAATAGGCCAATGATCACTAAGTCAAAATCACCAAACAGAATGGCTGTCGATTTTACGCCAATTTTTAGATCGTCTTCGCGGTCAGCCATCGCATATTGCGTGTCATAAGCCACTGTCCATAGTAAGTTAGCGGCATACAGTAACCAGCAGATGACATTGGGTGATTGGTCTTGGGCAACAAACGCCATCGGAATTGCCCACGAAAAGGCCGCACCTAAGACCAGTTGCGGTAAATAGGTAAAACGCTTCATAAACGGGTACAAGCTGGCCAAAGCCAATGCGCCAAATGACCAAAAAAAAGTGGTTAAATTGAGAAAAGGCAGGAGTAATGCTGAACAGGCAATCAAAAAAACAAATAAATATAAGGCTTCACGGGCAGGCAAGCGGCCACTGGCAATCGGTCGATCTTTGGTTCGTGTGACTTGGCCATCAAAGTTTCTGTCCGCCCAATCATTAATCACACAACCTGCCGAACGCATGAGCACTACCCCGATACTAAAAATTAACACAATTTTTAAGCTGGGTTGGCCATGAGCGGCAATAAAAACCGCCCAAAGTGTCGGCCATAATAATAAATAAATACCAATAGGCCGATGCAAACGCATGACTTCGGCATATAAAGGCAAGCGTTGTTTGAGTGAAAATGGCGTGTTCATAAAGTGATCTTGTGCTGATGGAAGGCAGCAAACAACGTGGGTAAAAATGTCTCTTGCACTAACAAGAGCTGACCAGCATAACGAAAACGTGAGCGTCGTGTCCAATAGGCCCGTTGGCGATTGGCGGGCAGAATACACATTTCTTGCCGTTGGCCGCCGTTGAATAGCAAACTACCTAATGACCGTGAGCCTAAAAAGCGCAAGCGTCGGCCTTTGCCTTGCAAGGTTTTTAACGGAATGATACTGCGCGCTTGCACCCAAACCTGCCCCTGACACACGAGCGCAACTTCACGTACCCATGCTCGTTGTTGTAAGGGTAACTTTAAGGCGAGGGCTTCATCTCGTGTCGGTTTATGCCATCCTTGATGTATGACCTGTACCCTAAAATCTCCCCGACTTAACGCGATTAAATAGGCCGTCAATGAGCCGCGTGATAATAGCCAGTTTTTATAGGGATAGCTGAGTGAGGCTTGCCAATAACGGGGTGGATTCAGCCAGCAAGGGGTGAGCGTCATAAGCGTAAACGTGAATAGGAATAATGTCTGAATTGTATCGTATCGCAAGAAAGGTGTTATTGCTTTTGTTTGATAGTTTTTAACTATTAAAAATCATTTTTTATTTAATTGGATGAAAAAATTTGAATCGCCTATTCTTGCTTTAACAAGACAAAACGTCTTAACGAATACCCGTAAACATCAGGAGACAGCAAGATGAGTCATCACATTCCAGCCACCGTCACTGCCAAAAATTTAGAAGGCGCGTTTGCCGGCGAATCAATGGCGTTTATGAAGTACAGCTATTTCGCCAAATTAGCCCGTGCGATGGGTGACGAAGATACTGCCCAAGCTTTTGAGGAAACGGCAAAACAAGAAATTCAACATGCGTTTGGTCATTTGGATTTATTGTATCCTGCTAGTAGTTTGAATCCTGCAAAGATGTTAGAAATGGCAATTGCAGGCGAAACTTACGAATATACCGAAATGTATCCCAGCTTTCGCGATACCGCCATTGCGGAAGGTAAAGCCGATGCCATTAAAGAGTTTGACGAACAAATTGCGGAGTCAAAAGAACATGCCGCCGCGTTTGCCAAAGTCTTAGAAAAAGCCGCAAAACGCTTTGCCGCATTAGCGAAAGTAGAAGAACGTCATGCAAATCATTACCGTGCCCGTTTGGAAGCTGTTCAGGCGCAGTAATTGGCGGAGCAAGACACAGGTTTTATGGCGTTTCCCATAGTCAGATAGCCTGTAAGTCGTGATAAACTTGACATCGTATAATGTTAAGATTGCAAAATAACGTATTTGTGCGTAACGTAGGCGGCCTAAATTTTTAGCCCAATCAACGACGAGGTTCTAACATGAAAAAGTGGCAATGTATCGTATGTGGTTTTATTTATGACGAAGCCGTAGGTATGCCTTGGGATGGCGTGCCAGCAGGAACAACATGGGCTGACGTGCCAGTCGATTGGGTTTGCCCTGATTGTGGCGTTGGCAAAGACGACTTTGAAATGGTCGAACTGTAAGTCTTTAGGGTGATGATTAAATCACCCTAATACTGATCAGGCCAAGGGCGCATATTCGCGCCCTTATTATTTGAGATTGAGTGGAGGAACATCATCATGGCATTAGTGATTATTGGGACAGGTTTGGCAGGTTATAACCTTGCCCGTGAATGGCGTAAACTGAATCCGACTGACGAACTCGTCATTATTACCCGCGATGATGGCCGTAATTATTCTAAACCGATGCTATCGACAGGCTACACCAAAGGTAAAACAGCGGATCAATTAGCGATGCAAACAGCGGCACAAATGGCGGAACAGCTCAAAGCCGATATCCGCACATTTGCCTCTGTCAGCGCGATTGATGCTACAGCCAAAACAATCACTGTTGATGGTGCGGTGTTAACTTATGACAAATTAGTCTTAGCACTGGGCGCAGACCCCTTCCAACCGCCTTTAGCAGGTGATGGCCTAGCACGCGTTTATACCGTCAATGATTTGCTGGATTATGCCAAGTTTCAACAAGCGGCGGCTGGCAAGAAAAATGTCATTGTCATTGGTGGCGGTTTGATTGGTTGTGAATATGCCAATGATTTAAGCAATGGTGGCTATTCGGTACAACTGATTGAGCCAGTCGGTCGTGTGTTACCTGCATTATTGCCGACGATAGCTTCACACGCGGTGGGTAGTGCCTTGGAAGGTTTAGGTGTGACGTTCCATTTTGGTGTGAGTGTACAAGCAGTTTATAACGAGGGCGAGGGTGTCCGCGCAGTATTGTCGGATGGCAAAGAAATCAGTGGTGATATTGTGCTATCGGCCATTGGCTTGCGTCCACGTATTGCACTCGCGAAAGAGGCAGGTTTAACGGTCAATCGTGGTGTCGTGGTCAATCGGTTATTAGCCACCAGTCAGCCCGATATTTATGCCTTGGGTGATTGTGCTGAAGTCGATGGTTTAGTGTTGCCTTATGTGTTGCCGTTAATGGCAGGTGCGCGTGCCTTGGCGAAAACCTTATCAGGTCAAGAGTCATCGATTAGTTATGCGGCGATGCCCGTGCAAGTCAAAACGCCTGTTTGCCCCGTCGTGGTTGCTCCTGCGTTTCCACACATGCAAGGTGAGTGGCTATTAGATGCTCAAGACGGTAACAGTGTGAAAGCCTTATATAAAAACAGCGACGGCGTACTGTTAGGCTTTGCCTTAACGGGAACGTTTGCGGGCGATGCCGCGTTAAAAGCGGAATTAGGGAAGTTAGTGCCTGCTTGGTTGGTGTAAAGACATGCCGTGACCTTTGACGAGTCTATGCTAAACTCAGCCTCAATTGATTGATGTGCTGAGTTTTGTCGTGAATAAAAACCGCTTAGAAGCCTTTAGCGATGGTGTCATCGCTATTATCATTACCATTATGGTTCTAGAAATTAAAGTGCCACATAGTACGGAGCTATCGGCCTTAGTGGCACTTTCCCCCATCTTCATCAGTTATGTCTTAAGTTTTATTTACGTCGGTATTTATTGGAATAACCATCACCATTTATTACATGCGGCTCAACGCGTGGATGGTCGGATTTTGTGGGCAAACCTACATTTGCTATTTTGGCTATCACTGATTCCTTTTGCATCGGGTTGGATGGGCGAAAACCATTTTGCCGCGACGCCTGTTGCGTTGTACGGCGTAGTCTTATTAATGGCTGCTATTGCTTATTTTGTCTTAGCGCGCATTTTGATTGCCGTGCACGGTGTCAACTCCACCTTGGCCGTTGCCTTAGGTAAAGACTACAAAGGTATTGTCTCCGTGGTGGCTTATGCCTTAGCCATTCCATTAGCATTTTTTAATGCGTGGTTGTCTGTTGCTCTTTATGTATTAGTGGCCGCGATGTGGTTTATTCCTGACCGACGCATCGAAAAGCAACTTTAAGTTTTTTAATCATGTCACTCGTAGGAGACACATTTTGACCCACATTTCAGTCACTCATTTATTTAATGCCCCCATCAACGAAGTCTTTGAGGCAGTGATTAATGCCGATAAATACCCGTATGTCTCTCGATTGATTCATGTTGAGCGTGTGCGCCATGCTTCTGCCACCGAGAAAGATGGTGTTGGCACGATGCGTGAAGTGGAACTGGGAGTCATGTGGTTTAAAGAAGAATTCACCGCATTTCAACGGCCAACGCAAGTGGACTATAAAATTTTAGAAGCTAGACCGTATTTTGAGCATCAAGCGGGTAGTTTTTGCTTTAAAAAGCGCGGCATTATGACCGAAGTTACATGGTCGTCAACCTTTCATGTGCCGTCCTCATGGCAGCCTCGATTAGTCTCTACCGTATCGGGTTGGGTGGCAAAAGCCGCATTTCGTTCAACGTTAATGGTATTAGACAAACGCTTACAGGCTTCAAGACAGCTTAGAATTAAAGGCAAGGTTTAACTTTAGGCCGCGCAATATTTGGTACTCCTCCCGTCTATCTATATAATCACCCTATCCAAGTATCATCGACTTTTTGCCTACCCTCACGGACTCCCTCATGTTGCGTTTAACCGAAATCAGATTGCCTTTAGACCATGCACCAGAGGCCATATCCGCCGCAATTGTTCAACGTTTAGGGATTCCAGCAACGGATTTAATCCACTTCACCCTCCATAAACGTAGTTATGATGCCCGTAAGTCCAGTGCGATTATTCTGACCTATATTATTGATGTTGACGTCAAAAACGAAGCGCAGTTGTTGGCTAAGTTTGTGGGTGATGCTCATGTCAAAAGCACGCCTGATATGGCCTATAAGTTTGTCACACACGCACCTGAAGGTTTAACCGAACGTCCGATTATTGTTGGTTTTGGCCCTTGTGGTATTTTGGCGGCCTTAGTATTGGCGCAAATGGGCTTTAAACCGATTGTCTTAGAACGAGGCAAAGCGGTACGCGAGCGTACTAAGGATACATGGGGCTTGTGGCGTAAAAACGTGTTAAATCCAGAGTCCAATGTGCAATTTGGTGAGGGCGGTGCAGGGACATTCTCCGATGGTAAGTTGTACAGTCAAATCAAAGACCCTAAACATTTAGGCCGTAAAGTGTTAGACGAGTTTGTCAAAGCAGGCGCGCCCGAAGAAATCTTATTTATTAATAAACCCCACGTTGGCACGTTTAAATTGGTCACGATGGTAGAAACGATTCGTCAAACCATTGAGTCATTGGGTGGCGAAATCCGTTTTCAGCAACGTGTTGTTGACCTTGAAATTGACTTTGATGGTGATAATAGGGGCCAAGTACGCGGTGTCATGCTAGCAAGTGGTGAAGTCCTACGCAGTAACCATATTATTGTCGCCTTGGGACATAGTGCGCGTGATAGTTTTGCTATGTTGCATGAGCGTGGCGTATTTATGGAAGCAAAACCGTTTTCGGTCGGTTTTCGCATTGAGCATCCACAAGGTTTAATTGATCGTTGTCGCTTTGGCCAATTTGCAGGCCATCCCTTATTAGGTGCAGCGGATTACAAGTTGGTGCATCACGCCAAAAATGGCCGTTCGGTTTATAGTTTTTGTATGTGTCCCGGTGGTACGGTGGTGGCGGCTACTTCTGAGCCGAATCGTGTGGTCACCAATGGCATGAGCCAATATTCGCGGAATGAACGGAATGCCAATGCAGGGATTGTGGTGGAAATAAGCCCACAAGATTATCCCGATAGTAGTGCCTTGGGTGGTATTGCTTTTCAACGCTTTTGGGAATCCAGAGCTTTTGAATTGGGTGGCGGGACGTATGCCGCACCTGCACAATTAGTTGGTGATTTTTTGGCAAGAAGACCCTCTACGCAAGTGGGTTCGGTTGAGCCATCGTATAAGCCTGCCGTTAATTGGTGTGATTTAAGCACCTGTCTGCCAGATTACGTCATTGACGCGGTGCGTGAAGCCTTGCCTGCCTTTGATAAAAAAATCAAAGGCTTTGCGATGAACGACGCTGTGTTAACGGGTGTGGAGACGCGCACATCTTCACCCTTGCGTATTACTCGTAATGAGTTCTGCCAAAGTTTAAATGTTAAAGGCTTGTTTCCTGCGGGCGAGGGTGCAGGTTATGCAGGCGGTATTTTATCGGCGGGTGTGGATGGGATTAAGGTTGCGGAAGCGGTGGCGTTGAGTATTATTCAGGGTTAAAAAAGGCGTTAATGACTGACTCATTAACGCCTTTAAGGTAGAAGCTAAGAGCTAATTAACGAGCCGCTTCTGTAAACGTGTCGTCAGAAGGCTCTTTAGTCGTTGTGCCTTGGTCGTGCATGAGTTTTTTAGTGCCATTCATGAGTGTTGCAACTCGTGCATCCGATGTTTTAGCCGAAGCAGCTTGATTGGCTGTACCCGTAATAACTGGTGCATTGTAAGTAAATGACCACAAGTAATGCCAAACAGCGGCGTTATGTTTTTGTGTTTGTTGCGTTTGGTTGAAGTATGATGTTTTCATCTCAGTAAAAGCGGTCATTTTCATTAAGTCAGTATTGGCATCACCAATAAAGCCAGAGCTACTTGCAGCCGAGGTGCGATAGGCTTCAAAAATAACACCTTTGGTTTTTAGCGCACTGACATAAGTGCGGCACACTTCACCCGTCCATTTATTGCCTAAATAACTTTTGGCATTTTGTGAGTAGAATGGGTCAAGCAAAGCCACACGTTTTGGCAAAAGTTTGCTGTTGAGTGTCCCTGCGCTAACGGCATCACTGATTTTTTTAGTGAGATTAATCGCTACTTGGTTGCCTAAAGAATGGCCAAGAATACGAATATTGCTGCCTGTATAACCTGCCAAGTTGTCTTTATAGCTAGTAAATAGTAAATCAGTGACGGATTGTGTTGGGCCTGTGCTGTAAACACCCGCCACGTTCTTCCAACGCATGGCACGCGTCGCGGTAGCAGACCAAATTTTCGCTTCTGCGTCTTTTACTTCACCTTCATCAGCAAACTGATTCCAATACATAATGCCGACGTTATAACCTGCCGCACGCCAAGCATGAGCCAAGTCTAAATCGGGGCCACCTGCATCTTTGCGGTTGAATGTTTCACGGTTTTGCGCTGCGCTTGAGCCATTTTGCCAGCCATGAATATAAATTACTGTGGGTTTACTTGCGGTATAGTAAGCATTGCTTTGGTTAGGCACGGCTTTTTGCCAGTTATCGGCATCGCCATACCAGTACAAACCGTAGTCTAAGTTGTTGAATGTTGACGTTGGAAATACACCAACTGCGGCATTCGCAATCGAAGCTACCGATGCAGTACCTAATAAAGTGCCAACCAATAATGCCTTAGCAATGGTTTTTCCAAATAAATGCTTCATAAAATGTCTCATCAGAGTCAAATTTACGCAACACAACGCCATCAGATGGCTATTCGTTTTAAGCCTTCTGTTTGCTGTTGTATGAGTGAGCGTAAAGTCGATTTTGTTGTAGTTTTAGGGCTATTTCAGCCTTGTTTTAATTGACCAATTCAACGTCAGTGTCGATTGGTTGAGCGCATCTTAGCGAAAACGAATTAAGATGAACAGTATTAAAATGGCGACGAATGGCGCGATATGGTAAATATTTGGCGTGAATAAATAATTATATTGTCATTTCCTGCCATTTTGTTGATTCTTCCTGCCATTTGTGGCGTATTGAAAATGGATTTAACATGCTGATATTATAGCTAAAGTATGGCTGTATATAAGCGTGTATATATAGATGTATAAAATCATTAGGAGATAACTACGTGTTTTTATGCTTGATATATTTTGTTACAAATGCACAAGTGTAGCGTGGCGTGTCATGCGCACACACGGGGTATCGCGCTTGCTTTAAGATATTGAACTTCACCCGCTATTAATTGTACAAGCGTTGTACAAAAATCCGTGTTTCACCTTCATCCGAAAAACACCCCATTACGTCCTTCCCACCTACTAAAAAAGCCATCGTTTACTAAACTTGACCTAATGCGCCAATTTTTTAACCTTTGACGCTATAACTATAATATTTGTCAGAAATTATCAATATCCCATATTTGTTGCAACGTAAGATTGTCCTACAGTTTTGATGTTCTTGGCGAATGGCAAAACTAAACAATTTTTGGGTGTAATCAGCGAGAAGAATATGAAAAAAACGTGTTTAAGTGTAGCAATCGCACTGACAATCATGGGTGTAAGTTCCGCTCATGCAACATTGGCCAATGGACAGCCTTACACAGTGAGTATGGATGCCAAAGGTTTTATGATTGATGGTCAGTACCGTTTGTTGCGTGGCGGCACGGTGCAATGGTTTCGTATTCCCAGCAGTGAGTGGCGTGACCGTTTAGAAAAATTCAAAGGTGCAGGTTTTAATACCGTTGATTTATATGTGGCGTGGAATGCCGTTGAGCCACGTGAAGGCGCGTTTAACTTCGCTAACCCAAACTTGCGTCAGTTTATTAGCCTGTGTAAAGAATTAGGCTTATATGTCTATTTGCGTCCCGGCCCATATATTACCAATGAAATGGACGGTGGCGGTGTGCCTGCATGGTTGATGGCTAAATCAACGAAAAAAGACATCGCCGCCGATGGCAAACCGAATTTGCGTACCCATGATCCTGATTATCTAAACTACGTCGGTAAATACCTGCGTCGTGTGAATGCCGAAGTGCGTGATTTGTTTGCGGATCGTGGTGGCCCGATTGTGTTGTATTCGGTCGAAAACGAATATAACTGGTTTCAACCTTTTCATGAAGGCGACAAGCTCTTTGGTTATCAAGGTGGCCCAGAGCGCGGTTTATTACAAAGCTTTAACCCGAATGCTTATTTTACCGCCTTGCGTGACATTGTCCGTAATGATGGTATTACTGTGCCTATTACGACTTGTCCCGGTGATGGCAAAGCCTCCGCAACGGGTGATGTCGCAGGTGTAGTGCCAGTGCCTAATATCTACAATGGTTTAGGTGGCGACTACCCAGAAAAAACGGCGTTTGATTTGCTGACCGATATGCATAGCAGCAATCATGGTGGCGTGTATGCCAATATGCCCAGCGGTACAACCGAAACCGACCGTGACCCTGTGAAAATCAAGCGTTTATTCTTAGGTGGCTTAGATGCAGCGTTTGCTTTTAATGCCGTGGGTATGATGACACCAGGTTATCGTAACGCCATCGTCTTAAATACCCGTAGTGTCGATAATGCCTTTGATTTTAGTGCCATTAATAACATCATGAATGGCTTTGTTTCGCCTCAAGTCGGCTATTTTTCGGGTGTTGTTGATTATTACGGGCCGATTTCACCATCAGGAATATTGCGTCCTTCGTTCCATGCTTTCCGTCGCGATAACTTGTTTTTTGATGCGGTTGAGCCGTTTTTTGCCTCCGCAGGAACAGCCGAAAAAACGGGTTTAACCGTATCGAATAGCGAAATTGGTGCGCGTGAACCCAATAACGTCAAAGTCAATTATTGGTTACAAGGCACACAAGGCGCACGTTTTGTCGGCTTGGTGAATCAATCAGGTTTCCCACAAAATATTCCCTTAAATGGCGTGAATTTAAACGGCGAAACCATGCCGAAATACGTACCAATGACCGTGCCAACGAATCCAGAAGCAGGTGTTGCCTCTAAAGATTACGCGATGATTTTGGTGAAAGACTTACCACTCACCAATGGTGCAGGCAAAGTGGCATGGACAAGCAGCGAATTATTAACCTCACGCAATTATAACGGCGATGCCTTAGTGATTGTGCATGGTGTCGCTAACACGCAGGGCGAGTTAGTACTGGATGGTTTAGGTGCAGGCGCAACGATTATCACCCGTGATAATGGCATTAACGTTGCCGAGCAAAGTGCCAATCGTTTAGCCGTGACCTATGGCCATTATCCGCATTTAGAATTAGTAGTTCGTGCTGAAAGTGGTCGCTTGGTTCGTGTGGTTGTGACGACTACCGAAGAAGCAGGGCGTTTTTGGTTTAGCAAAGCCAATAATGGCCAAGATATTGTCGTTGCGGGTTTAGAAATGTTGAAAGAAACGGGCGTTTCTTCACTCTATAACTTACAACTGGCGGCTGAAAATGATAGTAAAAGCCGTCCATTATTTATTATGTCGCCGCGTAATGTCCAGTTGCGTAATTTAACCGTGACTTCCGCGTGGAATAGTCAAACCCAAAGCGCAACCTTTGTTAAGCCACAAGCTGTTCCTGCATTGCCTTCCTTACCGAGTTTAGCCTTTGGTAAAGTCGCTAGTGATATGGGCGAGGCGGCATTAAATTATAACGACAGTACATGGACAAAATGGACAGGTGAACCACAACCTTTAGAAATGAAAGGCGTTTACAGTGGTCACGCATGGTATCGCACCGAGTTGAATTTTGACCACGCACCATATTTTTGGGAAGACACATCGCTGTATATTGAACATGCCAGTGATATTGTCGGTATCTACGTTAATGGCACGTACTTAAGCACGCAATTGCCTTTAGGTACAGAGTTAGATTCGGATTCGTGGAATGCTAAATACAAGTTTCCTTCCTTACGTCCGTACTTAAAACAAGGCAAAAACGTCATCGCTTTCCGTACCGAAGTCTGGGGTCATGGTAGCTTTATGTTCCCACGCGGTACTTTAGCCGCAACCAATATGAAATTGCCGAGTTTAGGTTTTGATAGCTTAAAAGGCTTATGGGGCACAGCACGTTTAGGCGGTACGAATTTAACGAATTGGTCGCTACGTGGCGAGTTAAACGGCGAGCGTACAGGTTTGGCGAGCAATACCTACAGTGACAGCGCATGGCAAGCTGCTTCCTTACCGATGAACTTGGCCAAAGGTGAAGTGCGTTGGTATCGTACTAAGTTTGATGCCGCGCAATTACTGAATAGCAATAGCTTAAGTGCGCCATTGTCAGTGCGTTTGGGTGGTGCAAGAGTGAAAGCCACGGTATTTTTGAATGGTCAGTTGGTCGGTCGTTGGTTAAGTGGTGATGGTTGGTTGGATCATGGTTTTTGGGGACGTGCGATTCGTGATATGTGGATGAACACCAATCCTGATTACTTCCCGATTAGCACTACAGGCTTAAATCCTGCGGGAACGGCCAATGTCTTAGCGGTGGCTTTTGAAGATGTGTCGTCAGGTTCTGAAAGTGCAGCAACGATTAGCGATGTTTCTTTGGCCTATAGCCCAGAAATTCGTGCTGACATTAACGGCCAGTCGATGTTAGTGAATCAACCACGCGGCAAAACGGTTGTCAATGTTGACTGGTTAGAGTAATCACTTTCCAATAAAAAAAGCCTCGTTATGGGAAACCGTAACGGGGCTTTTTGTTGTTATGAGGAAAGACGAGAGTCTGTTTTGGCTTTATTGACCCTTCGACTCCGCTCAGGGTGCGTTTTGCTGTGGGCTGAGCGGAGTCGAAGCCCAAAACTACAACCTAAGCCGCGTGATGATGTTCAACCCGCGCTTTATGCCGCACCTCTTCTTCAATTTGATGTAATAGTGTTAAGGTGCTGGCAATGGTATTGGCTTCAGTGCTGTCAGCCGCCAATAGGTCACGATGGATGTGTTCTAATTGCAAAATCTGTTGATGAATGGTGCGTGGATCAACATTGGTTAAGGTAATTGACATGGTCATCTCTATTCTCCGTGTGATGAATAAAACTTGCGTCCAGTGGCAACGTAAGCCCTAAATCTAGGACTCGCATTCAGCAAGCCCTACAGAAAGATATAGACCCATTTCTTGATTCTTACCAATGCAGTTGTGTGAGTTTATTTCACCCATTCGGTAAAATACTGTTTGAGCTTATGTACTTTAGGCGCAACGACCATTTGGCAATAACCTTGGTTGGGATGATTGGCAAAGTAATTTTGGTGATAAGCTTCGGCAGGATAAAAGGTCACGGCATCACTGACTTCGGTAACGATAGGGCTTTTGACTAAACCACTACTTTGTAGCTCGGCAATATAGGCTTCGGCGATGAGTCGTTGTTCGGCACTTTGGCAATAAATTACCGAACGATATTGTGTGCCGACATCATTACCTTGACGGTTAAGTGTGGTTGGGTCGTGAATACCATAAAACACATCAAGTAATTGGGTGAAGCTAATAATACTGGGATCAAAATCAAGTTTAACGACTTCAGCATGACCCGAAACGCCTGTACAAATTTGCTCATAAGTGGGGTTAGGACGCGCACCGCCTGCATAACCCGATGTCACATGATGAACGCCTTTTACTTGTTGAAAAACGGCTTCTAAACACCAAAAACATCCACCACCAAAAATTGCGACTGCTGTTGTCATTTGTTAAAGCCTCTGTTGGAGTTTTAGCTGGGGTGAACACCAGCCTATTTGTTCAAAATAATACATAGATAAAAAGTAGTACGAACACAATACACATAATAGCGATCATCAAACCCGCCATAAAACCCGCACCATGTAGCTTAGGTGGGGCGATGCTTTTTAAGCCAGCTTCCCCTCCTTGCGCTTCAGTTGCGAGTTGTGTATCAACCAACCCCATCTCAAGCAATTTATTGGTGATACAGTCAAATAGCGTAATCACTTGTTTGAGTTGCTGTTTATCAAGTCTTAGAAATGAGCGGTAGTATAATTGTCGAGAGAGTCCATCTGATTGCATGCCAATCTCAAAAGACTTTAACTCAAGCAATAGCACTGCTTTTTTTATTGCAGGTGTTGTCAGCAGACGTTTGAGTTTTCGTGGGTCATCACCTTTAATGGTGAATTTTTTATCAAGTTCATCGTCACCAACTTCTAAGTCTTTAAAGAGAATACTTTTAAGCCCTTCATCCCATACATAGTTTTTGGCAATATTAAAGTTGAAGTCTTGCTGCCCATAAAATCGGGTGTGCATGACATAATAAACAATGCGATGTTTACCACTGCCACGTACCTCCACAGAGTAGGATGCTAGCCCTATCGAAGTGCGATACAGTAGGCGGCGTGCTCCAGAGTCATATTCTCCACGTATTTCGCGGGCAACTTCTTTCCATAATGCTTCATCTGGAAATAAGAACGTTCTAACTAAACTCGAAATATCTTCTAATATTGCCATACGCATTTCCTTATCTTATGAGGTTTTTTATTTCCGCTCATACACTACAAACGCATAGTGCGTATCTTGTGGCTCATAATAATGCGCTTCACGGCCAATTTCTTGCCATTGGCTTAAATCTATAGACGGAAAGAAAGCGTCACCTGTTACAGTTTTTTTCACTTCGGTGATGTACAGCCGTTGCGCCAACGGCAAGGTTTGCTGATAAATTTGTGCGCCACCCATGATAAAGGCTTCTTGAGTGTCGCTAATCTCGGCAATGCTTTCCGCGACCTTGAGTGCATCATCAATACTGGCAACGATTTTTACACCTTCGGCTTGAAAGTCGCTATTACGACTAATGACAATATTACTGCGGTTGGGAAGGGGCTTACTGCCAATGGATTCGAAAGTTTTTCGTCCCATAATCACTGTATTGCCACTGGTTAACCGTTTGAAATATTTAAGGTCTTCGGGTAAATACCAAGGCATTGCATTGTTGAGACCGATACATCCGTTCTCAGCAACAGCAACAATAATTGACAGTTTCATGGCTTTAGACTCACGTTAGTACTTTAGGTTTTGACCAGTAGACGTTTAAGTCTTACAAAGCAAAACGTGAGATTATACCAAAATTAGATCATTCAAATAGACTAAACAGCAACAGGAGCTTTAATTGCCGCATGAGATTGATAATTCTCCAGCGTGAAATCTTCAAACGTAAAGCTAAAAATATCTTTTACGTCTGGATTTAAACGCATGGTCGCTAAAGGCAACGGCTCACGGCTTAACTGTAAATCGGTTTGTTCTAAATGGTTACTGTACAAATGGCAGTCACCACCCGTCCAAACAAAATCCCCTAACCCTAAATCACAAACTTGGGCAATCATCATCGTTAATAGTGCATAAGAGGCGATGTTAAACGGTACACCCAAAAAGACATCGGCACTGCGTTGGTATAACTGACACGACAATTTGCCATTAGCGACATAAAACTGAAACAGCGTATGACACGGCGGCAGTGCGACTTGATTGGCTTCTTGAGGATTCCAACCAGAGACAATCAAACGTCGTGAATTCGGGTTGTGTTTAATGTCGTGAATCAGTGTGGCGATTTGGTCAAAACCATCGGCGCTAAAGCTACCATCCGCATTTTGTGTTGCGCCAAAGTTACGCCATTGATGGCCATAAACGGCACCTAATTCACCTTCCGCACGACCAAAACGTGCACATTGTTCGGCCGTTGCCCATTCATTCCAAATGCTGACACCATGATCTTGTAAGTATTTAACGTTGGTGTCGCCGCTTAAAAACCATAGCAGTTCGTGGATGATAGATTTAAGATGAACCTTTTTGGTGGTTAATAAAGGAAAACCATCGGCTAAATTAAAGCGCATTTGATAAGCAAACACCGAGTAAGTGCCTGTGCCTGTGCGGTCGCCTTTGAATGTGCCGTTATCACGGATATGACGCATTAGGTCTAAATACTGTTTCATGGTTTTAAGCCTTTATTGCTGGCTTATGTGTATAAGCCAATGCCAATAATACAACGCCCAATATAATTAAAGGCATTGTTAATAATTGCCCCATCGTTAACCAGCCAAAGGCAATAAAACCTTTGTCAGCATCAGGCTCGCGGAAAAATTCGACGGCAAAGCGAGCTAAACCGTAACCTAAAGCAAAGATACCTGATACCGCTTTGACAGGGCGAGGCTTGGACGAATACAGCCAAATAATCACAAACAATACTGCCCCTTCTAAAAAGGCTTCATAGAGCTGTGAAGGATGGCGCGGCAAGCTGTCAACATGAGGGAAAATCATTGCTAAGGGATAGTTGAGGTCAACAACTGGTCGTCCCCATAATTCGCCACCAATAAAATTACCAATACGGCCAAACAATAAACCTGTTGGGATTAGCACGGCAACAAAATCAATCACTTCCCAAAATGGCAGCTTGTAGCGTCGGGCAAATAACACCATCGCTGCGAGTACACCCAAAAATCCACCATGAAAACTCATGCCGCCTTTCCAGACTTGAATCAGCCATATTGGGTTTTCTAAAAAATGGTCAAAACTATAAAAGAAGACGTAGCCACAGCGTCCACCCAAAATAATACCCATCGCACCATAAAAAATTAAGTCTGAGAGTTGGTCAGCAGTCCAAACTGGATTCATCCGTTTGGCGCGTGTCTTGGCCAAAAAGAAGGCCATGCCAAAGGCGCACAAGTACATCAATCCGTACCAATGAACTTTTAATGGCCCAAGACTGACTGCAATGGGGTCAATTTGTGGATACACTAGCATCAAGACGCTCCCTAAATTAAGTCTGGACTTACGCATTTCACTGAAATTATCGCGTTTTGCGAATCACCCCTAACCCCTCTTTCAAAAAGATGGGAACTTCTCCCCCTTTTGCAAAGGGATGTGGAGGGATTTCATAAGCGATAACCGCGTAAGTCCTATAAGAGCGCGTATTCTAAAGTAAGCGAGTCTAAAGTAAGAGGGCTTTATGTGTTTGTTGGCTTTTGCGTGGCAAGTTCATGCCGAGTATCCGTTAATACTCATTGGCAATCGTGACGAGTTTTATGCTCGCCCTGCATCGCCTATCCGTTTTTGGCCAGATGCACCGCAGGTATTAGCAGGCCGCGACGAAAAAGAGGGCGGTACATGGTTAGGTGTGACACGTTCAGGTCGTTGGGCGGCATTAACTAATTATCGTGAACCTAATGCACCCGTAGGCGTGTTATCGCGTGGTCATTTGGTGGCTAATTTTTTGCAAGGTGATAGTGACCCATTGGCATATTTAGACGATATTGCCAAACATGCTGATGATTATAGTGGTTTTAATTTATTGGTGGGCACACGCCAACAAGCGGCGGTGTTTAGTAATCGCGGTACAGAACCGCAATTATTAACCGCAGGATTATATGGTTTAAGTAATCATTTATTAGACAGTCCGTGGCCAAAAACACAACGTCTTAAAGTGGGACTCACTGATTTAGTCAACCAACCGCAGATTGATACCACGCAAGCCTTAAGTTTATTGTTAGACCAAACGCAACCTGCTGATGAAGATTTACCCATAACGGGCGTGAGTGTCGATTGGGAACGGATGTTGGCGACCGCGTTTATTAAACTTCCTGTCTATGGTACGCGCGCGTCCAGTGTGTTGTTGTTGGGGCAGGAACGTGGGCAATTTATTGAGCAAACATGGTTGAATGGCGAGTTAGGTGAAAGGGCAGAGTTTGGTTTTGAGTATGAATTGTAGGGGCAAATAATCATTTGCCCAATCAGGTATCTTGTTAAAATTATCCCTTCGACTCCGCTCAGGGAACGTTTTGCGTTGACTGAGCGAAGTCGTGGTAGCTGAGCGGAGTCGAAGCTAAGCCATTTTTGAGAAAACTTAACGTTTAAATTTTAAATATTGGCAGAAAAAATTATCGTCAGCGGACATGCTGACACTATTTAACGAGTGTAAAAATGCAAAACTTAAATGAATTACCCACCGCCCAAGAAATAGCCGATTTGAGCGCATTTTTAGCAGGAGGGTTTGCCTACAAAACCTTTAATATCCATGAATTGCGTGGTTATTTATGGGCAGTTGCAGGAGCACCGACGCATCTTGATCATAGTGATTGGATGGCGAATATTTTTAGTTGTGAACAAGATGGCAATGGCGCACCCGAAGGTTATAACCCCTTTAACAGTGAGACAGAAGCGCACCATTATCTGCCGATTATTTTTAAATTTTATCATCAATGTGCTCAGCAAGTGCTAGATAAACAGTTGCAGTTGCCTGAGGATTATATTTATAGCGCAGACAAACAACTTGCCGCACCTGTTGAGTCGTGGTGCAACGGTTTTTTATGGGGTTATGGTTGGCTGAGAACGGTATGGAACAACGCTCTACAACAAGCGGCAAAGTCACTCACCAGTTCAGAGGCAGAAAAACAGTCATTTCTTCAGCAAATTGAAATAGTTGCGAAAAGAGCCTATTTATTTTTAGATGTTCCAGCGGTATTAGCAACGTTAAAGGATGATGGTTTTCGCCAGCAACTGATTGCTGATTTGCCCAATCTATATCAAGATTTTGCTCGGCAAATGACCCATTATGCAGTCTTGGGTCGTGCGATTGCCGATGTCGAAACAAAGCCAGCAATGCAGCCTGTCGTCAGCATAAAAGTAGGTCGAAACGATCCTTGTTTCTGCGGTAGTGGCAAAAAATATAAACAATGTTGTTTGCACTAAGAGCTTGTTGATATAAGAGGTTATTGCCTAAGCCGCTTTATCAACCACTTGCAAATTTACCCGTGCAGCCGCAGGCGATGTGGCTAAATACGCCAACGCCTGTTCGGTGGATGCTTCATGAACAGGGTTGTACCACGGGGTGAAAAATGGAAGTTGTTTGGCTGCTAACCAAAAAGGTGAAGGTAAACTGCCATTTTTTGAGGTGCGATACCATTCACGCCAAATCCACGGTTTCCATACCGAAGGTTTGTGTTGGCTAAAACGAGTATCTTGACGTAATAAATCAGCGACACCATCCACCCATAAACCAAATACCAATGGTGTGGCGATGGATGCTAAATAATAGCGTGACAAATAACTGCCACCGAGATGTTGATATAAATCAAAGGCAACACTGCGATGTTCAACTTCTTCTGCGCCATGCCAACGAATTAAATCGACAAATACAGGGTCACCTTTATCCCAATGATGATTTTCTAAGGCATATTTGCCGAGCACACAGGTCATGTGCTCAACTGCGGCAATAATCCCTAAACGAAAAACTAACCATTCGTTTTCAGCGAATTTAGGCAAATTAATACCTAACGGTTGGTCAGCGAGTGCCTTATTAAATAAGAACTCCATGATATCGGTATTACGTTTAGTGCTAATACCTCGCTCTTTGAGATATTCGTCAATCGCACTGCTGTGTGCTCGTGCGTGCATGGCTTCTTGGCGAATAAATTTTTGCACATCATCGCGCAATTTCTCGTCGGTGACTTGTGGCAGGGCTTTGTTATATAAACGGCAAAACCAAAATTCACCAGCAGGTAAAATCATATTGATTTCATTGACAAAATGACTGGCAAACGGTTGATTCGGTAGCCAATCAATTGGGGTGTTTTGCCAGTCAAACTTGACTTTACGCGGTATTAGTTGATCTTGAGTATGAGAGGCTGATTTTTTAGCTTTTTTAAAGACGGAAAGAATACTCATTGTTGATTCTCCACAACATAAATCGTAGGGGCGAATTTATTCGCCATATTTGCGGGCGAATGAATTCGCCCCTACATCACACCAAAATGAAAAAAATCAGGCAACACGCGCCAGTTGTAACGCAGGTGTTTGCTGTCCAGACTCGATAAAATCAATAAACTCAGCCGCATAGTCCGCCACTAATTGTGGATGGCTAACTTGAATCCAATGACCTGAATCCACTTCGCGCCGCCATAACTTGCTCGTCCACTGTGCTAAATCATCCCAAATTTCTTGCACCATAAAATGGTCGCCTGTGGGCACAATTAATTGCACGGGAATGGTGGCGTGGCGCTGTTGTGGCCATAACACTCGATTGAGGATATTGGCGCGATACAAATTAACGCCCATTTTGCCGTCTTCGGTTTGGGTTGGATTTACTTCGGCGTCTTTAATGCCTTCAGCTTTGGCGAGTACCGTTGGCCAAAATTTATCACCTGCCAACCGCCAAATCGTTGGCGCAACTACAGGCAAATGAAACATGGCGATATACCAAGAATGCGCGGCTTGACGGGCTAATTGCGCCAATTTTTTTGGTGAACCACTACTTAAACGTTGGCGAATCCAATGGCCTGCATGGTCAAGGCTTGGCCCTGAAATAGTGGTGTAGGAGGCAATACGACCTTGTAGGGTTGGTGTGGTGACGGCTTCCCAACTTTGAATCGAGCCCCAATCATGGGCGACCAAATGGATGGCCTTTTTCGGGCTAACAGCTTCAACGACGGCAGCTAAATCATCAACCAAATATTTTAAGTCATAAGCGGATTTTTTGGTTGGACGGGTCGATTGGCCTGCACCGCGAACATCATAAGCGACGACAAAGTAGCGTTTGGCTAATAGTTCTGCGCTCGCTTTCCAAACATTAGCAGCATCGGGATAACCGTGAACCAACACCACGGTTGGTTTATTTTTTGATGGTTTGCCCCATGTATAAACGGCAAGTTTAACATCGGCAGATTGAACAAATTGGCTGGGAGTCATACGGTATTCCTAATCATGTTAAGCCGCTTGTTATGGTTGTGACAGGCCACGCATGGATCTGCGATAAACACGGGGGCGTCATTATTTAACCAATTAAGCATCGTTTTTGGCGAGAACTATAAAAACATTGTAGAATGTTACATTTAATGAAGTATGTGTCAATAGCCCGATTTGCTATGGCGATGAATGTATGGTTACTAGGCAGTTGCTGAAAAATAGATAAGTTAAAAATGGCAAAGCTAAATCATTCATCACATCAATGTAATGGTCTAATAATCGGCAGGAAAAGGCATACTTAGCGAATGCAATATGAGGTGTTTATTGAAGATGCCAAAAAACTGTTTCGATTTGCTACAGAAGTAACGATTGTTTCAGGACAATTAGCGGTAGTCTGGGTAAAGCACAAGGGCAAACCTTGTGCTTTAATTGTTAGTTATTGCTGCTGTTGCTGTGCTTGTTGTTCACGGGCAATAGCACGATAGCCAATATCGGTACGATGATATTCATCAGCCCATGTAATCTGTGCTAAGTGACGATAGGCGTTTGCCTGCGCTTCACCAACCGTTTTACCTAAAGCTGTTACGCATAATACGCGACCGCCATTAGTGACGACTTCACCATTCTTTAAGCTTGTGCCTGCATGAAAGACTTTGCTATCGGTTTGAACGTGGTTTAAGCCATGAATCGCATCACCTTTACGTACATCATTGGGGTAGTTACCTGCGGCCATCACCACACCAACGGCAGGACGAGTATCCCACTGCGCTTCGCTAGGTAATTGTTGTGCTAAACCTGCTTCCACCAATTCAATGAGAGACGATTGCAAGCGCATCATAATCGGTTGGGTTTCAGGGTCGCCAAAACGGCAGTTAAATTCAATGACTTTCGGTGCGCCTGTTTCATCAATCATCAAACCTGCATACAAAAAGCCAGTATAAGGATGACCTTCGGCGGCCATGCCTTGTACTGTTGGCATTATTACTTCACGCATCACTCGCGCATGAACTTCTGGCGTAACGACGGGGGCAGGAGAGTAAGCACCCATGCCGCCTGTATTTGGCCCAGTGTCACCATCGCCAATCCGTTTATGGTCTTGACTAGTCGCCATTGCTAAGGCATTGACACCATCAACCATACAGATAAAACTGGCTTCCTCACCATCTAAAAATTCTTCAACAACAACACGCGCACCCGCACTACCAAATTTATTACCCGAAAGCATATCGGTAATCGCATCTTCGGCTTCGGCTAGGGTCATAGCGACAATCACGCCTTTACCGGCGGCTAAACCGTCAGCTTTAATAACAATCGGTGCGCCTTTTTCACGGACATAAGCCAGTGCTTCGTTGGTGTCGGTAAACACAGAATAATACGCAGTAGGAATCCCTTGACGCGCTAAAAAGTCTTTGGCAAACGCTTTAGAGCCTTCGAGTTGCGCGGCGTATTGGGTAGGGCCCCAAATTTTTTGACCCGCCGCCGTAAAGGCATTGACTACGCCATTGACTAATGGTGCTTCAGGGCCAACGATTGTTAATGCGACATGATTAGCTTGAGCGAACGCTAATAGTTGAGCGTTGTCCAACATATCGAGAGCGACGTTTTCACATTTGGCTTCGGTAGCTGTGCCTGCATTGCCAGTGACAACAAATATTTTTGCGACGCGAGGGTCTTGGGCGCATTTCCAAGCGAGAGCGTGTTCACGGCCACCAGAGCCTAAAATAAGAATGTTCATCGTAAATCTCCACGAGCTCAAAATAAAAAAGGCTTGGATAACCAAGCCTTTAGTGGCTGCTGCTTAGTGACGGAAATGACGCATTCCCGTAAACACCATCGCCATGCCGTGTTCGTCAGCGGCGGCAATGACTTCGGCATCACGCATCGAACCACCGGGCTGAATGACACAACTAATTCCGACTTTGGCGGCGTTATCAATACCATCACGGAACGGGAAGAAAGCATCCGACGCCATCACCGCGCCTTGAACTTGAAGACCAGCATGTTCTGCTTTAATAGCAGCGATACGCGCTGAGTTCACACGGCTCATTTGACCTGCACCAATACCAATGGTTTGACGGCCTTTGGCGTAAACAATAGCGTTAGATTTAACAAACTTTGCCACTTTCCATGCAAAAATCAAATCATGGATTTCTGCTTCGGTAGGCGCGCGTTTGGTGACGACTTTCAAATCGCCATCGGTAATCATGCCAATATCTAAATCTTGAACTAATAAACCGCCGTTGACCCGTTTAAAGTCTAATTGTTGCGCACGTTCTGCCGACCACTCACCACATTCTAAAACGCGGACATTTTGTTTAGTAGCGGTAATAGCAAGGGCTTCAGCACTGATTTTTGGAGCAATAATCACTTCGACAAATTGACGATCAACAATCGCTTGCGCGGTTTCGGCATCTAATTCGCGGTTGAAGGCAATGATGCCACCAAAAGCGGACTCGCTATCCGTTTGATAAGCCAAATCATAAGCGGCTTTAATGCCGTCTAAGGAGACGGACACCCCACAAGGATTCGCATGTTTAACAATAACACAGGCAGGTTTGACAAAGGATTTCACGCATTCTAAAGCAGCATCCGTATCGGCGATGTTGTTATAAGACAACTCTTTGCCTTGTAACTGTTTAGCCGTCGCAATGCTCACTTCTTTCGGTTGTGCTTCTACGTAAAACGCTGCTTTTTGATGAGGATTTTCACCGTAACGTAAATCTTGCGTTTTAATAAACTGCTGATTAAATGTGCGTGGGAATTGTTGCGCGGGTTCAGTCACTAAACGGCCTAAATAATTGGCAATCATGCCATCGTAAGCGGCCGTATGTTCAAAGGCTTTGACCGCTAAATCAAAACGAGTCTGTTGGCTTAAACCGCCCGTCGTTTTAATTTCACTTAATACCGTTGCATAGTCGCTGCTATTAACAACAATACCCACATGGGCGTTGTTTTTCGCCGCCGAGCGCACCATGGTTGGTCCACCGATGTCGATGTTTTCAATCGCATCTTCTAAAGGACAATTCGGTTTGGCAACGGTTTGTGCGAAGGGGTAAAGATTCACCACCACTAAGTCAATACGACCAATACCATGCTGTTGCATGACTTCATCATCCATGCCACGACGACCTAAAATGCCACCATGAATTTTAGGATGTAAGGTTTTAACCCGTCCATCCATCATCTCAGGGAAACCTGTGTAGTCAGCGACTTCTTGTACAGGAATACCGTTATCTTTGATGAGTTTGTAAGTGCCACCTGTGGATAATAAAGCAATACCAGAGTTGGCTAATTCACGAGCAAATTCAACAATGCCTGTTTTATCAGACACAGAGAGTAGGGCGCGGGTGACTTGCATGGCAATTCTCAGAGGATGAAAAAGAAAAATAAGAGTGTGTTGGTATGTGAAGAACGCCCCCAACCCCCTTGATGAGAGGGGAAACAATCCAGTAATGGGGGACATACCAACAGATTAAAAATAATTAATCAAAAATAAAACCGTGCGTTTTCATTTTTTTGCGTAACGTACCGCGATTCAGTCCTAACAATTGTGCCGCTTTGGTTTGATTACCACGCGTAAACTCTAACACCACTGATAACAATGGTTTTTCAACTTCCGCTAATACAAGTTCATACACATCACAGGGTTTTTCGCCTTGAAGCTGGGCGAAATAATGGCGCATTGCACGTTCGACATGAACACGTAAAGCAGCATCGCTCTGTGGAACTGGAATAGAGGATTTAGGACTATTCATATTGACCCTACACGAAATGAAAATTGACTGTAACTTATTGCGATATACCACCAATACAAAGGTTTTTTGCATCGGCTTAAATAGCAAAAAAGGCTTTAACTGCGGCGCGCTGCTCAAGCGGTGTGGTTAATCGGTGAAATTGCTGCACAAAGGCTTTACTATTATCTAAATGTTCGCCATACCAAGCAATATGCTTGCGGGCAAAACGAACACCCAATGCTTCGCCATAAAAATCATGTAAAGCGCAGACATGGTGATAAATCACACTGGCACGCTCTTGCAGACTCGGAGGCGGAAGTTTTAATTGGGTACTTAAATAGTGGCGAATCTCACGAAAAATCCACGGACGACCATGGGCTGCGCGGCCGAGCATAATACCATCACATCCCGTCTGTTGCAGCACTGATAATGCTTTTTCTGCACAATCTATGTCGCCATTGGCAATAACAGGGATACTAACCGCCTGTTTTATGGCGGCAATGGTGTCGTATTCGGCAGCCCCTTCGTATTTGTCGGCGCGAGTACGGCCATGAACAGCCAACATCTGTATGCCACAGTCTTCGGCGATTTTGGCGATGGTCACGCCGTTCTTGTTGTCTCGATTCCAGCCCGTTCGTGTTTTTAAGGTGACTGGAATAGGAACAGCTTGCACTACGGCCTGCAAAATGCGGGCAACTAAAGCTTCATCTTGCATTAAGGCTGAGCCTGCTAAACGATTACAGACTTTTTTGGCGGGGCAGCCCATATTAATATCAATAATTTGTGCGCCACGCGCCATATTCATCCGTGCGGCTTCCGCTAACATTTCAGGGTCATAACCCACAATTTGTACGGTTTTTGGACTGGGTTCGCCGTCATGATTTAAGCGAAAACTGGATTTGCTGGTTGTCCACAAGCTGGTATCAGAAGCAACCATTTCAGAGACGGTATAACCTGCGCCATATTGTCGGCAAATTTGACGAAATGGGCGATCAGTCACCCCCGCCATCGGTGCGAGGGCGAGGGGTTCGATAAAATAGTCACCAAGGGGAATCGCTTTAATCATTTAAATAACGGTTTCATGGCATAACCCGCCATTTCTACGTTAGGACTAGCGATATCAAGCTGAATATGAATCGGTGTTTGTGGAGGGATACGTCGCAAATGAGAGGCATCGCCTTGTAAATACTCTTTGGGTTGAAAGGCTCGGGATGCGGTCGGCTTATGCTTGCGATTCATAAAGCTCAGTTTTAGTGCGGGCAACGGTTGGGCAAAACTAGCTTTGTTATAGACAATGGCGTTTACTCGTAATCCACCTTTAATGTCAGGGTGATTTCTGACGGTTAATTTATTGATAACAATCAGCTCAATATTGGGTGGTTCGGGTACTTTACAGCTTAAAGTTGCGCATAATTGAAGCATTTGTGGCCTAGTCTTGTCGTTGAGTGACAAACTCTCGAAGTTAAAATAGACATATTGCATCGCCAACAAGACGAGAGCAAAGCAACACAGCATTGTCCATGTTATCCAATAGCCCCAGCGTATTGAGATCATTGGGGCGTGTTTAATTTCTAACGGTAAGTTGGTTTGCCGTTGATTTATGGTTGGCGCACTGTTGCTGTTTAAGAAGTTGAGTAAGTCATCTTCTTTACTGTGTTTAGTCTCCCCCAAGCCTTCGGTTGGGCTAGAGTTAGCTGCTGTTTTTTGCGGGGTTTCTGTGCGATTGTCAACGTTTGTTGATTTACGCGATGGCTCTTTGGCTTTAGTGGGAATTAAGTCCATGCTGTGATTTTTAGCTTGTTCTTTTTTCTCGTCAGCTTCTAACTCCGACATTAACGCTTGCGCCCAGCTTTCATCGGCATTGGCTTTGATTTTATCGACTTCACCAACACCTTTTAAGTGATCTTTACTTGCCATTGGTTCGAGCCAAGAGTCTTGCAGCATGTCACTAATTTCGTCATCAAAAAGCGGCTTTTTGCTAGCGATAGGCGTTGGTTTTGGAGGGGCAACGACGGCTTTCGCCGTAGGTGCTTTAATATTAGGATTATCTTCTTGCAGCTCATCGTCTAAATCGTCACCCAGCAAGTTCATTGCCCACGATTCGTCATCGGGATTTTTACGTTTTTTTGCAGGCTTTGCTGACGTTTCGGAAGTGCTTGGTGTGGATATTGTGGGGTTTGGCGTGTGAGCAACAACTGGCGCACTCGTTGTTGATGTCGGCGCGGAGGAGGTAGGAGTGACAGCTTCACCCGTGACTATATGTTGGTCGGCACGAAAAACTTGCAAACAACCGCCACAGCGCACATGGCCACCACGCGCGGCGAGTTGTTCATCGGTAATATTAAAAACACTGCTGCAAAATGGGCAACGTGTTTGTTTGGTTTCGCTCATAATCCCTCAAGCTCCAAATCTTATCTACAGTATAGGTCGGGCATTGTTGTCGTTTATGTAATTCCGTACTGTAGGGGCGGTGTTTGAACCGCCCACTACAATTAAGCGGCGGTATTTAATCGTTTACCCGATAACCGACACCAATTTACGTCTTTGGTTTTTAGTTGATCGAGTGTAAACCAAGGTGCATAGGCTATTTTCAGGTCTTCAACTTGTGAGTCAATGATACCTGATATTGCCAGATCACCGTTAGTGTCACACAAGCGAGCCAATACAGGGGCAAGTTCTGCAAGCGGCCCCGCTAAAATGTTAGCGACGACGATTTCTGCTTTAATAACAGGCATGGCATCAGGAAAGCAAACAGTCATTTTGTCAGCGACATGGTTACGGGCTGCGTTATCTTTACTGGCTAACAACGCTTGTGGGTCAAGATCAACACAATAGGCATGTTTTGCGCCCAGTAATAACGCAGCAATGGCTAAAATACCTGAGCCACAACCATAATCGACAACAACTTTGTCTTGTAGGTCTAAACCATCAAGCCATTCCATACATAACGCTGTCGTGGCATGTGTCCCTGTACCAAACGCGAGACCAGGGTCAAGTAACAGGTTGATGGCATTGGGTTGTGGCGGTGGAGTCCAACTCGGCACGACCCATAAACGCTCACCAAAACACATCGGATGGTAGTGATCCATCCACGCACGTTCCCAGACTTGATCTTCTAAAATTTCAACACGATGCGTACTCGGTAAACCACCTTCTAAATGTTCATTTAGAAACTCTAAAATAGCATCCATATCGGAGTCGATGGTAAACAAGGCGACAATCCGCGTTGCATCCCATAATGGCGTTGTGCCTAACGGTGGCTCGAACAAGGGTTGATCCGCCGCATCCTCCATCATAATTGCGCCCGCACCGACGAGTTCGAGTGCTTCTTCAATACGATCTGTATCTGCTTTTGCGGTTTCTATTTTCAGTTGGAGCCAAGCCATTGTTTATACCAGTCCTAATTTCTTTTCGAGGTAATGAATGTCAACACCGCCTTCATTAAATGCGGTATCGGTTAAAATAGTATCACGATGTAAGGGGATATTGCTTTTAATCCCTTCGACAACAATTTCATCGAGGGCATTACGCATGCGTTGTAGAGCAACTTCACGATTATCACCATAGGCAATCAGTTTACCAATCAGTGAGTCGTAATAAGGCGGCACACTATACCCTGTATAAATATGCGAATCCATGCGAATGCCCGGCCCACCGGGTGCGTGATAATAATTGATTTTGCCAGGGCAGGGTAAAAAGGTCTTAGGGTCTTCAGCATTGATACGGCATTCAATGGCATGACCACGAATGATAATATCTTCTTGACGATACGACAGACCCAATCCAGAGGCGACCCGTAATTGTTCTTTGATGATGTCTACACCCGTGACCATTTCGGTGACGGGATGCTCAACCTGAACACGCGTGTTCATTTCAATAAAGTAAAAACCGCCATCTTCATATAAAAACTCAAACGTACCTGCACCGCGATAACGCATTTGTTTACACGCTTCGACACAAGACGCGGCCACTTGTTGACGAATCTGTTCGGGAATGTGTGGTGCGGGTGCTTCTTCTACCACTTTTTGGTGGCGGCGTTGTAATGAGCAGTCTCGATCGCCGAGATGAATGGCATTGCCTTCACCATCACCCAAAATTTGAATTTCAACATGGCGCGGATGCTGCAAAAACTTTTCCATATAGACCGTGTCATCACCAAATGCGGCTTTTGCTTCGGCTTGGGTGACAGATAACGAGTCAAGTAAAGCATCAATATCGGTGACAACACGCATCCCACGACCACCACCACCTGCTGCGGCCTTGATGATAATAGGCAAGCCAATTTTTTTGGCCATTGCAACGGCAGTATCCGCACAAACAGCCCCATCCGAACCCGGAACGGTTGGTACACCTGCGGCTTTCATCGCCTCAATGGCGGCGACTTTATTACCCATCATGCGAATGGTTTCGGCACGTGGGCCAATAAAAATAAAACCAGACTGTTCAACGGCATCAGCAAAATCGGCATTTTCTGACAAAAAGCCATAACCAGGGTGAATGGCTTGTGCTTGTGTTGCTTCAGCGGCGGCAATCAGAGACGGTGTATTTAAATAGCTTTCTTTAGAAGAAGCGGGGCCGATACATAAGGCTTCATCCGCCAAACGAACGTGTAATAAGTCTCGGTCAGCTTTGGAATAGACGGCAACGGTGCGAATACCGAGTTCTTTACACGCTCGCAGAATACGCAAGGCAATTTCGCCACGATTAGCGATTAAGACTTTTTTCAGCATGATGGCCTCGTGTCAACTTAGACAATGGTGAACAAGGCTTGGTCAAATTCAACCACTCGGCCATTTTCGACGAGAATGGCTTCGATTTTACCGCTTTTTTCGGCTTGAATTTGATTCATCATTTTCATCGCTTCAATAATACATAGCGTATCGCCTTCTTTAACGATTTGTCCGATTTCGGCAAAGTTGGTAGAAGTAGGCGAAGAGGCGCGGTAAAACGTACCAACCATGGGTGAGCGTTGAATAAAGCCATGTGTCGCAGGTTCAACGGCGGCAGGGGCAGTGCTAGACGTTTCGGCTTTAGCTGTTGATGTGGCTGTTGTGTCAGCGGAGGGTGTTGCCATAGGTGCGGCGGCAGGCGCGTAATAGTTTGCTTGCGGCATGACGGTAGAGCCATGACGGGCAATACGAATCGATTCTTCACCTTCTTTAATTTCTAATTCATCAAAACTCGATTCTTCGAGCATTTCAATCAATTTTTTAATTTTACGAATATCCATAGCAACGACTCTCGTGTTAGCGATTGTTGAGATAATTAACGGCATATTGCAAGGCAAAATCATAGCCTTGTGCGCCTAGACCACAAATAACACCGATAGCGACATCGGAAAAATAAGAATGATGACGGAATGCTTCACGTGCATGAACATTCGATAAATGTACTTCGACAAAAGGAATTTTGACCGCAAGTATGGCATCGCGTAGCGCAACCGAAGTATGGGTAAAGGCGGCAGGATTAATAATAATAAATTGTGTGCCGTCATTGGCTGCGGCTTGGACACGGTCAACCAAAATGCCTTCGTGGTTACTTTGCAGGTAATTTAGGGTGTGACCTGCAAATAGTGCGTCAGTAGCCAGTCGGGTATTAATGTCAGCAAGCGTGGTAGCACCATAAATTTCAGGTTCGCGTGTGCCTAATAAATTGAGGTTTGCACCGTGAAGCAACAAAATTTGTGCCATAAAAAATCCAGTAGCTACACTAAAAAGTGTGGAAAGTTATCGCCTAACATGCGCTAAATCGCGATATTATCGCTGCATGTTGCCATGTTTTTCCGCAAGATACCTAAACTAATGCTTTTAGGCAATCAATGAGATCCACGATGTTACAGATAGTACGGTTTTTTAATCGCATGATAGCGGCCTTTTGCCTGACAATCGCCACTGTTTACGCCGATGAACAGCAAACAGCGTGGCCGACTGTCATTATTGATTTGTCATCAACGGCGACGCATATTTATCAACAACAAGCGATGTTATGGTTGTTTGCAAGTGTCATTGGTGTATTTCTAATCTTTATTGTGTTTGTTTTGCTGAATCAAACTACCAAACAATCCGCTAATAAGGGCGATATACAGGCGAGAACTGTGTCGTTGGTGTGGATGATATTTTTATTCTTATTGGTGTTAGGCTTTGCTATTCCTGCGCTACGTGTGTTGTTGGTGCTGACTAAAAGTTGAATGTTTAGCTACGCCTTTGTCTTTTTCAGGGTGATTGAATTGACAAAGGCGTAGCATAAACGAATGTTATTTCTATTTGACTAGAATTTTATTGACCGCAGCCAACAGTGTTTCTTCACTGACGGGTTTGGTTAAATAGTCACAAGCACCTTGACGCATACCCCACATACGGTCTGTGGCTTGGCTTTTGGTGCTGACCATAATAATGGGAATGTGAGAAGTTTCTGGGTCTTTCGTGATTTTACGGGTTGCTTGAAAACCATTGGTTTCGGGCATCACGACATCCATCAAGATCAGATCAGGTTTAACTTTTTTGGATGCGGCAACGCCTATTTCACCCGTATTAGCAAATGAGCAAATGTGGCCGTGTTTGTGCAACATTTGGCTCATGCCCGCTTGTTCGGTGGGGGAGTCATCAATAATTAAAATATGCGCCATATCTGCCTCTGGGCTGGTTTTTCGTTCCAAAAATACAGTTTTTTATTCAACTGCCTATGAGCGTAACTATATAAGAATCCTTGTAAATATCTAGTGTTATCTTTTGGTCAATTGACGAAAACGTATTTTTCTATAATTTCCTCCAAACGGCTTTTTACAAAGAGAGTCTTGGCCGTAGCATAGGCTAAAGTGTGGAGGATGTGGCCTTGTAAAAGAGTGAGTTATGTCTGCTAGCGAACGGACTAGGGTTCTAATTCGCTAGATAGTACAGGGGCTTACTACTTAACTTATAAGGCACTCATGTTATGAATAAAGATCAAGTCAAAGGTGTTGCAAAAGACATCGAAGGTACCATCCAAGAAAAAGTTGGCCAAATGACAGGTAACAAGGAGCAACAAGCCAAAGGTCTGGGCAAACAGATCGCTGGTAATGTGCAAAAAAGCGTTGGCGATGCAAAAGAAGCTGTTAAGGATGCAGCGGACAAGCTTTAACATTGGAAAGCCTACACTTCGTGGGCTTTCTGAGAAGCTGCGGTTCGTAAATGCAAGGAAAACACAATCCGAAACAAGGATTTGTGTTTTTTTGTTTTCTGTACGGACTATAATTATCCAAAAACTACATGCTTACTGCTGAATTCCCTGCAAGCTTTGCGCTAAAGACAAGGCATGATGGTCTGATAAGCTAGCAATAAAATCAAGCATTTGCATTAATCCTAAATATAAGTCCTCATGCGTGTCGATAGGGTGATTACCCAATAGTTGCTGTAAGCGTTGCTGCTTGAAGGTAAACGGCTGTTTTTTATAACGTGCTGCCGCCATGTCAGCAAAAGCCGTGAGTAAGGTGTGCAGACTCGCGTAGGCCGCCAACTCCAACTGTGCTTTTTGTGGATGGTTAAAAATACGCTCACGGGCTAGATTTTTTGCGGCATCAATGCCGTCAGATAATTGTGCTGAACAGTGATTCAGTAAACTCCCCACCAACTGTCCTGATAATAAGGCTTCTTGTTGCTGTGCAAAGGCATCTGTTACCGCCATCACTAATTTTTCGATGACTTTGCCACGCAAGGCAGCAATTTTTTGTAACGCTGAGACATCTTGTTTTAGTTCGGGCGGTGGCGGTAAATCATCTAATAATTGTAAAAATAACGGCTCTATTTCTTCATAACGCAACATGTTGAGTGCGAGACCATCTTCTAAATCAATTAAGGTATAACAAATATCGTCGGCGGCTTCGAGTAAATACGCTAAAGGATGACGACACCAGCGATAATCCCCCTGAGCAATTAAACCCAATTGTTCGGCGGTTGTCGCTAATAGATGTTTTTCGGTGTGATAACAGCCAAATTTTGCGCGTTTATGACTGGCTATCCCTCCTGATAAGGGTTGTGATAACCACGGATATTTTAAGTACGCACCCAATGTCGCGTAGGTTAAACGCATGCCGCCTTCATTGGGATGGTATTCAAGTTGGGTCAATATGCGCAAACCGTGGGCGTTGCCTTCAAACTGGCATAAGTCAGCGGCTTGAGCAGGGGATAATAACGCCATTAAATGCGCTTGGGCAGGTTGTAAAAACCAATCACGAATGGCGTACTCACCCGCATGACCAAACGGTGGATTACCGATATCGTGTGCTAAACAGGCGGCTTGAATAATGGCACCCACATCGGCGGGGGATACCCAATGCGGTAGTTGTTCAATGATTTTTTCAGCGGCCAACATGCCTAGACTACGGCCAACACATGAGACTTCTAAGCTGTGAGTTAAGCGCGTATGGACGGCATCATGTTGGGCGAGTGGATGCACTTGGGTTTTACGGTTTAACCGACGAAATGCCCCCGAAAAAACAATTCGGTCATAATCTTTGTGAAACGGGGTGCGCGAGCTTTCATCGTGCACTTTGCGGCTGCCTAATCGTGACGGATTAAGTAGCTTTTCCCAAGACATCTTCATTGATTTGTATCCTTTTACTGTAGCGTGTGCCTTCGACTAGGGCGTGTACTTTCCCTTCGACTCCGCTCAGTTAGCATTTTGTGTGGGCTGAGTAGAGTCATGGTGGCTGAGCGGAGTCGAAGCCCTTTTTATAATGTAATGGCTTTTTCTCTAAAATATAATGGTGGACATTTGAGCGGGAATTTCAGCTCGAATGTGATGCTTCGTTGCTAAAGCATCACACAATATCTCAATCGTTTTGACTTCACCATGTACCAAATAAAAGCGCGGTTGATTTTTGAAGTGGGCTGCCCATTGCAGTAAATCACGTTGCCCTGCATGAGCCGAAAATCCACCTAATGTATGAATTTGCGCTTTGACAATAATTTGCTGGCCAAACATTTTGACGTGTTTGATTCCATCGACGAGAATCCGTCCCAGTGTGCCATTGGCTTGAAAGCCAACAAACACAATATGCGTGTTACTGAGCCACAAACGATGCTTAAAGTGATGGCGAATACGCCCACCTGTACACATGCCACTACCCGCAATAATAATGGCACCTTTTTTGATGTTGTTGATGGCCATTGATTCTTCGCTACTTTCACAAATTGTTAAATTGGGTAGAAAAGAAGCCAAGCTGTCGCCATGTTGTGCTCGAATCAACGCGACATCGTCATTATCTAACTGTTGAATATAGTGCGAATAAACATCAGTCACGGCCTTGCCCATTGGACTATCTAAAAAGACGTGCCAATGCTCCAATAAGCCTTCGTGATAAAGTTGACCTAAATGGAATAGCAGTTCTTGAGTTCGACCCACCGCAAAAGCAGGAATGAGAATGTTGCCGCCATCTAATTCGGCTTGTTTTAAAATGACTCGGAATTCGTCCAGTGTGTCACTGAAGCAACGGTGATCTCGGTCGCCATAAGTGGACTCCATGAGCACGACATCGGCATTGTCAACATAGCTCAATGGCCGCATTAATGACGCATCAGGATTGCCTAAGTCACCTGAAAAGACTAAGGTTTTTTCATCGGCATCATCACGAATTTGTAGCTCAACAATCGAAGAGCCTAAAATATGACCCGCATCGTGAAAGGTTAAGGTCAAATGTTCTAAAATGATTTGTGGTTGTTCATAGTCTAAGCCCTGACATAAACGCAGGGTTGCCAAGACATCATCCAGATTATATTCCTCATGTAAGTTTTTTTTGCCTGCACGTGCCCGACGAGTGTTTTCATGGTCTAAATCACGCAGATAAATACTGACGGCATCTTCGAGCAAAATTTTCAGTAAATGTTGTGTGCCGTATGTGCAGTAAATTGGCCCTTTGTAGCCTTCGTGCACTAATTTTGGCAGTAGGCCTGAATGGTCTAAATGAGCATGAGAGATAATAACGGCATCAATTGAGTGGGGATAAAACTTAAACTGTTCTTTGGTGATGCGTTCAATAGCATCACCCCCTTGATGAATACCACAATCAAGTAATATTTTTTTACCTGCATTTTCGAGCAAATAACACGAGCCTGTCACTTCTTGAGCTGCACCTAAAAAACGAAGTTTACGCATTATTATCAATCCTTTAAGACGGTTATTTTATAACTGTGTTTTTTTAGTATAACCATTGTTCAGGTGTTGTGGATGCCGTATAAGTCGTTAAGTGAAAGTTTTTTGTGCTTAAGGTGCACTTAAGATTGCTGATTTATGCTGTATTGAATTATTAGTAAAATGGGTGAGGTAAATACAATGTCTTTAAGAAATACGACTAAAGCATGGGGTGGGTTGGCGAAAGTGTTTCATTGGTTGACTGTCGTGGTATTGATTGCGGCTTGGGTCGCTGTGGCTTTGCATGAGGGTGCAGAAAAAGACTCACCCGATTATATTAAATATATTTTACTGCATAAGTCATTGGGTCTTTCCTTGCTGGCCGTAGTTTTAGCGCGCTTATTATGGCGGTCGTCTAATGTCACACCAAGTCCGATAAAAATGCCTGATTTGCAAAAGAAAGCAGCTTCTTGGGTTCATGGTTTATTGTATGTGACGTTATTGGCCATGCCATTATCGGGCGTAATTATGTCGCAGTTGGCAGGAAAGCCTGTCGGGTTTTTTGGTCTGTTTGATTTGCCGCAATTGTTGGATATCAATAAAGATTTAGCAAAAGATGTCAAAGAGCTGCATGAAGATGTGTTTTTTCCGCTACTGATGTTGTTGATTGTTGGCCATATTGGCGCGGCGCTGTTTCATCAGTTTGTTTTAAAAGACGGTTTGCTAAAACGTATGTCACCATGATAGTGACGTAGCTGACAAAAAATAAAGGGGTGTTATCACATGAATAGAAGAGAAGTGCTTGGTCAATTGGGTGGGCTTTCTTTGGCGGCAGTCGCCATGAACAGCGTGGCAGAGGAGCATCAACATCACCATCACATGGGCGCATCAAAATATCAATTGCTGATTGATGCAACGGGCGATTGTATTAGCAAAGGGGAAGCGTGCCTTGCTCATTGTCTGATGTTGTTGGCGGATGGTGAGACAAAAATGGCAGGTTGCGCTAAGTCAGTTAATCAGACAATAGCACTTTGCCGAGCATTACAAAGCCTTGCAGCGCAAGGTTCGTCTTTGACCGTTTCTTTGGCAAAAGTGACTCTTGATGCATGTATAGACTGCGAAAAAGAATGCCGTAAACACGAAGATAAACATCAAGAATGTAAGGCATGTCGAGAGGCGTGCAGCGAGTGTGTTAAGCAGTGTAAAGCGATTATTGCATAAGGTGAAATTATTGGGGCGGTGCTTGAGCCGCCCCAATAACGATTAAACTAATTCCGCATATAAATCATAATCATCGGCATCAATAATGGTGACGGTGACAAATTCACCGACTTTTAAGGCTGCTGCGCCTTCACCTTCAATAAACACATTACCGTCGATTTCGGGGGCATCTGCCGCAGAGCGAGCAATGGCAACGCCTTCTTCGTCATCAATTTCATCGACTAAAACTTGTATGGTTTTGCCAATCTTTAATTGTAAACGGTCGGCAGAAATACCTTGTTGCAGTTCCATAAAACGCTGCCAGCGTTCCTCTTTCACTTCTTCAGGAACTGGGTCTGGTAGTTCGTTTGCGGCTGCACCATCGACGGCGGAGTATTTGAAACAACCGACACGGTCAAGTTTGGCTTCTTGCAACCAATCTAACAGTAGTTGGAAGTCCTCATCGGTTTCGCCAGGGAAACCAACGACAAAGGTTGAACGTAAAACTAAATCAGGACAAATTTCGCGCCATTGTTTAATACGCTCAAGAGTGTTTTCGCTGTGAGCAGGACGTTTCATCAGTTTTAAAATACGTGGGCTGGCATGTTGGAAAGGAATATCCAAATACGGCAAAATTTTGCCTTCGGCCATTAACGGAATGACGTTATCAACATGAGGATACGGATACACATAATGTAAACGTACCCATACGCCTAATTCACCTAATGCTTCACAGAGTTCTTGCATCCGTGTTTTTAACGGACGGCCACCCCAAAAGTCGAGTTTGTATTTTAAGTCCACGCCATAAGCCGACGTGTCTTGCGAAATCACTAATAATTCGCGTACGCCTGCTTTGACGAGGTTTTCGGCTTCGCTCATTACCGAACCAATCGGGCGCGAGACTAAGTCACCACGCATTGACGGAATAATACAAAAGGTACAACGGTGGTTACAGCCTTCGGAAATTTTGAGATAGGCGAAATGTTTGGGTGTCAGTTTAATGCCTTGTGCGGGCATTAAATCGATAAAGGGATTGTGGTCGGCTTTGGGCGGTAAATGTTGATGTACCGCATCCATCACTTCTTCATAGGCATGAGGGCCTGTGACTTTTAACACGCTAGGGTGTACGTCACGAATTTGGCCTTCTTTAATGCCTAAGCAACCTGTAACAATGACCTTGCCATTTTCGCTCAGGGCTTCGCCAATGGCATCTAAAGATTCTTGCACTGCGGATTCAATAAAGCCGCAGGTGTTAACCACAACAAGGTCTGCGCCGTTGTAGTCGGGCGAAATTTGATAACCTTCGGCGCGTAATTGCGTGAGGATACGTTCGGAGTCTACCAAGTTTTTTGGACAACCTAAGGACACAAACCCAACTTTTGGTTGTGATAACGACATGAACGCACCTCTAGACAGCAAATAAAAAACGAGCGGCATTATACTTGGTATTGTGGGGAAGGGGGAGGGTGATTTGAGGGTGGGTTTGCGGTGTTATTCCGCTGTATATGCGCGATGATAGGTCATATAGATTCAGTACAAAAACTTATTTCTTCAGGATCAATACCAGAAACTATTGCTTTTAAATCATTGACTAAATCTATAGGAGCGGAAAAACTCTTATAAAAAACGCCATTTGCGGTTACATGATCAATGTAATAGAGCGAGTCGTTTATCCCTATTAATGTTCTAGTTTTATTCTTTACAGCATATATACGAATAAAATGCTCCTCATTAAGTAGATTGGGAAGTTGTTCCAATACATAGGCGGTTAGTTCTTGGAATTCAACAGTAGCATCATCTGAGATACTAGGCTCAGACGAAAGCTTGTGGCTAACCAGAAATAATGAATGTAGCATAAAGTTAAAACTCAAGGCATCCGATCAACCACCATCAACACTTTCGGCTGATGTTTTTTACTCAGCGTTGCATAGTCCATCAAACAAATTTTGCTTTCAGGGTAGAGTGAATAAACGACATCATTTTCCACGCCGAGCAATAACACTAAATTGCCGTCACGGTCGGTTGAAAGTGCCATGACGTTTTTGAATTGGCGCATTTCATCCAAGATAGTGCCTTGAAATTCGGTCGCTTGAAAACCTAGCTTCGTTATTACATTTTGAATATCAACAAAACTCAGCATCGGCGAGCCATGTGTGATGTCCAGCACATGAGCAGAAACGCTTTTTGCAGCAACCGTGTCACCTAAACGACCATTAATAGCAGCACTAACCAGCACCGAAGTACCTGATGGATCAGTTGTGTTAATTTCCACTTCTAGTGGTTTGGTGAAATGAGAGTGGATGTAGTCGTTGCTGTCTTTGTCGTTCAGGCAATAATCAACCTTGACGGTTGGTTTGGCGTTTGAATGCTGTGTTGAGCAAGCAGTCAAACTTAATAATACGGTGAGCCATAAAAGTTTCATTGTTGTTTTCCTAAAGGCTATTTGATTAGTATTGAATCTAGGTCGTTTTGTCAACAAAATCTAAGTAAAAAGAGGCTTCGACTCCGCTCAGCCAGCGCAAAAGCTCCCTGAGCGGAGTCGAAGGCATAAACGTCAACAGTCGCCTAACAAACGTACCAAAATACCTTCATAAATTTCGGTTAAGGTATCTAAATCTGCCGAATTCACACACTCATTGATTTTATGAATTGTTGCGTTGATCGGCCCTAATTCCAACACTTGCGCGCCTGTAGGAGCAATAAAGCGCCCATCTGACGTTCCGCCACTGGTGGATAGCTCGGTATCAATACCCACTACTTCTTTAATGGCTGCAACGCTGGCAGCGACTAATTCGCCTTTGGCTGTTAAAAACGGTAAACCACTGAGATTCCACACAATATCGTATTTTAAGCCGTGTTTTTGCAGAATCGCTTCGCTACGGGCTTTTAACTGTTCAGCAGTAACTTCGGTAGAAAAACGAAAATTAAACAATACCTTAACATCAGCAGGAATCACATTCGTTGCGCCTGTTCCCGAGTTAATATTGGAAATTTGGAAGGAGGTTGCAGGAAAAAACGCATTGCCGTTATCCCACACTTCGGTAGTTAATTCAGTAAGGGCAGGGGCGACACGATGAATCGGGTTGTCAGCCAATTGTGGATAAGCGACATGACCCTGCACGCCAATCACCGTTAATGCGGCATTGAGCGAACCGCGACGACCATTTTTAATGACATCACCAATCGTGGTTGTGCTGGAAGGTTCACCGACTAAACACCAAGTCATTTTTTCTTGTCGTGCTTCTAAATGCTCAACGACTTTTACTGTGCCATCTGTGGCAACACCTTCTTCATCACTGGTAATTAAAAAGGCAATTGAACCGCGATGATTCGGGTGTTTGGCGACAAATTGTTCACAGGCGACGACCATTGCCGCCAATGAGCCTTTCATATCGGCGGCACCACGACCATATAACACACCATCACGAATTTCGGGCTGAAAAGGTTCACTGTGCCACGCGCTTAATGTCCCTGTAGGTACAACATCAGTATGACCTGCAAACGCAAAAACAGGTTCGGTTGTGCCCCGACGCGCCCAAAAATTATCAACCTCACCAAAGCGTAAGCGTTCAATGTGAAAACCAATGGCTTCTAGGCGTTGAATCATTAATTCTTGGCAATTAGCATCCACAGGCGTGACGGATGGGCAGCGAATTAAATCTAAAGTTAAAGCAAGCGTGGGTGACATAAAAAATTTCTGTGTAATGAAACGAATGGCGACAGTTTATCTATTCTGAGAAATAGCGCAACTTGGCAAGAACCTTGCTAGAATCACTCCAACTTTTACGGGGAGGATACCTGCAATGAAAAACTTATTCGCACTTAGCATTTTGGCGGCCTCAGTCGCAATGACGGCGTGTAGCAAAAAACCAGAAGAAACAACACAAGCCACAGCTGCAGCGACAACAACAGCCAACGCATCTGGCGCAACGATTATTAAAATTGGTCATGCCGCACCGTTAACAGGCCCACAAGCGCATTTAGGCAAAGACAACGAAAACGGCGTACGTTTAGCCGTTGATGAATTAAACGCTAAAGGTTTAACCATAGGTGGCCAAAAAGTGCAATTTGAGTTGCACTCCGAAGACGATCAAGCTGACCCGCGTATTGCTACCACCGTCGCGCAAAAATTTGTCGATGATAAAGTCAATGTCATGATTGGTCATTTAAACTCAGGCACAACGATTCCCGCATCGCGTATTTATAATGATGCAGGTATTGTTGAAGTTTCTCCTTCGGCTACCAATCCTAAATATACTCAACAAGGTTACAAAGGCGCGTTCCGCGTGATGGCGAATGACGTACAACAAGGCAAAGTGTTGGGCGAATTTGCCGTTAAAGAGATGGCGGCCAAAAATATCGCTATTATTGATGACCGTTCGGCGTATGGCCAAGGCTTAGCCGATGAGTTTGAAAAAGCTGCCAAAGCCGCAGGTGGTACGATTGTGGTGCATGAGTTTACCAATGATAAAGCGTCCGACTTCACCGCTATTTTAACCAAAATCAAAGGCAAAAGCCCTGATGTCATCTTTTATGGCGGCATGGATGGTCAAGGTGCACCGATGGCCAAACAAATGCAAACTTTAGGTTTGAAAGCTCAATTTTTGGGTGGTGATGGTATTCACACCACGGAGTTTATGAAGTTGGCAGGTGCTGCGGCTGAAGGCGTAACCGCTTCTTTACCGGGTGTGCCTTTAGAAAAAATGCCTAAAGGCCCAGATTTTAAACAAAAGTTTGAAAGTAAATATGGCGCGATTCAACTGTATGCTCCGTATTGCTATGATGCAGTCATGGTTGTAGCTGAAGCCATGCAACGTGCCAACTCTGCTGAGCCTGCTAAATACTTACCTGAAATGGCAAAAACTAATTACGATGGTGTCACTGCTAATATTAAATTTGACGACAAAGGCGATTTACAAGGTGGTGCAATTACCGTGTATCGTGTCGTGAAAGGCAATTGGGAAGTGTTAAAAACGGTCGGCGCACAGTAATATTATAGGGGCGAATGTATTCGCCCCTATATCATCACAACGAGAATAATAATCATGAAGCAACTGTTTGATAGTTTTAAGTCTACATCGTTAGATGTATTACCTAATTTAAAAGAACGTTATGGCTTATTATTACGCCATGATTTAGTCAGCGTCAAACTAATGCAAAAAGACGGACAGATTTTGCTAGAGTTTACCGTGACCGATAAAGACCATTATTCTTTTGATAATAAAATTATCGTCAAAAGTTTAAGTTTAAATTCCGCTGCAGACTCGGTATTTAGTAGCACGGTTTCTATTTTTGAAAATGGTCGTTTGTTAGTTGAAGAGTTGCCACCAACGACATTAGCCAAATTAGCTGATTTATTTGATGAAAGTTCTGCCGCCGCCATTATTAATTACGCCCAACAGGGTTAATGTAGGACTTACGCATCGCTCCGCGATTAGCGCGTTTTGTGAGCATAAAGCCGCCTAAAGCGGCTGAAATGTGAGCAGATAAGCGATAGCCGCGCAAGTCCTAAGTGAAGTTTAAGAGTATTGTCGATTGGATATTTTTGCCCAACAACTGATTAATGGCCTGATTTTGGGCAGTATCTACGCCCTGATTGCCTTAGGCTATACCATGGTCTATGGTATTTTAGGGTTAATTAATTTCGCACATGGTGAAATTGTCATGATTGGGGCAATGGTCTGTATTACCTGCCTCAGTTTTTTATTAGGCCATTATGGCGACTTATCCCCGTTGTTATTGGTTTTTGCCAGTGTGTTAATGGCGATTCCTGTCTGTGCTTTATTAGGTTATAGCATTGAACGTATTGCCTATAGACCCTTACGCAAAGCCCCCCGTTTAGCGCCGTTGATTACTGCGATAGGTGTCTCCATCGTTTTACAAAACTTAGCGATGATGATTTGGGGGCGGCAATATGTGCCTTTTCCTGCGATTTTTAGCAATGTGCCGTATCAAGTCTTTGGCGCATCCATTACACCCTTGCAAGTCAGTATTATTATTTTAGCGGGCGTCATGATGTTGGCTTTAGTGCTACTGGTGCAAAAAACAAAACTGGGTCGAGCTATGCGAGCCACCGCGCAAAATCCACAAGTCGCTTCCTTAATGGGCGTAAACGTCAATCAAGTCATTGCCTTAACCTTTATTTTGGGTTCGTGCTTGGGTTCTGTAGCAGGCATTATGGTTGCTGCTAATTATGGACAAGCCCATGCCTATATGGGCTTTTTATTGGGCTTAAAAGCATTCTCGGCAGCCGTTTTAGGTGGTATTGGTAATATCGCAGGGGCAGTGATTGGTGGTTTATTGCTGGGTATTATTGAAAGCTTAGGTGCAGGCTATATAGGCGATTTAACTAATAATTTCTTGGGCAGCCAATATCAAGATATTTTTGCCTTTTTGGTATTAATTACTGTTTTAGTATTTAAGCCGTCTGGATTAATGGGCGAAAAAGTGTCGGAGCGTCCTTAATGAAAAAAATCTGGCTGTCTTATGCCTTAATTGCTATTGCTCTCATGATTGCTCCGTTTGCCGTCGGTCATTTTGGTTCGTCATGGGTGCGTATTTTAGATTTCTGCCTACTGTATATTATGTTGGCGTTGGGCTTAAATATTGTGATTGGTTATGCCGGTTTATTAGATTTAGGTTATATCGCCTTTTATGCGGTCGGGGCTTATACGATGGCATTATTGGCATCCCCGCATTTTGACATACATTATTCTGCATGGATTATTCTGCCGATAGGCGCGGGCATTGCTTGTTTAGCAGGTGCTGTTTTAGGTGCACCGACCTTACGCTTAAAAGGGGATTATTTAGCGATTGTCACCTTAGGTTTTGGTGAAATCGTTCGTCTATTTATGAATAACCTTGACCGCCCCGTTAATATTACTAATGGCCCTCAAGGCATTAATATGGTGGATAATGTCGGTATTGGTAGTTTTGATTTAGGAAAAGGTTTTGATGTTGCCAATACGCATTTTGGTTCGATGTATAGTTATTATTATTTGTTTTTAGCTTTGACATTGCTTACCATTTTTATTTGTATTCGTTTAGAAAACTCGCGGATTGGCCGAGCATGGATGGCGATTCGTGAAGATGAATTAGCCGCTAAAGCAATGGGGATTAATACGCGTAACATTAAATTATTAGCCTTTGCGATGGGCGCAAGTTTTGGTGGTTTAGCAGGCGGATTATTTGCCAGCTTTCAAGGATTTGTTAGCCCCGAAAGCTTTAGTTTAATGGAATCCATCATGGTGTTATGTATGGTGGTCTTGGGTGGTATGGGGCATATTGGTGGCGTAATTTTAGGCGCGATTTTATTGACCTTAACACCCGAAGTCTTGCGCGAAGTGATTACGCCATTACAACGTAGTTTATTTGGGCGAACCGTCGTTGATCCCGAAAATCTTCGTATGTTGCTGTTTGGTTTAGCGTTAATTTTGGTGATGTTATTAAAGCCCGCAGGTTTGTGGCCGTCACCGCGTCGTCAGGAAGAGTTAAAACACGGTTAGTTGTTCGGGGTGAATTTATTCACCTAATAATATGGAATATGACGAATATTGAGATTGAGGTTGATTATGTCACTTGCCCAACAAATAACGTTTATTAGCGAAGCTGACTATTTAGCTGGTGAGAAAACTGCTGAGATTAAACATGAATATATTGACGGCGAAGTCTATGCAATGGCAGGGGCGAGTGCCAGTCATAATCGTTTGGCCGTGAATGTGACCACCGCATTTAGTGTTCATCTTAAAGGCAAACCTTGCCAACCCTATACTTCCGATATGAAAGTCAAAACAGGTAGTAAGTATTTTTATCCTGATGTCTTGGTCGATTGCTCGAACTTGCCTGACGATAGCCACTTTACGGAAAGTCCGACCTTAATTGTCGAAGTCTTATCAAAAAGCACACGCCGTATGGATGAAACGACTAAACGCACCGCCTATCAACAAATCACTACCTTGCAAGAATACATTTTGATTGAGCAAGATTTTGTTGATGTCGAAGTGGTGCGTAGAAGTCGCGGTTGGCAATCGGAACGCTTTTATTTGGGTGATGCCATCACCTTTGAATCTATAGGTTTAACACTGACCGTCGAAGATATTTACGAGCGCGTCAATAATCCTGAATTACTCGAATGGCGGCAATTACAAGCCGAAGCGCAGGCCGCCATCGCAAACTCTGAATCGAAGTTAGCCCATCAATGACTGCATTATTAACACTTTCACATATCGAAAAACGCTTTGGCGGTATTCATGCTCTCAAAGACGTGTCTTTAACCATCCCTCAAAATTGTATTTACGGTTTAATCGGCCCTAATGGTGCAGGTAAAACGACACTGTTTAATGTCATTACAGGCTTATACGAAGCCGATGGTGGTCAACGTTTTCTGAATGATCAACTATTACCATTAACGCTGAAACCGCACGAAATTCTGATTAAAGGCATTGCCAGAACCTTTCAAAATATTCGGCTATTTCAAGACATGACCGCTTTAGAAAATGTCATGGTCGCTCGTCATAGCAAAAGTAAAGCAGGGGTGTTGGGCGCGATTTTTCGGACTGCCGCTGTTCGTGCCGAAGAACAAGCCATTCGAGACAAAGCCTTGTCGTTATTGGCTTATGTTGGCTTAACTGCCAGTGCCGATCGCATTGCTAAAACCTTATCCTATGGCGACCAACGTCGTTTAGAAATTGCCCGTGCCTTAGCAGCCGAACCGACCTTATTGACCTTAGATGAACCCGCCGCAGGCATGAATCCCACCGAAACCGCCGAGTTAACCACTTTAATTCGTCGCATTTATCAAGACGGCACCAGCGTGTTATTGATTGAACATGATGTCAAATTAGTCATGGGCTTATGTCATCGGGTGGCGGTGCTGGATTTTGGCCAATTGATTGCCGAAGGTGTGCCAGCCGATATTCAAAAAGATCCCAAAGTCATTGCTGCTTATTTAGGAGGTGGCGAATGACCGTGTTATTAAGCGTCCGTCAGTTACAAGTCGCGTATGGTGGCATTCAAGCGGTTAAAGGCATTGATTTAGACGTCAACCAAGGCGAGTTAGTGTGTTTAATTGGTGCGAATGGTGCAGGTAAAACATCCACATTAAATTGCTTAGGTGGCTTATTAAAACCGTCAGGCGGCGAGATTATTTATCAAGGCCAAGACTTGCAACGCATCCCCACGCATGAACGGGTGAAACATGGTTTAGCCTTAGTGCCCGAAGGTCGAGGGATTTTTCCTAAATTGACCGTTGCCGAAAATCTACGCATGGGCGCGTATGCACGTACCTTGCAAGTGGGTGAGTTAGAACAAGCGTATGAGCGTTTTCCGCGTTTATTTGAGCGTAAAGAGCAATTGGCAGGGACCTTATCGGGTGGTGAACAGCAAATGTTAGCTATCGTTCGTGCGTTATTAAGTAAACCGAAGCTATTGTTATTAGATGAGCCGTCTATGGGTTTAGCGCCGTTAATGGTGCAAAAGATTTTTGAAACCATTGCCGAAGTCACCAAAGAAGGCGTAGCCGTTTTATTGGTCGAGCAAAATGCCAAAGCCGCGCTGCAATTAGCCCAACGAGCCTATGTGATGGAAAGTGGCAAAATCAGTTTGTCGGGTGATGCTAAGGCTTTAGCGGCTGATCCACGTGTCCGTGCGGCGTATTTGGGTGAGTAATGGCTAAGGTTTTTGGCGGCTTTGTTATTGGATATTTGCTGTTTATGATTGCCATGTGGGGATATTCTGCACAGCAAATTAAACAAGTCTGCGGCCAAGTCAATGTGGGTATGAGCGTGACTGAGCTTCGACAACGAGTCACAAACGCTTCTGTGATAAAGGGGCGAGAACGCAAAGACGGCCTACAAACAGCATTATTACTCCATAGTAGTTATTCTTTTGGTCGATATACCTGCGACATTCGCCATGATGGCCAACGTGTCACCCAAGTTCGTTATTCATTTTTGGATTGATGTTATGGAAATGACCGTCACCACGCCTGCGATTTTATTTCCCGCTATTTCTTTATTGATGTTGGCTTATACCAACCGTTTTTTGGCTTTAGCTAATTTGATTCGTAGTCTTCATGCGCATCACGAGCAGCGTAAACATGAACACGGTTATCAGGGGCAACTGGCTAATTTGCGTAAGCGTTTACGCTTAATTCGACGGATGCAAACTTATGGCGGTTTGAGCTTCTTTTTGTGTGTGGTGTCGATGTTGAGTCTGTTTTTTGATAGTGAGCAGGTAGGGCGGTGGGTGTTTGCCTGTAGTTTGGTCTGTTTGATGGTGTCGTTGGCGATGTCGGTAGTTGAAATTCGGATTTCTTTAGATGCCTTAGAAATTGAGTTAGCGGATTTGGATTGAGTGCTTTTGGGTTTACGATACAAAAAACGTAGGGGCGAATTTATTCGCCCACTGATAATTGACATGAAAAATACGTCACTCGCCCATCAAACTTTTCCTCATCCGATGCAACCCGCGCCACACCAACAAAACACTCACAGGCACAGCCAAACCCACCACCAATTCAGGATGCTTGATCAACCCTAAATCACTCAACGAGCCCGCCAAATACTTCACCAAACCGACCAAATAATAACTAATCGCCACCACAGACAAGCCCTCAACTGCTTGTTGTAATTGCAATTGCGTTTTACTGCGCTGATTCATCGACTTTAACAAATCTTGATTTTGTGCTTCTAAGGTTAAATCAACCCGTGTGCGTAACAACTCACTGGCACGGTCAATTCGTTTCGATAAATCATCCAAATGGTCACTAATGGCTTCACAGGTACGATAGGCAGGTGTTAAACGACGCGGTAAAAACTCATTAAAGGTTTGTAAGCCCGATACTTCTTGCTCGCGTAATTCCTCAAGCCGACTGAGCACTAAATCGTAATAAGCGCGTGCTGCCGAAAAGCGGAAGTTGCTATCAGAAATTAACTGTTCAATCCGTGCCGCAAGTGTTGACAGTTGGCCGAGCAGTCTGCGCTCATCTTCTAAACCGCGTATATCATTAATTTGTTGATTGATCTCAGCGAGTTGTTGATCCATCGCCGAGACTTCAGGAGCCATACTTCGTGCCATCGGAAAGGCTAACAACACCATCATTCTATAGGTTTCTAATTCCAACAGTCTTCGTACTAAACGACCACTTTGGCACGGATTCAAATCACAATTTAAAATCAAAATACGCCCTAAGCCGTCGTTATGAATGCGATAAGCTGTCCATAAACGCGCCCGACGTTCACCAATCCAAGAGCTAATTAAGCGATGACCTTCAAAATATTGCCGTAAAATATCGGGCGAAACCGACTCTTTGGGCATATCGGCAATTTCAACATGCAAACCACTAATGACTTTACCGGGAATATTCGCCAACCATGCGGCAGGTAATAACGACAACGCGGTGTGCTGAAACGGTGCATGATTCTCAAGGCGATGCACAAACGTATAAGTAGAAAACTCAGTATGTCTTTCCCAACGTAATTCAAAACTACCGAAGTTTTGGTAATAACACGACGAACCCACCAGCGGCGGCAATACCGAATAACGCTCGCACAATGTTTGAATATGACGATATTCTGCGCCTGCATCCACACCCATGTGCAATACCGCTAGCTGTGAAATACGCGAACCTTGCTCCAACATGGGAAAAGGTCGAGTGTGTAACTCGTTAAACAGACGTTCACGATCATCGTGAAATTGTAAGCGTGGTATGTCACGAGGAGCTAAGGTTTCAGCGTGAGTGGTTTTATAACCAGGTGTGATAAATTCCGTCATTGGAAAACTCTCTGTGCTGAGTTTGTTAATGGATTAAAACACGGATGTTCTGAATAAATAGAGGGTTTTTCGCGGCGCGAATTATAATGTAAACGAAGTCATGGTGAAATGATAGATTCAGGCTAAACCTATTAAAAAAGAGAGCATTGTTGGGCTGTTATTGGCGTGAGAGCAGGGATTGTGGTATTAACAGGCATCGTATTTTGCGTCGCACCTAAAAAAACAGTATCGTCATACTCATTTGATTGAGCTAGCCATTGAAGAGGACATCACCATGAGCCAACCCCATTATCGTACCTGTAATTTATGTGAAGCCATGTGTGGTGTGGTGATTACCACCGAACCCAGCTTAGATGGCGAAACAGAGGTCATTGCCACTATCAAAGGCGACCACAACGATCCATTTAGTAAAGGCCATATTTGTGCCAAAGCGATTGGTCTAAAAAGCCTACACGAAGACCCTGATCGTATTAAAGTGCCCATGAAGCGTGTTGCCGATGGTTGGCAAGAAATCAGTTGGCAACAAGCATTTGACGAAGTGGAGCAGGGCATTCGCGGTGTTCAGGCGAGGCATGGTCGTCATGCCGTTGCTTTTTATGCCGGCAATCCGACCGTACATAATATGGGGGCAATGATGTTTGTTGCGCCATTAATGGCGGGTTTGCATAGCAAAAATAAATTTAGTGCCACTAGCGTTGACCAATTGCCGCATATGTTGGCGAGTTTGCAAATGTTTGGTCATCAACTATTAGCACCCATTCCTGATGTTGATCATACCGATTTTATGTTGATGCTGGGCGCGAATCCTGCGGCTTCAAACGGCAGTTACATGACAGGTGGCGACATCATGGGTCGCATCAAAAAAATCCAAAGTCGTGGTGGCCGAGTGGTGGTATTAGACCCACGTCGCACCGAAACCGCCCAACAGTTGGGTGAGCACTATTTCATCAAACCTGCTAGTGATGTCTATTTTTTATCCGCTATTTTGAATGTGTTATTTGCTGAAAACTTAGTGAAGTTACAGCACCTTGACGGGCAGGTACACGGTTTAGATACACTAAAACTATCAATAGCACCCTTTACGCCCACCGTTGTTGCACCATTGACGGGTATTCCCGCGGAGGTTATTACGGGCATTGCTCGCGATTTTGCCAAGGCATCAAAAGCGATTTGTTATGGCCGTATGGGGGTTTGTACACAAGAATACGGCGGCGCATCGGCATGGTTAGTGAATGTCATTAATGTCGTGACGGGTAATTTAGATAAAGTCGGTGGCGTATTATTTAATCATCCCGCCATTGATGTTGTGGGTTTAACGTCGGCATCGCCTACCTTGTGCGGTAGTTTTAATCGTTATCAATCGCGTGTGCGTGGTTTGCCAGAGTTTAATGGCGAATTGCCTGTCGTGGTGTTGGCGGAAGAGATTCTCACCGAAGGTAAAAATCAAATTCGCGCGATGATTACTCATGCGGGCAATCCTGTTTTGTCCACACCCAATGGTCGGCAGATGGATGAGGCGTTAAGTGATTTAGAATTTATGGTGTCGATTGATATCTATCTGAATGAAACAACGCGCCATGCGAACATTATCTTGCCGCCAACCAGTCCTCTTGAGCATGGCCATTACGACTTGATTTTTAATGTGTTGGCGGTACGAAATGTCAGCAAATATTCACCTCCGTTATTTGATGCCCCCGAAGGTGCGCTTCATGATTGGCAAATTCTTTTAGAGTTAGCAGCGCGGTTGAATGCCAATACTCCAGCCGACAAACTGGTCTGGAAAGGCATTAAAAAAGTGGTCGAAAAACTCAAGCCAGAAGGTATTTTAGATATTTTGTTGCAAACAGGCCCTTATGGTCATTTGCCGTTAGGTTTAACGCCTGTCGCGCAGTCGAGTGGCCGACTATTAGTCAAAGCGTTGACTGCATTGCCGAGTACGAAAAAATTAGGTCGTGAGTTGGAGCGGATGCTTTCAGCAACGCCTGCCGGTGGTAAAGCACAAGGGTTAAGCTTGGCAAAATTGCAAGAAAACCCACATGGTATTGATTTAGGCGCATTAAAACCTGCACTCGCGCAACGAATTTGCACCAGTGATGGCAAAATTGTGTTGTCACCCCATATTTATTTGGCAGAGTTGAGTCGGGCACGTTTAGCGTTGGCCAGTATTAAGCCGCGTCAAAGCAATGAGTTTGTGGTGATCGGTCGTCGCCATGTTCGCAGTAATAACTCGTGGTTACACAATAGCCTACCCTTAGTCAAAGGCAAAAATCGTTGTACGGCGATGATGCATACCCAAGATGCTGACGCGCTGAATGTCAAAGAAGGGGAGATGGTTCGTGTACAGTCTCGGGTGGGTGAAATCACGATTCCTGTCGAGCTAAATGAAGACATGATGCGTGGCGTGATTAGTATTCCACATGGCTTTGGTCATAACCGTGAAGGCACTCAGCTCAGTATTGCCGAAGGCAAAGCAGGCGTGAGTTTGAACGATATTACCGATGAGCATTTTGTTGATGGCATTAGTGGTAATGCCGCATTGAATGGTACGCCTGTTATTGTTGCGCCATTAGTGGTGGTAAGCAAACCAAAACGGACGAAAAAAGTCAGCGTGATTGAGGTTTAGACCTGTAGGGGCGATTTTAATCGCCATATTGGATGGGCGAATAAATTCGCCCCTACAGCTTCTTAATTTATCTGGCCATTACACTTTATTAGGACAAAATCTCAGGGGAGGGTGCGACATCTGTTGTCGTCAACTGCTCCAATAAGTCTATAGTCTGTTGCATCCACTGAATCCGCACCTGCTCAAAATCAATCCCTAACTGTAATATGCGCGCCTGAATTTGCTTTTCGCGTTCCAAATCGCGTGTATTGGCAAAGTCGCGCTGTGCAATTATGGTATAGGTAGCCAAACGTTGCTCATGCAACGTTAACTGATGTTTAAGCTGTTGCTCCATGCCCAATGTTCCTAAAATAGCTCCTGCCCTGAGACGCACCAGTAATTCATCACGCAGTGCTGGCGGCTCAAAATCCTGTTGCACCCATTGTTGTAATTCTGCGATGCCTGCCGGGCGGACGGTATAAGTGCGTTTTTTGGTTTTACCTGCATCGGTAGCGGCATGCGAGTCAATCCATCCAGCCTCTTCCATTCGTTTTAGCTCACGATAAATTTGCTGATGCGTAGCAAACCAAAAAAAACCCATGGATTTATCAAAGCGCTGCGCCAGCTCATAACCCGAGTTAGGCTTTTCAAGCAAAGAAGTCAGTAACACGTGTGCCAAGGACATAATGAACTCCGCAGTAAGCCGTTCAGTATAGCAAAAATCATCACCTGACAGGCATTCCTCAGCGGCAGACTCAGAGGTGCAATCCTGTATATCAAAAATATGCAACTAGTTGCATAGTTCGTGAAGATGCGTTATAAATTATGCAACAAAGTGCATACTCAACGCAGTCTGTGCCGTTTTATAGCCAACCTTCAGGAATAGTCATGTCTACGCTTTATCCTCATCTGTTATCGCCTTTGGATTTGGGGTTTACCACGTTACGCAATCGCTCCTTGATGGGATCTATGCATCTTGGTCTAGAGGAAATGCCGCAGGGTCACGAACGGATGGCAGCGTTTTATGCCGAACGGGCGCGAGGCGGTGTAGGCTTGATTGTGACGGGTGGAATTTCACCTAATCCCGAAGGCGCAGTTTTTCAGGGCGGCGGGTATTTGGCTTCTCAGGCTGAAGCCGAACAACACCGTGTTGTAACCGATGCCGTACATGCCGAAGGCGGCAAAATTGCCTTGCAAATTTTACATGCTGGGCGATATGCCTACAGCACAGAATCGGTTGCTCCGAGTGCCATTAAAGCCCCGATCAACCCTTTTGTGCCGCATGAGTTAAGCCATGAAGAAGTCGAACGCACCATTGATGACTTCGCCCGTTGTGCCAAATTGGCGCAGGATGCAGGTTATGATGGGGTGGAAGTCATGGGCTCTGAAGGCTATTTGATTAACCAATTTATTGCCGCGCGTACCAATCACCGTAGCGATGATTGGGGCGGTAGTTATGTTAATCGTATGCGTTTTCCTGTCGAAATTGTTAAAAGAATTCGCGCCGCAGTGGGCACAGACTTTATTATTATTTATCGGTTGTCGATGTTGGATTTAGTCGAAGGCGGTTCTAGCTTTGAGGAGATAGTGCAGTTAGCCCAATCCATAGAGGCTGTAGGAGCAAACCTCATTAACACGGGTATCGGCTGGCATGAAGCCCGAATTCCGACCATTGCTACCAAAGTGCCGCGTGCCGCCTTTACTTGGGTGACCAAACAACTCAAAGGTTATGTCACCATACCGTTGATTACCACCAATCGTATCAACTCGCCTGAACTGGCCGAGCAGGTATTGGCGAATGGCGATGCCGATATGGTGTCTATGGCTCGCCCCTTTTTGGCCGATGCGCACTTTATGACTAAAGCGGCACAACAGCGGGCCGATGAAATCAATACCTGTATCGGTTGTAATCAGGCTTGTTTAGACCATATTTTTTCCATGAAGCTCACCTCATGCCTAGTCAATCCTTATGCCTGCCATGAAACGGTTCTAATTCCGCAACCACTCAGCCGCAGTAAAAAAATTGCGGTAGTTGGCGCTGGCCCTGCGGGACTGGCGTTTGCAACTACGGCTGCCAATCGTGGCCATGACGTGACCTTGTTTGATGCCGCCCACGAAATTGGTGGTCAATTTAATATAGCCAAACAAATCCCCGGCAAAGAAGAGTTTTACGAAACCTTGCGCTACTTTAAACGACAGCTAGAACTGAGCACAGTGACACTTAAATTGGGTCATTCCGTCGATGTCAATGTGCTGCAACAAGGTCGTTTTGATGAGGTAGTACTGGCAACGGGGGTGACACCACGGCCATTACACATTGAAGGCAACCATCACCACAGTCCCGCCATCCTCAGTTATTTGGATGTATTACGCGACAAAAAATCGGTGGGACAACGGGTTGCCATTATTGGCGCTGGTGGTATCGGCTTTGATGTGGCCGAATATCTGAGCCATCATGGGGAAAGTGCAACTCTTAATCCGAAAAAGTTTTTTGCCGAATGGGGCATTGACGATACCAATACCCAACGTGGCGGCTTGACCGTGCCCCGCATAGAAGCGAGTCCACGCACCATTTACTTGTTACAACGTAAAGAAAGTGCCGTCGGAGCCAACCTAGGCAAAACGACGGGCTGGATACACCGCACAGCTTTAAAAAATCGTAATGTCAGTATGATGTCGGGGGTCAGTTATGAGCAAGTCAGCGATGCAGGCTTGCATATCCGCGTCAACGGTCAGGCACGCACTTTAGCGGTCGATACGATTGTGGTATGTGCAGGGCAGGAGTCCTTGCGTAGTTTGTATGATCCCCTGAATGACTTAGGGATTCCCACACATGTCATTGGCGGTGCCAAAGAGGCGGGTGAGCTGGATGCCAAACGCGCCATTCACAATGGCACCGAATTAGCTTTGACTATCTAGTTTTTCAGTGGACTAATGATGATGGCACTTGGTGTTGACTATGTTGTCTACTATGTATTAGCCCATTGGCGGATGATTGCTGAGGGCAAGGCCGCTATTTTGATTAGAGTGTTAGATCCCACAGGGCAAATGACAGCCCATAAAATTGGTTTAAATAGATGAGTACTGTTTTTTCGTCCTTTAAACGCGGGTCACGTGCTGCCCGTCCTACCGTCTATGGCTCGGGGCAGGGGTGGCAACAGGAGTTGCCGCAACTGACTGCACCTTACAAGCCTACTCCGTGGTTGCCTAATGCCCATTGGCAACTGCTGTTTTTTGATGGCATACGCAAACGCAAGTTACGTTTTGACTATGATCGGCACGATGTACTGACCATGAGCGATGGAGGGCAAACCGCCTTGGCGTGGTCGGGTTATGCCTTGCCTGCCGACACGCCAACGATTGTGCTTTTGCATACCATTACGGGTAGTGCTGACAGTATGCGCGAAATGGTTCGGGATCTGCGTCAGTATACAGGTTGGCGTGTTGTGCTGTGTCTACGGCGAGGTCATGGCGAATTGCCATTGCCTGTGGCCAAAATCAACATTTTGGGCTGCACAGACGATTTGCATCAACAGCTACAGGTGATTCAGCAGCATTTCCCCCAATCGCCGTTATATGCTATTGGCTCATCGGCAGGGTCTGGATTATTAGTACGCTATTTGGGTGAGTATGGGGAACGGGCAGTGTTTAAGGCCGCTTTTGCTTACTGTCCGGGTTATAACACCGATGAAGCCTTTGGCAAAGCACACAAATTCTATAGCCGTCTGATGGCCAAAAAACTGATCCGCCGTTTTGTGCAACCGCATCGACTGCGCTTGACGCATCTTGCCACATTGAATGCCTTGACCAAGGCGAGAGATTTGGCCAGTTTTCATGCTCACAGTTATGAGTTGGCAGGCTTTGCTAGTTATGCCGACTTCAACCAAGCCAGTAACCCTATGCAGGTTTTTGCCAATATTCGCACCCCGTTACTGGTGCTTAATGCTGAAGATGATCCCGTATGCAAAATAGATAATCTCTATCCTTATTTGCCGTTGATTGAGAAAATGCCCAATGTGTTGGTGGTAACGACGGCCAAAGGTAGTCACTGTGCATACTATGAGGGCTGGGGTGCACGTTCGTGGGCGCATCGCTTAATGGCTAATTATTTTTTGTGGATCGCACGTGGGGCGGAATGAGCGTGCAGTTGGGTGACATTACCGATGAGCATTTTGTTGATGGCATTAGTGGTAATGCGGCGTTAAATGGTACGCCTGTGATTGTTGCGCCATTAGTGGTGGTAAGCAAACCGAAACGAAGAAAAAAAGTCACGGTGGTTGATGTTTAGACCTGTAGGGGCGCATGATTGCGCCATTTGCCGAATTATGGATAGCGTAAAATATGAAAAAACACGTTGAAATGTTACTGGAAGAAGTGTCAAAAAGTCATGCTGAGTTATCAGCACATCACAACGATGAAGGAATACTTTTTAATCTTGTCCATGTCATGAAAATGCACCGTGATGAGGTCAGAACCCACACTCCCATTTTGGCTGAAATCTTAAATCCAAAGGGACTGCATGGGAAAGGTGCTAGTTATCTGGATATTTTTCTACAGTTACTCGGTATTGAGGCTGCGAATACAGTTAATGCCATAGTGACAAGAGAGAAAAGATTTTCTGGTGAGAGTGATGGTGCTGATGCAGGTCAAATTGATCTGCAAATTGAGCTTGAGGGTAATGTACAAACTTGACGTGTTTTCTGTAGAATGAACCCACTTTGGGCTTTTGATTTTTTACGATGATTATTGAAACCATTACTCATACCTGCACTCGCTGTGGCTCAGTCAACATTCGCAAAAATGGTCATAACAAAAGTGGCAATGCCCAATTCAAGTGCAATGATTGTGGTCGATCAAGCGTACTCAAGCCTAAGGTCAAATATTCAGAAGAGCGCAAAGAACATATCATCAAAACGTATCTTGAGCGTGGGAGTCTGCGGGGAATGCAACGCTTATTTGGTGTTGCACCTGACACCTTGATGAAATGGATAAAAAAAAGCGACCAACCCGCTATCTGAATCCCATGAGGCGGTGCTGCATGTCTTTTTGCTTCAGTACAACAACGAGATACGCAAAAAACTATTAGCACGTTAAATTTGTACACTACCAGCTTGAGAAACAACATATTATTATTGAAAACAAAATTTATGCCGAAGATATGAAGCGACAGCTATGCCGATATCATACAGAGATTGGCTTAAAGTCTGACAAAGACATAATTTTAGTCTATCTGTCTCCTCATGGTAGAAAACCATCAAAAGCTTCATTGGGTGATATTGAGGTAATTGAGGGGCTTTATTATCGTCAAAATGAACCCGTTAATATCAAGGTTATTTCCTACCGAGATGATATTTGTGTGTGGCTAACTCGTTGTATAAGAGAAGTAGAGGCCTCTCAGTATGTCATTAGTGCATTACAACAATATTTGCAATCTGTTGAACGGTTAACGGGGAAAATAATGACTCAATCAGAAGCAGTCAAACTAATTTTACTCACGAAAAAAGATAATACTGTCGAAACCTTACTTGCAGCCCAATCAATTTCTGACGTATTTATCTCTGATAGTTTTCGTGGTGCGGTGCTTGAAGGGTTTTTTATGGATTTATTGGAAAAACTACCTGCGTTTGTGCCAGAGATCACTCATTATGAAGGAAAAGACTTTTCCGATATTAAATTTACACGAGATAAATGCAACTATTGGTTTAGCAGTGTGAAAGCGGAGAATCAAAAGAAAAGGGATGGTGTAGGATTAGTATTTTCAGTGCGGCAAAGTGAAGACCTGTATTTTGTTGTGCTAGCTGCTACAGATTGGCTGCATTATGGCTTCGTTAATAAAGTTGCTAATGGGGATGATTTGGTTTCTGTATTATCGCCTATCGAGTTGGCAGAATGGAAAGTACAAGAAAATTGGTCTAAATTTCCTTGTAAACGATGGATTAGTCGTCCTGTTAAAAATATGAGGGATTTTAAGCGTGATGCAATTCGACTGATGACGTGTCCCGAGGAGCTGCATGGTTTAATGACTCAAATGCAAACGGATGTGCGAAGTATACTTAAACAGGTTTTAGTTCTTGGAAGTGAGTAAGTTCGCGCTTGTAAGTCGGACTTACGCATCTTATCAGTGATGCGTAAGTCTTGATTGGTTAGTCCTAGCTTTGCGGTTAATTAACATTACCAAACTGGCTAAATATCGTTGGTTTTAATGCATCTTTGACGGTGTTAATGTCAAAGTCGCGCGTATCTTCGGGCAGACGAATAAGAATAGGAAGTAATGATACTCCCTCATCTCCTTTAGGAAACGCGTAGTGGCGTACTTTGTCATCAATACCAATGAGCCCCTCAAACTCCAAATAAATACTGGTCTTTTTATATCGCTTTGGAATGCGAACAATAGAAACATAGCTCTCCTTGGCGGCTAAATCCAACTGCTGTTGAATGTTTTTAGGTTCAGGACGTTTGCGCTTCAAAAAACCGTCCCAAAACTCTTGCCATTGATTACGCTCTTCTTCTGCTTGGCGTTGAGCCTCTTTGAGCGAGACTTTAATATTTTTGATAATAGGGATGGTCTCATCGACAATTTTTTTCAGTTCAGCCATCGGTTTTTTATAATCAAGGTCGTCATCCGTTGCCAAGAGATATTCACGCTCACTATTAAATACGCTACTTTTACGTTTTTCCAATAGTCGTAAATACGACACGAGTTTGAATTCCATTTCTTGACTTTTAGTGCTCCAACGTGCTGAAGACTGATAATAGAAGTCGCGAATATCGCCCAAAAGTTCAATTAAAAAAGATTTTAGACCAAAGAATAAATACTCAAAGTCATCAGGCGACTGTGCTATTTCTTTGAGTGCCTTGGATATTTTGCCAAGAACCAATAGGCAGAGGTTTCTTTCGTAGTCACGTAGTCGATGTTCAATCACCGTTTGCAGGTTAGTTCCATCCGCCTCCAACGGTTTGGTTAATAAAGGGAGTAAGTATTCGACTTGGCATTTCTCAAAGCTTTCTATTAATTCGACAATATCACTGTGTAATTGTCGTTGAATAGTCATGACCTTAGAAAGGTCTTCACGCACTTTTTGCTGATAGACTGGGTCGGCGAGCTTTGCGCGCTCAATAGCGAGAATGTTAAAATAGACAAATGTGCCATTCATTGCCGAATCTTCAAGTAAAAAACGGCGAACCGAGTAGGGGTCTTGCTCAAATTTAGCGACTTCACCAATCAAAAAGAAATAGCGTTCCGTTTTTACAATACTTAAGCGACGTACTTTCGCACTATCAAACAACTCTGTGTTGATGAAACGTAAATTGTCTTTTTTAAGTTCCCGCAAAGGAAGCGTATTAAACCAGTAGTTGAGGATTTTTTGTTTAATAAAAACCTCAATAATATAGGTTTTTATCATGTCAATCGTGAGCTTACGTCGATTAGGCGGTAAGTCAAAATCATGTTGTCGTAATTCAATGGCGAAGTCATAGAGAAATGCCTCCATGACGCGTAATTTTTCTTTTTGCTGTGCTAAATTGTCGTCGGTATTAACCTCGCTTATGAGATTTAATCCCGCTTCTAGTGAGTCTGCAATAAGCAAGATATTGCGAGTGTTACGCATATCTTTGACCAGACGTTCTAGTTTTTCAGCCGCAGCATTGAGCTGGCGCGTTACTAGAATTTTTCGTGTGTCATTCAGAGAGATCTGTCCTGAAAAGACAAATTTTCCCGTTGTTGTAAGGCTAATGTGTTTGGGTTCAAGGATGTTTTTGTACGCGCGGCGACGAGAGTCTTCATCCAATTGAGCTAATAATGGGGGGATTTTTTCAGCCCAATCATGATTAAGAGCAGGATGAATATCCTTCAATAAACGGATAATGTCTAAAGTTGTCAGTGACTTCTCTAACTCTTGAGCGAGTTCTGTTTGAGGAGCGGATTGTACTTCCTCGGCAATGATAGCTTTAATTTCAGTAGCCTGTTTTGCTTCTTGAAGAGTGGTTTTTTCTTTCATTATGTTTAAGAAGTCAGGATGAAAGTCAAAGTCAAAGCCAGCATCGGAGAGAGGTTTTTTCTCTGTATTGGTGTTAAGGGTGTGTGTGTGTTCTTTGGTTTTCTCTGCGTGATATTGAGATGCCGAAGTCTCATTCTCTTTGAGCAATGATGCGATTGCCGCTTTAAACTCACGGATGACATCGGTCATATTGTTAATGCGCTGATTCACATCGGGATTAAGGCAATGATCTAAAAAAGCAGCGATTGCTTGGGGGAATTTGTTGTTGTGGTCTATTTTTTTATTTTTTGCTGCATCTAAAGAGATGGTAATCGCATATTGGCGTAATAAATTCGGAATATCATCACACAAGCTAAGTAATTCAAAGGCAATAATACCTACAGCAAAAATATCAACTCGGCAATCAATGGCTTTTCCTGCACTTTGTTCGGGAGCCATATATGACGGTGTGCCTAGTGAGAGTCCCAGTTGTGTTGCATCTGAGTTCTCAATTTTGGCAATGCCAAAATCGGCAATTTTGACACTATTTTCATCTGAAACAATAATGTTAGATGGTTTGATATCACGATGAATAATACCTTGCTGGTGTGCGTAGGTTAATCCATCGCAGATACTTAAAAAAATAGTCGAAACAAGCTCAAGTGTCAGCGTACTATGCTTTTTTAAGAAGCTTTCGAGGCTTTGCCCGTTAACAAACTCCATAACAATATAAGGAGCACATTTGTGTTCGCCAAAGTCATAAATGGACACAATGTTGTGATGCTGGCAACGTGCAGCAGCCGTAGCTTCGGTTTTGAATCGACTGAGAAGCTCTTGTCCAGCTTCGCCTAATAAGAGATGTGGATGAATGGTTTTAATGGCAACGGTACGATTAATGGCTTCATCGGTAGCTTTATAGACAGTTCCCATAGCACCATATCCTAAGATACTATCGATACGATATTTACTGATGCGCTCTATCATCCTAATGCTCCTTTGCATCGTTCATAAAATGTAAAAACTATCACACTCGTATTGTATCAGATGGTGAATAGAAATACATATCTTGAACTTGGATGGCAGTGCCAGTGTTTTTTATTGTAGTAATTTGGATGTTAGATTTTTATGATTGGAGTGATAGGATTTGTGTATGGAAATCAGTATGTTAGATGTTGAGTGGCGTGCCCCCTAGATGTGCATTTCTAGGGGGGCGACTTCAATTAAGCAAAATGGCAAACGTAATCCAATGTCTCAATCGTCTCAATATTAAAACTGGAATTACCCGCAACATCAAAAGATTGACCTGCAACGTATTCACTCCATGTCTCACTGCCCGCCAATTTAACACGGCATTTGCCACCTAAAACTTCCATAATTTCAGGTGCACCTGTATTAAACACTAATGACGAAGGGAAAATCACGCCTACCGTTTTGCGTGTGCCATCGGCTAAAATCACAGTATGGCTGACACATTTACCATCAAAATAAATATTCGATTTTTTTACAACACTGACATTGTCAAACTGACTCATGGGATTTATCTCAAATAAAGAGTGAAAAAGTCCGTCTATTGTAACAGTCATCATTCCGTCAACAAAGGTTCAATAAACCGTCAACTTCGTGCTTGATGATGCAAAGCATGAAAACAGCAAACGCAAAACTATCGTTAAAAACGAAGCGCGTGCCTTATCAAAAACTACGCGCACAATTAAACACAGGGGATTTAGTGTTATTTTCGGGCACAACATTCTCTTCTCGCATTGTTCAACTATTTACCTTTAGTCGTTGGTCGCATATTGGCGTGATTGTTCGTTTACCCGAGCATGGCAATAAGCCTCTGTTATGGGAGCTGACCCGCGCCAGCAAACTACACGACATTCATTACGGCGCATCATTAGGTGATGGCGTACAGTTAGTGTCTTTGGATGACAAGCTCAGTTCTTATGTCGGTGATGTCGCCATTAGACGTTTACGAGGCGGTTGTGACGAAGACAAAAGGTTGTTGTTGCTACGAGAATTACTTAGCCATTGGCAGGCCAAACCCTATCGGAATATTGTTCATAAAAATCTCAGTGCGTGGTGGCATGGAGAAGAAGCAACAACGATTAGCAAACAAGGCGGTTTTTGCAGTGAGTTTGTCGCCGAGCTTTATAAAAGTTGGCAATTATTACCGTCAGATCGACCTTCACGTTATTATGTCCCTCAAGATTTTGCCCCCAGCGCGTCATTAAAATTATTACAAGGGCGTTTATCAACTGCATGGTTATTACAAATTTAAGGTAACATAGACTCATCAGCCCAAGCGTTATTACGCGGTCATTACATATACAGGCTACTTGAGAATCATCATGACACTAGAACAACAACACTATGTCAAAAAACGCTTAGCTCACATTCGTTGGTGGAATCGTTTGGGTTGGTTGTTTTTAGTGGCATTAGCGGGGTTTTATGGCTGGTTATGGCAAAATACGCCATTGTATATTGACCCCATGTTATTGTTAAACAAACTGCGTATCGGTCAAGTCAGTGATATTGAAATTGCTAAACTTGCCGCTTTAGGTAATTTGGCATTTTTAGGCTGTGGTTTATTGTTGGCGAGTGTTGTCTTGCTGACCTATGCGGCGTTGTGGTCGGAGAAACAAACCATCAACGTATTAACAACGGTTATCCCTGTCTCGTTAGACCCCCAAACAACGGAGTCCATACCCCAAGATGAGCCAAAAACTTAATCAACTACTTGCCAATAATCGTGCGTGGGCAAAGCAGATAAAATCGCAAGACCCCGAATTTTTTACCAAATTATCCACTCAACAAACGCCTAAGTATTTGTGGATCGGCTGTTCCGATAGCCGTGTACCGTGTACGCAGCTAGTCGATTTATTACCCGGTGATATGTTTGTTCACCGTAATGTCGCCAATTTGGTGATTCATACCGATTTTAATTGCCTATCGGTAATGCAGTACGCCATTGACGTTCTCAAAGTTGAGCATATTATTGTCTGTGGCCACTACCGTTGTGGCGGTATTCAAGCAGCGATGCAACATCAAGAATTTGGCTTGATTGATAATTGGTTACGCCACGTTCAAGACACGCTCAATAAATATCAAAATTATCTTGCAACGTTTGGAGATGAGCAATCTCGTATGGACGCAGTCTGTGAGCTGAATGTCATGGAGCAAGTATTTAATGTCTGTGAGAATACTTTGGTCAGAAATGCATGGAAACGAGGCCAAAATATCACCGTGCATGGCTGGATTTATAGTGTTGAAGATGGTTTGTTGCGTGACTTAGATTTAAGTCTGGCTACCATTGAAGAAATGAAAGCTTCGGTGAAACATCTTGACCTAAAAACAGGCTTAATTGTCACTTGATTATGAGGGGGTTTGGCTTTAACCTTCGCACTTTCACGGGCTGACCGTTTTCGCGCTTTTAGTACCCACTAAAAGCATCGTTTTATTTTTGCCTTGACGGGTAATGTCATATGCGTTTAGCTAACTACTGTTCTGATGAAGAATGGAAACGAATCAAAAAATTGGCGGATACTAAAGAAACACCATTTTTGGTGGTGGATTTAGAACTCATCAAACAAAAGTATGAAGAGATAACGACCTGCTTTCCAGCAGCCAAAATCCATTACGCCCTAAAAGCCAATCCTGGTCGTCCTGTGATCGAGCTATTGCGTGATTTAGGTTCAAACTTTGATATCGCCTCTATTTATGAGTTAGATAAAGTGTTGACCACAGGTGTCGAGCCTGATCGTATTTCATATGGTAATACCATCAAAAAAGCGGCGCATATTAAATATGCCTACGAAAAAGGCATTCGTTTGTTCGCGACCGACTCTAAAGCAGATTTGCAGTCGATTGCTGATAATGCACCAGGTTCTAAAATATTTGTTCGTATTTTAGTGGAAGGCGGCGAAACAGCGGAATGGCCATTATCACGTAAATTTGGTTGCCACCCAGATATGGCAATTGACTTATTGGTACAAGCAAAACTATTGGGTTTAGTACCTTATGGTATTTCTTTCCATGTGGGTTCGCAGCAAAAAGACATCGCGGTCTGGGATGCGGCCTTATCGAAAGTGAAATACATGTTTGACTGGATGCGTTTAGAAGAAAACGTCATCTTAAAAATGATTAACATGGGTGGCGGTTTCCCTGCCAACTACATTTCCGAAGTCAACCCAATTCAAGTCTATGCCGAAGAAATTTTGCGTTATTTGAGTGATGACCACGGCGATGAAGTACCAGAGATTATTCTTGAACCCGGCCGTTCGTTAGTGGGCGAGTCTGGTGTACTGGTTTCTGAAGTGGTATTGATTT
>Ga0209599_10000065_pt1 | contig 76505 bp, 68 predicted proteins | sample Shrwel_input2_FT_FD_187534 | JGI IMG/M metagenome (GOLD analysis project Ga0209599, IMG submission 187534) | Subsurface microbial communities from deep shales in Ohio, USA - Utica-3 well 1 S input2 FT (SPAdes) (version 2) ...
GCCCTCCACCCCCACCACACCCATCCTGATTGTGGCGCATGGCTGGGGCAGCAGCGCCGCGCTGATGCTGCCGCTGATTGTCCCACTGCACGCCGCCGGCTACGGCATTCTGGCCTACGATGCCCGCTGCCACGGCCATAGCGACGACGACAGCTACAGCGCGCTACCACGCTTTGCCGAAGACCTCGACGCCGCGCTGGACTGGCTGGCGGGTCAGCAGGGGGCCAATGCCGCCCCGCGCTGGCTGCTCGGCCATTCGGTGGGCGCTGCCGCCTGCCTGTGGGTGGCCCGCCGCCGTCCGGGCGTGGCCGGCGTCATCAGCCTGTCGGCGTTTGCCCATCCCGGCGAACTGATGCGGCGCTGGCTGACGGCCAGGCATATTCCCTACTGGCCGCTGGGCCACTGGCTGCTGGCGCAGATTCAGCAGATCATCGGCCACCGCTTTGATGCCATCGCCCCGCTGGCGCACCTGCCACACCTGCGCTGCCCGGTGCTGCTGATTCATGGTCTGAACGACAGCACCGTCCCGGTCAGCGACGCCCACCGCCTGCACGCCGCGGCCAGTCATGCTGGCGTGGCGTTATGCTGCCTGCCCGGCGACCACGAGCGCCCGGATAATCTGGAGGATTGCGTGGTGCAGATTCAGCGCTTTATCCAGCAGCACAGCGACTGAATGCCTTGGCAATAAAAAACGGAGAAACCCAGGCGGGTTTCTCCGTTGTCATCTGGCCATCCGGCCAGCGCCCCTCTGAATAGCGGGATGCACCACGCCGTACCGACGTGGCGCGTGGCACGCTCAGTCCGGATTGATGGCCTGCTTGACCTGCTCCAGCCCGGACGGATCGTCCAGCGTGGTCAGATCGCCCGGATCGCGGCCTTCGGCAATCGCCTGAATCGAGCGGCGCAGCACCTTGCCCGAGCGGGTTTTTGGCAGCTGGGTGACAAAATGCACCTGCGACGGGTTGGCAATGGCCCCCAGCTCCTTGCTCACTGTGGCAATCACTTCGCGCGCCAGCGAGTCGCGCTGTGCGCTGGTGGCCAGCTGTGACGGGTCCTTGACCACGGCAAACGCCATCGGCACCTGGCCCTTGAGCTGGTCGGCCACGCCCACCACCGCGCATTCGGCGATGGAAGCATGCACATTCACCGCTTCCTCGATTTCGCGGGTACCCAGACGGTGGCCGGCCACGTTGATCACGTCGTCGGTGCGGCCCAGGATGAAATAGTAACCGTCTGCGTCCTTCATGCCCCAGTCAAACGACGAGTACACCTGTTTGCCCTTGAAGCCATTGAAGTAGGTGTTGACGAAGCGCTCGTCCTGTTTCCACACGGTGGACAGACAGCCCGGCGGCAGCGGTGGAATCACTGCCACCACGCCTTTTTCGCCCGTGGCGACTTCTTCGCCGGTGGCTTCGTCCAGCAGCTTGAGGTTGTAGCCATAGGCCGGGAACGACGGGCTGCCAAACTTCACCGGGGTGTTTTCCACACCCGGCATGGCGGTCAGCATCGGCCAGCCGGTTTCGGTTTGCCAGTAGTTGTCGATGATGGGCACGCCCAGTGCATCGGAAATCCAGTGGGCGGTGGGTTCATCCAGCGGCTCGCCAGCCAGGAACAGATAGCGCAGCGAAGAAATATCGTACTTTTTCAGCCAGGCCGGATCCTGCTTTTTCAGCACGCGCACGGCGGTCGGCGCGCTGAACATCACCGATACCTTGTACTTTTCGACAATCTGCCACCAGATGCCCGGATCGGGGCGGATGGGCAGGCCTTCATATACCACGGTGGCCATGCCGCCAATCAGCGGACCGTAGACAATGTACGAGTGGCCCACCACCCAGCCGATGTCGGAGGTGGAGAAATACGCCTCGCCAGGGTTGCCGCAGTAGATATGCTTCATCGACGCGGCCAGCGCCACGGCGTAGCCGCCGGTGTCGCGCTGCACGCCCTTGGGCTTGCCGGTGGTGCCGGAGGTGTACAGGATGTAGCTGGGGTGATTGGATTCCACCCACTCACACGGCACATTGGCGTCCAGATGGCGCTCGCGCAGGGTGGCATAGTCCACATCACGCCCGGCCACCACGGCCATGTCCGGATCAAGGCCACGGTTGACAATCAGCACGCTGGCCGGCGGAAATTCCGATTGTGCCAGCGCGTCGTCCACCAGATGCTTGTACGGAATCACCTTGCCGCCGCGCATGCCGCCATCGGCGGTGACCATCACCTTGGGCTGGGCGTCGTCCACCCGGGTGGCCAGGCTGTGCGCAGCAAAGCCGCCAAACACCACCGAGTGAATCGCCCCCAGGCGCACGGTGGCCAGCATGGCAAAAATCGCTTCCGGGATCATCGGCATGTAAATCAGCACGCGGTCGCCCTTGCCCACGCCCAGTTCCTGCAGGCTGGCGGCGAAGCGGTTGACTTCGCGGTGCAGATCGGCAAACGAATAGGTTTGCTCGGCACCGGTTTCGGTGGAAATGTAGATCAGCGCGTTCTGCTCGGCGCGGTCTTGCAGATGGCGGTCCACCGCGTTGTGGCACAGATTGGTTTCACCATTGACAAACCAGTCGCGAAACGGCGGATTGTCAAAGCGCAGCACTTGCTCATACGGCTTGTGCCAGTCGATCAGTTCAGCCTGTTCGGCCCAGAAGGCTTCCGGCTGCTCAATGGAACGGCGATGAAACGCCTGATAGGTTTCGGCCATGGGTTCTCTCCTCCAGCACAAAGGCAACCCCGTGGCGGCTCATATTAATGATCTTGGCGGCTCGGCACGGGGCAGAATTCTCCTACCAAGCAACTGCTTGGTAGGCGGAACCCTACACGCTAATGCCGGGGCGGTCAAATGTTCATGCATTTGCCCTGTGGCGGGCATAAAGCCTGACAAATCATTGTTGCAGCGCAATATTATTTGCCCCTAGTTGCGGCAGGGTTAATCTGATTGCGCCGCGCCGGTTTTGCTGCACTGCAAAAACCCTTGCCCTGCACCGGATTCGCGACACTGACCGGCTGGGGTCATTTTTTGCGCAGGCTGACACTGGCCACCCCGCCCACCACCAGGCCGGCCCCCACAATCTGCAGCAGTGACATCGACTCGCTCAGCACCAGCCAGCCCAGAAACAAAGTAATCACCGGCCCGAGGGTGGACACCAGCGCCACCTGATTGGCCCCAACCCGGCGAATGGCTTCGTTCAGCAAGGCCACCGGCAATACCGTACTCAGCAGGGCCATGGCCAGGCCATAGCCATACACTGGCCAAGGCAGGCTAAACGCCGCCGACAGCGGATGGGTCAGCAAGAAATGCACAATAATCGCCAGCGATGCCACAATGCACAGCCAGGCCGACAGCCGCAGCGCGCCCACCTGCTTGACCAGCTCGCCCGTGCCAATCAGGTAGAGCGAATAACACAGCGCACTGGCCAGCACCCAGCTTACCCCAATCAGCACACTCTGCCCGGCACCCAGCGCATGCCAGTCGTGCGCCACCGCCAAACCGGTGCCCAGGTAGCACAGGCCCAGCGCCAGCCATTCACGCAGCCCCACCTTGCGGCGAAACAGCAGCGCCGAAAACAGCAGCACAAACGTGGGATAGAGAAACAACACCAGCCGCTCCAGCGTCGAAGACACATATTGCAGGCCGATAAAATCAAATACGCTGGACAAGTAATAGCCCATCAATCCCAGCGGCAGCAGCATCATCCACGCCTGGCGCGGCAAACGCGCCGCCCCCCGGCCACTGATGCCGGCCATCAGGATAAAAAACGGCAGGGCAAACACCATGCGCAACATCAGCAAAGTGATGGCGTCCACTGGGTAGGCGTAAGCCAGCTTGACGAAAATCGCCTTGGCGGAAAACCCGGCGGCAGACAGCATGGCCAGCAGCACGCCTTTGCTGATTGAGAAGCCACGCAAGCGCGAGCCGATGGCCAGAGCGGCAGACATATCCTGCTCCTGAAGGTTGATTTGATTGATAGTATCCAGCGAAACTCCTGTGCTTCCCATCAGTATTTGGCACATGCAGTATTCGCAAAACAAGAAGCCCAATATTCTTGCCATAGGCATTATGCCATGTTGGTGCCGATGACGGGCCATGGTGGCGGAAGTGATGCGCCGCCATTTGCGCCAGGTCAAATCAGCGGTATCTTCTCTCCGGAAAGCCCCTGATTGCGCCAAAAAAAGGGGGCTGCAAAAAGTAAAAACCAGCAAAATCAACTGTCTGAATCCCGCTCCTGGCTGGGGTAACGATTTTTTGCCGAGTTTTCTTTTTCTGCGGCCCCATGCCGTCTAGAATCCCGTCATGTCACAATCCGGACGCTTTGCCCATGCGCATCCTGCACACCTCCGACTGGCACCTGGGCCAGCACTTTATTGGCAAAACCCGCCAGGCCGAGCACCGCGCGCTGATTGCCTGGCTGCTGGCGCAGATTTCGGCGCGGGATATCGACGCGGTGATTCTGGCTGGCGATGTATTCGACACCGGTGCGCCGCCCAGCTATGCGCGCGAGCTGTATCACCAGCTATTGGCCGGGGTGGCCGCCGCCGGGGCCAGCCTGCTGGTGGTGGGCGGCAACCATGATTCCGCTGCCACATTGGGCGAAATCCGCCCGCTGCTGGGCGCGCTGCGCGCCACGGTGATTCCATCCGCCGACGGCCCGCTGGACGAGCAAGTGGTGTTGCTGCCGCGCCGCGACGGCCAGCCTGGCGCACTGGTGTGCGCCGCACCGTTTATCCGCCCGCGCGATGTGCTGCGCAGCCAGGCCGGGCAAGGTGCCGACGACAAGCAAGGCGCGCTGCAAGCCGCCATTGCCCAGCACTACCAGGCGCTCTACCAGCGCGCGCTGGCCCGCCGCGCCGCGCTGGGCCTGGCGCTGCCGATCATCGCCACCGGCCACCTGACCACGGTGGGGGCCAGCGCCAGCGAATCGGTGCGCGAGATTTACGTGGGCGCGCTGGAGGCCTTTCCCACTCAGGCGTTTCCGCCGGTGGACTATCTGGCGCTGGGGCATATTCACCGCCCACAATGCGTGGGCGGGCTGAATCACATCCGCTACAGCGGCTCGCCGCTGGCGCTGAGTTTTGACGAAGCCGACACCGGCAAACAGATGTGGCTGGTGGATTTTGCCGACGGCCAGCTGACCCAGGTCAGCGCGCTGCCGGTGCCGTGTGTGCAGCCGCTGGCCTCGCTCAGCGGTGATCTGGCCAGCTTGCCGGCGCAATTGGCCGCCGTGGCGGCGCAGGGCAGCGCCGAGCAGCCGGTGTGGCTGGAAGTGCGCGTGCGCGGCGACGATTACCTCAGCGACCTGGCCGCGCGGGTGGCGGCGCTGGCCGACGGCCTGCCGGTGGAAATTTTGCGCGTGCGCCGCGAACGCGGCGACGCCGTGGCCACGCTCAGCGCCGACCCCGGCGATACCCTGGACGAACTCAGCCCGCTGGAGGTGTTTGAGCGCCGGCTGGCGCAGGAAACCCTGACCCCTGAACAACACGATGGTCTGCTGGCCCGCTACCACCAGGTGCTGGCTGACCTGGCCGAGTCTGCCTGATGAAAATCCTCTCCCTGCGCCTGAAAAACCTGAACTCGCTCAAGGGCGAATTTTGCATTGATTTTCGGCTGCCGCCATTTGCCGGCAATGGCCTGTTTGCCATCACCGGCCCCACCGGCGCGGGCAAATCCACCCTGCTGGACGCCATCTGCCTGGCGCTGTACCACCGCACCCCCCGGCTGGATGCAGTGTCAGCCGGGGGCAACGAGCTGATGACCCGCCACACCGCCGACTGTCTGGCCGAAGTGGAGTTTGAAGTGCGCGGCGTGGCCTACCGCGCCTTCTGGAGCCAGCGCCGCGCCCGCGACAAAGCCAGCGGCGCGCTGCAAGCGCCCAAAGTGGAGCTGGCCCGTGCCGACGGTGAAATCCTGGCCAGCCAGGTACACGACAAACTGCGCCAGGTCGAGGCGCTGACCGGCCTGGACTTTGCCCGCTTTACCAAATCCATGCTGCTGGCGCAGGGCGGTTTTGCCGCCTTTTTGCATGCCAGCGCCAACGAACGCGCCGAGCTGCTGGAGCAGCTCACCGGCAGCGAAGTGTATGGCCTGATCTCGCAGCAAGTATTTGAACGCGCACGCGCCGCACGCCAGGCACTGGCCGAACAACAGGCCCGCGCCGATGGCGTGCAGCTGCTGTTCGCCGAGGCCCGCGCCGGGCTGCTCGCCCACTGCGCCGCCCAGCGCACACAACTGGAAGCACTGACGGGTCAGTTAAGCCACACGCAGGCGCAACTGCACTGGCGCGAAGCGCTCAACGCTGCGGAGCACGACGCCCAGCGTCAGCATGCTGCACTCAGTCTGGCGCTGGCCGCGCGCGAACACGCCGCACCGGCGCTGGCGCGGCTGGCAGCCAGCGAACCCGCAGCGGCCATTGCTGGCGCACACCAGCACTGGCAGCACGCCTGTGCGCAACGCGACACCAGCACGGCAGCGCTGGCTGCGCTGCACCGCCAGCGTGACAGCCTGGCGCGCAGCCACGCCCTGGCCCACTGGCAAGCTGCCCAACTGGCACGCACGCTGGCCGGGCAGGCCGCCGCGCAACAAACCGCGCTGGGCGACCAACTGGCCGACGCCAATGTCTGGCTGGCCAGCCACCGCCGGCACGCCGAACTGGGCGAACACCTGCCGCACTGGCGTGCCGAATGGGCCGAGCTGCGCCGGCTGGATGCGCAACTGGCCGATGACGACGCCCGGCTGGCGGCACTGGCTGCCACGCAACACCAGCGCACCCAACAACAGCATCAGGCCCGCGAACACGCCGACGCACAGGCCAAAGCCTGGCAAACCGCCCACACCCAGGCCCAGCAGCAGCAAGCCCAACGCGACGCCTTGCTGAGTGGCCCCATCCCGCCGCATCAGCGCTATGAAGCGGCATTGGCGCGGGCACAGCATTGGCGGCAACTGGGCTACGACGCCCAGACACTGCGCCAGCGTGCGGCCATGCTGGCCGAGCAGACGCAACAACAGCACACCCTGAATGCCGAACGGGATAGCCTGCGTCAGCAACTGGACATCAGCCAGCAGCAGCGCGTCCATCTGGACGAACGGGTGGCCGACAAGCGCCGGCTGCTGGCGCAGGAACAGCTGATTCGCAGCCTGGATGCCCACCGTGCGGCCCTGCGCCCCGGCGAAGCCTGTCCGTTATGCGGCGCACAGAGCCACCCGGCAGTGACGGCGTATCAGGCGCTGGACCTGGACGCCAGCCAGGCGGCGCTGGCCGAGGCCCAGGCGCAACAGCACGCTCAGCAGGCGCAAGAACAGGCGCTGCAAGCGCAATTGAACCGCACCGAAGGCCAGGCCACGCAACTGGCCGCCGAACTGGCGCACAGCGCCGCCGCCCAACACGCCGGAGAGGCCGCCTGGAATGCCAGCGCGTGCGCGCTACAGGCCGATGCCAGCGCCCCGCCGCTGCACTGGGCGGACGCCGCAACGCTGGCTGCCAGACAACGCATCGCCGATGCCGAACACGCCGACTGCCAGGCACACTTGCAGGCATTGGACACCGCCAACGCCGCCTGCCGCGCCGCTGACCACCAGGCGCAACAGGCGCGTGACGCACACGATGCCGCCCAGGCCACGCTGCGTGCCAGCGAACAAGCCTGTGCCGATATCCAGGCCGAACACAGCGCCCGCGATGAACAACGCACCCACCATGCCCGCCAGCGCGCCGAGCGCGAAACCCACTGGCGCAACACCATTGGCTACGCCGGCTACACGCTGGACGCCGAACCCGACGCCTGGCTGGCGGCGCGTCACACCGACTGGCAAACCTGGCAAACGCAACAGGCGCATGCCCAGCAGCTGGAGCAGCAGCTGGTTCGCCAGCAAGACGTGTGTGCCCAGGCCGAACTGCGCGCCGACACCTGGCTGGCGCGCTGGCTGGGCCTGACGCTGACCGCACCGGACGCCGCGGCCCCCGACGCCGGTGCAGAGGGCGAAACCGCGCTGGCCAGTCTGGCCAGCCAAGTGGACGCGCTCAGCGCCGAACTGGCCCGGCTGGATGGCCGCTGTGGTGAACTGGGCAATACGCTGAACCAGCAAACCCAGCACGCCGAACACAGCCAGCGCAGCTGGCAGGCGGCACTGGACGCCAGCCCGTTTGCCGATGAAACCGCCTTTCTGGCCGCCCGCCTGCCCGACGCTGAACACGCCGAACTGCGCCAGCGCCAGCAGCAACTGGATGCTGACGAGCAACGCGCCCGCGCACTGAGCGAAGCCGCCGACACCCGGTTGGCCGAACTGGCCGCCCAAGCCCTGAGCGAGCACAGTGCCGATGCCCTGACGGCCCACATCAGCGGACTGGACGCCCAGCGCCAGCAACTGGCCGCCGAATACGGCGCGCATCAGCAGCAGCTGGACGACGACGCCCGTCATCGCATTGCGCACCGCCAACTGCTGGCCAATCTCGACGCCCTGGCCGCCAACAGCGAACACTGGCAACGGCTGGACGGCCTGATCGGCTCGGCCCGAGGCGATAAATTCCGCCGCTTTGCCCAAGGCCTGACGCTCGACCACCTGATTGGCCTGGCCAACCGCCGCCTGGCAAGGCTACATGGCCGCTACCGCCTGCAGCGGCAAAGCAGTGGCGAACTGGAACTGGCCATCATCGACAGCTGGCAAGCCGACGTGGCCCGCGACACCCGTACCTTGTCTGGCGGCGAAAGTTTTTTGGTCAGCCTGGCGCTGGCGCTGGCGCTGTCTGACCTGGTGAGCCACAAAACCTCAATTGATTCGCTGTTTCTGGACGAAGGCTTTGGCACCCTGGACGGCGACACCCTGGACGTGGCCATCGACGCGCTGGACGCGCTGAACGCCAGCGGCAAGATGATTGGCGTGATCAGCCATGTGGAAAGTTTGAAAGAACGGATCGCCACGCAGATTCGGCTGAAACCGCAGGCGGGGCAGGGAGTGTCGCGGGTGGAGGTGGGGGGTGATCTGACCCGATGTGTGGTCAGCTTTGGCCGCTTGCCTGCCGGGCTTGCCACCATGTATCGCGACGGGCAATCGACCGACGCAAGCCACGGTTACCTGTGCTGTATCGGTCACAGAAGACAGTAACTATGCCTGTTTGCCCTTGTCGGGCAGCAGGTAAGCTGGGGTCATCGCATGTCACCCGAGGGAGTGCCCCAGATGAGCCCGATTGATTATTTCCTGTCCCGTGGCCAAGTGTTGCAATGGCATGGCCAAGCTGGCCAATGCCTGCAGGTATGTTCTGGTCTGATTTTGCTGGAAGAGTTGCTTTGGGTGGAAGAGCAACTGCTCCAGCCTCGCCAGCGCCTGGGCCCGGGCAGCTGCTATGTGTTGCACAGCAGTGGCTGGGTGACCCTCACCGCCCTGGGTGATGCGCAATTACGGTTGCCGGCTGGCCTGCCGGCCACGGCACCGGATGAGGGGTGGGCCACCGGGCTGGTGCAGCGCTTGCGCCGGGCAGTGGAAAAGCTGGGAAGGCTGCGGCTGGGGCATTCCGGCATGAAAAGGGGTGCCAGCCCAGTGTAGCGAGGGCCGCCCGGCAACAGCGCTGGGCGGCTTTTTTGCCTGCGGCGGGTCGGGTCAGATCAAGGCTGAGAGGGTTTTGAACAGATGGCTGGTGTTCTCGCCAGCAAACAGCATCTGGTCGGCCAGCAGGGCGCAGCTCAGCCACGACAGGACAATGACGACAAGTTCAAAATTGCCGCTTTTCCACATCGACAGCGAATGCCGCCGGAAAATCCACGGTACACCCATCGGGTTTGGCCAGTCAGTGAGCAAATGCATCACGCCGCCAGCAGCAAAACCGAAGGTGATGGGGGCCCACCAGAATGCGCCCAGGCTGATATAGGAGCCAAACAGCAGCAGCATCCAGGGCACGCCCCAATGTGTCAGCGAGCGATGCTTGATCCACAGTCGGCTGGCGCCGCGCCGCCGCTTGCTGCGCCACCAGGCCACTTCCATCCAGTCGGGCGCGGTGCCGCCCCAGGCACCGGCAAACAGTGCCATGATGGCCAGCAACTGGAACGGCCCGCCAGCCCCGGCGCGGATAACCAATAACGCAGCCAGCACGCCGGCTGCCACGCCAGAAGCATGGTGTGCTTTTCTTGATGCCATGTGTTCTTCAACCTCAAATGACTTGACTATGTTCCGCAAGCATCATACTGCAAATGCTGCGCATGATAACGCAGGGTTGAAGTGAAGTCGCGCAGGTGGCAATCAGGGGACACAGTGCTCAGGCAAATGGCGCAGGCGGGCTGACCCCGCTGCGCCACTCAATATGCTTACCCCTGCAAGGCCTTGCCCAGCTTGCGCCGGTAGAACTCGTGGAAGTGCTGCATGCCGTCTTCGGTAGGCGACTGGTACGGGCCTACTTCGGATTCGCCACGCTGCCACAGCGCCTTGCGGCCTTCGTGCATGCGGTAGCAGATTTCGTCGTCTTCCACGGCGGTTTCAAAGTATGCCGCCTGCTCGGCCTGGATGAATTCCGGCTCGAACCACAGGATGTCCTGCGGGTAGTAGAACTCGGTAATCACCGTGGTCTGTTCCGGGCCCTTGGGCACCGCCACGCTGACTACCAGCACATGCGGGTACCACTCCACCATGATGTTGGGGTAGTAGGTCAGCCAGATGGCACCAAATTCCGGCTGTTTTTCCGCATAGCGGCGCAGCACCTGCTGCTGCCAGTCGGCGTACACCGGACTGCCGGAGCGGGCCAGGGCGTTTTTCACCCCCACGGTTTGCACATGGTATTGCTCGCCCCATTCCCACTTGAGATCGCCGCAGTTGACGAAGTTGCCCAGGCCGGGGTGGAACGGGTCAACGTGGTAATCCTCCGAATACACTTCGATAAAGGTTTTCCAGTTGAAGTTGTACTCGGTGATGACGGTTTCGTGATAACCGTAGTCCTCGAAGCGCATGTGCTTGGCCACGCCCAGGGCCGCCAGGTCGGCGGCGATGTCGCGGCGGGCGTCAAACAGCAGGCCGTTCCATTCGGTCAGCCGGGTCTGGCCCAGATCCAGGCAGGGCTGCTGGGCAAAGTGTGGTGCGCCAATCAGCTTGCCCTGGTTGTTGTAGGTCCAGCCGTGGATATTGCACACAATGTGCTCGGTGTTGCCGCGCCCCTTGAGCATCAGCGCCTGGCGGTGGCGGCAGACATTGGACAGCAGCTGGACGCCGTCCTCGTTGCGCTTGAGCATCTTGCCGTGGCCCATCCACTCCAGGGTGTGATAGTCGCCCACATTGGGCACCATCAGGGCATGGCCATAGTATTGCGGCGCGTCGGCAAACAGCAGTTGCTGTTCGAGTGCGTAAAACGCCGGATCAAAATAGGTATAGACAGGAAGTTGCGCGGCGGATGCGGTCAGCAGTTGCGCAGAAGCCAGATCAGACATTATTCCCAATCCCCACAAAGGTAGAAGAATCAAGACCAGCCGAATCTCGCCAAAACGAGTTTACGGTATACAGGTAGTAAGTGATGCGACGGTCAAAGGACAATCAGAAGGCGGGGGATTGTCCCCAAAATCGGGGAGGGGGGCAAGCGTTTTTTCAGCGGGAATTGTGTAAAACCGACACTTTTTCTGCATAAGTCTGTTTGTCATCGCGTCGTGGCACAATTTTCTGGCAAAACTTGCGTTAAATCAAACAGACAAGTATTTTGATGCAGTGCAACATCCTGCGCGCGGTATAGTCGCCGCTCGCCGAGTGGCCGGCCTGTGCTGTCGGCTGTCACTGCCTGACCCCGTGCCGTAAGCCCTTGCCCGGCACCCCTGCCAACCCGCTGACCGGATTTTTTCCATGACCGACCATGTTCTCGTGATTAACTGCGGAAGCTCATCCCTCAAATTTGCCGCCATCGACCCGATTTCCGGCCAGGCTGCCCTGAGCGGGCTGGCCGAGCGCCTGGGTAGCCCGGATGCCAGCCTGAATGTGCGCCAGGGCGACACACGCCAGAGCGTGTCGCTGGCCGAGGGCGGCCACGACGCCGCCATGCTGGCGGTGCTGCAACTGCTGGACAACAGCGGCCTGTCGGCCAAACTCAGCGCCGTGGGCCACCGTGTGGTGCATGGCGGCGAGCGGTTTAAAAGCTCGGTATGCATTGATGATGTGGTAGAAGCCGAAATTGACGCCTGCGCCCGTCTGGCCCCGCTGCACAACCCGGCCAATCTGATTGGCATTCGCACCGCCCGTGCCTGCTTTGCCAATCTGCCACAAGTGGCAGTATTCGACACGGCATTTCACCAGAGCATGCCGGCGCATGCCTATCTGTACGCCATTCCCAGCGCGCTGTACACCGAACACGGCCTGCGTCGCTATGGCTTTCATGGCACCAGTCACCGTTATGTGGCGGCTGAAGCCGCCGCCATGCTGGGTCGCCCGCTCAATGACTGTGCGCTGATTACCGCCCATCTGGGCAATGGTGCCTCTGCAGCCGCCGTGCTGGATGGCCACAGCGTGGACACCACCATGGGCCTGACCCCGCTGGAAGGCCTAGTGATGGGCACCCGTTCCGGCGACATCGACCCCAGCCTGGTGCCGTTCATTGGCAAGGCGCTTGATTTGCCGGCTGACCAGGTGATCGACCTGCTTAACCGCAAGAGCGGCTTGCTGGGCCTGTCGGGCTTGTCCAACGACTGCCGGGCGCTGCAAACCGCTGCTGCCGAAGGCCACGCCGGCGCGCAAATTGCGCTGGACGTGTTCTGTTACCGCCTGGCCAAGCATATTGCCGGCCTGTCGGTGGCGCTGCCGCGTCTGGATGCCTTGGTGTTTACCGGTGGCATTGGCGAAAACTCGGTGTGGGTGCGCGAGCAGGTGATGAAGCAGCTGGGCCTGCTCGGCTTTGCCATCGACAGCGCCGCCAATGCCCGCTGTGTGGGCGGTGTGGCCGGCCCGATTCATGCCGCCGGCAGCCGCACCGCGCTGGTGGTGAACACCAATGAAGAACTGCTGATTGCCCGCGACACCTTCGCGCTGGCCCAATCCTGAAAGGCCTGCCCATGTATGCTTTGTATCTTTCCCCGGTGGGTTACGACGTTGGCCTGACCTCGGTGGCGCTGGGCCTGGTGCGCGCGCTGGAACGTCGTGGCCTGAAGGTGGGCTTTGTCAAACCGGTGGCGCAGCAGCGCGAAGTGACTGCTGGCCCGGAGCGCTCCACCCACTTTGCCGCCAGCCTGTTCCGCCTGGAAGCCCCGACCCCAATTGACTTTGCCCGCGCCGAACAGCTGATGGGGGCCGGCCAGACCGACCAGTTGATGGAAGAAATCATCAGCCTGTACCAGCAAGTGGTGGACCACAACGATGTGGTGGTGATTGAAGGCCTGGCGGCAGATTCCAACCATGTGTACGCGCCGCAGCTGAACACCCAGATTGCCCGCACCCTGGACGCGGAAACCATTTTTGTCGGTTCTGCTGCCCGCCTGTCGGCAGAAGATCTGGCTGAACAAATCGAAGTGGCGGCGCGCCAGTCGGCGGAGTCGCACAACAACCGCTTTGCCGGCTACATCATCAACAAGGTGCCGGAAGACGTGCGTCCCGGCGACTACACCCTGGACATTGCCCAGCTCACCGCCACCGCCAAAGCGCGCCGGCTGCCGCTGCTGGGCACCATTCCGCTGTCCAGCGCCTTTGCCGCGCCGCGCACGCTGGACATTGCCCAGCACCTCAACGCCCAGGTGGTGGCACCGGCACGGCTGCATTCGGCGCGGGTGACCGACATGCTGATTGCTGCGCGCTCGATTACCCATCTGATTAGCCGGCTCAAGCCCGGTGTGCTGGTGATCACCCCCGGCGACCGCGACGACGTGGTGCTGGCCACCGCCATGGCCGCCCAGCGCGGCGTCCCGCTGGCCGGCCTGCTGCTGACCTGCAACTCCATGCCGCACCCGCATCTCCAGGCGCTGTGCCAGATCAACGCCCACGCCAACTTCCCGGTGCTGGCCACCGAGCTGGAAACCTTCGACACTGCCCGTCAGCTCACCCAGATGTCGCACCATGTGCCAGTGGACGATCTCGCCCGTATGGAGCGAGTGGTGGATTTTGTTGCCGAACGGCTGGATCTGGACCGGCTGATTGCCCGCATTGGCCAGCCAGGCGAAAGCCGGCTGTCGCCGCCGGCGTTCCGCTACCAGCTGATTCAACACGCCCGCCACGCCGCCAAGCGCATTGTGCTGCCAGAAGGCGACGAGCCGCGCACCGTCGAGGCGGCGGTCATCTGCCACCAGAAAGGCATTGCCCGCTGCGTGCTGCTGGCCAAGCCGGAAGCGGTGCAAAAGGTGGCCGACGCCCAGGGCATCACCTTGCCGGCGGATCTGGAAATCCTCGATCCTGATCTGGCCCGCACCCGTTATGTTGCTCCGCTGGTAGAACTGCGCCGCAGCAAGGGCATGACCCCGCACATGGCCGAGCAATACCTGGAAGACAGCGTGGTGCTGGGCACCATGATGCTGGCGGTCAATGATGTGGATGGCCTGGTGTCCGGCGCGGTGCACACCACCGCCAACACCATCCGCCCGGCGCTGCAATTCATCAAGACCGCGCCTGGCTCGAGCATTGTCTCCAGCGTGTTTTTCATGCTGATGCCCGATCAGGTGCTGGTGTACGGCGACTGTGCGGTGAACCCGGACCCCAGTGCCGAAGAGCTGGCTGACATCGCCATCCAGAGCGCCGACTCGGCCAAGGCGTTTGGCATCAGCCCGCGTGTGGCGATGATTTCCTATTCCACCGGCAGCTCCGGTGCTGGCAGCGATGTGGAAAAAGTCCGCGCCGCCACCGAGCTGGTGCGCGAACGCCGCCCGGACATTCTGGTGGACGGCCCGCTGCAATACGACGCCGCCAGCGTGGAAAGCGTGGGCCGGCAAAAGGCCCCGGATAGCCCGGTGGCCGGTCGCGCCAATGTGTTTGTCTTCCCCGACCTGAACACCGGCAATACCACCTACAAGGCAGTGCAACGCTCGGCCAATGTGGTCAGCGTCGGCCCGATGCTGCAGGGCCTGCGCAAGCCGGTGAACGACCTGTCGCGTGGTGCGCTGGTGGACGACATTGTCTACACCATTGCGCTGACGGCGATTCAGGCCGAGCAGATGGGCGGAAAGTAGGCCAGCCGGCCAAGCTGGCCAGCAGCAAAAAACCACCAGGGCGGCCCCCACGCGTACTGACTGTGCGCGTGGGGGCCGCCCTGGTGGTGTGTGCCTGCGGTGCAGGGTGGGGGCGACGTCCCTTAACGCGGTGCGCTGCGGAAGCTGTCGTGGCAGCTCTTGCAGGTGTTGGCCAGGGTAGCGTATTTGGCGCGGATGTCCTTCATGTCGCCGGTCTGAGCGCTGCTGGCCAGCGCATCCACTGCCGCGATCATGCCTTGCTGTTCTTTCTTGAACGCATCAGGCTGGCTCCAGACTTCTGCCTTGGCGCGGCTTTTGCCCACTGCGCTGCCCGGCACAAACAGCGGCCAGGGGTCACGGGCCAGGGTTTGCAGGGTTTTGGCCTGTTCAGCAAAGGCTTCCTTGCGATACGGCTCACGGTCGCGCACCACCAGGCCCAGCGGTTCGAAGGTGCGCAGCATTTTCTTGAACGCCTGCACCCGCGCTTCGGCGGTGGCGGCGGGGTCAGCCGCATGGCTGACGGCAGAACAGGCCAGGGCGGCGCACAACAGGGTGGAAGACAGCAGTTTCATCAGGGGTGATTTCCAAAAGATTGATTGAAGCAGACCGACCAGCGGCCAGTCGGCAAGGTTATCGAAGGCGTAGCGGCGTTTAGCCGGCCAGCAGCAGGCGCAGCGCGGCCAGGGTGCCTGCTGCCACACCGCCCACCAGCGCGCCATTCACGCGAATCCATTGCAGCTCCAGGCCCACCCGCTGTTCGATTTGCGCCACCAGCCGGGCATCCGGCAGGCGTTGCGGCGACAGGCTCAGCCGCACGGTGTCGCCAATCAGCGCGTGGTTCTGCTCAACAAAATGGTGAATGCCCTGCTTGCACCAGCCATCCAGCCGCTCGCGCAGGCTGGCATCGGCAGCCAGCCCGGCCAGCGCGCTGTCGATCAGATCGGCCAGCAGGGTATTCAGTTCCGATTGCCGGTTCAGCCACTGGCGCTGCATGCCGCTGCGCAGGCTGGCCAGCAGGCTATGCACCATCGGCTGGGTGTCCAGGCCGTGCAGCAGCTGGCCCTTGACCTGGGCCATTGCCTCCAGCAACGCCGGATCGCCGTGTTCCAGCCGCTGGGCCAGCCGGGTGAGCAACTGCTCCAGCCCCTGGCGCAACGGGTGGTCGGGCTGCTCGGTGAGCTGGTCAAGTTCGCTGCGCAGCCAGCCGACAATGCGCTGGGTGAGGTGGTCGAGTTTTTCTTCGTCGCTGTCGCCATGCAGCTGGGTTTTGCCCAGCCAGGACTTGGCCTTGTGCCACCAGCCGGTGTCTTCGTAGTCGCGCAGCGCCTCCAGCGCCAGCCGGGCTGTGGCGTCACGAAAGCTGGCCGACGCCAGCGCGTGGTTGAGCAGCTTGATCAGCGCATCCCACAGCGCCGCCTCGCCGCCATGGCGCAGGCAGTGTGCCAGCAGCTGGCCCAGTGGGCGCGACCAGTCTGCCTCGGCCAGCCGGGCGCGCAGCTGCACGTCGATAAAGCGCGCCAGTGCCGGAGAATCCAGGCTGTCGGTCAGCCGCAACAGCAGATGGCGGATAATCCGCTGGGCACGCAAGCGGTGCGCCGGCTGTTCCAGCAGCGCCAGCAGGGTATCGGCCAGTTGCACCGACGCCAGCCGCTCACGAATCGCCGCTGGCGACAGCCACTGGGTTTGCACCATATCGACAATGCCATCGGTCAGCCGGTGGCGGCTGTTGACCACAATATTGGTGTGTCGGGACAAACCTGGTATGGGAATGCGATGAAATAACGCCGACACGGCAAACCAGTCGGCCAGGCCACCTACCGTGGCCCCTTCGGCAGCGTGCAGGGCAATCTGCCAGCCCGGCGACAGCAGCCAGCCCTGCGCACGCAGGGTTTCCAGCAGCGCCAGGCTGCCAGCGGCCACGCTAAGGGAAACGCCGCCCCGGTGTCGGGCCAGCCAGTCGGAAAAAGAAGGCGCATGCATGGCGGCGATGATACACCAAGCGCCACTGGGCTGGCCGCTGGTGGAGGACGCTTGCCTGAATTTCCCGGCTGGGTGAGCGGGGCAACCCCCCGTCTGCCGGGCCGGGTCGCACACAGGGGTGTCCCGGGGGCCAATTTATCGCACAATCGCCTCAGCCAGCGCCTGCCAGGCGCGCTGCTTCTCCGCCAGCGCCAGCGTATAGGCCGGGCTGGATGACGGCAGGCGCAGTACAGTCAGCGCCGGAAACCCGGCCAGTTGATCCGCCGCCCGCGCTGCCGTGGCCCCGTTGAATGCCACCAGGCGCAGCGCAGGCAGGCTGGCCACCAGTCGGGCCAGGTCATTGCGCTGGGCGGCGCGGATGGCGGTGTCCAGGCTGCCGCGCCGCTGCGCCTGCGCCACCACATCCCACAGCCCCACCCCGTGCGCCTGCAGTCGCGCCAGCCGTTGCGGATAGTCCAGCGCCGGTAGTTCGGGTTGCGCCAGCACCGCAGCCAGCAGTGGCCAGAACTGATTGCGCGGGTGGGCGTAATACTGCTGTGCCGCCAGCGAGGCCACGCCGGGCAGGCTGCCCAGAATGAGCACGCGGGTGTCGGCGTTCACCACCGGGGCAAAACAGCGCGCCGGCCCGTCTTCCTGGCCCACTGCGCTCATCCGAACAGCTCACCCTGGTGCGCGGCCAGCCAGGCTTTCACCGGGCCAAAGGTCTTGCGGTGAATCGGCAGCACGCCGTGTTCGGCAATCGCCGCCATATGCTGGGCGGTGGGGTAGCCCTTGTGCCGGGCAAAGCCATAGGCCGGGTAATGCGCATCCAGCGCCACCAGCTCGGCATCACGTGCGGTTTTGGCCAGAATCGACGCGGCGGAAATCTCCGCCACCTTGGCGTCGCCCTTGACGATGGCGCTCACCGGCAGCGGTTTGAACAATTTCGGCGTGCGGTTGCCGTCCACCTGCACCTCGCTGGGCGTCAGCGCCAGCGCGTCCACTGCGCGCGCCATGGCCAGCATGCTGGCGTGCAGGATATTGATCTGGTCGATTTCTTCCACACTGGCGCTGGCAATCGCCCAGGTCAGGGCTTTTTCGCGGATTTCCAGCGCCAGCGCATCACGCTTGGCTTCGGAGAGTTTTTTTGAGTCGGCCAGGCCGACGATAGGGCGAGCGGGGTCGAGGATCACGGCAGCGGCAAACACCGCACCGGCCAGAGGGCCACGGCCAGCTTCGTCAACGCCGCAGAGTAGGGAGGGGGTCATGGTCAAGGGAAACGAACTCGGAGCAAACAAGCCGGACAGTATGGCATGGCAGTGGCGTTGGAGAAAATGGAATGGTGTGGCGCGCGAACGCTTAGCGCTGGCGTTTTGGCGGGATGATGCTGTCCACATCGCCGGCAGGGTAAAGGTTAGGCAATAAAGACCCCAAGGCATGCACCGGAAAGCCCGCGCGCACTTTGCCTTTTGGGCTGTCAGACACCAGCAGCCCTTCGTCCAGCAAGGCGCGGAGCACCGACCGGGCGGTGCGCTCGGGCAGGCCGGTGAGACGGCTGACCTCACCGCGCGCAAACTCGCCAATGACAAATGCATGGATATATAAATGGGCGCTCTGGGGATTCAAGTCAAAACGTACCCGATGGAAGTAAGCATGCGCACGCGCCTGTACATGCTCCAAGGCAAACATGCTGTCCATGAACCGGGCCTGATCAATCGCGGTTTGCATGGCGTATTCGCAAAATGCCGCCAATCCCTTTTCGCTGAGATTGCCTCGCCCATCAAGGTCACCACGGCGGCTGACATCCGCACCAGCCAGACGGGCCTTGTATTCGTCGGCACTTTTGGCAAAACCGCGCGACATCGACCACAGGCAGGCGTCGTTCACGCCACAGGCCCTGAGCATGGCATCCAGGGCAATGCGCGCGACGCGACCGTTGCCATCCAGAAAAGGATGAATCCACACCAGCCGATGATGAGCGGCAAATGCGGCGACTAGCCCATCCAGCTTGGAAATCCCACCCTTTTTGGCCCATGCCAGTTTTTGCCCATACACCTGCACATAGCGGTCGATAAAACCCATCAGTGTGCTGGCGCTGGGTGCCAGATGCCGGCCAACGCTGACTTCCCGCGAACGAAATGTCCCCGCAACAAGCATGGAGCCATCTCCCAGCTGCAAGAGTGCAGCGGGCAGTGGCTGACAAAAGCGCTGATGTGCATCCAACAAAAAGTTTTTCAGCGTGCCCGAGTCAAGCGATTGCTGCCTGGCCCAGTGTTCTGTCTCAATGTGTGCCAGAGCAAGACTTTGCAAATGCTGGCGGTTGCCATGTTGTTCAAGCGCGTACAAGGCAGCATCAATGTCAATGGGTAAGGTTTTGTGTCCCTCGATCAGATTGCTGTAGTAGCAATTCATCCCGGTCACCAAGGCCGACAGGCTTTTGGCCGTGGCCGGGCGCACTGCCGCATCCAGCCGCGCCGACGCTTCGGCCAGCACCTGCGCCAAATCAATCAGCCGCCGATGCAAGGGCCGGCTACTGTCGATGAGCAAGGGCTCCATCTGTGCGGGGGTGTCGTAGAAATGCGGTTTCAGCATGAATCGCCTAATTTTGCCGATCTTTCAGCCGGTTTTATACAATAAAAATCATTGGTTTACTACATGTTTCACTGTATATTTGGCCGGTTTTCCTGCCGAACTTTTCCCGGTCAGCAGCCCTTTAGGCATTCTCCCCCACCACCTCCAGCACCGCCTGCGCCGCGCGCGCAGCGCTATCCTGCTTGAGCGTCAGATGCAGCTCAGTCAGCTTGTCATCCAGCCAGACGCGGTAATCCGGGTCGCGCCAGGCGTTGAGCAGTGCCTGGGCAAGGTTTGCCGGGGTGGCGTCGTCCTGCAGCAGTTCCGGCACGATGAATTCGCCGCACAGGATATTGGGCAGGCCCACGTAGGGCAGCTTGAGTTTGCGTTTGACGATGCGGTAGGTGATGGGCGAGATCTTGTAGCTGATCACCATGGGCCGTTTGGCCAGCGCCACTTCCAGGGTGGCGGTGCCGCTGGCCACCAGCACGGCGTCGGCGGCCACCATGGCGTGCTGAGCGTGGCCAAACAGGCGGCGGATGGGCAGTTGGTGGGCTTTCAGCCGCCACAGCAGCTGTTCAAAGCGGTCAAAGGTGGCGCGGGTGGCCAGCGGCACCAGAAACTGGGCGTCGGGTTCGTGGCGCAGGATTTCGCGGGCGGTGGCGATGAACAGCGGGGCCATCACGTCCACTTCGCCCTGGCGGCTGCCCGGCATCAGGGTGAACACCGTGGCCTGGCGCGGCAGGATGTGCAGCAGCTCGCGGGCGGCTTCGCGGTCGGGCTGCAGCGGCATGCTTTCTGCCAGCGGGTGGCCCACATAGCTGACCGGCACGCCAGCGGCCTGGTAAATCGGCGCTTCCATCGGAAACAGCGCCAGCACCCGGTTGACTGCCTGCTTGATCTTGAACACCCGCTCGCCACGCCAGGCCCAGATGGAGGGGCTGACGTAGTGAATGGTGCGAATGCCTGCCGATTTGAGCACTTGCTCGACATGCAGGTTGAAATCCGGCGCGTCCACGCCGATGAACACGTCCGGGCGCTCGGCCAGCAGCTTGGCCTTGAGCTCGCGCCGGATGGCCAGAATGCTGCGCAGGCTGCGCAGCACTTCCACATAGCCGCGCACGGCAAGGGTTTCTTGCGGATACAGGCTTTCCAGCCCGGCGGCCTGCATTTTCGGGCCGCCGATGCCAACAAAACGCGCATCCGGGCGACGGGCACGGATGGCGTCAATCAGCCGCGCGCCCAGCATGTCGCCAGAAGCTTCGCCGGCCACCATGGCGATGCGCAGGCCGGCGTCGGCTGGAAACAGGCCCATCAGCGGATGATGCCGCGTTTGGCGCGGGCAAAGAAATCAACAAACAAATCCAGCTCCGGCGCATCGGCAGCGGCCTCGGTAATGGCGGTCTTGGCGTCTTCCAGGCTGAGGCCCTGGCGGTAAATCTGCTTGTAGGCGCGCTTGATCTGGCTGATCTGCTCGGCGCTGAAGCCCCGGCGGCGCAGGCCTTCGCTGTTGATGCCCACCGGGCTGGCGTGGTTGCCGGCGGCGGTGACATACGGCGGAATATCCTGCACGACAATCGATCCACCAGCAGTCATGGCGTGGGCACCGATGGTGCAAAATTGATGCACGGCGGTCAGCCCGCCCAGAAACACATGGTCGCCGATGGCAATATGGCCGGCCAGGGTGGCGTTATTGGCCAGAATGCAGTGGTCGCCGACGAAACAATCGTGGGCAATATGCACATAAGCCATCACCCAGTTGTCGTTGCCCAGCCGGGTCAGCCCGCCGTCTTGCACGGTGCCCAGGTTGAAGGTGCAGAATTCACGGATGGTGTTGTCGTCGCCGATTTCCAGCCGGGTGGGCTCGCCGGCATATTTTTTGTCCTGCGGTGCCGCGCCCAGTGAGGCGAACTGAAAAATCTGGTTATTGCGGCCAATGGTGGTGTGGCCTTCAATCACCGTGTGCGGGCCCACGCGGGTGCCGGCACCAATGCGGACATGCTCGCCAATCACCGCATACGGGCCAATTTCCACGCTGGTATCCAGCTGTGCCCCAGGGGCGATGATGGCGGTAGAGTGAATCGCCATGGATCACACCTCCCGACGGGCGCACATCAGGTCGGCTTCGGCGGCCACTTCGCCATCTACCTTGGCCACCGCCTTGAACTTGCCAATGCCGCGTGCCACACGCAGCATTTCCACTTCCAGGATCAGCTGGTCGCCGGGGACAACCTGACGCTTGAAGCGGCAGTTGTCGATGCCGACAAAAAAGTACAGGGCGTTTTCCTTGCGCACGTCGCCGTCGTGGGTTTTTACCGCCAGAATGCCGGCGGCCTGGGCCAGCGCTTCGATCATCAGCACGCCCGGCATCACCGGGTAGCCGTCAAAGTGGCCGACAAAAAACGGTTCGTTGATGGTGACGTTTTTCAGGGCGACAATGCGCTTGCCCACTTCCAGTTCGTTTACCCGGTCAACCAGCAAGAACGGATAGCGGTGCGGCAGCAGCTTGAGGATGGCGCGCAGGTCAATCAGGGGAGAGGTGTCACTCATGCTTGTTCCTTCGACTGGGCCAGGCCAGCCTGTTCAAGTTGTTTGATCCGTGCCGCCAGCTTGCCCAGCTGGCGCACATAGGCCGCGTTGCTCAGCCATTCTTTGTGGGTGGCCAGCGGGTACACGGCGGTGTACTGGCCCGGTTTATCAATATTTTTTGCTACCAGTGTGCCGCCGGAAACATGCACACGGTCGCCGATTTTCAGGTGGCCGGAGATCATCGCCGCGCCGCCAATCATGCAGTTGGCCCCAATATGGGTGCTGCCGGCCACGCCGACGCAGGCGGCCATGGCGGTGTGGGCACCCACCCGGCAGTTGTGGGCGATGTGAATCAGGTTATCCAGACGCACGCCGTGCGCAATCACCGTGTCGGCCAGCGCGCCACGGTCGATGGTGGTGTTGGCACCAATTTCCACGTCATCGCCCAGCACGGCGCGGCCAATTTGCGGGATTTTTTCCCAATGGTCACCAGCCCAGGCGTTGCCAAAGCCGTCCGAGCCGATCACCGCGCCAGCATGCAGGATGCAGCGGGCGCCCACCACGCAGCGGTGGTGCACCACCACACGCGGATGCAGCACGCAATCATCGCCAATCACCGCGCCGGCTTCGACCACCACGCCGGCCATCAGCAGCACGCGTTCGCCAATCACCGCACCAGCGCCCACGCTGACAAATTCGCGCAGCTCGGCGCTGGCCGCCACTTGGGCATCGGCGGCCACCACGGCGCTGGGGTGAATCTGGCCGGCGCGCGCGCGCGGGGCTGGGTGAAACAGCGCGGCCAGGCGGGCAAAATACACATAGGGGTCGGCGCAGACAATGGCCGGGCGGGCGGCGGTGTCCAGCAGGTCGGCCTTGATGATGACCGCACCCGCTGCCGAGGCGCGCAGGGCCTCGGCAAACTTGTTGCCAGTGACAAAGGCAATTTCATCCGCCTGGGCGTCTTCCAACGGAGCCAGCCGGGTCACGCTCAGGTCAGCGCCGTGCAACTCGCCACCGAGTTGGGCCACGATATCGGAAAGGGTCAAAGCCATGGGTTGGTTCACCTTGGCACCGCCAGAGGCGGGCAAAAAAGAAACACGCCAGCCATGCCAGCGTCCTGCCGGCAGACCGGCGGAACACGGCAGGCTGGCGTGTTTCAGTCGTCCAGTGCTTTCAGCACCCGGTCGGTAATGTCAAACCGGGGGCTGACGTACACCACATCCTGCAAGATCAGGTCGAAGCGTTCGTCGCGGGCAATCTCGCGAATCACCCGGTTGGCGCGCTCCTGGATGGCGGCAAATTCTTCGGTGCGCCGCTGGGAGAACTCCTGGCGAAATTCGCGCTGCTTGCCCTGAAACTCGCGGTCCAGCGCCAGCAGGTCGCGCTCTTTGGCCTTGCGCTCGGCTTCGGCCAGTTTGCCGGAATCCAGCGCCTGCTTCATGTCGCGGGCGCGGCGGGCCATGGTGGCCAGTTCGGCTTCGCGGCTGGCAAACTCCTGCTCCAGCCGCTTTTGCGCCTTCACTGCCGCCGTGGCCTCGCGGTACACCCGTTCGGTGTCCACATAGCCCAGATTCATCTGCCCATCCGCCGCCGCTGCTGGCCAGGCGGCAAGCAGTAGCGACAGAAGCAGTGCCCAGCGGGCTCGCGTCAATGCAAACATCAGTGTGCGCCAGGTCAGAACGAGGTGCCCAGGGTAAACTGGAAGCGCTCGATATGGTCACCGGATTTCTTGTGCAGCGGCTGCGAGAAGCTGAAGCGCATCGGGCCCAGCGGTGAAATCCACGACACGCCCAGACCGGTGGAGTAGCGCAGGTTGTCGCGCCAGTTGGTGCCGCTGTTGAACTGGCCGCCAAACACGGTACCCGCATCCAGGAAGGTGGACAGACGCAGGGTCTTGTCGTCACGCATGCCCGGGAAGGGGAACAGCACTTCGATATTGAACACGGCACGGCGGGTGCCGCCGTAGGCGTTGTCGTTTTCGTCCTGCGCGCCAATGCTGCCCGACTCAAACCCGCGCACCGAGCTGATGCCGCCCAGGTAGAAGTTTTCGTAGAACGGCAGCTTTTTCTTCGACCAGCTGTTGACCATGCCCAGTTCGCCATTGAGCATCAGCGTCAGGCTCTTGCTGATCGGGTAGTACCACTGGTTGCTCACGCTGAAGCGGTAGTACTGCACATCGCCACCCGGCAGGGCAAATTCGGCAGCGGTTTTGGTCACATTGCCCTTGGTCGGCCACAGCGCCGAGTCGCGGGTGTCGCGCGCCCAGCTGACCGAAGACAGGATGCTGTTGTTGCTGCTGCCATATTCGTCAACAAAGTCGATATAGCGCTTCGGGCTGTCGGAGAACAGGCCCAGCTTGGTGTTTTCAAAACCGGCGCTGAAGTTGATGCGGTCGAATTCGGTAATCGGCACACCCGCACGCACGGTAAAGCCGGTGGTCTTGGTCTTGTACTGGCCGCGATCCTTCTGGCTGGGGTCGTAGGTCTTGCGGTAGACGTCGTAACCCAGGCTGGTGCCATCGACGGTAAAGTACGGGTCGGTGAACGACAGGTTGTAGTATTCGTTGACCTTGTCGGTGTTAAAGCCCGCCGACACGGCCTTGCCCGAGCCAAAGAAGTTGCTCTGCGAGATCGACGCCGACAGGGCAAAGCCGTTGTCCTGAGAGAAGCCGGCACCCAGCTGCACGCTGCCGGTCGGTTTTTCGGTGACGCTGACATTCACATCCACCTGGTCGGCGGTGTCGGTCACTGCCGGGGTTTCGATGTTCACGTCGGTAAAGTAGCCAAGCAGGTCCAGACGTTCCTTGCTGCGCTTGATTTTCTGGTTGTCGTACCAGCCGCTTTCCATCTGGCGCATTTCACGGCGCACCACTTCGTCGCGGGTGCGGGTGTTGCCGGCCACATTGATGCGGCGCACGTACACACGACGGCCCGGATCGACAAAGAAGGTAAACGCCACCAGGCGCTTGTCCTTGTCCACTTCCGGCACGGCGTTGACGTTGGCAAAGGCGTAGCCGCTGTTGCCCAGCAGGTCGGTGATGGCGGTGACGCTGTCGTTGACCTTTTCGCGGGTGAAGGTGTCGCCCGGCTTGATTTGCACCAGCGGTTTCAGCGTGGCTTCCGGCACGGTCAGGTCACCGGCAAAGCGCACGTCGGACACGGTGTATTTTTGCCCTTCGTTGACGTTGATGGTGATGTACACATCACGCTTGTCCGGGCTGATCGATACCTGGGTGGAGTCGATGTTGAATTCGAAGTAGCCGCGATTGAGGTAGTACGAGCGCAGGCGTTCGAGGTCGCCCTGCAGCTTTTGCTTGGAATACTGGTCGTCGCGGGTCAGCCAAGTCAGCCAGCCGGAGTCGGTCTGGGCAAATTCGTCGAGCAGGTCGCCTTCCTTGAACGCCTGCGCGCCGACAATCTTGATTTGCTTGATGCGGGCGGCTACGCCTTCGTTGATGTCCAGCGTCAGCGCCACGCGGTTGCGCTCCAGCTTGGTCACCCGCGAGGTGATTTCTACCGAGTACTTGCCCTTACTGTAATACTGGCGCTTGAGTTCCTGTTCAGCCTGCTCCAGCACGGATTTGTCGAATACCCGCGACTCGGACAGACCGTTGTCTTTCAGGGCTTTTTTCAGCTGCTTGCTGTCGAATTCCTTGGCACCGTTGATGGTCAGTTCGGCAATCACCGGACGTTCGGTGATGGCAACAATCATCACGTCGCCTTCGGTTTCGATGCGCACGTCGGCAAAAAACCCGGTGGCGAACAGCGCCTTGATGGCGGCAGAGGCCTTGTCGTCGGAGAAGGTGTCGCCCACTTTTACCGGCAGATAGTTGAATACGGTACCGGGTTCGGTGCGTTGCAGGCCTTCTACCCGGATATCCTTGACCACAAACGGATCAACAGCCCAGGCCAGCGGCGCCAGCGACAGGCCCATGAGGGAGAGAGCAAGTGTCTTGATTTTCATAAGATTGGCGGTTAACCCGTCACGAGACGTTGAATGTCGTTGAAAAGCGCAAATGCCATGAGGGCGGCCAATGCGGCCAGGCCGATGCGCTGGCCCCAGGCCAGCGTGCGTTCGGACACCGGACGCCCACGCAATAACTCGACCGTATAATACATCAAGTGGCCGCCGTCGAGCACCGGAATCGGCAACAGATTCAGCACGGCCAGGCTGATGCTGATCAAGGCCATGAACTCCAGATACGACTGCGAGCCCTGGCGGGCGCTCTGTCCGGCGTAGTCGGCAATCATCAGCGGGCCGGACAGATTGTCCATGGACACCCGGCCCAGCAGCATTTTGCCCATCATCACCAGGCTGGTCCAGGCGGTGTCGGCGGTTTTGTCCATCGCCGCCAGCAGGGCATCAACCGGCCCATCCTGACGGGTCATGCGCAGGCTGTCCATCCAGGCGCTGTCCTGACGCGGGCCCACGCCCAGCCGGCCCTGGCGCTGGCCGGATTCGCCCGCCACGCTGTCCGGGGTGACGGTCAGGCTGACGGTGTGGCCATGGCGGGAGACGTCCAGCCGCAAGGGCTGGGCCGGATGGTGATGAATCGCCTGGGTAAACTGTTCCCAGCGGCTGATTGGCTGGCCATTCACGGCCAGGAGGCGGTCACCCACTTGCAGGCCGCCACGCGCGCCGGCCCCGGCGGGGTCAACCATGGCAATTTCGGCCAGCACCCGCACCGGCGACAGGCCAAAGCGCGACAGGCTGCTGGCTTCAGTGCCCAGTGCCGCCAGTCGGCCAGGTGGCACGCTGAGCACGCTGCCGACGGGATGGCTAAGGGTAAAGCTCAGCTCGCCATCACTCAGGCCTTCCATCATCGCCAGGCGCACGTCCTGCCAGCTGCTGACGCTCTGGCCATTGACCGCAGCAATCATTTCGCCACCGCGAAACCCGGCAGCGGCAGCAGGCGATTCCGGCAGCACCGACCCAACCCCCGGCTTGAGCCAGGTGACCCCGGACAGAAACACCAGCCAGTACAGGATCACGGCCAGCAGCAGGTTGGCCAGCGGCCCGGCGGCGACAATCGCCATGCGCCGGCCCACTGGCTGAGCATTGAACGACAGATGACGCTCGCTGGCCGGCACCTCGACTTCGCGCTCGTCGAGCATCTTGACATAGCCACCCAGCGGAATCGGCGACAGGGTCCAGTCGGTGCCGCGCCAGCGCACGGTGTATAGCGGTTTGCCAAACCCGATGGAAAACCGCAGCACTTTCACCCCACAGCGCCGCGCCACCCAGTAATGGCCAAATTCATGAAATGTGACCAATACACCAATGGCCACGGCAAATGCCAGCAGGGTTCCGAGCATGGTCATGCCAGCTTCTGGCGGCAGAATGCCCGCACTTCGTGATCGCAGGCCAGCAGGGCGTCCACACTGTCGCTGCCCTGGCCGGCAAAGCGGGTCAGGGCGGTTTCCACCAGGGTGGGAATGCCGGTAAACGCCAGTTGTCCGTCCAGAAACGCCGCCACCGCCAGTTCGTTGGCGGCATTGAGCACTGCCGGGGCGTTGCCGCCAGCGTTCAGCGCGTCAAATGCCAGGCGCAGACACGGAAAATGCGTGGTGTCTGGTGCTTCAAAGGTGAGCGCCGACAGGCTGGCAAAGTCCAGCGCGGCCACCCCGGCGTCCATCCGGTCCGGCCAGGCCAGCGCATGGGCAATCGGCGTGCGCATGTCCGGTGTGCCCAGCTGGGCCACCACCGAGCCGTCGCGGTAGCGCACCATCGAGTGAATCACGCTTTGCGGATGGACAATCACCTCAATCGCCTGCGGCGGAGCGTTGAACAGCCAGCGCGCCTCGATCACTTCCAGGCCCTTGTTCATCAGCGTGGCGGAGTCCACCGAAATTTTGCGGCCCATCACCCAGTTGGGGTGTTTGACCGCCATGGCCGGGGTCACCTCAGCCAGTTGCGCCGCCGACCAGCCGCGAAACGGGCCGCCAGAAGCGGTGAGCACAATCTTGTCCACGCCGGCTGCGCTCAGGTCACCGTGATAATCTGCCGGCAGCGCCTGAAAAATGGCGTTGTGCTCGCTATCAATTGGCAGCAGCACGCTGCCGCTGGCGCGCACGGCGTTGATGAACAGCTCGCCCGCCATCACCAGCGATTCCTTGTTGGCCAGCAGTACGCGCTTGCCCGCGCGCACCGCCGCCAGCGTGGGCGGCAGGCCGGCGGCACCAACAATTGCCGCCATCACCATGTCCACTTCCGGCAGGGTGGCCACTTGAGCCAGCGCGTCAGCGCCGTACAGCACTTCGGTGGCGCTGCCGGCGGCGGCCAGTTGCGCGCTCAGCACGCTGGCAGCGGCGGCATCAAGCACCACGGCGTAGCGCGGGGCAAAGCGCAGACATTGCTCGGCCAGCTTGTCCAGTTGGGATTGCCCGGTCAGGGCGATGATGCGAAAACGCTCGGGATGGCGGCTTGCCACGTCCAGGGTGTTGACGCCGATGGTGCCAGTGGCACCAAGAATGGTCAGGCCTTGCAAAGTCATGGGGTGCGCCTTACAGCGAATGGGTGGCAAGGTAGCGGGCGGCCTGGCTGACCGCCAGAACGGCAATCAGGCTGTCGATGCGGTCGAGCACACCGCCATGGCCGGGCAGCAGCTGGCTGCTGTCTTTCACTCCGGCGGCGCGCTTGAACCAGGATTCCAGCAAATCGCCAATCACACTGACGGCGGTCAGGCCCCAGCCCACCGCCAGCCAGCCCCACCACGGCAGGACAAATTCAAACAGGCCGGACTGGCCCACCCACAGCGTGTAGACCCCGGTGGCCAGCAGCGCGCCGGCCACGCCTTCCCAGCTTTTGCCGGGACTGATGGCCGGTGCCAGCTTGTGCTTGCCAAATGCGCGACCGGCAAAATAGGCGGCGGTATCGGCAATCCACACCAGCGCCATCACCGCCAGCAAGGCGGCACCTTGCTCGGGGCCGGGTCGCCAGGCCAGCAGGGCAAACCAGGCCGGCAGCAGCAGCAGCCAGCCGAGCATGGCAGCCTGGGCGCGATCGGTCAGCGTCCAGCGTTGCAGCAGCCAGGCGGGCACCACCACCAGCCACAGCACCAGCACCAGCAGATGCATGCCCAGACCAGGCAGCAGGCCGGTTTGTGCCACCGCGCCCATCATTGCTGCCGACAGCAGCAGATAGCCGGCCTGCGCCAGGCCGGTGATGCGAAACAGCCGGGTCCATTCCCACAGCGCCGGCAAGATGATGGCAGCGGCAAACGCCGGCCAGTAGGCGGTGGGCAGGTAAAACACCCCACCCAGCATGAATGCCACCAGAAAAATGGCGGTGATGATGCGTGGAATCAGCATGGCAGGCCTTATTCTGCCCGGCGCTGCGCCGGGTCAAGCTGCTCGGTGGTGCGCCCGAAACGGCGCTCGCGGTGACGGTAGGAGTCAATCGCCAGATCCAGCGCGGCGCGGTTGAAATCCGGCCACAGGGTCTGGGTAAAGTGCAGTTCGGTATAAGCCAGCTGCCAGAGCAGGAAATTGCTGATGCGCTGTTCGCCGCCAGTGCGGATGAACAGGTCGGGCTCGGGGGCGTAGGCCATCGACAGATGGGCGCTCAGATCGGCTTCGCTAATCTGGCTGAGGTCGCCCTGGCGATCGGCGGACAGACGCTTGACCGCCTGCAGTACATCCCAGCGGCCACCGTAGTCGGCGGCCACGGTCAGCGTCAGCCCGCTGTTGGCGGCGGTTTTTTCTTCAGCGCGATGAATGCGCTCCAGCAGGGCCGGGTTGAAGCGTTCGTTGGCCCCGATGATTTTCAGGCGGATATTGTTACGGTGCAGGCGCTCGACTTCGCGCTCCAGCACCTGCAGGAACAGCTCCATCAAAAACGACACTTCGTCTTGCGGACGTCGCCAGTTTTCGCTGGAAAAAGCAAACAGGGTGAGGTATTCCACCCCCATGGCCGCACAGGATTTCACCGTATCGCGCACTGCTTCCACCCCGCGCTTGTGGCCGGCTACCCGTGGAAGAAAGCGTTTCTTGGCCCAGCGCCCATTGCCGTCCATGATGATGGCAATATGGCGGGGAATGCCGGATACGTCGGGAATGGTCTGCGTGGCGCTGTGGAACAAGGCTCTATCCTGCTCGGTTAAGGAAAACTGGGCCGCCCTTTGGCCGCCCTGACAACACGGTGCCGACTGGCCGCCGTGATGGCGGGCCAGCCTGGCGGTGCCTGGCCATGGAGACGCGCGGGGCGCCTTATACGGCCATCAGTTCCTTTTCCTTCTCGGCCAGCGCCTTGTCCACTTCAACGATGAACTTGTCGGTCAGCTTCTGGATGTCATCCTGGGCGCGACGTTCGTCGTCTTCGGTAATCGCCTTGTCCTTGAGCAGGTTCTTGCAGTCGTTGTTGGCGTCGCGGCGGATATTGCGCACTGCCACGCGGGCGTTTTCTGCTTCGGCCTTGACCACTTTGGTCAGGTCGCGACGGCGTTCTTCGGTCAGTGCCGGCATCGGCACGCGGATCACGTCGCCTGTGGCCGACGGGTTCAGCCCCAGATCAGAATCACGGATGGCTTTTTCCACCTTGGCGACCATGGGTTTTTCCCAGGCCTGCACGCCAATGGTGCGGGCGTCGATCAGGGTGACGTTGGCCACCTGGTTGATCGGGGTCGGGTTGCCGTAGTAGTCCACCATCACATGATCCAGCAGCCCGGTGTGAGCACGACCGGTGCGCACCTTGGTCAGGTCGGTCCGGAAGGCTTCCAGGGTTTTCTGCATTTTGGTTTCGGCTTGTTTTTTCACGTCTTGGATCATGGTCTTGTCAGCTCCGGTCAGTCTATTTTGCGTTATCTCAGCCTGGCGCGCAGGCCGGCTGTGGTCAGCAGTGTACGAGGGTGCCTTCGTCTTCGCCAAGCACCACGCGCTTGAGCGCACCCGGCTTGAAGATGCTGAACACCTTGAGGTCAAACTGCTGGTCACGGCACAGGGCAAAGGCGGTGGCGTCCATCACCTTCAGGTTGCGGGCAATCGCTTCGTCAAAGGTCAGCGTCTGATAGCGCACCGCGTCCGGGTTTTTCTTCGGATCATCGGTATACACGCCATCCACCTTGGTGGCCTTGAGCATCACATCCGCGCCCATTTCGATGCCGCGCAAGGCGGCGGCGGTATCGGTGGTAAAGAACGGGTTGCCGGTGCCGGCGGCAAAGATCACGATTTTACCTTCTTCCAGGTATTGCATGGCCTTGCCGCGCACATACGGCTCGGCCACTTGCTGCATGGTCAGTGCCGATTGCACGCGGGCCACCAGGCCGGCCTTGCTCATGGCATCCTTCAGCGCCAGCGCGTTCATCACCGTGGCCAGCATGCCCATGTAGTCAGCAGTGGCGCGGTCCATGCCCGAAGCGGCCGGGGCAATGCCGCGAAAGATGTTGCCGCCACCAATCACCACGCCGACCTGGACACCCAGCTCGGCCACTTCCTTGATTTCGCCGACAATTTTTTCGATGACAGCACGGTTGATGCCGTAGCTGTCGTCGCCCATCAGGGCTTCACCGGACAGCTTGACGAGAATGCGCCGGTAGGCAGGGGTCTGGCTCATACGGGTTCCTTGGCAATAAGAGCATGCAGTGGTTTGGTCGGGCAGACTGTGGTGAACCGCTTTGCACCGGTCACAATCGGCCTGACCAAGCCATCTCCGCTACGCGGAAAATGCTTGTAAAAAAGCACCCCGCACGACGCCCGGACAGCTGCCCGGGAGTCCTGGAGGGGGTGCCTTGGGTCCAGCAGAAGAGGATTAGCCCTTGATGGCAGCCGCAGCGGCAGCCACTTCAGCAGCGTAGTCTTCCACTTTCTTCTCGATGCCTTCGCCCACCACAAACATGGTGAACGCGCTGACCGAAGCGCCGTTGTCCTTCAGCAGCTTGTCCACGCTCACGTCCGGATTCTTGACGAACTGCTGGCCCAGCAGGGTCACTTCGGCCAGGTATTTGTTGATGCGGCCTTCCACCATCTTGGCAACGATGTCAGCCGGCTTGCCGGACTGGGCTGCCTGTTCGGTGTAGATGCGGCGTTCGGTTTCCAGCGTTTCAGCCGGCACCTGGTCTTTGGACACGCAAATCGGCTTGGAAGCAGCAATGTGCATGGCCACGTCCTTGCCAATCTGGTCGTCGCCAGCGAAGTCCACCAGCACGCCAATCTTGGCACCATGCAGGTAGGCAGCCACCTTGCCGGCGGTGTCGTAACGCACAAAGCGACGCACCGACATGTTTTCGCCCAGCTTGGCGATCAGCGCCTTGCGGGCTTCTTCGACGGTCGGGCCTTCGGCGGTGGCCACATTGGCCAGCGCATCCACATCAGCCGGGTTGCCGGTCACCACGGCTTGTGCCACGGCCTTGGCAAACGCCACAAAGCCTTCGTCCTTGGCCACGAAGTCGGTTTCGCTGTTCACTTCCACCAGTGCGCCCACTTTGCCGTCGGCGGAGATGAATTGAGCCACCACGCCTTCGGCAGCGGTACGGCCAGCCAGCTTGGAAGCCTTGTTGCCGGACTTGATCCGCAGCAGTTCTTCAGCAGCCTTCAGGTCGCCTTCGGTTTCCACCAGGGCTTTTTTGCATTCCATCATGCCCAGACCCGTTGCAGCGCGCAGGTCAGCGACCATCTTTGCGGTAATGTCCGCCATATTTCACTCCTCAGTTCTTTAACGGGATGCCACATCAAGTATGTCGCAGCCCGATGACAATTCTTCAGATCAATGCGTGGATTTGAAAAAAGGGGCTTGCGCCCCCTTTTCGGTCAGGCCGGCCGGAATTACTCGGCGGCAACCGGCTGCTCGGCAGCGGCGGCGGCGGCGACGATTTCCTGGATGGCCTGAGCACGGCCTTCCAGCACGGCGTCGGCGATGCCACGGGCGTACAGGCGAATGGCGCGGCTGGAGTCATCGTTACCCGGAATCACGTAATCGATGCCTTCCGGCGAGTTGTTGGTGTCCACCACGCCGATCACCGGGATGCCCAGCTTCTTGGCTTCAACCACGGCACCCTTCTGGTAGCCGGTGTCGATCACGAAGATGGCGTCCGGCAGGCCCTTCATTTCGCGGATGCCGCCCAGCGAGCGCTCGAGCTTTTCCACTTCGCGTTGCAGGTCCAGCAGTTCCTTCTTGGAGTAGCCGCTTTCTTCGCCGCTGGCCAAGAGGGCCATCTTGTCTTCCAGACGCTTGATCGATTGCTTGACCGTCTTGTAGTTGGTCAGCATGCCACCCAGCCAGCGGTGGTCAACAAACGGCACGCCAGCGCGCACGGCTTCTTCACGCACGATTTCGCGGGCCTGACGCTTGGTGCCCACAAACATCACGGTGCCCTTGTTGGCAGCCAGACGACGGATGTAGGTCTGCGCTTCCAGGAACAGCGGCAGGGTCTTTTCCAGGTTGATGATGTGGATCTTGTTGCGGCTGCCGAAGATGTACTGATTCATCTTCGGGTTCCAGAAACGGGTTTGATGGCCGAAGTGAACGCCGGCTTCCAGCATTTGACGCATGGTGACTGCAGTGGTCATGAAAACTCCTAAAGGGTTAGACCGCCATTCACGCACAGAATCCCGCAACCTTGCGGAACACCCTTCGGCGCGAATGTGAGGATTTTAAGTATATCCAGCCGCCTTTGGCCAACTGGATAACTTATAATTCTAGCACCTTACCCGGCAGTTACTCAAGCGTCGTCGCGCGGCTGGCGGCGCTTGCGCGGCTCGATCGTGCCATCGGCCTTCATGGCCTGACGCCTGCGTACCACAAACAGCAGCAGCCAGGTGGGCAAGGCACCCAGCACGATCAATACAAACACCGTCATCGGCAGGGTGCGCTGGCCCAGGGCGAACATCAGCACCACGTATAACCAGCCAATCCAGATAATGTACATTGCACGTCCCTGTATGGTGATTCCGGAGAGGGAGGGGATTGTAACGCAGGCAACTGGGTCATGTTCCATTCGGTACACCTTGCTGATGCCAACTGTACGCAGTCGCGATGATCTGCACAAAGCCACGACCATGATCAGCCAAAACCACGCGAATAGTGTGTATTGAGGACTTGCAGGGACGGAACATGTCCAAGTCAGCGGCTGGCAACATCAAGCTGCCGGGCAAGAACGTCCGCGCCAAATCCGGTATGAACTAAAGCCATTCTCAATCAGAGCGGGTTCGAACTCAGGGGCCAACTGGATGACAAGCTGGCGTGGAGCAATGGACATCTCATCGCCGCGCCGCCACGAAATACGAGTCGGACGTGTCCGTGCTGTGGCCATGCACGGCAGACAACCGCCAGACGCAGGTGCTGTTTCTGTGCGTGGCATGCGGTTTCCAGGAAAACGCCGATCTGGTTAGCGCGATGAATATTCTAAAGGGCGGGACACGTCCGGTTAGGGATACGCTGATTTATTCAGAAAAATCGTGTTTGCCAAAAGCAAAACCCAGCAAAATCAAACTCCTGGATTCCCGCCTTCGCGGGAATGACGATTTGTTCAGTGTATCCTTAGTTGTGCAGAGACTTCGCCTGAAGCTGGGGCGTCGGGCCAGGAACCCACCGAAGCGACGCCTTCCGGCTCGATGCCGGGATGGGCGCCGCAGGAATCCCCTGTCTTTGAGTAGGGGAGGATGTCAAGTCACCCGTTGTTTTTACTGGCGGGTGCCACCCATCTTGCGGTAACGCCCCTGACCATCCCCTTCGGCCAGCCCCAGACAGACCAGCCGTTCCAGGCGCTCGACCCCCCAGGTGGCCGGGTGGTCGGCGTGGGCGTCCTGGCCGATGTCCACCGCCGAGCGAAAGTGCCCGCTGAGCAGCTTGTGCGCCTGAAAATCGCGCTCAGTGGCCTGCATCGGTGGGTTGGCGTACAGACGCTGGCGCACTTTGCTGAGCAGTTCAGCGTCGGGCAATATTTCTTCGTCATTGGCTTGGCCGGAGGCGGCCACACTCATGCCGACAATACGCCGACGCAAGTCGCAGGCAAAGTTTTTCAGGCCGCGCTGCGAATCGGACGGGCTGCCGGGGATGGTCACCTTGTGCGAACGGCCATCATGGCTGAATAGAAGATGAGCATGCTTGCCACCCATTTCCAGACGGTGATCATGAATACCATAGCGTTCCATGGTTTCTTCGATGATCTTCTTGTATGCAGAATTAATACGCATATGCTGTAAACCTGACGCTTTCCAGAGTGTCCAGACCAACTGGCCCGGCGTGGGCCTTGTGTGATCATGACGTGCGCTGACCATGGTCAACCTGATTTCGGTGCTGAGATTACCATAATCTGGCATTTGAAAAAAACCTCAGCACCAACTTTAAGTAGTTATACGTAGTCTAGCCGAGCCTGCGCTCGCTTGCCAGCCCCATTCAGGGCAAATTCGTGCAGAACTGAGAGTCATCCCCATTTTGTTGGCCCATTTGGTCAGCACAAGCGGCCATTCAGACAGCGGCTGTCTCCCCGGAGCCGAGTGCAATAATAAAAAGGCAAGGTGGGATCTGCTTGGCTGGCAAGGGGTTAAGCCGCAAATCAGGCGGCCATTTCAGCACAGTAAAGTTACCTATTGCTTAATTCGAAGCTGGCCAATACGCGGTAAACACGGTGGTCATGCGTCTGGCCCATTGCCCGGCAAAATGTCGCACCATTCAGTACACACAAGCTGCGTTGACGGATCAATTGTCTGTTCCGTGACAAGATCACTCCGCTCATGGTCCGGCTGGTAAAAAAGAAAATAGTGTGTTGGTCAAGAGATCTGAAGAGGGGTCGCTGTGCCTGGGCAGGGGGCGTGGGGAAGATATGCGTTCACAATAGCACAAATAAACTATTGTGCTGGCCTGATGCAGGCCAGCACAAAATGGCACGAAGTGCAGGCGGGCCTTAGCCGTGGAAGCGGATCGGCGTACCCAGGCGAAATTCGGCGCTGAAGGTGGCGCGCTGGCCAAATGCCTGATTCAGCGCCAGCGCATCGCTCAGGGTGACATCAAACACGGTCAGCCCGGTGCCGCGCCGTTCAGCCAGATAGCCCTGGCGTTCGCTGCTCAGCGCCAGTTCGGTCAGCACCTCAAGCTGGCCAGGCAGCGCGCGGATATGCACATCGGCGGCCAGGGGAGCCGGGCGACGGAAATGGGCAGCAGCAGTGGGGCTGACGGCAAAGCCGGTATAGCTGTCAGATTGGCAATCGTACATGGCGGCAAACTCCTGAAAGTGAATGCGAAGCCCGTACGGGCCACGCTTTAGCAAGATTTATCAAGCGCCTGCAAGTTGTGTGCATTAAATCGGCGCTGCCGGGCGGGGCCGGCCAAAACAAAAACCCGCCAGCCAAAGCTGTGCGGGTTTCCGTACGCTTTAGCGGCATTTGTAAAGCGCCCGCAAGCTGAAGCTCAAATCGGCGCTGTGGGGTTAATTTAAGCCGGATGGCTGCGGCTGTCAAGCATGAGTCATGCGGTTCTGTGCGCCGCACTGGCGGCGCGATGGGTATAATTGCCGCTTTGTTCCGTCTGCCAAGGAGTGCCTGTGCTGATTCACCCACAGTTTGACCCGGTTGCCCTGTCGCTGGGCCCGCTGGCCGTGCGCTGGTATGGCCTGATGTATCTGGCCGGCTTTGTGCTGTTCATGGTGTTGGGCCTGCGCCGGATTCGCCAGGGACACACCAGCTTCACCCCAAAAATGCTCGACGACCTGTTGTTTTATGGTGTGCTCGGGGTGATTCTGGGCGGGCGGCTGGGCTATGTGCTGTTTTACAAGCCAGCAGACTATCTGACCGACCCGCTGGCGATTTTGCGGGTGTGGGAAGGTGGCATGGCGTTTCATGGCGGGTTTCTTGGGGTGATGGTGGCCATGGCGCTGTTTGCCCGCCGCCATCGGCTGGATTTTTTACAGGTGACCGACTTTATCGTGCCGCTGGTGCCACTGGGGCTGGCTGCCGGACGGATTGGCAATTTCCTCAATGGCGAGCTGTGGGGACGTGTCACCCAGCCCAGCGCGCCGTGGGCCATGGTGTTTCCGCAAGCCCGTCAGGAAGACCTGATCCAGGCGGTGCAACACCCCGAATGGCAAACCTGGCTGGCCAGCTACGGCGGCCTGCCGCGCCATCCATCGCAGCTGTACCAGTTTGCCCTGGAGGGCTTGCTGCTGTTTGTGCTGGTATGGTGGTACTCGGCGCGGCCACGGGATACCGGCAAAGTGTCGGCGCTGTTCCTGCTGGGCTACGGCAGCTGCCGGTTTGTTGCCGAATTTGCCCGCGAGCCAGACAATTTTCTTGGCCTGCTGGCGCTGAATCTGTCGATGGGCCAGTGGCTGTCGCTGCCAATGCTGATTGCCGGGGTCTGGCTGTGGCGGCGTGCCGGCCAGCAGTCTGGCCGGTTTATCCGTTACTGATGGGAGCCCGGCCCATGAAACCGGCCTGTTTACTGCTGCTGGTGTTGCTGCCCGGCGTGACTCACGCTGCCAGCGTGTTGCGGTTGTCGGCCATTCCCGATGAAGGTCCGAATGAGCAGCAACGCCGCTATGCACCGCTGGTGCGCTACCTGAGCGCCACCCTCAAGCAAAAGGTTCAGTTTGTGCCGATGGCCGACTACAGCAGCGTGGCCGAAGCGCTGGGCCGGGGCAAGCTGGATCTGGCCTGGCTGGGTGGCTTCAGCTATGTGCAGGCCAGCCAGCTGGGGGCCATTCGCCCGATTGCCCAGCGTGAGGAAGACCCACAGCACACCAGTGTGTTCATTGCCCACGCGGACAACGGTGTGGCCCATCTGAAAGACCTGAAAGGCAAGACGTTTGCCTTCGGTGCGCAAACCAGCGCCGCCGGCCATCTGATGCCGCGCCATTTTTTGCAGCGCGACGGCTTGCGCCCGGACACGGATTTTCGCCGGCTGCGTTATTCTGGCTCGCATGAAGTGACCGCACTGTGGGTGGCGTCCGGCAAGGTAGACGCTGGCGTGCTGGGCAGCGCGGGCTGGCAGCGCCTGCTGGATAGCGACAAGATCGACCTGAACGACGTGCGAGTGATCGCCACCACGCCGGCTTATTCCGAATACAACTGGAGCGTACGCCCCGGTCTGGCGTGGCGTGTCCGGCAAAAGCTCAGCCAGGCACTGCTTGCACTGGACCGCCGCCATCCGGAACAGCGTGAAGTGCTGGACGCGCTGCAAACACAAAGGCTGATTGCCGCCCAGCCCGAGCAGTTTCAGGCGCTGGAGCAAGCTGCCCGCAGTGCCGGGATGCTGGATAAAAAACCGTAGCGCCAGACCAGGCTGTTCTCTGCGGATACGCTGAAAAAATCGTCATTCCCTATACGAAGCAGAAAGGTTTTATGATTTCCTGAGGACGCTTGGGGAAAAGAGGCAGGACAGGCCGAGTCATTCCCAAGGCTTCGAGCCTGATACGCTGTCAAGTCCCGCCTGCCTTCACGCTGTGTGTGCTACGCCTGTCCGTCGTGACGGCCTGCCACCACCCGGCGCAGCGCGTCCAGTTGCGCCAGCATTTGGTCGCGCAGCGTGTACAGCCGGGGAATGCCGGCGCGCACGCGGCCCATTTCTCCTGCCAGGTGCGCTTGCTGCAGCTGGCTGGCCAGCTCATGCACTTCGCGATGGCAGGCGTCGATGACGCGAAACGCGGGCAGATGGCCGTACCGGTCTTCACCTGCGCCATGGTACCAACGGCCAAACCGGCAATGATGAATGTCCAGCGGCGGCGCACACTGGCCGGGGTGTTCCTGCTCCAGGCATGGCACCAGCTCGGCAATCCAGTGCTGGTGGTCAATGCTGGCACCCAGCAGCGGAAAATCATCGCGTGACCAGGGATGGCGGGCTGCCGCCTGCCAGATGGCCGGCGGCACAAAGCCGGCCACCCAGGCCGGAATGGCATCGGCGGGCATGGGGCGGGCAATGCCATAGCCCTGGCCAAGGTCGCAGCCGAGCTGGATCAGCAGTGCGCCGTGCTCCAGGGTTTCCACGCCTTCGGCAATCACACTGCGGCGAAACGCCTGAGCCAGGCCAATCACCCCTTCGATAATGGCCAGGTCTTCCGGATCCTTGAGCATGTCGCGGACAAAGCTCTGGTCAATTTTCAGGACACTGGCGGGCAGGCGCTTCAGGTAGGTCAGCGAGGAATAGCCGGTGCCAAAGTCATCCAGGGCAAAGCTCACCCCCTGCCCCCGGCAGCGCTCGATCAGCGCCGACACATAGGCGATATCATCCAGTGCGGCGGTTTCCAGCACTTCCAACTCCAGCTGGTTGGCTGGTACATTGGGGTAATGGTCCAGCAAGGCGCTTAGCCGCTCGCTGAAACCAGGGTGTTGCAGGTGGCGGGCGGCAATATTGACGCTGACCGGCAGCGCCAGGCCGTGCTGCTGCCAGGCGTCCATCTGTCGCAAGGCTTCGGCCATCACCCACTCACCCAGCGCCACGGAAAACTCGCTGTCTTCAATGACGGGCAGGAACTCGCTGGGCGGCAGCAGGCCGCGTTCGGGGTGTTGCCAGCGAATCAGGGCTTCTGCGCCAATCACCGTGCCGTAGCGCATATTCACCTTGGGCTGGTAATACAGGCGGAATTCGCCGGCAGACAGCGCCTGCTCAATTCGGGCCATGGCTTCGCGGTGAGCGTGCGCCTGGCGGTCGTGTTCCGGGTCAAACAAATGGTAGCGATGACGGCCAGCCTGTTTGGCCAGGTACATGGCCTGGTCGGCGTGGCGCAATAGGGTATCGGCGTCGGCACCGTCCACCGGATACAGGGTGACGCCAATACTGGCCGACAATGTGGCCACGCGGTCGTTGCCCAGCGGATAGGGCTGGGCAATGGTTTGCAGCACCCGGTCCAGCGCCAGCTGGCATTTGCCAATATCGTCCAGGCCAGACAGCAGCAGGACAAATTCATCGCCGCCCAGTCGGGCCACGGTGTCGCCACTGCGCAGCACCTGTTTGAGCCGGGCAGCCACTTCGATCAGCAGCATGTCGCCGGCTTCATGGCCAAAGGTGTCGTTGACCGGCTTGAAACCGTCCAGATCCAGATAACACACCGCCAGCAGCTTGCTGGTACGTCGCGCCTGGGTCAGCGCCAGCATCAGCCGGTCGGCCAGCAGCACGCGGTTGGGCAGCTGGGTCAGCGCGTCGTAATGGGCCATGCGCTCCAGTTTTTGCTGGTGTTCCTTGAGCACGGTGATGTCGGAAAACACCGCCACATAATGGCTGACGCCACCGTCTGGCGGCTGCACACTGGAAATGGTCAGCAGTTCGGGGTACACCTCGCCATTCTTGCGCCGGTTCCATACCTCGCCGCGCCAGTAGCCGTCGGTATACAACGCCGCCCACATTTCGCTGTAAAACGACGGACTGTGGTAGCCCGAACGCAGCAGATTGGGCGAGCGCCCCAGCACATCTTCGCGGCTATACCCGGTGATTTCGCTGAAGGTGCGGTTGACATCGACAATCCGCGCGCTGGCGTCGGTAATCATGATGCCTTCGTGGGCATGCTCAAACACGCTGGCGGTAAAGCGCAGGCGTTCTTCGGCCTGCTTGCGTTCGCTGATGTCATGGATGATGGAAAACAGCAACTGCCGGCCTTCCAGCCGGATCGGGCCGGAATACACTTCTACCTGACGGTGGCTGCCGTCGGCCAGCCGGTGAACAAACTCAAAGCTGGTTTGCCCCTGCTGCTGTGCCCGCGTCATGGCGGCGTGAATCACCTCTGGCGCAGCGGTATTGATCTGATTGACCGGCATCCCCACCAGCAGATCGTGCGGATAGCCATAAAACTGTGAGGCGGCCGGGTTGGCGTCCACCACCCGCTTGCTAACCGGATCAACCAGTAGCTTGACCGCATTATTGGTTTCGAACATCGCCTGGTAAAAGGCACCGCCTTCTTCCAGCTTGCGCATTGCCGCCTTGCGCTCGCTGATGTCGGCCACATAGCCATACCACAGCACGCTACCGTCTTCCAGCTGTTCAGGCATGGCATGCGCTTCCCGCCAGACCGGCTGGCCGGGCTGCAATTCCACCCGGAACTCATCGCGCCACGGCGCTTGCTGGCGGGCCGCCTGGGCCAGGCCGTGGTACAGGCGCTGACGGTCATCCGGATGCACGCGCAGGCACAGCGCCCTGGCATCGTCGCGCACCTGGTCCGGGCTCAGGCCAAATACCTCGCGAATGGCTTCGCTGGCGTAGGGCAGGCTGAGATGGTCCAGCCGGGTGTGCAACTGGCAGATCATGCCCGGCACCTGTTGCGACAGCTTGCGCAGCAGCTGGTCACGCTCGCGCAGTCGCTCCTGGGCCACCACCTGGGCGCTGATATCGGTTTGCACGCCAATAAAATGGCTCAGCTTGCCCTGGGCGTCGTGTACTGGCGCGATGCTCAGTTCATTCCAGAACAGCGAACCATCCTTGCGATAGTTGCGCAACACCGTCTGGCAGGATTGTCCGGACTGCATGGCTTCTCGCACGATGGCCAGGCCAGGCTGGTGGCGATCTGCCCTGTTGAGCAGCCGGCAGTTCATGCCCAGCACTTCCTGGCTGCGATAGCCTGTGGTTTTCTCAAAAGCGTGATTGACGTACAGAATCGGCTGGTCGGGCTGGCGGGCGTCGGTGATGATGATGCCGTTGCGGGCTGAATGCAGCGCACGTTCCAGCAGGCGCAGCCAGTAGTCGGTGTCTTTGTGACGGCTGATATCTGTCAGCGTGCCAATCACCCGCAGCGGCTCGCCCTGGAGCGTGGTGCTGACCACCCGGCTGCGCAAGCCATACCAGCGCCATTCACCGCTGCCGGTGCGCAAGCGCAGTTCGCTGCCGTGTGCGCCTTCTGCCTGACTGCGCCCGAGCAACAGCGCGGCAAATTCAGCGCGGTCTTCCGGGTGAACCCGCGCCTCCCAACCGGTCAGCCGATGGCCCAGCTGGGTGGGGCTCAGCCCCAGCAGCGCGCACCAGCGCGCCGAGTAATGCATTTGTCCGGATGGAATATGCCAGTCCCACACCCCGGTGTCTGCGCCTTCCAGAGCAAACTGCCAGCGCCGCTCATTGGCCGACAGTTCGGCCACCAGCGCACTGAGCAGCAGCGCCAGCACCATCAGCGTGGTCATATAGCCCCACAACAGCGCCAGGCCCTCATGCACCGAACTGCGGTAAAACGGCCCCTGGCCTTGCACAGTGCCCCAGGCCGTTAACGCCGACAGCAGCAGCACACTCAGCGATGCCAGCCCCAGCCCGCCCCGCACGGCCAGCCAGGACAACAACAGGAAGGGCACAAACACCAGCGGCATCAGCAATTGATGGGTGGCCGAATGCAGCATCAGGCCACCCACCAGCACCATGACCAGCAGGCAGCCCAGCGCCTCCAGCTGACGGCCAGGCGACAGTTCGCGCCAGCGGCGCAGGGAAAAGGTCAGGAGCGGGATGCCCAGCAAGAGCGCACCCACGGCATCGCCCACCCACCAGATCAGGAAAATCCGCAACAGCTGGCTGCCGTGCATGATGCCGCCCAGCCACAGACTGAGCACGCCAATGCTGGCGGATACCAGCATGCCCGAGCCAATCGCCAGCAGGTAGTGGTTCATGTCGCGGCGGCTGTCAAAGTGCAGGCTGGCCCCGCTGTGGCGCAATAGCCAGACGGTGATCAGCGGGGCCAGGGTGTTGCCGCAGGCAATCACCAGCGACATTGGCAGCGCACCATCGGCTGCCAGGTTAATTGCCAGCGACCCCAGCCAGATGCCTGGCCAGCGCGACAGGCCGCCGCGCCACAAAACCGCCACGGCCAGCCCGGTGGGCGGCCAGATCAGCGAAACAAACGCCCCCAGATAAGGCACGGTCAGCCCCAGCTGGCCGCTGGCAAAATACGCCAGCGCCACGGCCAGAACCATCATCCACTGCTTGAACACCCCATTCATGCCCATGCCCGCCCACAATGCCGGGTTGGGCTCATCAGGGAACCTTGCATGTTGCAATACCCGGAAACCAGATCAATCGATAAGCCTACCATTGTCTGCGGATGGCGTGTAGCCAGGAAAGCGGGGGGATTAAACAGAAGTGGCATTTTTCTTGCCCGGTAGCGTCACACGCCGTGCCGGCCAGCGTTTCTTTCAGGGACAGGGCAAACGCAAAAAAGCCCTGAATCAGCATTCAGGGCTTGAGTCTGGAGGCGGAGGCCGGAATCGAACCGGCGTGGACGGCTTTGCAGGCCGCTGCATAACCACTTTGCTACCCCGCCGTAGGCGAACCAGCGAGCTGCGCATAATCCTGACAGGATGGATGACGGCAGCTTGCCGATATGAAATGGAGCGGGAAACGAGGCTCGAACTCGCGACCTCAACCTTGGCAAGGTTGCGCTCTACCAACTGAGCTATTCCCGCGTTTGCGGCGACTGGTACAAACACTTTCTGGCGGGGTGGAGCGGGAAACGAGGCTCGAACTCGCGACCTCAACCTTGGCAAGGTTGCGCTCTACCAACTGAGCTATTCCCGCATGGCCAGAACTTGTTTGCTGTTAATCTGTAACGAAAGAATGGAGCGGGAAACGAGGCTCGAACTCGCGACCTCAACCTTGGCAAGGTTGCGCTCTACCAACTGAGCTATTCCCGCGCTGTGTCTTTCGTTGCAGTTAATCGCTGCAAGAGACTGCGCATTATAAGCAAGTTTTTTTTGCTGTCAACACCTCACAACGATTTTTTTTCGGCACGTAACTGCTGCCCGGCCATCTGCAGATAATAAGCCATTGACCATAAAGTCAAAATCGCTGCGATCACCATTAAAAAATTTCCAAGCATCGGCGTATCAATTCCCGGCACGATGGGTTGCCAGTACAACAGCAGCAAAATCGCCACCATCTGTGCGGCGGTTTTCAGCTTGCCAATATAGGCCACCGCCACGCTGCGCCGCTCGCCCACCTGCGCCATCCACTCGCGCAGCGCCGAAATGGTGATCTCGCGGCCAATGATCACCATCGCCAGCCAGGCCTGGGTGCGGTCCAGCTCCACCAGCAGAATCAGCGCAGCGGCCACAATCAGCTTGTCGGCGACTGGGTCGAGAAACGCGCCAAACGCCGAGGTTTGCTCCCACTTGCGCGCCAGAAAGCCATCCAGCCAGTCGGTCACCGCCGCCAGGGCAAAGATCAGCGCGCCCAGGCTATTGCGCCCGGCCAGCGGCAGCCAGCTGTCAGGCAGATAGAACAGCACCACAAACACCGGAATCAGGGCTACCCGCAACCAGGTCAGGAAAATCGGAAAATTGAACGGCATGGGTCTTGGCTGGCACGTTTCTGCCGGCAGGGCAGAAGGCGCTGCGGATCGGCAATCGGTTGGTCGGGCAGGGCCAGGGCCCTGCGGGATGAATTGATACAGACATGGTGCTGGTGGACTGCCCCGGCCCGTTTTGCGCGTTGCCAACAAACACCCAGCGTAGCGTTCCTGGTCAGGCGTGCTGCCGCAGGCAAGACACAGCCGTACGGCAAGGCCGAGCCACCACACCAGGTGGGAGTTGTGCGCGGCACTGACACTTAATGCAGAGCCCGGTGCAGAGCTTCGGCCAGGGTATGGCTGATGCCCTCTACCTGGGCCAGTTCATCCACACTGGCCGCCATCACCCCCTTCAGCCCGCCAAAGCGGGTCAGCAGGCGCTGGCGACGCTTGGCCCCGATACCAGGGATATCCTCCAGCCGCGAGGTGGTGCGCGCCTTGGCCCGTCGGGCACGGTGGCCGGTAATGGCAAAGCGGTGCGCCTCGTCGCGCAGGGTCTGGATCAGGTGCAGCGCCGGATGATCTTTCGGCAATTGTAACGTTTTTTGTTCGCGTGGGAGAATCAGCGTTTCCAGCCCCGGCTTGCGCCCCTCGCCCTTGGCCACGCCAATGATGGGCAGCGACGACAAACCCAGCTCGTCCAGCACCGCCACCGCCACGCCCACCTGGCCCTTGCCGCCATCAATCAGCAAGGCATCAGGCAACTGGCCTTCGCCGTCGGCCAGCTTGCTGTAGCGACGGGTCAGCGCGTCGCGCATCGCCGCGTAATCATCACCGGGGGTAATGCCGCTGATGTTATAGCGCCGGTACTGGCTGGACTGCATGCCGCCATGGTCGTACACCACGCACGACGCCACCGTCGCCTCGCCCAGGGTATGGCTGATGTCAAAGCACTCCATCCGCTCCACCCCTGGCAGCGCCAGTGCCTCGGCCAGCGCCGCCAGCCGGTGGCTTTGCGTGGCTTTGGACAATACACGCTGGTCGATGGCCAGCCGGGCGTTTTTTTCCGACATCTCCAGCCACACCCGCCGCTCGCCCACAGTGTGATGCACCACCGCCAGGCGGTGTTCGGCCTGCGCCTGCAGCACCGTCACCAGTGCCTCGCTGACCGGCTGGTTGACCAGCATCAGCGGCGGCATGGGCGCGCCCACATAATGCTGGGCCAGAAACGCCTCCAGCACATCGCCAGCGTCCATCTCGATGGCACGGTCCGGAAAATGGCTTTTATCGCCCAGATGACGCCCGCCGCGAATCATCACCAGATTGACACACGCCAGCCCTTCGGCCACCACGGCGGCAATCACATCACAATCCAGCTGGGTGGCGTTGCTGCTGACAAACTGGCGCTCCTGCACCCGCGCCAGCGCCTGAATCTGGTCGCGCAACGTGGCCGCCAGCTCGAATGCCAGCGCCTCGGCTGCCGCCTGCATCTGCGCCGACAGGTCGTCGATCAGCTCGGATTGCTTGCCCAGCAAAAACGCCGCCGCATGGCGCACATCGGCCTGATAACTGTCGGCATCGATCAGGCCCACGCACGGTGCCGAACAGCGCTTGATCTGATGCAGCAGGCACGGGCGCGAGCGGTTGGTAAATACGCTGTCCTCGCAGGTGCGCAGGCGGAACACCCGCTGCAACACCTGAATCGACTCACGCACTGCGTAGCCATTTGGGTAAGGGCCAAAATACTGGTGATGACGGTCCAGCGCCCCCCGGTAATACGCCAGCTGTGGCCAGGCATGGCCGGACAGCATCAGATAGGGATAGGACTTGTCGTCGCGAAACAGGATGTTGTACTTGGGGGCCAGCGCCTTGATCAGGTTGTTTTCCAGAATCAGCGCCTCGGCCTCGGAGCGCACCACGGTGGTTTCAATCGCGGCAATCTGGCGCACCATCAACTGAATGCGCGGACTGAGGTCGGTTTTCTGGAAATACGAACTGACCCGTTTTTTCAGGTCGATGGCCTTGCCGACGTACAGCACCTGGGCGTCGGCGTCGAGCATGCGGTACACGCCAGGCAGGGCGGGCAGGCTGTCCAGAACAGGTTTCGGGTCGAACATGGCAGAGCAGGCATCCGGCAGGCAAGATGCGCATTGTGCCATGGTGGCGCGGGGCCAGCTAAGACGCGCTCACAAAATGCGCCTGCGGCCAAGGCCAAATCGCCCTGGCCGCAGGCCGTTTTACGCTTTTTTGCCCAATCCCATAAAGTGTCGGTATAATAGACCTTTGCCGCAAAGGAATTCCCATGCGCATCGTCCAGAAAGCTTACACCTTCGACGACGTTCTGCTCGTCCCCGCCCACTCTGCCATTCTGCCGCGTGATGTCACCCTGGCCACTCAGCTGACCCGCAATATCCGGCTGAACCTGCCCCTGGTGTCTGCCGCGATGGATACCGTGACAGAAAGCCGCCTGGCCATTGCGCTGGCCCAGGAAGGCGGACTTGGCATCATCCATAAAAACATGTCTCCGGCCAAGCAGGCCGACGAAGTGGCGCGGGTCAAGCGTCACGAATCCGGCATTGTCAAAGACCCCATCACCATCAAGCCGGAAATGACCGTCGGTGAGGTCATCCGTCTGGTGCGCGAGAAAAAAGTCTCCGGCCTGCCGGTCATCGAGCACGGCAAGGTGGTGGGCATTGTCACCAACCGCGACCTGCGCTTTGAATCCCGCCTGGACGCTCCGGTACGCAGCATCATGACCCCGCGCGAGCGTCTGGTCACCGTCAAGGAAGGCGCGGCGCTGGAAGAAGCCCGCGAACTGATGCACGCCCACCGTCTGGAACGCGTGCTGGTCATCAACGACGACTTCGAGCTCAAGGGCCTGATGACGGTCAAAGACATCGTCAAGACCAGCGAAAAACCCTTTGCCAACAAAGACGACCAAGGCCGCCTGCGCGCGGGCGCGGCGGTTGGCGTGGGTGAAGGCACCGAAGAACGCGTGGCCCGTCTGGTGGACGCCGGTGTGGATGTCATCGTGGTGGACACCGCCCACGGCCACAGCCAGGGCGTGCTGGACCGTGTGCGCTGGGTGAAGCAAAACTACCCGCAAGTGGACGTGATCGGCGGCAACATCGCCACCGCCGCCGCTGCGCGCGCCCTGGTGGACGCCGGCGCTGACGGCGTGAAAGTGGGCATCGGCCCCGGCTCGATCTGCACCACCCGCATCGTCGCTGGCGTGGGTGTGCCGCAGCTGACTGCTGTACACAATGTCACCGAAGCGCTGAAGGGCACTGGCGTGCCGATGATCGCCGACGGCGGTATCCGCTTCTCCGGCGACATCGCCAAGGCCATTGCCGCTGGCGCCAACTGCGTAATGCTGGGCGGCCTGCTGGCCGGCACCGAAGAAGCGCCGGGCGAAATCGAACTGTATCAGGGCCGTTCGTTCAAGAGCTACCGTGGCATGGGTTCATTGGGTGCCATGCAGCAAGGCTCCAGCGACCGCTACTTCCAGGACAACGAAGCCAACGCCGACAAGCTGGTGCCGGAAGGCATCGAAGGCCGTGTGCCGTACAAGGGCTCGGTGATTGCCGTTATCCATCAGCTGATGGGCGGCCTGCGCTCGTCGATGGGCTACTGCGGCTGCGCCAGCATCGACGCCATGCGCACCCAGTCCGAGTTTGTGGAAATCACCTCGGCAGGCATGCGTGAATCGCATGTGCACGATGTGCAGATCACCAAGGAAGCACCGAACTACCACGTGGACTAAACAACCCCGTGGGCATGCAGGTGTTGCCCGGATAGACAAGAACCCCGTTGCCAGGATTGGCGGCGGGGTTTTGTCCATTTAGCGATGGCCAGGAAGAAACACTGGAAAAACCAAAGCCATGGCGCGCCAAACTTTGGCTTAGTTCAAGCGAGCTCTTTGCATGCTGCGCACCAGCTCCTGCTCTGGTGTGTCATCAGAAGGCACTGCCAGCATGTGACGATAGCGCCGGGGAAAATTCTCATGATCAATAATCAAAGACTCTCCTGCCCACTGGCTGGCCAGCTCATGCACAGCGACCCGCAGATTTTACCGAAACACCAAAAAACTAGAAATGAAATTTATAAAAACAAGTCAAGACAATTTAAATACTTCTCAGCTGCTAAATTTTCAAATGCCAAAATTAATGCTACTCTGCTGTCCAATTGAATTTGGCAGCCAAACTCATCATTTGACGGTCACCCTGAATAACTTCTTTTAGCTGTTGATGAATATTTTCACTAAATTTCTTATCCACAATAATTTTTTGATAAAAATCTTCGGTGGTATTAATATTGTGCTCTTGTAAAACATTTTCCCAGTGCATGTTAAAAATTTTTGTGTAGTCTGCCCGTTCTTGATCTTTTCCATCATATAAGAAACTTTTGTTTAACGTAAGATGGCTATCTCCAAAACCATTGAGCAATTTTGGCAACTCACCTCCCGTCATGGGCAGCACGGAAGCCAACCATGGTGGAATTTGATACATCTCCACAGGCAGTTCGCCTTGCACAGCAGAAGATGTAGCGCCCTTGGCTGCCTCTTGCGCCAACATCGCCTGCCCTTGGTCAGAGATGCTGGCGGCACTGGCTGGGTTGCGGGTGGAAGCTGGCGTGGAGGGCAGCGTGACGGCAGGTTTGCTATTGTTGGCACGCAATATCTGACCAAGGCTGGCCAGCGAGGTGGTGATATTCAGCATGATCTATTCCATTGAGAGTAAAGAGATGGCTATCGCTACCAAGGTAGACGATATATCAATTCTAAACACTAAAGTTCTGTGCTTAGACAGCGTAAAACTACTTGGAATAATAAAATACAATGAATCTACGTATTTGTACGTATGGAATAGTGTTGTACCTTAACCACATAGTGAGTGCGAAGACCGATTTTCTGTAATTTTTTACCTTAACCCAAGAGCTACCGTGGCATGGGTTCATTGGGTGCCATGCAGCAAGGCTCCAGCGACCGCTACTTCCAGGACAACGAAGCCAACGCCGACAAGCTGGTGCCGGAAGGCATCGAAGGAAGCGCCGAACTACCACGTGGACTAAACAACTCCGTGGGCATGCAGGTGTTGCCCGGATGGACAAGAACCCCGTTGCCAGGATTGGCGGCGGGGTTTTGCTTTTGGCAAACACGATTTTTATGGATAAATCAGCGCGTCCTTAGCATGACTTACAGCGACCAATCCACCGCATTCAGGCGCTCCGCCAGGCGTGTATCGCCACGCAGCCACTGACGCAAGCGCGCCAGCCAGGGCGCACGGCGGGCAGACTCACTGGCCGCTGGCTTGATGCTGGGCACGGCGCGTTCAGTACGCGCTATTTGGGTAAGACTGGTTCGGGCAGTGGCAAGGTTGGGCATGATCAAATCCTGTCTGTCAGAAAAAGCCCGTCAGCGTGCATCTGGGCAGATGCTTGGCGCGGCGTGGCGATGAACCCAGCTTAGGGACTGACGATCAGGTTTGACCAGCGCAAAACTACCTAACGCTAGCATGATGATGGCAAATTCCGTATTCATACGGAGATAAAACTGTGGCAATTTAGCGACAGAGGCATGAATATTGGCCTACACGCCGTGTGCAGTACACCTTGACCAATCTGGACGGACCCCTGCTACACGATGGGGTGGGGTAGCACGCAACCGTACAATGACCGTTAGGGTAGGCGTCTGCCACGCACACCATGTCGGCATGCCGGCGTGGTGTTTTATTTTGTCCATGACAAAACATTGACAACCATAGCAACCGCTTCTATGTTGAAACGATTGCCTGATCATTTGGCGCGCGCCTCGCGCATGCGCTTGGAGAACCTGTCATGTTGCGTCCCCTTTTTTGTCTTAGCGCGCTGCTGCTGGCCTTCAGTACCGGCCTGGCCCATGCCGCCGACTGCCCACCGCTGCTCAAGCACCGCTTCACCACGCTGCAAGGCCAGCCGCTGGATTTGTGCGCGCACCAGAACAAGGTGATTCTGGTGGTCAACACCGCCAGCAAATGCGGCTATACCCGCCAGTTTGAGCCGCTGGAGGCGCTGTCGCGGCGCTGGCGCGATCAAGGCTTGCTGGTGATCGGCTTTCCCAGCAATGATTTCAACCAGGAGCTGGCCAGCAATCAGGAGGTGGCCGAGTTCTGCAAGCTCACTTACTTTGTCGATTTCCCGATGATCGAAAAAGCCCGGGTCAGCGGCGCGCAGGCCATGCCGTTTTACCGTCAGCTGGCCGCGGCCACCGGCCAGCCGCCGCGCTGGAACTTTCATAAATATGTGATTGCGCCGGGCGGCAAGCAGGTGTGGGCGTTTCCGTCCGAAGTCGAGCCGGATTCGCCGCAACTGCTGAAGGCAATCCAGCCGTATTTGCGTGAGTCCAGCGGCTTGTAATGGCAGCCATTTGGGACGCGCTGATTTATTCAGAAAAATCGTGTTTGCCAAAAGCAAAACCCAGCAAAATCAAAACACTGGATTCCCGCCTTCGCGGGAATGACAATTTTTTCAGCGTATCCTTTGCTGACTTGATCGGCTTGGTTTGCCGACTTGAATACATGCGCAAACCTTTAAATCCCTACTCATGCCAACTGACCCGGTGCGCGGCAAGCCTCGGCCTCCAGGCCGGGGAAGGATAGCGCGGTGCCGTAGGCGTTCTTTCGGCGGTCAGTGTGGGGTCTGCTGTTGTTCGATGTATTGGCGGATGATCTCGATGGGCGCACTGCTGCAGAACACCAGCCGGACGTGTCCGTGCTGCGGCCATGTGTCGGCGGACAATCGCCAGACGCAAGCCTGATGTTTTGTGGTGGTTTGCCGGTATGGGCTGAACTGGCTATATAAAATACGACATAACGTTGTCGTGAAACAGACAAGCCAGGCTTGCCCAGGGGGTTGCGCCTGCCGCAGCGGTGGGACAGGGCTGCCGCAAGGTCCCCCTCTCTCAACTCAACGCCGCGACAACGCCCCAGCCCCTGCCTGGCCATCGCCATGGCCACCAACAGCAATCATCCTGATTGATTTTGCTACTTTGCGACATAAACAGTCAGGATAAAGCCATTTTCCCTGAGTAAAATTGCCAAGCGCGCTGGTTCTGCGATGATGTCAATGATTGACTGAGTTGTTTTAATTGACTGACTGTTTCTGGAGCTGGTTATGCGTATTGCCCACCGTTATCCTGTGTTGATGCTGTCCCTGCTGGCCCTGGCCGGCTGTGGCCAATCTGCCGACAAGCCGGCTGCTGCTGCGGCGGCTGCGCCTGGCACCACGGTGATCAAACTCGGCCATGCCTCACCGATGACTGGCCCGATTGCCCATATTGGCAAGGACACCGAATACGGCGCGCAAATTGCCGTGGACGAGCTCAACAGCGAAGGCGTCCAGCTGGACGGCAAGCCGGTGACGTTCCAGCTGGTGTCGGAAGACGACCAGGGCGACCCGAAAATGGCCACCCAGATTGCCCAGCGCATGGTAGACGCCAAAATTGCCGGCATGATTGGCCATTTGAATTCCGGCACCACCATTCCGGCCTCGAAAATCTACGCCGACGCCAATATTGGCCAGATCACCCCATCGGCCACCAATCCGGCATTTACCCAGCAGGGCTTTAAAACCACTTTCCGCCTGATTGCCGATGACGTGCAGCAAGGCAAGGCGCTGGCGGATTTTGCCGTGAATACGCTGAAGGCCAAGAAAATCGCCATCATTGACGACCGCTCGGCCTACGGCCAGGGGCTGGCCGATGAATTTGACAAGGCCGCCAAGGCGCTGGGTGTTGAAATTGTTAAACGCGAATTCACTTCGACCAGCGCCACCGACTTCATGGCCATCCTCACCGGCATCAAGGGTGCGCAGCCGGATCTGATCTTCTTTGGTGGGGTGGACGCCCAGGCGGCACCAATGGTCAAGCAGATGCACAAGCTGGGCGTGAAGGCCCCGCTGCTCAGCGGTGACGGCACGCAAACCGGCAACTTCATCAAGCTGGCCGCCGACGCCGCCGAAGGCCAGTACGCCTCGGCTGCCGGCGCACCGAAAGAGCAACTGCCTGGCTACGCCAGCTTTGCCGAAAAGCTGAAAAAGAAATACAACGCCGAGGTGGTGATTTATTCGCCGTACAGCTACGACGCAGTGAAGGTGATGGCCGCCGCCATGCAGAAAGCCGGCTCAGCCGACCCGGCCAAGTATCTGCCGGCGCTGGCCGCCACCCAGTATCAGGGGGCCACCGGGCTGATCCGCTTTGATGCCCAGGGCAATCGCCAGCATTCGGCAGTGACGATTTACCAGGTTCGCCAGGGCCGCTGGGAGGTGATTGGCGTGGTGGGTGGTGAAAATTCTGCACAGGCGGATGCACCAGCAGCGGGCAAAGACAGCGGAAAAAAACCCGACTGACCCCAGCGTGATGCTCCCGAACGCGGCACCCGGACAGGGGCCGCGTTTTTTTGTGCACTGCAATGGAACATATTAAGCCACTGCTGTATCCTCGACAGATTCAAACGCTTGTCAAATCGGCGTTGACAGCGCGAAATCGCATCATGAATAATCAGCCGGCCTTCCAAAATTTCACAGGGGAAAGTTTCATGAAGTATGCGCGTTTGAGCCTTATTGCTACCGCCGTCCTGGCACTGGCCGCTTGCGGCAAGGGCGAACAAAAACCGGCTGAACAGGCCGCTGCCCCGGCGGCACCCGCCGCTGCCAGCGAACTGGTGGTCAAGCTGGGTCAAGTATCCCCGCTGACCGGCCCGATCGCCCACCTGGGTAAAGACAGCGAATCCGGCGTGAAGCTGGCGGTTGACGAACTGAATGCCGAAGGCGTGACCCTCGGCGGCCAGAAGGTCAAGTTCGAACTGGTGTCCGAAGATGACCAGGCTGACCCGAAAATCGCCACCCAGGTTGCCCAGCGCCTGGTGGACGCCAAGGTGGCCGCCGTCATTGGCCACCTGAACTCCGGCACCACCATCCCGGCTTCCAAGGTGTACGCCGATGCCGGCATCGTGCAAATCTCGCCGTCGGCCACCAACCCGGCCTACACCACCCAGGGCTTCAAGAGCGCTTTCCGTGTGATCCCGAACGATGTGCAACAGGGCAAGGCCATTGGCGACTTCATCGCCGATACGCTGAAGGCCAAGAAAATTGCCATCATTGACGACCGCACCGCTTACGGCCAGGGTCTGGCTGACGAAGTGGAAAAAGCCGCCAAGGCCAAGGGCGTCACCATCGCCAAGCACGAATTCACCACCAACACCGCCACCGACTTCATGGCCATCCTGACCTCGATCAAGGGTGCCAAGCCGGACGTGATCTTCTTTGGTGGCATGGACGCACAAGCCGGCCCGATGGCCAAGCAGATCAAGAAGCTGGGCATCACTGCCAAGCTGATCGGTGGCGACGGCTTCCAGACCCCGGAATTCATCAAGCTGGCCGCTGACGCGGCTGAAGGCCAGTTTGCTTCCAATACCGGCGTGCCGAAGGAACAGCTGCCGGGCTTTGCCACCTTCAACGAAAAGTTCAAGGCCAAGTACGGCGAAGTGCAGCTGTACTCTCCGTACGCCTACGACGCCACCAAGCTGGTGGTAGCGGCGATGAAGAAGGCCGACTCGGCTGACCCGAAGAAGTACCTGGCAGCCCTGGCTGGCATCGAGTACGACGGCGTGGTCGGCAAGATCAAGTTTGATGACAAGGGTGACGTGCTCGACGGCGCGATTACCGTTTACCAGGTCAAGGGCGGCAAGTGGGAAGTCATGGGCACCGTGGGTGGCGCAGCTGCCGCTGCAGCCCCGGCGGCAGCACCGGCAGCCGAAGAGAAAAAGCAGTAATCTCTTCAGCCCCGCTGACAAGCCGGCTGGCTTGACGACAAAAACGGCATCGGCAACGATGCCGTTTTTTATTTTATTTTTTGTGGAACCCCCTGATGAGCCTCCCTCTCCTGGATTGCATTGAAGTGGTCACCGGCGTTGGCACACCCCGCCACGCGGTGATCTGGCTGCATGGCCTGGGCGCTGACGGCAGCGACTTTGCCCCGATCGTGCCTGAACTGGAGCTGCCCGACGATTTGCCGGTGCGCTTTGTGTTTCCGCACGCGCAGACCATGCCGGTGACCTGCAATAACGGCTATGTGATGCGCGCCTGGTACGACATTCTGTATATTGATTCGATCGACCGCAAAGTGGACCTGAACGGCATTCGTGACTCACGCGCGCAAATCGACGCGCTGATTGCCCGCGAAATCAGCCGTGGCGTACCAGCTGAGCATATTGTGCTGGCCGGGTTTTCCCAGGGCGGTGCCATGGCCTACACCACCGGGCTGACCCAGCCGGACACCCTGGCCGGCATCATCGCCCTGTCTACTTATATTCCCAGCCTGGACTACCTGAGCGAACACCGCCATCCGGCCAACCAGCACACCCCGGTGTTTGCCGGCCATGGCGAATTTGACAATATCGTGCCGGTGGCGCTGGGCCAGCGCGCAGTGGATACGCTCAAGGCCCACGGCCAGCCGGTAAGCTGGCACACCTACCCGATGATGCACGCAGTGTGTATCGAAGAAATCCAGGCCATTGGCCAGTGGCTGCGCAGCGTGCTGAAATAAGCCACAGCGGCCAGGTCGCTCCGATGCGGATTGCCGCCCTGATGGCCCGGTTTACCTATCTTTACCCAGCTTTACCCTCTGTGCTGCTGACGACAGTGGCGGAAGTTTTTACCATGACAAGCATCTGATTCAACGGTTTTTACCAGAGGAGAAGCTTGATGGGACATGGACATGGCAACGGTCGCGGACCGGGTAATGACGGGCTGGCTGGCGGTGGCAAGGGCGTGGGCGCAACCGTGACCTCGGTCACCCTGACCAGCGGCGCGGACAGTGTGGGCACCACCGGCAACGACCTGATTCTGGCCACGGCGGCCACACTGAACAGCGGCGACAGCCTGGTGGGTGACACCGGCATGGACACCCTCAGTCTGAGCGGCAGCGGCACCTTCAACCTGAACAGCCTGACAGCGTTTTCCGGCATTGAACGCATCCAGGGCGACAGCAGCGACCAGGTGTTTCAGCTCAAGGACGGGGCAGACCTTAGCCTGAGCACCGGAAGTGGTCACAACACCATCACCACCGGTGCCAGCGGCACCCAAAGCCTGCAACTGGGCAGCGGCAGCAATACCGTCACGGCAGGGGCCGGCACCACGCTGGTGACCACCCACGGCGGCACCGATGTGATTACCGGCGGCAGCGGTGCCCTGAATGTGCGCGCTGAATCCGGCATCACCAGCATTATTGCCGGCAGTGGCGGCAGCCATATCGACCTGGGCTGGGGCAAGGTCACCCTGACAGCCGGTACCGGCGTGGACGTGATCGACCTTGGCCATGGCAGCGGTAGCGCCACCGTCACCAGCTTCACCCAGGGCAGCGACCTGCTGCAAGTACACGATGGCCATGTGTCCAGCTACGCCGAACTGCTGACCGTGGCCACCGTCACCAGCGCCGACGGCAACACCACCATCAGCCTGAGCGGTGGCCCCAGCGTGACCCTGGTGGGCGTCAGCTCGGTCAGCGCCAGCGATTTTGATTTTACCCACGGGGGATGAAGCAGGGGGCGTCCTACTAGTAGCCAGTCACCATGATCTGAATCGACTGACAGGCGATTAGACCGCTTTCGGCATGAGTTTCACCTCAGGTGTCGTTCCCGCGAAGGCGGGAACGACAAGTCGGGTGAGGTTCATGCCGAAAGTGGTCGAGTCGCCGTCCCGTTGAAATACCCGCGTGCAGGCGAGTGCGCTGACCTTGGGTATCTGTGCCAATGATCGGTTCATATCTGGGTGACTGGCTACTACGCTGATAGGCGTGAAGTTTGAGTGATGTTGATGAGTTTGGCGGCGCCCCCAGGCGCCGCTTTTTTTGCGCCTGCGGTGCAGATGCTTACCGGCCCGGCAGCCATGGATAGCAAGCTGCAAATATCACTTTCGTTTTCAGTATAAAACTGCAAATAAGATAACCAGTAAAAATCTGGCCCTATCTGATAAATCACAGCAAGCAACTGATCTAAAACATAAATCTATTCTGACCACCTTTTTTGACCCATGGCACGCTTTGTGTCTGTGTTACATCACCCGTAACACACCAACAAGCGGCCCTTATGACTGACTCCCCCCATATCGTCATCCTTGGCATTGGCAATTTGCTGTGGGCTGATGAAGGCTTTGGCGTGCGCGCTGCCGAAGCGCTGTACGCCGGCTGGGCGTTGCCCGACCATGTGGAAGTGGTGGATGGCGGCACCCAGGGCCTGGCACTGTTGCCCATTGTCCAGTCGGCCAGCCATTTGCTGATTCTGGATGCCATCGACGCCGGCCTGACGCCTGGCGAGCTGGCGGTATTTGAAGACGACGCCGTGCCGGCCTACCTGACCGCCAAAAAAATGAGCCTGCACCAGACCGGGTTTTCCGAAGTGCTGGCGCTGGCCGAACTGTCCGGCCAGGGGCCGGCGCAGCTGGCGCTGGTGGGGGTGCAGCCGGTGCAACTGGAAGACTACGGCGGCAGCCTGACCGACGCGGTGCGCGCCCAGCTGCCCGCCGCACTGACCCACGCCTGCCGGATTCTGGCCCGCTGGGGGGTGACGCTAACCCCGCGCAGCCAGCCGGCGCAAGGGGGCCTGCACGACGCCAGCCTGGCGCTGTCTGCCTACGAACAAGGCCGGCCCAGCGCCGCAGACGCCTGTCGGGTGGGCGATGCGCGGGTGCTGGCCCAACGGGAGGATTAAGCCATGTGTGTGGGCATTCCCCTGCAGATTGTGACGCTGAACTCGCCGTTTACCGCCTTGTGCCGTGGTGCGCAAGGCGAGGAAACCATTGACTTGTCGCTGGTGGGGCCACAGCCGCCTGGCACCTGGCTGATGACCTTTCTGGGTGCCGCCCGTGAAGTGATCGACGCCAACACCGCCGCGCAAATCCAGCAGGCGCTGGACGCGGTGGCTGCCGCACTGGGCGGGGCCACCGACCTGGACGCGCATTTTGCCGACCTAATCAACCGCGAACCGCAACTGCCCGACTTTTTGCAACCCCCTGCCTGATGGAGCACCCCCGCGTGACTGCCCCGCTTTCCGCTGCCCTGACCCCCCTGCTGGCCCGCCTGACCGCGCGTGGCTGGCCGCTGCTGCGCCTGGCCGAACTGGACGGATTTTCCCGCCAGCACGGTGCCATTGTGGCGTTTTGCAGCGATGACCCCACCCGCCTGCCAGAAGTGGCCGATGCGGCAGTGATTTTGCCCGAACTGCTCAAGGACGGTGGCTTTGCCCTGACCCCCTGTCTGCTGCACCCGGCGGACAACGCTGCGCTGCAGGCGCAGTACGGGGTGATGAAATACCCGGCGTTTCTGTTTTTGCGCGACGGCGGCTATCTGGGCACGCTGGCTGGCTTGCGCGGCTGGGGCGAATATCAGCAGGACATTCAGGCTGTGCTGGCCCGACCGGTCAGCCGCCCACCGGCCATCGGCATCAAGGTGGCCAGCCCGACCTCGCCAGGAGCGTGCGCATGAAACCGTTTCCCCTTCCCGTGGTGGCCTTTGTCGGGGCCGGTTCGCAACCTGAAGACCCCGATCTGGCCTATATGCCGCTGCCAGTACAGATGGACAGCTTCACCATGCCGGCGCTGCCCAGCTCGGAAGACATTCGCCATCTGAACACCGCACTGGCGGTGGTGGGCGAGCTGGCCGAACTGGCCGCCCGCTGGACCCCGGCTGCCGGCAGCCTCAGCCGCTCGCTGGCCGGCCTGCCGGCAGCCGACCTGACCCTGATCAACCAGGTACTGGGCGAAGGCGAAGTCAGCGCCAGGGCATTGCTGGCCGACGGCGGTGAAGTGCGTATCCAGGAATCGGTGTTTGCCGGGGTGTGGCGGGTGTGTACGTTCAACGCTGCCGGCGAGCAAACCGGCGATGCGGTGGAAATTGCCCCGGTGCCCAGCGTGCTGATTGAGCGCGCCCAGGCCAGCAGCCGCTGGCTGGACAGCCTGCCGGCCCTGCTGCCCACCCTGATGAATGCGGCGCCAATTGGCGCGGAACTGCTGGCCCGCCAGCGCCAGGCGCTGGACCACCCGCATGTGATCAACTTTACCCTGCTGCCCGTTACCCCCGACGACATGGCCTGGATCGAAGGGCTGATTGGCGAAGGCCAGGTGGGCATTTTTTCGCGTGGCTACGGCAAATGCCGGGTGCTGGCCACCGCGCTGGTGCATGTGTGGCGGGTGCAGTATTTCAACACCATGAACACCCTGCTGCTGGACACGCTGGAAATCACCCGCATCCCCGACGTGACCCTGGCCGACGGCGAGGACATTGCCGATTCTGCCGAACGCCTGGCCCAGGCGCATGGCTGGCTGCTGGGAGAATTTGACCATGTTTGAAGGCAGCTATCTGGGCGATGCCCAGCGGCTGACGGCGGACACCCGGCTGGAATGCAAGATCTGCTGGTATGTCTACGACCCGGCCCAGGGCGATGATGTCTGGCAGATTCCGCCTGGCACCCCGTTTGTCGAGCTGCCCGCGCACTGGAAATGCCCGGTGTGTGATGGCGCGCGCGACCAGTTCATGGTGCTGGAATGAACCCGTCGGCCACCCTGTGTGCGGTGTTCCAGCGCATCCAGACCGAGCGCATGGCCGACGTGCCGTTACTCAATCCGGCCATTCAAGTAGAGGCGGTGGGCTTTCGCTTGTGGCAGGATAGCTGGCTGGGCGTGCTGATCACCCCCTGGTGCATGAATTTGCTGGCACTGGCGGAAACTGTCCCGTTCGCGCCGCTGGCGCTGGATGGCAGCCACAGCATTGCCCTGCCCGATGGCCCGGTAAACTTTGCCGGGGCCTTCGAGCCGGCGCTCGGCCATTACCGCCAAGCTTCGCTGTTTTCGCCGATGTGGCAATTTGCCAGTCAGGCAGCGGCGCGGGCCACGGCTGAGGAAGTGATGAACCTGCTGTTTCCGGCCACGCCCGCGCCTGATCTGTCGCGGCGTCGGCTGTTTGGATTGCGCGCATGACCCCTGCTGACCTTGCCGGCCATCTGAGCCTGACCGTGCTTCACGATGGCCACACCCTGACCCACTGCCACAGCCGGTTTGACCGCCCGGCGCTGGCCGCCCGCCTGTGTGCCGGCCTGAACCCGGCTGACGCCGCCCAGCGCCTGCCACCGCTGTTTGCCGTGTGCCGTCATGCACATGGCCTGGCCGCCAGCCTGGCGGTGGCCGCCCTGAATGGCCCAGCCCAGGCCGACCCCGCCGCCCTGGCTGCGGTGGAAGCCGAAGCCCGCCAGGACATGCTGCGCCGGGTGGCGCTGGACTGGCCCGCCGCTTGCGGCGACAGCCCGGACGCGGATTTTCTGGCGGCGCTGCGCACCCGGCCAGACGCGGTGGCCGACGCGCTGGCTGAATTTGTGCTGGGCGAACCCTGCGCCGACTGGCTGGCACGCGGCTACCACGGCTGGCTGGCCTGGGCGCGTCAACGTCATACCCAGTACGCCTGGCGACTGGCCGAGCTGATGGCCGAATCCTGCGGCGGCATGCCCTTGCTGGGGTTTCCGACCGAACGCGAACTGGCCGCGCTGGGCCGCGACCTGCTCGACGACGATGCCTTTGCCCTGGCCCCTACCTGGGTGGGCAGCCCGGCAGAAACCGGCCCGCTGGCGCGCCAGGCCAACTGGGTGGCCAGCCTGTTTGCCGCCGAATACTGGCCAGCGGCACGCATGCTGGCGCGGCTGGTTGAGCTGGTGCGTCTGAGTCAGGGCAGCGCGGGTTATCAGGCGCGCGCGGTGGCGCTGGATGGGCAACGCGCGGTGGCGGCGGTGGACACCGCGCGCGGGCTGTTGCTGCACGCGGTGGCGCTGGACGCTGCCGGCCAGGTGGCCGACTGGCGCATCCTGCCGCCCACTGCCTGGAATTTTCATCCCGAAGGGGCGTGGGCGGCGGCGCTGGACCGCGCCTTGCCCGAGCAGGTCGGGTACGCCGCCGAGCGCGCCGCGCTGTGGCTGGACCCGTGCGTGGCCTGGACCATTACCGTAAAGGACAGCCGTTCCCATGCATGAAATGTCACTGGCCGAAAGCATTGTCAGTCTGGTGGAAAGCCACGCCGAAGCGGAAGGCTTCAACCGGGTAAAGGCCATCTGGCTGGAAATTGGCGAACTGGCCGGCGTGGAGGTCGAGGCGCTGACTTTTAGCCTGGAGGTGGTGATGCGCGATACGCTGATGGATGGAGCGCAGGTGCATATCCGCCGCCTGCCTGCCGAAGGCTGGTGTCTGGCCTGTTCGCAGGCGGTGGAGGTGCGGGATCGGGTGAGTGGGTGTCCGTTGTGCGGCAGTCATCAGTTGCAGGTGAGTGGCGGCGAGGCGTTGCGGGTGGCGGAGTTGGAGGTGGAGTGAGGGGGTAGGTTGGCGGTGGGTTGGCTGCGCTGCGCGCAGAGGGGCTGGGGTTGGATTGAGGCGGGAGTTCGTCCCGCAGCCGACTGACTTTCTTTGCTTCGCCAAAGAAAGTCAGCAAAGAAAGGCGACCCCGGGACGCGCGCCTGTCCGCCGCCTGCGGCGTCGGCGGTGCCCTGTGCTTCTCGCCAGCCCGGGCCGTCCCGGAAACTCGCGTCAGCTGCGCTACCGCTCAAACAACCAGGCCGGACTGCCCCCGGGCTGGCTGCGATGCTCGGCGCGCTTTAGGGGGAGGTAAACCGGTTAGGCGCGACGGTTTGGACATTGAATTTTGTCTGTTTTGAATTTTGGCCTTGATGTTTTGCGTCATGTCGAACGTGCTTTTTTCATGCCCCTCACCGCCGCTGAAAACAACCGTCATTCCCGCGCAGGCTGGAATCCAGGTTTTTGATTTTGTTTGGTTTTTGTAAGTAAAAACAGTTAAAAAAATAACAACACTTGCCCGGCAGGCTGGGCAAGCAGGATGCGCGTTGTGGTCGGCGCGGATAGCAACAGGCGGCCCGGAGCAGGGCCGACAAGGAGAGTCTTATGTGTACGGTATGCGGCTGCGGCCCGGATCAGGTCCATATCGACGGGCAGGTGCCCGGTCATTTCAATTATCGTGCGCTGGGTCGCAAACCAGCAGCGGCACCGTCGCCGACACGCGCGGATGACGGCGCGCTGGATTACGGCAGTGGCCCGGCGCGTGCGCATGCGCCCGGCCTGAGCCAGGCACGCATGGTCAGGATCGAGCAGGACATCCTGTCGAAAAACGACCAGTACGCCCAGCATAACCGCGACTGGCTGGAAGAACACGGCGTGCTGGCGCTGAACCTGGTATCCAGCCCCGGTTCGGGCAAGACCACCCTGCTGGCCGCCACCGTGGCGCGCCTGCTGCCTGACATGCCGGTGGCAGTGATTGAAGGCGACCAGCAAACCAGCCACGACGCCGAACGCATTCGCGCCGCTGGCGCACCGGCGGTGCAGATCAACACCGGCAAGGGCTGCCATCTGGATGGCCATATGGTCGGCGAAGCGTTGCAACGCCTGGCACCCGCCGAGCACAGCGTGCTGTTTATTGAAAACGTGGGCAATCTGGTGTGCCCGGCGGCGTTCGACCTGGGCGAAGCGGCCAAGGTGGCGATTTTGTCGGTGACCGAGGGCGAGGACAAACCACTGAAATACCCGGACATGTTTGCCGCCGCCCGGCTGATGATCCTCAACAAGATTGACCTGCTGCCCCATCTGGATTTCGACGTGGCCGCCTGCATCGACTACGCCCGTCGGGTCAACCCGACCATTGAAGTGCTGCAGCTGTCGGCGCGCACCGGCGAAGGCATGGACGCCTGGCTGGCGTGGCTGGCGGCGCGGCGCAACGAGGTGATGGCCGCCCAGCACAGCACGGTGGCCGACCTGAAAGCCCGGATTGCCGCACTGGAAGCCCAACTGGCCGAGCAGGGGCTGTAATGCCCTGGCCGCTGCCCTGCCCGGCGCTGCCCGATGCTGGCCCGGCACGCCTTGACGTGCGGCTGTGCGGCGGCGTGCAGGGCGTGGGCCTGCGCCCGGCCATCTGGCGGCTGAGCCAGCGCTGGCCACTGGCCGGCTGGGTGCGCAACGACAGCGACGGCGTCAGCATCGTGCTGGAAGGCCAGGCCGCTGACCTGCGCGCCTGGCTGGCGGCGCTGCCTGCTGCGCTGCCGCCGCTGGCGCAGGTGGACCATGCTGAACTGAGCGTGCAGCCATGTCAGGGCGAAACGGGCTTTGCCGTGATCGACAGCCAGCCCGGCACCGGCGGTGGCGCGCGCCTGCCGCCGGATCTGGCCCCGTGCCCGGCCTGCCTGGCCGAGCTGTTTGACCCCAGCAACCGCCGCTGGCGGCATCCGTTTATCAACTGCACCGACTGCGGCCCGCGCTTTACCGTCAGCCGCCGGCTGCCGTATGACCGCGCCCACACCAGCCTGGCCGGCTTTGCCTTGTGCCCTGACTGCGCCGGCGAATACCGTCAGCCGGCTGACCGGCGCTTTCATGCCGAGCCGATTGCCTGCCCACACTGCGGCCCCCGGCTGAGCCTGTGCGACCTGAACGGCAGCCCGGTAGCTGGCGATGCGCTGTCGCATACCGTGGCGCTGCTGCGCGCCGGGCAGATTGTCGCCATCAAGGGCGTGGGCGGGTTTCATCTGGTGTGCGACGCCGACCAGCCGCAGGCGGTGGCCATGCTGCGCGCACGCAAGCGCCGGCCCGCCAAGCCGCTGGCGGTGATGGCGCTGAACGCCGAATCGCTGGCCGACGTGGCTGAGCTGTCGCCACTGGCAGTACGCTGGCTGAACCACTCCAGCCGGCCCGTGGTGCTCAGCCCGGCGCGTGCCGAACTGGACGCTATCTGGCCGGGCATTGCCCCCGGTGTAGGCCGGGTGGGCGCGCTGCTGCCGATGTCGCCCTTGCATTACCTGCTGTTTCACGAAGCCGCTGGCCGCCCAACCGGGGTGGACTGGCTAAGCCAGCCACACCCGCTGCGGCTGGTGTTCACCAGCGCCAACCTTAACGGTGCACCGCTGATTACCGACAACGCCCAGGCGCTGCGTGAGCTGGCCGGGCTGGCGGATTTTATTCTGCTGCACGACCGCGAAATTGTCGCCCGCTGCGACGACAGCGTGCTGGCGGTGCGCGGTGAGCGCCAGGTATGGGTGCGCCGCGCCCGTGGCCGCACGCCGGCACCGCTGGCCGCGCCTTCCGGCATGGATGTGCTGGCCTTGGGCGCGCAGCTGAAAGCCACCCTTACTGTGGCCAGCGGCAGCGCCTGGCACACCTCGCAGCACCTGGGCGACCTGGATCACCCAGATAGCTGGGACGTGCTGGAAGACGCCATGCGCCACTGGCTGACGCTGACCAGCGCGCAGCCCACCCGCATCGCCCACGACCTGCACCCGGATGCGCTGTCCTCACGGCTGGCCGCCGAGCTGGCGCTGCGCTTTGACGCCGAGCTGATTCCGGTACAGCACCACCACGCCCACCTGGCTGCCGTGCTGGCCGAACACCACTGGCCGGGGGACGCCCCAGTATTGGGCCTGGCGCTGGATGGCTTTGGCCTGGGCGACGATGGCGGCGCCTGGGGCGGCGAGCTGCTGCGCGTGCGCGGTGCCGACTGCGTGCGGCTGGGCCGGCTGCGTCCGCTGGCCTTGCCCGGCGGCGACATCGCCGCCCGCCAACCCTGGCGCATGGCCGCCAGCGCGCTGGCGGCGCTGGGCCACGATGAAGCCGACATCGCCGCCCGGCTGTCCGCCCACCCCGGCGCGGCGGCGGTGGCCGCCATGCTGGCGCGCGGCGTCAACTGCCCGCCCACCAGCAGCCTGGGCCGCGTCTTCGACGCCGTCGCCGCGCTGGCCGGTGTCTGTACCGAACAAAGCTACGAAAGCGAAGCCGCGCAAAAACTGGAAGCCTGCGCACAAGGCCCCTGGCCCACCCCTGAGCCGGCGCTGTGGCGGCTGGCGGATGATGCGTCCGAGCTGGATTTGCACCCGCTGCTGGCGCGCATCAGCGCGCTGGCCGACGCCGACGCCGACGCCACGCTGTGGCACGCCAACCTGGCGGCGGCGCTGGCCACCTGGGCACACGCCGCCAGCCAGCGCGAAGGCGTGCGCCACATCGTGCTGGCGGGTGGTGTCTGCCTCAACCTCACTTTGCTGGATGCGCTATGCGCCCGGCTGAACGAGGTCGGCCTTACCCCGCTGCTGGCCATCGACCTGCCGCCCAGCGACGGCGGCATCAGCCTGGGGCAGGCGTGGGTGGCGCGACACATTGGCCGATGACCGCGCGTGCGCCAGCGGTGTACATCCTGGCCAGCCAGCGCAACGGCACGCTGTACGTTGGGGTGACTTCTGACCTGGTGCAGCGCATCTGGCAACACCGGCAAGGTGAAACGGACGGATTTACCCGTCAATACGCCATCAAACAGCTGGTGTACTACGAACAACACGCCAGCATGGCCGACGCCATCCTGCGCGAGAAGCAACTGAAAAAATGGAACCGGGCGTGGAAACTGCGCCTGATTGAACAACACAACCCCAGCTGGCGGGATTTGTGGGATGAGATTATTGGCAATGGCCCTGGGTGACAGCGTGCGTCCGGTGGCTCGCTGTGGATGCTTCTGGATTCCCGCCTTCGCGGGAATGACGGAGTGGAAGTACAACGGACAGTGGATGAAGGCAACTGAGATGTAAATAGTTGCAACGGTGCCACATCCCACACCGGGAGCACTCCACCCGCTCGTCGTTCCCGCGCAGGCGGGAACCCAGAGCGTGCCACGCAGTGCAAACGTAGTGTGTTCACCTGCGGTGCGCCGTGATGGAAATGACCGACCGCACGTTGTGGATGCTCCTGGATTCCCGCCTGCGCGGGAATGACGGGGCGGAAGTGTAACGGACGGTGGATGAAGGCAACTGAGATGCGAATGGTTGCAACGGTGCCACATCCCACACCGGCAGCACCCCACCCGCTCGTCGTTCCCGCGCAGGCGGGAACCCAGAGCGTGCCACGCAGTGCAAACGTAGTGTGTTCACCTGCGGTGTGCCGTGATGGAAATGACCGACCGCACGCTGTGGATGCTCCTGGATTCCCGCCTGCGCGGGAATGACGGAGTGGAAGTGCAACGGACGGTGGATGAAGGCAACTGAAATGTGAATGGTTGCAACGGTGCCACATCCCACACCGGCAGCACCCCACCCGCTCGTCGTTCCCGCGCAGGCGGGAACCCAGGCCGTGCCACGCAGTGCAAACGTAATGTGTTCACCTGCGGTGTGCCGTGATGGAAATGACCGACCGCACGTTGTGGGTGCCCCTGGATTCCCGCCTGCGCGGGAATGACGGAGTGGAAGTACAACGGACGGTGGATGAAGGCAACTGAGATGCGAATGGTTGCAACGGTGCCACATCCCACGCCGGCAGCACTCCACCCGCTCGTCGTTCCCGCGCAGGCGGGAACCCAGAGCGTGCCACAGCGTGCGCCGTGGGCGTTGAGCGTTGCGGGGCAATCGTGAGAACACGCACCTGCTGCACGTTGTGGATGCTCCTGGATTCCCGCCTTCGTGGGAATGATGGGGTGGGGTGCGGGGGATGGATTTTTCACCCTGGCGATTTCTGCCAGGGCATTTTGCAAGGAGTCACAACCATGTGTCTGGCCATGCCAGTTCAAGTGACCGAGCTATTGCCCGGTCAGCGCGCGCGCGTCAGCGTGGATGGCGTCAGCCGTGAGGTGTCGGTGGCGCTGGTGGACGATCTGGCGGTGGGGGATTTTGTCATCCTGCACGTCGGCTACGCCATCGGCAAGCTGGACGAGGACGAGGCGCGGCGCACGCTGGCCTTGATTGCCGAGGCGGTGGACAAACTCGCGGAGGGGGCGGCATGAAATACGTGGACGAATTTCGCGATGGCCACGCCGCGCGCGCGCTGGCGGCGGAAATTGCCGCCGTGGTCCAGCCCGACCGCCTGTATCGGCTGATGGAGTTTTGCGGCGGCCACACCCACGCCATTGCCCGCTACGGGCTGAGCGCCTTGCTGCCGGGCAATGTCGAGCTGATCCACGGCCCCGGCTGTCCGGTGTGCGTGCTGCCGATTGGCCGGCTGGACGGGGCGATTGCCCTGGCGCTGGAACATGGCGTGACCTTGTGCACTTACGGCGACACCCTGCGCGTGCCCGGCTCCGGGCGCATGAGCCTGTACAAGGCGCGCGCCGCTGGCGGCGATGTGCGCATGGTGTATTCGGTGGATGACGCGCTGGCCCTGGCGCGCGCCGAGCCGCAGCGTCAGGTGGTGTTTTTTGCCATCGGTTTTGAAACCACCACGCCGCCCACCGCGCTGGCGCTGCTGACCGCGCGCGCCGAGGGGCTGAGCAATTTCAGCGTATACGCCAACCATGTGCTGACCCCGGCGGCGATGCGCCATTTGCTGGCCAGCGGCGACGGCGTGGCGCTGGATGGTTTTATCGGGCCGTCGCACGTCAGCACGGTGATTGGCTCGGACGCCTACGCCGACATTGCCCGCGATTCGGGCAAGCCGGTGGTGATCACCGGCTTTGAGCCGCTGGACGTGCTGATTGGCGTGCGCATGCTGATTGAGCAGATCAACCAGGGCCGCGCCGAGGTGGAAAACCAGTTTATCCGCGCGGTGACTGCCGCTGGCAACCGCAAGGCGCGGCAGGTGGTGGACGAGGTGTTTGCCCTGCGCCCGGCGTTTGACTGGCGCGGGCTGGGCGAGGTGGCGGCCAGCGCGCTGGCCATCCGCCCGGAATGGTCGACCTGGGACGCCGAAGTGAAATTTGGCCTCACCACTCACAGCGTGGCCGATAACAAGGCCTGCGAGTGCGGTGCCATCTTGCAAGGGCGCAAAAAGCCGCAGGACTGCAAGGTGTTTGCCACCGTGTGTACCCCGGACAATCCGCTGGGGGCCTGTATGGTGTCCAGCGAAGGGGCCTGCGCTGCCCATTACAGTTATGGCCGTTTTGTCAGCAAGGAGCCGGCATGAGCATCAAACCAGGCTACACCCGCCCACTGGACCTGAAACATGGCCGGGTGGACATGACCCACGGCAGCGGTGGCCGGGCGATGGCGCAGCTGATTCACGAGCTGTTTGCCGCCGAATTTGGCAATGAATGGCTGGCGCAAGGCAACGACCAGGCGATTGTGCCGCCGCCGGGCGGCCGGCTGGCGGTGGCCACCGACGGCCATGTGGTGTCGCCGCTGTTTTTTCCCGGCGGCGATATTGGTAGCCTGGCGGTGCACGGCACGGTCAACGACCTGGCCATGGGCGGTGCCACGCCCTTATACCTGACCGTGGGTTTTATTCTGGAAGAAGGCCTGCCGCTGGCTGATCTGGCGCGCATTGTCCGTTCGCTGGCGCACGCCGCACGTGAGGCCGGCGTGGCGGTGATCACCGGCGACACCAAGGTGGTTGAGCAGGGCAAGGGCGATGGCGTGTTCATCACCACCACCGGCATTGGCGTGGTGCCTGACGGGGTGAATCTGTCTGGCCATCTGGCGCAGCCGGGCGACGCGGTGCTGGTGTCCGGCATGCTGGGCGACCACGGCGTGGCGATTCTCAGCCAGCGCGAGGGCCTGGCGTTTGCCGCCGATGTGGTCAGCGACAGCGCCGCGCTGCATACCCTGGCCGCCCAGCTGGTGGCCGCCTGCCCGTCGCTGCGGCTGATGCGCGACCCCACCCGGGGCGGCCTGGCCACCACGCTGAACGAAATTGCCGTGCAATCCGGCGTCGGCATCCGCCTGGATGAAGCGGCAATTCCGGTGCGCCCGGTGGTGCGCGCCGCCTGCGAGTTTCTGGGGCTGGATCCGCTGTACTGCGCCAACGAAGGCAAGCTCACCGCCATCTGCGCCGCCGCCGACGCCCCGGCGCTGCTGGCCGCCATGCGTGCCCACCCGCTGGGGCAGGACGCGGCCATCATCGGCGAGGTGATCGCCGACCCGCGCTGCTTTGTCCGCGCCCGCACCCCGTTTGGTGGCGAGCGGCTGGTGGACTGGCTGAACGGGGAGATGTTGCCGAGGATTTGCTGAGGCACGGTGGGCTGATCTGTTGTGCGGCAAACCTCTTCGTGTTCAACCAGGCACTGACCTTCAGAAAGCCAACCACGAAGCGGGCGGTACACGAAGCGGGCGGTAATAGTGTCGTGGTCTAACTAAACCCAAAAACAGGATTGCTGCACAATCCGCGCTATCCTTCCCCGCCCTGAAGGACGGGGGTTGCCGCGCACTGGATCAAAACGCCTCTGGGCCAGGCTTGGCAAGCCGGCCTTCTGGCCGGATGCGCTTTGCTGAAATACCCCAATCCCTCAGGCGTGCTCAACCCAACTTGCTGACAATATCCTTCGCTTCCCAATGCGGAAAGTAACGGCGCACCAGCGCGTTGAGCTCCACCTCAAAGGCGCGCAAGCGGGCCAGTTCGTCAGCGTCGCTGCGTTGGCCGGCGTCGGCCAGGGCGGCAATCACCATGCCGGCTGCCGAGGTGGCGTTGCTGATGCGGTCGATGACAATGAAACCCCCAGTCCCCCGGCAGTCGGTGTAGGCGTCAAACGCCGCCGGGGCGTTCAGGGTGACGTGTACCCGGCCAATTTCATTCAGCTTAAGCTCGCTGGCGGCGCTGGCTTCCAGGCTGTTGACGTCGATGCGCGCTTCGATGGCGCTGATGCGGCCAGTCACTTTCTTGCCGCCCAGCTTGAACAGGTATTCCTTGCCCAGCAACAGCGGGGTTTCGTCCATCCACACCAGATGCGCGCTCAGGTTTTGCGCCACTTGCGGTGCTGCTTCGCTGGCGTTGACCAGCATGTCGCCGCGCGAGATGTCGATTTCGTCTTCCAGGGTCAGGGTGATGGCCTGGCCGGCGTGGGCATAGTCCAGCTCGCCATCGGCGGTGACAATCGCCTTCACCTTGCTGCTCTTGCCGCCGGGCAGGGCGCGCACGGTGTCGCCAGGGCGGATGTGGCCGGCGGCGATGGTGCCGCAAAAGCCACGGAAATCCAGGTTCGGGCGGTTGACGTACTGCACCGGCAGGCGGAACGCCGCCAGCGGGGCGTCGCTTTCCAGCTGAATGCTTTCCAGCAAGGCCATCAGCGTTGGGCCGTCGTACCACGGCGCACGCTCGCTGGCGCTGACCACATTGTCGCCGCGCAGGGCGGAAATCGGCACAAAGCGGATATCGGGAATGTTCAAGCCTTCAGCAAAGGCCAGGTAATCGCGGCGGATGTCGTCAAACACCTGCTGGCTGAAGTCCACCAGATCCATCTTGTTCACCGCCACAATCACATGGCGCACGCCCAGCAGCGACACAATAAAGCTGTGGCGGCGGGTTTGCGTCTGCACGCCACGGCGGGCGTCGATCAAAATCACCGCCAGGTCGCAGGTGGAGGCACCGGTGGCCATATTGCGGGTGTACTGCTCGTGCCCTGGGCAGTCGGCAATGATGAACTTGCGCTGCTCGGTGCTGAAATAGCGGTAAGCCACGTCGATGGTGATGCCCTGTTCGCGCTCAGCCTGCAGGCCATCCACCAGCAAGGCCAGGTCGATGTCCTGGTCGGTGGTGTTGTACTTTTGCGAGTCTTTGGCAATCGCGGCCAGGTGGTCTTCAAAAATCAGCTTGGAATCGTGCAGCAGGCGGCCAATCAGGGTGGATTTGCCGTCATCGACGTTGCCGCAGGTGATAAAGCGCAGCAGGTCTTTGTTTTCGTGTTGTTTCAAATAGCCAAGAATGTCGCTGGCAATCAGTTCGGACTGGTGTGACATGGTCGGGTTCTCTACTGTGTGGCCGTCGCCCGCGCGGGGCGGCGGCGGCAATCCGGAAAATGACGTGGCGTCAGGCGCGCCGGGCTTTTAGAAATAGCCTTCCATTTTTTTCTTCTCCATCGACCCCGACTGATCATGGTCAATGGCGCGGCCCTGGCGCTCGCTGGTGCGGGTAAGCAGCATTTCCTGGATGATTTCCGGCAGGGTGGCGGCGGTGGATTCCACCGCGCCCGTCAGCGGGTAACAGCCCAGGGTGCGGAAACGCACCGAACGGGTTTGCGGCACTTCGCCTTCCTTCAGCGGCAGGCGATCGTCGTCCACCATCACCAGCAGGCCGTCGCGATCGACCACCGGGCGCGGTGCCGAGAAGTACAGCGGCACAATTTCAATGTTTTCCAGATAGATGTACTGCCAGATATCCAGTTCGGTCCAGTTCGACAGCGGGAACACCCGGATCGACTCGCCCTTGTTCACCTGGCTGTTGTACACATTCCACCATTCCGGACGCTGGTTTTTCGGGTCCCAGCGGTGGTTTTTGTCGCGGAACGAGTACACCCGTTCCTTGGCGCGGGATTTTTCTTCATCGCGGCGCGCGCCGCCAAACGCGGCGTCAAAGCCATAGTGATCCAGCGCCTGCTTGAGCGCGTCGGTCTTCATGATGTCGGTGTACTTGGCGCTGCCGTGGCTGAACGGACTGACCTCGCCCTTGGCTCCCACCGGGTTGGTGTGGGTGAGCAGTTTCAGGCCGTTCTTGCTCACCACCTGATCGCGGAAGGCAATCATGTCGCGAAACTTCCAGGTGGTGTCCACATGCAACAGCGGAAACGGCGGCTTGCCAGGGTAAAACGCCTTCAGCGCCAGATGCAGCATGACAGCAGAATCCTTGCCAATGGAATACAGCATCACCGGATTATCAAATTCGGCGGCCACTTCACGGATGATGTGGATGGATTCGGCCTCAAGTTGCTTCAGGTGCGTCAGCCGGGAGTCAGGAATATCAATCGCCATGGTGGGTATGCGGCTTTCCATGCAAGGTTCGGTCATCCGTGCTGCGGCACAGCGCAGCACGCGCTCGGAGAATGGGTCGGGGGTTCGGGCAGTGCAGTATTGTGCCCGGCAGGTTGGCACTTTACCGCAAGCCGGGGCAAGCGCATAAACCAATTCGCCATATCCATATGACCAATCTGGCGTGAAAAGCCCCGCCAACCGGGTTAATCGGGCATAAAGCCGGCCTTGCGCCGTTCAGCTCAGCAGCACATACAACACCGGCGGCAGCACCAGCAGGCTCATCAGATTGCCAATCAGCACCAGCGACGCCACCCGGCTGGGCTCCTGCCGGTACTGTTCCGCCACCAGAAAATTCAGCACCGCCGGCGGCAGCGCGGCAAACAGCCACAGCCAGGCCTGCTGGTTGGCCGGCAGCGGCAACACCGGCTGCATCAGTGCCACCATCAATAGCCCGCTGGCCGGACACACCAGCCCACCCAGCACGCCCAGCTTCCACTCCGCCCACGACACCCCGGCAATGCGCACCCCCAGCGAGAACAACAGCAAGGGCACCGACACATCACCCAGCATTTTCAGCCCCAGCGCCAGCGCATCGGGCAAGGCCCAGCCAGACAGGCTGACCAGCAGCCCGGCGGCGGTGGCCAGCATCACCGGCTGACGAAACATCTTGCCCAGCGGCGCGTGGCGGTCCATCAGCCACAGGCCCAGCGAGAAATGCAGGATCATTTCCACCAGAAACAGAATCACCGCCCCCGGCAGCGCCACCGCGCCAAACGCCAGCACAATCAGCGGCAAGCCCATATTGCCCGAGTTGTTGAACATCATCGGCGGCACAAAGGTCAGCGGGGCAATGCCCAGCAGCCGCGCCAGCGGCCAGGCCAGCAGCCCGGAGCCCAGCACCACCCCCGCCGCACCCAGCGCCAGCCAGCCGTACTGCGCCAGCTGCACATCCTTGCCGGCCAGCGCAACAAACACCAGCGCCGGCACAAACAAATCCATATTGATGCGGTTCACCGTCACCATATCCGGCGCATGCCGACGGCCATATAGATAGCCGATCAGTACGATGGATAGCACCGGCAGCAGAATCGAAATAATCCGCAATAGCATGGAGGAGCTCCAGGTGAGGGTTGAAGGTCGGATGGTCAGACCGGGTGGGGGAGGGGGTTAAAAACTGGTAGAAATTTTATCTCGGTGGAATTGGCGCGCAAGATATTTTTTAAATTAATTGCCTGTTAGCATTGTTTAAAAAATGATTTTATTCGACAAATTGGCAGCAAAAAATTATAGCTCACATTAATGAGTTATTTATTAATTCTATGCATTGATGAATGCCGTTGCTTTTCCGGCTTAATGCTATTTTTATCAAAATATATATTGCTTGGTCACTCCTGGATTGTTTGTGGTGATTTAAATGCAGGTGCAGCTATGCCCTAAATTATATGATTATTTTATAGAAACGCATGGCATTTTTTTGATTATTTCTCTTAATGGGAGAGTATTCAATAAGAACTGTAAAAGCAAACCCCGGTTCAAAGCTGATTAAGTGCTTGACTATCAAATAAAATTTCTAACGCCACATTCAGCGGCTTATCCGCTGCAATACTTTGTTAGGCCAAGCTCTTTCCGAGCGCATTACCTCTAGCTCTTGAAGAATTGCTTTACGCTCATGCTTGTAGTCAAAGTGGCGGTCGATTTCAGCAATATACTTATTGCCATTGTAGATCCAGCCATCTTGTGGTGAAAGGGTGTCTACCATGAGATCACCTACTGTGCTTACGCCCGATGCGTGGAATGTAAAGACCAAAATGGTTGAGTACACTTCACTTAATAATTCTGCCACTTCTTGCAGTTGCTCAGCTCGCTCCAGCCCTATTGTTATGCCTTGCTCATACAGTGAAAGCCGCTCTTCAATTTGCCTTGTAGAAGCATGGACATACTCACAAGCCCGATAATAAGTCTGTGTATATTCGATACAAAATGACTTCTTCAAGCTTTGGTTGTCGATCATGTGAAGGTCAATGTCGTTAATGTATTTTATATTCGACTTATCGATCTTTTTATCAAAATATACAACCTTTTCATTTAGTTTTCCTCTCCACAATTGCTGATCTACAAACAAGTAGCGCATGCTCGAATCAATAAGATAGCGCACTTCACGTTTTGCAGAATTTACCCCTCCCTCTTTGAGCATCATCAAGATCATAATCGCTGACATAAAATAGTCATCAATATGACTTAGCGAAAGAGAGTTATCGCGGAAATCAACTCCGCGATGGCAATACATTGAACACGACTTCATGCCTTTTATGAAGTCGAAGGTAACAACCTCTAGAAGCCTGAGAGAGCTCTGGTATTCATCGGACTCAAGGTGTTCCTTATGCTCGATTATTTTAGCTTCACGCGCAGCTTGAATTCTGGAAAGTATGCTCTGTATATCATCCATGCTGAGTCCTTAAGTAGGCCTAACGTTTGAATTCACCGGACTTGCGCGGTTTTATGCGCAAGGTCCGGTGGAATGATGGGTTGGGCCTCGGGAGCTCATTACGGCCCATTCTCGCAACCGCGCTGAGAAAATGGGCATACGGCATACCATATTCCCTTCAATGGCCAACTCAGCACTTCAGCAGCCGCACCACCGATGATTCCTGCTCCCGTTCGGTACACGAGGAAAGGCGAAAGTGCAGCTTTGACGACAAATTGATCCCCAGTGCACACCGGAAGAGAATAGTACATTTGGGTAGCTGCCGAAGCCAGCGACTCTGGGCCGTACAGGCTTGATGTCGGTGTTGCGCGAGACCTTCTTACCACTTGCTCAATTTGCTGAATATCTCCAACCAGTTTCATATCACACACACAGTTGAAATAGCCATTTTTTTCGTAGCAAAGATCATGTGATTTGCATGCACGGTCGAGATAATCGACCACTTTTGGATCAGTAGCACCAGGTTTCCGGATGGGATGATTCGGCCCGCACCAGTTCCCATAAATTTTCAGGCTAAAGCCTTTTGAATCAGTTGGTGTGTCACTACTGTTCGTCTTTGCTGTATTCGTGGGAGTGGAAGAGCACGCCGTTAATAGCGATAACAGAAACGCGATCCGCAAATAGCAGTGCATGTTAGTTCCGCAACTTTGAAATTGATTGAGAGGCTCAACTTGTAATTAGACAACAACTGTCGTCTTAATTGGCTTAGATGACTGTCGTATAAGCCAATAATATACAGCAACCTACCGTTTTGCCAAGATAGATCACTTTTGATGAAATTGTTGGACAAATCAGCAAACAACAACCTAACAAACCCACGCCACCATACAAGGCATTGCACCATATCAGGCTGAAAAATCAGTGTAGGCTAAAGCTAAATGAATATCTTCACGCCAGCGCCTTGGGACACGCTGATTTATTTAGAAAAATCGTGTTCGCCAAAAGCAAAACCCAGTAAAATCAAAGTCATGGATTCCCGCCTTCGCGGAAATGACGATTTTTTCAGCGTATCCCTTGGTCAGCGCTGGGAATACACGCACCTCCGCATCCCCAGCGCCACAAACCTTATTACTCCGCATCCAACCCCTGCTGCACCAACTCCGCCGCACGAATCACCGCGCGCGCCTTGTTGCGGGTTTCCTGCCATTCGGCTTCGGTTTGCGAGTCGGCCACAATCCCGGCACCCGCCTGCACATACAGGGTGTGATCCTTGATCACCGCCGTGCGGATGGCAATCGCCAGGTCCATATCGCCGTTAAAGCCCAGATAGCCCACCGCGCCGCCATACACGCCGCGCTTGCTGGGCTCCAGTTCGTCGATGATCTCCATCGCCCGTACCTTGGCCGCGCCAGACAGGGTGCCGGCGGGGAAGGTGGCGCGCAGCACGTCCAGATTGCTCATGCCCTGGCGCAGCCGGCCTTCCACACTGGAAACAATATGCATCACATGCGAGTAGCGCTCGATGATCATGTTTTCGGTAATCTTCACCGAGCCAACGTCGGCCACCCGGCCCACATCGTTGCGGCCCAGGTCCATCAGCATCACATGTTCGGCAATTTCCTTCGGGTCGGCCAGCAGGTCTTCGGCCAGCGCTTCGTCTTCCAGGCGGGTCTGGCCGCGTGGGCGGGTGCCGGCAATCGGGCGCACGGTGACGGTCTGGTTTTCCTGGCGCACCAGGATTTCCGGCGACGAGCCGACCACATGGAAGTCGTCGAAATGATAGAAAAACATATACGGCGACGGGTTCAGGCTGCGCAGTGCGCGGTACAGCGACAGCGGCGGTTCGCTAAACGGCATTTGCATGCGCTGGCTCAGCACCACCTGCATGATATCGCCATCAACAATGTAGTCCTTGGCGCGCAGCACCGCGTTTTTGAACGGTTGCTCGCCAAATTCCGACACCGCTTCGCTGCGTGGTGCCGGCCCCTGCAGCGGCAACGGCGCGGGCTGGCGCAGCAGGCTGCGCAGCTGGGCCAGCCGGGTTTGCGCCTTGGCGTAGGCATTGGGCACCGCCGGGTCGGCGTACACAATCAGATACAGCTTGCCGGACAGATTGTCCACCACCGCCAGCTCTTCGGATTGCATCAGCAGGATGTCCGGGGTGCCGATCGGGTCGGGCTTGGCCGGGCGGGCGGCGAGTTTTTTCTCGATCAGCTTGATGGTTTCGTAACCAAAATAGCCGACCAGGCCGCCGGCAAAACGCGGCAAGCCTTCGTGCGGCGGCGTGGAAAAGCGCGCCTGAAAGGCTTCGATAAAGCCCAGCGGGTCGCCTTCGTGGGTTTCCACCACGCGGTCGCCGTGCTCCACCTGCACGCGCAGGCCGTTGACGCGCAGCCGGGTGGCGGCGGGCAGGCCGATAAAGGAATAACGGCCAAAGCGCTCGCCGCCGACCACCGATTCCAGCAGATAGGAATACGGCTGGTTGGCCAGCTTCAGGTAGACCGACAGCGGGGTGTCCAGGTCGGCAAACAGCGAGAGAATCACGGGAATGCGGTTAAAACCTTGACGCGCCAGCGCGTCGAATTCGGCTTGGGTCAGCATGACAGGGCTCCGAACAACAACAGTTAAAATCAGACGGGATGGGAGTCGGACGGGCAACGCCATCGCAGGGTGTTCGGATACGCAGTCATGACAGCAGGCAATCCACAGGGGTAAAAAAGACAATGGCAGGATTCTTGCCCATTTTGCCGTTGGGCACAAGCGGCGGCAGGGGCGCGGGCCTCAATCAAAACAGCAATGGCATGGGCGGCCAGCGCAGAGGCAAGACGGCAGCCAGATCAAGCGCCAGCGCTGTCACCCCCCAAAGCGGGGCGACGCTGAGGTGTAGAAGTTCAGACTTGATCTGACAGCAGGGCCTTGCCAAAGGGTGGGGTTACCCGTTTTGATAGAGGTGCGAATCTTCATCAAAACAGCGCGAGAGCGCCAGGGAGCAACCCCATGAGCAGTTTCAACCAGAATGTCATTCGTCACAAGATCGGCCTGCTGAATCTGGCCGCCGAATTGGGCAACGTCTCAAAAGCTTGCAAGGTGATGGGCCTGTCCCGTGACACCTTCTACC